>Ga0307967_1002399_pt1 | contig 10862 bp, 10 predicted proteins | sample OrgLakmetagen648_FD_201828 | JGI IMG/M metagenome (GOLD analysis project Ga0307967, IMG submission 201828) | Saline water microbial communities from Organic Lake, Antarctica - #648 | ecosystem: Environmental > Aquatic > Non-marine Saline and Alkaline > Saline | place: Antarctica: Organic Lake... | reverse complement strand
TGCGTGTGCGTGTGTGTGTTTATGTATGTATGTATGTATGTGTATGTGTGTGTGAGTGTGTGTGTGTGTGTGTGTGTGTGTGCGTGCGCGCGCGCACCTGACCACGATAAAAACCGGTAGGCATGCCCTCACCACCGAGGCATTCTGGACCTGAGCAACACACACACAAAGTTGAACACGCATGCACGTAAGCAACAAGTCACAAGGAGCACAATATCATTGAATGAGCACAGCAAAAGTATAAGAAGGGAGCTGCATATGTTGCCCAAGAGGGAGAGAGAAAACGAGCATACGTAACTTCTAATTCTGCAAGTACTGTGACACTATAGCAAGCGTCCGCTGTTAATTTATTTGCCAAAGATAAGATGCCTACAGAAAGCTCATACACCTTCAAGAGGTCTGTTGAGAAAGGGATAGTCACCCACGGCCGAGCATCACAAAAATCCCAGTTGGTACCTAAATGCACAGAAACGCTGCAAGGCCCCTTCCCCCTGGCCCTTTCACCCTGGCTACGTACGTATTCTTTGAGCTAGGAGTTTAGAACATTCACGCACGCGTGCATGAATGCATGCACAAACTCACACACACACATACACACACACGCACACACACACACACACACACGCGCACACCTTCCATGACAATAGTCCAATCTGTCATTTCGTGTCCTTGCGTATTTTCCAGTAAAAAGCCTGTGTGTACACGAGCACAGAATCATTGGGTATACAAGTATACTAGTGATGAGAAGGGGGGGCATTATGATATGGAATCCAGCAATCCAGCCGGCACCGCTGCCCCTGACTAAAAAGTGCAAAGTTCCAGTTCCAGGAACTCGATCGCAGTATGGTGCGTACACATAATGACACTTGCAATATCATACAGCTGCCTCCCGAATCCCTTCCCAACTGCTTTCCAACGCACACGCATGCAAATCACCATCCTATCCACAAGGCTTTGGTAACCTACCTGGCGGTGGTGCACGTGACCATTCCTTGAGCTCGCTCTGTGGGTTTGAGAGGATAAGCGCTGAGTATAAGTAAGTCAATACTGAAATGCAGTAAGGTCTGCCGCACATTGTTTGTGCATGAACACGCACGCGCAATAGGCATGCGATAGGCGTGCAGAAGTGGCTTCATGCAGCGTCCTACAGTCTTGCCAAGCAGAACTTGGGCGTGCGTATAGGACACGCATTTGTACACCCAGCAGCCATAATATGCACAGGACAAAATAGGGCTGTACAAACAGGGATCCATCCAACCATTCAATACCTGAATCCTCTTCGCTGCAATTGCACTCAGAGGCATCCTAGAGATATTAATTAATGCAGTAGATTACAAATATAAATGTGATCCTGAAAGTATTACGTGATCGTAACCCGGCGACCTATCCAGGATCCCTGGCTGTATTTGTGATCCCTTAGAAAATTCAAAAAAACTTTTCGGAGTTTTTGAATCACAGCCAAAAGGCCAAAAAAAAATCCAGCTCCCATGTCCCCAGTACCACTGGGATTCCAGTCCATTGCCAGTAAATACTAGATATAAATAGAACATTTATCTATTGTTAAAAAAATCCAGAGCCGTTTAAAACATAATGCATGCAAACACTTTCAAGTAGGCTAGGTAAACAAGGCCTGACTAGATGAGGCCTTGTACTTCTTCTTGCAAACGAGCACACCTGTTGTTGTTGCTAACATGCCCTTGGTTGATTGCTGGCGAGGCCCACGCATCACGTACGCTCCTCCGCACCAGCCCCAAGGATTACGCTAAACCGGACTACACCTTGTACCACCATAAGTACGTGGCAGTGGTACCTCTGGCCCAGTGTGTGCCCGCAATAATTTTGTTATGAAAGGGGTCAACACTATCAACACCTGCCTGCACAGGAGCTCCGTACTGGACATTGTGCGGGGCATTGTCGCCGCCAACCCCACCACAATGAAAGTAAGTAGACACAGGCAGGTGACGAGTTATCATGAACGGCCTGGGGTCGGCCCTTCACTCTCCTGACCAGATACAATCGCAGTTCACACGCACTAATCCCTACGCGCAGCTGGAGACGCTTCGAAAGGAGGACAAACAGTATGCCAGTGACATGCAGGTGAGAAAATGAGTGCATGCCGTAACGAAAACAGGGTGCCACTGTCTTGGCTTCTGTTCTCAGACACACATGCATTCTTGTCAGCAAGCGCTGTCCTCTTGATGTGTCACTTAACAGGTGGTTACCGTGGAGACGGCAGGATTTAGCAACGACCACTCGTCGAAGGCGCGGGTGCTAATAGTGAGTGTGGAATAGAGCCTCTTCATTTGCAAACCCACACCTCAGCTGCAATTATTACCTGTCGTTTTGCACCGTACTGCTTCTTTCCTTGCTCCTGACCTCTCTACATTTGTCAGATACATGTCAGATACATCTCTATGTCAGATACGTCTCTGTGTCACATACATCCATGCCAGATACATCTCTATGTCAGGTACATCTCTATGTGAAGCACATTTTTATGTCAGATACATGTCAGATACAACCACCTCTTTCCTTGCTCCTGACCTCTCTACATTGCATGTCAGATACAGATTCATCAAACTTGCAGACTAACCGAAACATGATGCGCACCGCTGCCACAGGACTATGGGGAACACGCCAGGGAGTACATCAGTGCAGAGCTAGGCTTGCAGATGCTCCAAACTCTGTCTGACCCTGCTGCAATTATTAGACTTGTGGGCGAGGAGCAGCGGGGTCAGCGGATTATCAAGTTGCTTGAACAGGTTGCATTCAAGGTGAGAGGTAAATCTCAACTGCAGCTTGGTCTCTGTCTCATATGTATTAACAGATCAGGGCCCTCTTTGCCTGAGCCTCTTCTATGTTGCTTCTCCACACCGAGCTGTCGTGGCTGCTAAAGCTCAAAGCTGCCAGAGCCATCGTAACTCAGGCATCTTGGACCCCGTGGGCGTTCTTTTCCTAACGGACGTTGTGATTTTGAATGACCCTGATTGCATAGTTGTGCAAAAGCAATGTGCACAAATCTTGATTGTTCCAACATCCAGATCCTACCACCGAGAGGTGAGTTCACAATGAAGCGGTAGCTTTTTATTAGCAGGTGCGCAAGATAAAGGGCATTCTGTCAAGCACACACACTCACACACACCATTCCGTTCAGATTTTGCCATTGGAAAACTCAAACGGACGGGACGTGGTAGAGAAGGGGCAACTGTGCGAGCGGAAGAACGGTCGTGGGGTGGACACAAATCGAAATTGGGCGGTGGACTGGGGGAAGAAGGAAAAGGATTATAGTGCAGCAGAGGAGAACCCAGGGCCCGGGCCATTCAGGTACAGGGTGTGTGTGCGTTGTAATGTGTGCAGGGATGTACAGGATGTGTATATATTCAGGAGCAGGAAATGAACACAGTGATAAAAAGCTGCTTCGCACTTTTGTCTGCTCCGATAACCAGCCCTGGCGTCTGTCAGATTCCTTTCAGACCAGTACTTTTCGAAGGTCAGGTCAGGTATTGTTACATCGCTATGTATGCCTCAGGGGCCATCTGAGCGGAAGCTTGGAAAGACTGGCAGCCAAACCTAGCTAAACAAAAGGGGGGACGCCCAAGAGAAACATGACAAAATCACTTTTCTAAACATGTGCTCGAAATTAAGCCTTATAGCTCAAATTGGTATCCTTGTATGTTCTATTAAATGTACATCACAGCACGTACATCAACACTACCCTCAACAACTTGTTTTGCATGTTCAGTTTTGACCATCCAATCTTTGCTTTTGAGTTGTGCTTGCTTTCAGGATGTTGCCGAGCGGTTCCTTTATTTGCAACCCTTTAATCAGTCTTCTGTGCTTGATTGGTTAGACCCAATTACAGTATGTATTTTAAGGCAGGGAAAACTGTGAATGTACGGTAAAGTAAAATGTATAGATGTTCATCAGTTCTTCTAGCTTTTAGCCAACTTAAATTATATGATGACAACATAGGTAAGGTAATGTTGCATCGCTATATATGCCTCAAATGGCATCTCAGCGGAAGCTTGGCAAAAGCCTGAAACTACACCTGGCTAAGCAAACGAAACAGGAGCTACAGGAAGCATGAAATAGATGTATGTAGCAGGGAAAGTGTATAGAGAAAGATAAGGTTTGTTTTGAAGAAGCGCGAGGAGGTGGCATCAAGAATAGCAAGCTTTTAATATGACAACATAGGTGCAGCAGCACTTCAGAGAACACGTACTTTTTTTACATGCTTTTTATCCCCCACAGTGAGCCCGAGACACAGACTGTGCATGGAATTGCACGCACACATCAGCCGCACGTGTGGCTGAACATACACTCGGGGATGGAGGCCATGTTTGTCCCTTGGGACCACCAAAAAAAGGTCAGTGGGTTCACCGAGCTTACATAAACCCGCAACTATTTTCTTTGATTGCGGGATTGATACAAATTCTAAGCACTTTCACTACAAATTCTAAGCACTTTAACTACAAAGTAAATCATACTTGTATGTTTTTTACGACGTGGTCAACGTATGTTTCTTACGATGTGGTCTGCTGCCAAAAGAAGTCCAGTGGGACCACCAAACGCTCAGTGTTTTTAAGTCGGAGGCTGCCCACCTGCACCGTCAACCTTTCATATAAATGAGTATGAAAATCAAAAAGCAACGAACGTTGCCCCTGGCTGGATACTTAAATCATCCCAATCCCATGATTCATCCAACTTCTGCCTGAACATATCTCTATGAGACTTGATCCGCCGCCCAAAAAAGGTCTAGCAAGACCATCTAAAGCTGTCAGTCTTTCTCCCTTGTGCATTGTTCCTGAGACCTGGTCTCCCGCAAAAGCTAGTAAGTGGCCTTAGTCAGCTTTTATCCATATGTTTGAGGTTGCCTAGAACCGTATATACACACCGTATATGACCGTATGTATGGTGACTTCTCTGCCAAAAATACCGTATATACACCGTGTATACCTATAAATGTATGGTTCTGGCCAACCCTACATATGTGTCTGCCTACATGAGGCTTGATCTGCCACCCCAAATACAGTGAGACCTAAGGAATGGCTCGGTTTCTGGAACCATTCAGGCTAAGGTCAGCCCTTCTCTTTCAAGTACTTTTACGAGGGCTGGTCTGCACAAACCCTGTTAGTAAAAGGCCTGATCTGCCTAAACCCTGTTAGTAAGAGGCCTGGTCTGCCTATATACACCCTGTTATGCCTGGCCGCCCCATCTATCAATGTCCCCTCTTAATGAGCTTTCGCTGTAGTCTGTCCACCTGGCGGCCTGGTCATTGTATTTGTACCTGTGTACCACATGGCACCCACACGACAAGGTTACTACCGTTGCCTCCTGCTGGGCTAGCTCGTTTCCATGTTGGCTCTTCATCGTAACTGGACTCCATGGCACCACACAACACATGACTCTGACTCAATCTCTGCCATCCATCATCAGGTGGCGCCAGAAGCGTCAGAGGCCCTCAAGATCCTGCAGACGATTAAGCAAGACTTGTTCACCAGTAGATGTGTGGTGGGCTCAGGGGGCAAGTCGGTTGGGTGAGTGCAGACTGAAAAAAAAGGAAAGACGGAACTAGGCCTCAAGATCTTTCAGACGAATGAGCTCACAAGTTGCTCACCAGTAGGTGCGTGGTGGGCTTGGGGGCGAGTTAGTTGGGTGTGTGCAAAACAATAAAGGATAAGATGTCAATGGCTCGGGGGGCAAGTCAGGTGGACTAGCGCAGACAGATAAAAATACTCATGTGGGCTTGGGCAGCAAGTTGGTTGGGTTACTTTTGAAAAGAACGCTTCCCGTACATACAGTTGAAGTGAGTGATCTGAGGTTAAGCGTTTTTGCAAGTTAGAACTGAGGATAAAAGACCATAAGCTGCAAAAAAGATGGTACTACCTCCCTGCACCTCGATGTCCATAGAACACTGAGACTTGTGTTGTTCGGACATTGTTTTGCTGGATGTCTAATGTCTTAACCCCTACCTAGCACAGGGGTACAGCCTTACATTGACTCCATGTTCCTCAGATGTTTTAGCTGATGGGGCTGATGCTGTGTTTCTTACCACACAGGTACTTGGCACATGGCACAGCCACCGATTACATGTTCCAAGAGATGAAGGTCCCCCTGTCTTACACTTGGGAGATCTACGGCGATTCGAAAGCCGACTCAAACGATTGCTTTCGCATGTTTAACCCGATTGGCAAAAAGGATTTCGAGGTGAGGAGATCGAAGGGGTCAATGTCAAGATTGTTGAACTTTGAGAGCTTACCTCACATGAGTAGGACGTGAGGGCTTTCATACGTAAGTACTGGGGCGGAAGCTGTCCACATGATATTTGACATTGTTATCACTACAACATGAGCTACTCTGATTGTGTCATGCAGCCCAAGACGCCACTGCGTTTTTTGGCGAAGCCCCCCTCGTGGGGGCGTGAGCCCCTAGCGTTGTCTCCTTCCCGCCACACTTCACACAGGCCTTCCCAGGCTCACCCAGGCCACCCCACGGGCTGAATCTTGACATAGGCTCCTAGCAAAAACTCATACCGCACCAGATGAATTCTGGGACCCTGGGGTGCGGTGTGTGATGTTGAGTAACATTTTGATTTGGGGGGTCCAGCCCTTCTCCCCATGCCCATCCACGGCACCTCCCAGGCTGAAACTCGACATAGGCTCCTAACCAAAACCTTCACCGCACCAGATAACTTATGGAACCCTAAGTTGCCGTATGCAAAGCTTTAGAGCAACATTTTATGTTTGGAAGCTCCAGGAAGCTGCCCAGGATTCAGCCAGGCCCCCGGACCACCTCCTGCTGGTGCAGTATCCATCAGCACACTCCCCTGGCTGCGTTTGCGGTGTCTCTCTCAATTGTGTTCCGGCTGCAAAGTTCACGGTTGGCCATGCAAGCAGCACAATTAAGTAGTACTAACTTCGTGGCTATATAATTCTAGTTTAGTCAAATGCTCATGACGCGCGGAAGTTAGCTTGGACAGGACCCTTCAGGAACGCGGTCCGCATTGGTTTGGACTGCTCGCGGGGCACGGAGCGTACAGTGCAGGTGCTTGCCGCGCACTGTGTATTGAAGCAGAGTTCAGACATCGTGGCAGGCACCGTGCTCGCACCTGCCCTCTCAACAGACAGGGAACAGCAGCAGCAGCACTTCCTCACGCTTGCTTCAGCAAAGGCTGCTCCAGCACAGTGTCAAGCACACCACAGCAGCATCTGTGGGGCAGTAAGGCACACACACAAGCACACACACACACACACGCACACACACACATACACTCACGATCATGCACATGCGCACACACATTAACACAAACGCGCGCGCGAATACACACAGGCGCGCACACACACATACACATGCGCACGCACAAACACACAGACACGCGCGCGCACACATGCACACGCACAAATGCACAGGCACACACGCGCTCACGTTGCGCGCGTGATGGACTTCGCCAATTTTTCAGCGTCGCTAGCGACGCTCTTACACTTGTCTATAAGAGAGACGGTCATGGGGGCGCATGATTTTGTTTAGCGAACAGCACTCACGTACTTAGCACTTACGTAATCATATATGTATGGTCTTGTAAAACCAAGTTTAACGTATGGAATGCCCATATCTTGACCCCCTGCTCCACACCTTGGTCTGTACAGGCAACAATCCAGTTGTGGCTGAAGGCCACCCTCCGACTCATCGAGCTGCTGCCCACCCACCCAGCTCTTGCCTCCGTATTCCAGCCTAAAGATGGCCTTCCTTCTGGCACCAAAACGGAAGCGAATACAGCAGCGGCAGCAGCAGCACCAGTCGCCGCCTCCGCTTCGGCACTCCCTCAGCCTGTCGACCCACAGAGCTTGAACGCCGCTCCTCTGTCGGCTGTGCCCCTCAGTGCTTCGCAACACATTAGTAACGCACAGGCCTGGAAGTCTGGCCTGCTGGGCGTTTCTGGCATGGGATTCCTGGGATTTCTAGTTTTCAGGTGAGTTTGATGTGCAGAGGTCTCTGCGTGGAGTGGTACAACCAAACAAGGGTAGCATGTAAGGCAAACAGATAGAGTGGCACTGCCGGGATTTTAGAAGGACGTGTTGTTTGTTGTCTGGGATCAGCACCGCGTAATGGATGTTGAGGATCTCACATGATTTGGAGATTATAAGGGAAGAGGGTGTAATAGTTATAAGGTTAGGAGGCAGAAATTTACACGCAACCAGGAATATCGTGATCAACGTTTTCTAGTATTTGATTGCTGCTGGTTGCGGACCTGAATGGTTACCAGAGTGCTTTAATTAATAGATGCAGTAGCAGCACAATGCTCACTCTTATTATTTCTGCCTTCCTGCAGGTTCTTTAAACGCACAGGGCCTGCGTCCCGCCCAGGGAAGCCAGAAGATAGAAAAAGCGTTTGGGTGTAGAACCAGTCGTTTGCTGATATGCTAGCAGAAAACGTGATAGAACACACAAGTGTGCCAGCATCATTTCCGATGAAGGTGGGAATGCTTTTAACACTCGATCTTTGAACAATCTTGGTTCTACCGATAAGAGCAGCAGGGGGTCACCTGATTGGGCTCTGTCAGGGTGACATATCTAGTCCGTGCAGCCCTTGATCTTCACCAGATTCAAAACCTTTTATATAACCGTTGCGGCTGTGAATTTTAGCAAGCCGTCCATTTTTGTCTTCTTTTCCTTAATACAAGGGGGGAGTGATGTTCACTGCGTGGTTTTTGAGACGATTCTTCTGTATTTGTTTTTGTGCAGTTTCAACTGCTACTGAGGTGTAAAGGCTGAAATCCATGTCAGAGATCTTGTTCCAGGTAACCTTTTAAGTCACCACGCATGAAAGAGAACTTGATCTAACCCAGATCAAATCATGTTGCTGATGATACTGCATAGCCTGTATACAAATAATAACTGTATAAATTGCAGTGAGCAAACCATGAGGCTCTGATGGCTGACTGAAGTGGTAAACTGTGAGAAAGGAGGCCAACCAAGGAGAAGGAACCTGTGCCTCAGCAGGAATGGCGATGACACCCCCTAGCCCAAGTATATGGTGAGTCAGGACGGATTGTATAGCCAAGGGAGGCGTTTGGGGGAGTGTGGACACCGGTAGGCACACACCTCGGTAGGCACCACCTCGGGTACCTCGCTGACACCTGTCCTCCCCTTCCCCTCCTCCCGTCCACAGCCTCGCAGACACCTTCAGCTCAGTGGGGGGAGAGAAGGCGACAGAGGCCCAGGAGCTGTTTCAGCTGATGGGCTTCCCCCTGGCACAGGTGGGCCCAATTACACACATCGCTTCCCACCCCTTCCCTGCCTGTCCCTGCCTCCCCTCCGCCCTGCATATCGCCACTCTGCATTCGCGAGGTTCCTCATAGGCTCTGGGGGATTGCACCTAGTGCCCCGGATGTGTGTGCAGGTTGGCTTGGAAGAGCCCCAAAAATGTTCCCCATCACCCTCCCTCCCCTTCTTCCCTCGTCCTCCTTAGTTCCTTACGGTCCTAGAGCATTATAAACGTAGAAATGCTCAGCTTATGTGCCTCGCAGCCAGTGTGTGAACCCAGCTCCCCTGCTGGAAAGGATGAGCTTTACCACAGAAACACAAATAACAAAGGCGAAACCAGCATTGCCAGCTCTTGCATACCTCACAGATTTGCACACACATACACTCACACACGGTTACACACACACACACACACACACACACATACACACACATACAGATGCACACACACATACAGATGCACACACACGCACACACACACACACACACACGCACACACACACACACACACACACACGCACGCACGCACACACACACACACACGCACACACACACACACACACACACACACACACACACACACACACACACACAAATCCCTTTGACCATTTGACACGACTTATTGCCGGTGCGTAACGTACGTACGTACCGCGTATATGGTCTGCAAGTGAGATACAGTTAGTACTGTTTCTCACGCACCACACATCTGCACATCCCTGCAGGGCAGTGGTGTCCGCATCCACCTACGCACCTCACCCATCCAACTAGACGTTGCTGTGACCCTGGCTACAAGTGCCACCAGTGTGAAGCTGCGCGGCCAGCGCCAGTTGACCCAGAAATGGACCTTCAGCAAGGTCTGTGCAGCTTTTCCACCCTTGATTAGAATATGTCTCGGTTCTTTACCTGCTGCAAAGCAAGTTGGTGCAGCAACACAGAAGGCGCGCTTTTGCAGCACCGGGTGTTCCTTCAAACAGCAGGCGTTCGTGATCTCTGTTGACTAAATGTGATACACCTACACCCCCGTATACATGCACCCAAGAAGTGTAGTTTCTTTTCTTTTTCTTTACAAGCTGGCTTGCGGTTATGTGCTCATCCTCACCTTTGTTTGCCATCTGCTACCTGTAAGCACCTGGTATACAGCAACTGCGCAGTAAGCAGGGAGTTGGGGCAATCAACAACGCCTGTCGCACTTGTTTGTAAGCCAGTGAACCAATAAGTCAATAAAATGCCCATGATGCATCATGTCGTTGTACGCATTGCAAGCAACAGGTTGAAACATATTTTATGGTTCAGGCCAACCCTACTCGTGTGACGTCAGTAGCGCGTATGAAATGCTATTGGGCTGTGCGTGTAACCTGTATAATATTAAATGTCAAGAAAGATGGGCCTCAGAGCTTGTGGCAAAGCGCTCACACTTGTACGCTGAGAAAGCATTGGTGCTTAACACACACATACACACATGCACACACTCACGCACGCACACGCGCACATGCACAAATACACACACACACGCTCCCTCTTTTCCCTCAGGCAATTGAAGGCATGTGCGTATGTGGCAAGCACATTTCTGGCCCCAACCTAGTATCCTTCAAAGAACG
>Ga0307967_1002392_pt1 | contig 10882 bp, 15 predicted proteins | sample OrgLakmetagen648_FD_201828 | JGI IMG/M metagenome (GOLD analysis project Ga0307967, IMG submission 201828) | Saline water microbial communities from Organic Lake, Antarctica - #648 | ecosystem: Environmental > Aquatic > Non-marine Saline and Alkaline > Saline | place: Antarctica: Organic Lake... | reverse complement strand
GATTGGCTCATATATGCCAGAAGATATGTTTGCAAGCTGTCTTCAAGAGCTTTTTACATGTGGGCATGTGGCTCTTGTTGCGAGAACCATTGACTGCCATGACCATGAGGTGAGGGGTGCTGACCTTACCTTTTGAAAACCAAGAGAGGATTGCCTATTCCATGGGAGTGCACAAACCTCACCATGGCTTTCTCATTTCTCTCTCGCGCGCAGAACTTTCCTCTGGTTAAGGATGAGTGTGAAGACTTCTTGCAAAATGTCAGTAATCCTAAACAAATCCGCGAACGACTTGCGGACCTCGGCTGTGTTCCAAGCCTTGTCAAGGCCTCCGTTAAAAATCATGGATTTTTTGAAGCACTTGCCAATCTTTCACGTTCAGAGTCACTCCACATCGTCCTGCAAGATGCTGGTCTTTTACAGGCTGTGACAAGGCAGGCAGGACAAGATCTCCCAACGGCAGTGAGTGAAAATATCATGTTGCAGTCAATGTCATGCTGCAGGTTTTCTCATCGCTAAAGTTATACAGAAATCCAGGTCAAAACGCGCAATGCAGCAAACTTGTGTGCTTCTCTTTGTCATTATTTTTATCTCTTTGTCATTATAGGCTTTTATCGCAATCGCCCATGTATACGGCAGCCAAGACGATCAAGGAGGCCCGGCAGCACGATTCCTTTCCTCCCAAGATGTTTCAATGAAACTCATGGGCATGATGGATGCAACGCTCCATGGAGATGGATGCTATCAGTCAATCACCTACTGCTTAGAAGAGGCGGCGCATGCTGTGAAGTCACTGTCAAAGTCTGGGTGGCTGGCCGACCGAATGGTGAAGGCTGGACTTGTCCCTATGCTGTAAGTACCGTACAGAGAATTTATTGTGCAAAAATATGGCTACGTGCGGACAGAAAAATAAGAATAAATTGTTGGTGCCTCGGATTTGGCGCGTATTTGCAAAGTACGTATGGTACATACTTGCACATCAACCCAGAGTTGTAAATCGTACTTCCATGCATGTTAGCGAAGGAATGGGGCCATATAGGGGCTGTTTGCCGCTGCGGATTGGGGTGCGGATTCAATGCGGATTTGCAAAAATAATTGTTTTTGTGGGGGTGTGGAATGATCAACTCTGCACAGCAAATCATAATTTACAATTGTGGCAGTTGCAAGAGTCCTGATTTTGCTGGTTTGTATTTACCGAGGTCGATCCATCACTGAACAGTGTGTATCGTGATGGACAGCAAACCTGTTTACAATGTGCTTCTCCTTGACAACAGGGTTGAGCTGCTCAAAACATGTGAGAAGGATGAAGAAGCTGTCATGCACGCATGTGGGGCGCTCTTGAGCTTATGCACTTCTCAGCATCTGCGGGCGAGCCTCACTAAGGTGAGTTGCCTTGTTGCCATGCATCCACTGTGGCTCTGTTAATGAAATTACCGTATATATCACCGTGCAAAAATCCTTTGTTCTCAGGCAGACGTGCCTGACGCCGTCCGAATGTATGCTGAGCATCCTGATGTGAAGATCCAAGACGCTGCCAAAGGCTGCTTGCTCCAACTAGGAGTGTTGGATGACGAGGCAGCAACACATGCCAACCAGGTGCTGGATACACAGGGGCTTGCAGGATGATACACCATCTGTCAAAGCCTTTGTCCGCTCGGTGAAATGAAATGGCTGTCCTTAGCACATCAGGCAGAACATTTGTGTGCTTACCTGAATGTAATGACTGTGGTTAGCTTAGCGAACCTAATTTGTTGTCATTTGCTTGCTACGACCAGATGCTGGACTCATCCGACAGTGAGAAGGCGTATGATGTCTTTTTAAGCCACAAGCGCACGGACGCCAAGGACTTTGCACGCGGTGAGTGTGTGAAGCTGCAAAGCTCCACTAGAAAGATGAATTTCAGCTGCGTATAGCATGAGAACCAATTGCGCACTTTTTTTCCTGATATCTAGCATAGATTAGACTTTTGCATTACAAAAATGATACCTGCACTCGCGGAGCTCGTTGGCAGATACTTGAGATGATTATGAATAAGCCAATTCTACCTCTATCCATTGCTTGCAGCCCTGTACAACCTGCTGATCCTCCGAGGCATTACTGCTTTCCTTGACTTTGAGTACCAGGTAAGTTACACAGTCGCACGCCATCTTTGTTTATTACTCTCCTTGACAAACAGCTAATCAGAACTCCCTGTTCCATATTTTTACAGGAGGAACTGCAGCTCGAAGGTGGTTTATCTATGCTTGTTGCAGGCTGTCGGTGGGTGGCCCACAGCAGTCCTCGTTCAGCATCGCACGCTGTCCCCTAAAAGGCTGTTATATGAAGCTGTTGTATTATGGATCTTGAACAACACTGTCAACAGGAATTTACCAGAGCCAGAGAAGCAGCAGCAAAGGCTTGGTATAACACTATACCATTACATCGACCTGCATCAACATTTGTGCCCCGCTACGTTCTGTGCAGGAATTTTGTGTTTGTCCTCACAGACAACGTTCTCTCTTCAAAATGGTGCTTGCAAGTGAGTCATAAGAATCTCTTGAAATCTCGACAAAGGTTTCACTGCGTAATGATGAATGTACCCCTGATCAGCCTAGCTTGCTTTCCTTTGCTCAAACCCATCTCTCAAATTGTCAACATGTGTCTACACGCAGGAGCTCGAGGCTGCAGTGGACAGCAAGGTCAACATTATCATCGTCGTCAAGGAGGGATCAAGGTGCGGTTGCTGCTTTTCAAAAAATTGCTTTTCAAAGAACTGCTTTTTGTCTCCAGCCAAGGCGCCACACAGAGGAGCTAGAAACAAAACCCATTTTGCGTTTCAACACTGGCACTCTCCCAAAATGCAACCACACAAAACGCTCCCTGCTTATTGGATGAGGCGCTTCTTTAAAATTTGCAGTGACCTGCAAGGATCTCAAAAGAGATGTTGATGAATACTGCCTGTTTACTTTCATACTCGTACGTCCCAGGTGGAAGGATGAGCATGGGAACAAGTGTTTACCCTTTCCTGGACCCAATATCATTGCTGAACTGCCAGAGAAGCTACAGCCAGTATTCACGCGCAAGGCCATTCACCACTCAGTTAGTCGCTGCACCGGGAGACCATAAGATGCCACTGTCGCCCACCTTGGCACCTTGCATTGTCACTAGAATGTACCTCTGCAAGCAGAGTCACAGGCAGCTTGCATATCACTAGACTTTACCTCGCAGAGTCACGTCATGCTCTTCGTTTGTCTTTGCCTGCTGTGGAACAGGATGAGTACTACAGCTCCTTCATCGATATGCTCATGAAGGTTACGTAATGTCCTTCATTTGTCTTTGCCTGCCTTGGTGCGGGATGAGTACTACAGCTCCTTCATTGATATGCTCATGAAGAAGGTGACAGCCAACAAGCCACCCCCAGAGGATCCAGGTATGCTCAGGAGCAGAGCAGTAATGCTCCCAGCCATACAAGCTTCCGTGGTCGTATACAGTTTTTGGATCACATGGCTCTGAACAATCTGCATGTTGTCGATCGTTAAGTGCAGTCATTACTGTTTCCAATACTTCCCTGGGTTATTAAAAAAAAAAGTGGCATGTTATTCTGAATGCAAGCTTGCCTAGCAGGCTACTGTGCAGGCTACTGTGAAGATCCGCTGTTTTTGTGGCTCTGTGCAGCTGCATACTCTTAAATTGCTGTTTAAATTGCATATTTGAGAACAGGCACGAGCGCAAGGCAGGCAGGTCGTCCTAGTTGTTTGAGTCACCATGTTTGACCACATCATCATCCACGTAGAAAACAATGATGCCAGATCCTGTGTCCCCCGCCACAGGCGCCAGTGGCAATAACCGGCAACCCAACGCCTCAGATCAGCAGGCCAAGCAGCAGCAGCACCCCACTACCCTGCCAGCCCCCCCTTCGCACGTGCAGCAGCTTCCATCTGCAGGTCTGTGTCTGTTGCTGGCTCACTTTGTCGCAGGTTCAGCTAGCTTTAGCCACAGATGTTCTGTTCTCCTGGATCGCCCAATCATCTTTAATGCCAGCAATCATACTTATCAACATTCTCGGCTGTGCCACCTTTCTTCTCCTCTTCATCTGCAGCTGGCCAGCCCTTCCTTACTCCGCCTTCTGCTCCCCCTGTGGCTCTCGGCATGGGAGCAGCTGGGCACTCCCAATTTGTCCAGCCAGGCCTGCTCCCAGCAGGTGCTATGCCTCATGCAGCCATAGCACAAGGGGCTGTGTACGGTGGCGGCATGGCGATGGATGGCGGCAGCTCAGCAGTGCTGTCAGAGCTGGTGGGTAGTGTAGCTATGACTGTGCTGGGTGAGCCTGCCAATAAAAGGATGCTCGTCAATGCTGTCAGAGATGGTGGGTGTAACTGCTCTGGGTGCGCTTGCCAGCAGAGATTGTGATTGTCCAACAATGCTGTTTAAGCAAGTGGGTGTGGCTTTTATTTCCCTCATATCCTATGTAGACCCCACTTCTGAGGGACCCGTGTCCTGACTAAATTGACAATCAGATGCATGTGAAGTTGCTTACGTTGCACTTTGGTACGCGCAATGCTTATACGTCTCAAAGCACAGTTTAAACAGCTCCAAACACATCTGCACTGTTTTATAAGACATGCTCATTGGTTTTGAAACTCCAGAGATCTTGAACAAGAGAGGGATAATTTTGGGATCACACCTACTTCACTGGAGCCTTTAATCCATGCAGGCGCACTTGCACCAATCCCTGGATATACGCCGAGACCTTGCTGCGGTGGCAGCAGAGCTCCCCCGCATCCGCCAGGAGCAGCAGCAGCTGCGCACGGACGTGATGCTTGAGCTGCAGCAGCTGCGTGCAGACGTGCTTGGGGAGGTGCGCAAGAGCCGACAGGCCAAGGCAGACACAAATGCACAGATGGTGGAGGCGCAAGAGAGCACACAGCGCAGCCTGCTGGGGCTACAGAATCGATTGGTGAGCAGCCTCACCCTGCAACCCCCCCTGGCCTCCCATCCCTTCCCCAGCAACCCCTACGCAGGCTACGCCCCTTACCCACCGACCGGCTTCCCGCATGCCATGCAAAGCATGCACGGCATAAATGCAATGCCCTCCCCTGCCTCCATGGTCTCCACCAGCATGCAAGGGAAGGGTGGTGGGGGCTTCAGGCGGCAGCCATCAGGGGGAAGATCGGAAGGGGAGTCAGAAGCTTCTTGGGTCGTAGACAGCAGCCAGCAGCAGCCGTTTCCGCAACGAGTTGCAGCTGGAAGCCTGCCTCCTCTGGTACAGGGCGAGGGCTTTGCACGCTCTAGAGGGTTTGCCCTTGGTGGGGGGGGCAGAGGGCGTGCGCAGGGGCACAAATAAAAAGCGCTGCGTGCCCTGTTTCTTCTAGGATGAGTTTAATTGCTTTTGTTTGAGCGTGCTAGACTTTTCAGTCCTGCAGCAAATGCGGGCAAAGAGTGAACAATTGAGCAGCATAAAAAAGTAGGATCCAATCGTGCACCAAATGATTGTTACATGAAGGAAGGATGTCAGGCCAGAGAGGCACACAGCGCTCAACACTTTTTCTCTTGGTCTGTGAAGTGGTACGGATAACACGCTGGAATGATGAGCCTCATGTGGTGCCAAATTGTCAAATTCTCTCCAGCCCCCAATGATACGTTCACGCAGGATGAGCTTAAACTGTTTCAAATTGATAGTCCCCAGATTTCGCGCTGGGCTGCTGCTTCCATGAGAGCCTAATCATGGAGTTGGTAGAAATCAAGCTAGACAAACAAAACCTGTACAAACAAAATCTTTATTAGTTGTTCACAATTGCCTACGTGGACAGACGCGTGCAGCCCTGGCATTGCAGAGCTTGTCAGCCCTGTGTAGTGCTGGTGCTTCATCGCTGTAACGAGCAGGGGACCAAGATAAATCTCCAAAACACCCATCAAGTGCAGGTGGGTGTAACATGTGCAATTTGAGAGGAAGCTGGGGTTGTGCGCTCAGGCAAAGATATGGTAAATTTGAGATTGCTGTCCAAATGTCAACAATATTTATTCGAGTGAGATGCACAGGAAGCACACTTAGTTGAAATCAATTCATTCCAGGTCAGTTTGTACTTCATTTGCATTGATGCGCTTGACCATTTTTTACTCCTAGGACACTGCCCAGCACTCCTTGAAGATCGTCCAGGATGTGGGCCTATGCGGTCATGACTTCGTTGTTGTGGAGCTGGTCTTTGAGAGTCGTGAAAACGCTGGGTGAGTGGGGTGAGCAGAACTAATGAGTTCTTACTGCTCCTCTAAGGTTGATGATGCTGAACAGTTCTGCAAGGCTTGTAATGGTGGATGCCAGAGAATCTGCTATGTTAATTATGCTGGTAAAGCATAGGCAAAAGAGAATGGAGGAATGCACTGATCTCGTTTGTGTGGGTCTGTCTCCTTGTGTCGGTAAAAAAACACCCTATGCTATTAAAATAACAAGTTCATGGGGCAAAGGTCGAGACTTACGCGAGATGGGTAGGTTTCAGAGTGGGTCATGCCTGCAATATCTTGGATGAGAGGGTGCATACCATTCGATGGCCCTGTCCAAATTGCGCAGCTTGTAGTGCAAAGCGCAACTTCTTGTCAATTTGAGTCTGAGTGCATGTATATAAGAATTAGAAATGCTGCTCCTCATTACTGTACAGTGTAGATCAAGGGAAGTTAAGCGTGCTGCCCAGTGCCATGCTTCCGCGTAGTCAATTAACAAGCTGCTCCTGCCTTGATGTGTTTGGCTGGGTACCAGTATTCATCAAGCTTCTGTGTGCTTGGCTGAGTTACTAGACTTTGAGATGCCTGCTGTGTGCTGCTCAGTGCCTGGCTTCAAAAGAAAACATGTGTCAATCAATGTTATGACTCGGTTGTTCAGGATTTCTCGCCTTGCTGCCCTTGCTGCTCAGGTGCTCGGGGGGGCCGTGCGGGAGGTGAGTGGGAATGCGCACCAGTTGACACGCAAAGAACGAGAGTGCAACTTGACTTTTGCTATGTGCTTGACTTTGCTCCAGCCGCTTCTGCTGCGGACTTGGCTGATCAGCCTCACGAACCCCAGAATTCATCAAGCTGCTCTTGCTGTGTGCTTGACTGAGTATCAGACATTCAATGTGCTTGTCTGAAACTTTGCTTCCCTGCTACGTGTAATTAAGTGCCTGGCTGTAATGTGTGACAAAATGTGAGATGTATCACATCATTCTGTACTACATGGCATAACACTATTACAGTGTGGTTCAAGGGAATCTGAGCGTACTGACCAATGCCATGCTTCCACTCATTCTTTTGACAAGTTGCTCCTGCCTTGATACGAATGGCTGAGTGCCAGAATTCATCAACCTGCTCCAGCGTGGCTGGCTGGGTGGGAATTGCGTAAGTGTCTGGCTGGGGTTACGTGCACCAGACAAGGGACCAAAAGGTATGGATAGAAGGAAGATGCCTTTAAATGTAGAGATAAGTATATCTTCCCTCTCTCTTCTTTTCACGCCCCAAGAGGCAGCAACAAAGGAAGGGTTGGTGAGAGTGGGATGACCCTGAGCCTTTCCTTTTTCTCTTGCCTCTGCGGCATTTGGTAGCAGTGAAGCCGGGGTTGGTGAGAATGGGACGACCCTGAGCCTCTCCTTTTTCTTTTGCCTCTGCGGCATTTGGTAGCAGTGAAGATGGGGGTGGTATGAGAATAACGACCATGAGTCAAAACAGGTGCACACCTCTTTCCTTTGCTTGCCTCTGCTGCACTTAATAGCCGGGGTCGGTGAGAACGGGACAACCATGAGCCAGAACAGGTGCACACATTTTTTCTTCTCTGTCGCAGGTGGTAGTAGTGAAGGCAAAGCTGGTGAGAGTGGGGAGACCATGAGCCAAATGATGGAGCAAATGATGCGGGACCCGGAGATGCAGAAGATGCTGTATCCCTACCTGCCAGAGCCTATGCGCAACCCCACAAGCATTGAGTGGATGCTCAGCAATCCAGAAGTCAAGAAGCAGATGTCAGACATGTTTGAGTCCCAGGTACATTGTTTGTCCGGGCGTGTGTATGTGTGTGTGTGTGTTTGTGCACATGTGCGTGCCTGATAATTGGGGGTCCGTGGAATATGTGTGTGGCTGCGACGCAGTGTAAATTTGAGCAGGGAACGCCAAAATAAAATTGGTATGCAAAGCAATCCTGAGCGTCAGGCACCTGAACGCCATCTGCAGGACATGATGTCTCCCCAGATGATGGAGATGATGAAGGGCATGGACTTCAACCAAGAGAAGGTCAATGCACAGTTTCAGCAGCTGGGCTTGAAGCCTGAGGATGTCATCTCCAAGGTGGGTTTTCCTTGGTGTGCGGTGCTGCCCATCCTAATGCGGGACTGTGTTTTGTTGGCTCATTGTGCAGCATGACACTGCTGCGTTTGTTCACTGTTTTAAAGGTGATATGAATGCCGTCGAAACACAATACAGGGTTACCAGGACTGAGCACACTATAAGTAGTTTTGTGGACATATGTATTGCGTCAAGGATAGAATTGGCACCTGTCAGATTACCCAACTTCGTCAGTACTTCTGTAACGTCAGTCTTCCTGTAACATTCCGTGCACCCTGCCTGCGTAAGTTTAGGTTAGTTTGTAGTGTTATGTAATCCATATGTAACTTGTAAAAATGCCGCTAAAATGTTTTATTTCTGTAAAAATTTTCAATAAGTACACGAGAATCTATAATTGTCTTGTGCTCTTTCCTGCATAGTGGACTGCAAATGGCAATGTTAGGCTTCCTTCAATAAGTGTGCAAATTGCAAGCTGTTCATGGTATAACCCCCTAACTGTTCGGTGGGATTACTGATGAATGTATCAGGCTGAAATATTTAAATTGTTTCTTGAGCAACGTTCATTGTGCAGGTTGCCTTGTAAGCCCAAGTGATTGTTCGCATAATTTGAAGTGAAGATAGTTGTGCCGCTCTGGGTTGTTCCCAGTAAAAGTACCTGCGCGTTCTCAAGTTGTGTGCACATACATTCACATACATCCGTACACACACTAACACTCTTGCTCATTTGCAGGTCATGTCCAACCCAGAGCTGGCAGCAGGTTTTTCCAACCCGAAGGTGCAAGCTGCCATCATGGACATCAGTGCCAACCCCTTAAACGTCTCCAAGTACAGCGACCAGCCAGAGGTACGTTACTCAGGCAACAGATGCTGCTAGATGAGAGGTGACTGTCGAGAATGGAAAGTGTGTCCAATCCATTTGATCCCCCGTTGGATCCCTGGGTAAAAATGTCCGCATGGCTTCGTGGGTCACGTAGCAAGGGAAGTGCTGTGTGTTATATGCCTGATGCCTACTGCAAATGGCAAGAACCCTGGTTCAACCGCGTTACGTCTTTAAGGACGCTACAACGAGTTCGACCCAATGCCTTTTGCGTTGAACTCGTTGTAGCGTCCATAAAGACGTGCCTCTTTTTTGCTTCAGATCAGCACTAGTATTGCTCTTAAGAGCAATGTGTCATGTGGTCAATTGTTATCAATATGCTCTCCTCCTCTTCTGCTCTTTTTGCAGATCATGGTCATCTTAGAGAAGATAACAGAGGTGTTCAACCCAAGTATGCCCCCAGGCGCGAGATGAAATAGTTTTGCGTATCCACGGTCTTATTTGTGTCTAATGATGACTAGAAGCGACCGACCAAGCCGTTAAAGCAACCATTCTGCTTGGTTGGAAGCAGGACAAAGCACAGGAATTGTGTTTAACTCAGCTGCTTTATTTCTTATGACCTGCACGCATTGCTCTTGTTGTTTGCTTGCTTGCTTCCTGAGCAAAGCAATTTATATTTTACTGATACGGTAGGTATATCACCGCAAACGTTTCTCACCCTTCGCGGAGTGCCAAATTGATAGAGTCGTTAAATTACTGGAGGTATAACTAAGTCATATGGACTTCGCGGATAATAATTCTAAGCAAGGGGACTGGCCGGGAGGGCCTCCCAAGCAACCACGGGGAGGGCAGTAGCAAGCATCAGGAGGGAGGAGGGGTGGGAGTGGTGGTCTTCAGTATCTTCCCAGCTCACAGAGGAGGAGTGAAATGGCCAGGGCAGGAGGAGTACTGAATGATGGCAGGCTTTTTGGGATCAAATTTCCCCCTTCCAATGCAATAGATTACCTGGCAAAGGCCACATCGGGCAGAATTAATCAGCACACACCTGACAGTTTAGCAGATGGCTTCTTATTTTTATGATCACAAAGAGCAAAGCATTGTTCACAATGGAAGCTATAATTATAAGGGGGCGCTATTTGTTAAAGGCGATGACGTCCACTACAGATTTTGAAGATACGTATAGGATCAGCCTTGCGAGGTTTACAGGCTTATAGGCCTGGACTTAAGCTATCTCCTGATAAGGTTTGGACGGATATGTGCACCCGCTTACACAGCAACACAAAGTATCATCAGTGAGCAGAGCTCCCCCAGCTGTTGAACTTTGCTCCTCCTCTGGTAGAACAAGGGGGTTACAAGGGGGTTAGCTGGCAGAACAGAGGCTTGATGATGATGATGATACAGGAGAGGGAATGTATCACATGATGGTAGATGGTAGCTGTGGACAAGCAGCAATTAAGCAGCGCAGTAGACAGAATGGACATGGAGTTTGGAAGAAGGCCTATTTAAAACTTCTCCAGGTAGGATGTTGTGTGTCCTTGCAGTCATTGGGTGGTGCAGAACACAAAACAACATCCTTCCCTTATCCACCTCGCTTCTCAGACAAAAATAGGTTTATCTCCAGCCATTTGGATGCTGTACTGGTTGCTCCCATCTCCGCGAAGACCAAAAAGCAAAAGCAACAGACTAGCAATGAAGGAGGGTGGGTCCTTAGAAGTGGCAGGGGGTAATTGAGGGGGAATGGAAGCACCTCAGCAGCACCGCCAGCCACTAGCAGATCCACCTTCTCCAGAT
>Ga0307967_1002389_pt1 | contig 10887 bp, 12 predicted proteins | sample OrgLakmetagen648_FD_201828 | JGI IMG/M metagenome (GOLD analysis project Ga0307967, IMG submission 201828) | Saline water microbial communities from Organic Lake, Antarctica - #648 | ecosystem: Environmental > Aquatic > Non-marine Saline and Alkaline > Saline | place: Antarctica: Organic Lake... | reverse complement strand
GGCCACAGCACTCCACTTCGCTTGCTGTGAAGAACTTCTGAAAATATGCTTTTTCTGCAATGTGTGCGTGCAGTGTGGGACCACAGCACTCCACATCGCTTGCCATGAAGGTCACTCAGAGTGTGCGTGGCTCTTACTTGCCAGCAAAGCTAGCGTGGGTGCAACCAACACGGTGAGTCCCTTTTGATGCAGACATGCGCTGTTTGCCTCTCACTGCGTGTGCGCTTCATTTGGCTCTAGTTGTGTGTTGAAGTACATGGGCTTGCTCAGCATCTAATTTATGGGTTGTCTCTCTGTTGGTTGGCTGCCATGCAAACAGTGAGTGATGCTGTGCATCAACTGCATTGAAGCCTGCTTGCTGCTGACACTTGCTATCAGTGCTCTGTATTTGCGCACACACACGTGCACACACACAGAGAGGCTACACTGCGCTGCACAGCGCTTGCATTGGAGGCCATGCGGAGTGTGTACGGCTGTGCTTGGCCAGCAAAGCTGATGCAAACGCCGCCACAGAGGTGATGCAGCGCTTCATGTCATGCGTACTTCTGGCAATTCATGCCAACGAGACTGCAGTTCTGTGGTAATCGCATAGGTACAGGTTCCTGCTGCTTGCGTAGGTTAATCTATTTTCTTTCAGGTCCACAGCTTGCTGAGCCATCTGTCATTTGTTACTTGTTACCCATCACACATTTCAATTCCATCACACATTTCAATCACAAATTGTCTGGCTAGCTGTTTTCCTGCGCAGCACGCGCTGTGGGCGTTGGCTTAGTAAAGCGTGTTAAAAACATCTTGCTGTGTGCTCTGAAAACAGTCTCATTTGCTGTTGTCTGCTGCTTAAATCCCTGTATGTGCTTGTACATTCACACGCACTCTCAGGATGGGGAGACTGCACTGCACGGCGCTTGCTCTGGAGGCCACACAGACTGTGTGCGGCTACTTTTGGCGAGCAATGCGAATGCAAACGCAGCCACTGAGGTGTGGTGTTGCTTCTGTTGTGTCTTATGCTTCGACCTTGCCATGTGTTGTGCCACTTTTGAATTCCGCTTCTCTAGCTTACTCAGTCTTGCTTGGCAAGCAACCTTTTCAAACTATAACACATTCATTGTATTTTGGGCCAGCCATGCATTGCATGTTGGGCCAGTCACATCATGCTCCCAATGGCCTTGCGTCACCAATGATTGTCCATGCACACACCACACATTCATTCCATTTATTTCATTCACACACCTTTTTTCATTTTCATTCATTCACACACGCACACACAGGCATCAGGCGCAGTGAGTCCTGAGCAGTAGTGCTCCCAATTTGCTGCACATCTATTGACTACTGTGTTTGCTCCCACGAACACAGGGAGGTAAGACTTCGCTGTACCAGGCTTGCAGTGGCGGTCACACGGAGTGTGCACGTCTCCTTCTGTTGAAAGGCGCGGATGTGAATGCAGCCACCAAGGTGGGCCTTATGTTATAAGTGACTATAGATTATCGACAAACTCCTCAGAGTCTTTTGTTTTAACACGAGGCAAGAGGCGTGGGAATGTTTTGTTTGTGCAAGAAGTACTCCACACTTGCACACACACACGCACACGCTTGCATACACTTGCACACACACACACACACACACACACACACACACACACACACACACACACACAGAGGGAAAGAGATGTGAAGGGTCTGCAGAACGCACGCATGTGCAAACAAAAGAATATGTCTGACCTTTTTTGCTTGAATTCCATCACTGAGTTCCATGCCTTTGGTGCCTTCTGTTTGCAGCGCTCAAGGATGTATGACGAGGGTTACGAGGAGTATCGTGAGGATGGTGACGAGAGTTACGAGGAGTATCATGAAGATGGTGATGAGGTGAGGGGCAGCTGTCTCCTGGCATGCACACTGCAATGATGTCATACTAGGCTCTTGGACATTGTGTTCTACATAGTCTGAAACCTCTGCCTCTGGGTGGGAGAATGCATAGGTCCTTTAAATCTTGAAACGCACAGATTGAGTGCATCTGTGCACGGCCTTATTGCATACGAGCAGGACATCTGACAAAGAGTGCAGTGTAATGGGCCGGTGCAAGCAGACCAGGTAGCTTCTGTGGAGCGGAATGGGAGCAAAAGAGCAGGCAATATTCATCTGAGCATTCCATGCTGTACTTTGCCTGGTGCAAGTTGGTTCAGCCCTGTGGGATTGGCGTGAGCTATGCTTTAAAATATTGCACTTGTACAATTTTTTCACCCCTGTGGGATCGGTGAGCTATACTTAAAAAATTGCACCGGTACAATTTGGTTCAGCCCTGTGGGATTGGCGTGAGCTATGCTGAATAAGTGTTTGAAGGAGTGAGGTCATGGGACAAGCCTGTCTGGGTGTGAAACAGAACTCCTTGCTCTTTCCTGCCATTAAAACACGCAGCAAGATGAAACCCCGCTCCACGCTGCTTGTGGGAAAGGCCATGTTGAGTGTGCTCGACTCCTCATAGCGCACGGAGCCAATGTGAGGGCAGAAGATGCGGTAAGTTTAAGTGTGTGTGTGTGCGTGCGTGTATGTGCAGGTTTTCAGCAAGTCAGGGGCTTGCTGCCTGCCTGCATTCTTTTTCAAGGCATTATTGCTGGGGACTGTCCTTGAGCGTCGTCTGTTGTGATGTGTGCATACAATGGGTCCAAATTTTCCATCTATTTCTTAACACAACAAGACAGTCTAAACAGTGCCCCAGCACTGTCTATCTAGATGTGGGCACGCATTATGTACAGACCCCCAGCATTTTTGGTTGTGTGTGATGTGCGCACACACAGAGCAAGCGAACCCCTGGTGCGTTGTTTGTTGATATTGATGTGCGCACAGTGTCAACATGCCCTCATTGTTGCTTGTCATAATGTGCGCACCCTCAGAGCATGCAAACCCCCCTGCACCTGGCAATCGCTGGGGGTCATGTGGAGTGTGCAAAGCTGACACTGGAGCATGGCGCGCTCGTGAACGCAGCTGATCAGGTGTGCCACTACTTTTTTGCCTTCCGCTTGGCCCACATCCAGCCCACGTCAGAGATTCTCACTTGCTCACCAAGGACCTTGTGCAGCATATCAAAGCACAGTACAAGTCAGCCAGCAAGTGCATGAGTGTGCCGCATGTATCTGCAAGGCGTCAGTTGCTGCTGCCACTCCTTTGATATTGCTGCCCCTGGGCAGCTGTTGCTTCATGATTCATGATTCATGATGCATGTGTGCATTCACAGGGGGTGTGACGCCATTCCATCAAGCGTACTGTTGCTTCATGACTCATGCTTCATGTTGCATGTGTGCATTTGCAGGAGGGTTTGACGCCACTCAACCAAGCTATTAGATGCAACCAACCTGAGTGCGCAGAGCTGTTGCTGCGAAATGGGGCAAGTGTGGATGCAGTGGATCGGGTAGGTCTCCTCACATCGTGCATGCCTCAAGACAGCTGTCACTTATGTGTATGGTTCGTCCCAGCTTCAGCCTTCTAGGAATTTTAGGAGCAGCTCCTTCCCTTCATCAATGTTGCAAAGTGTGCGTGCTCCATAGGGCTCATGCATGACTTTGTTCTGCAAGGCTTGCTTCAAGCCATCCCTGTTTCCCACTGTGCATGCAGCACAGGGCTCATGCATGGCTTTTCCCGCAAGGCTCTTTCATCAGGTTTTGCAGAACTGTTTCCCAAGCCATCCCTGTTTCCCACTGTGCATGCGGCACAGGGCTCATGCACGACTTTGGTCTGCAAGGCTCTCTTCATCAAGTTTTGTGGCACTGTTTCCCAAGCAATCTTTGTTTCCAACCGTGCTTGTGGCACAGGGCTCAATGGAGGAACTGAAGGAGGGCGTGACTGCACTCTACATGGCATGCTCGTATGGCTACACAGAGTGTGCAAGAGCACTAATTGCACGGGGCGCAGACACGAGCATCAAGGTGGGTTCACTGGTTTCAGGTTGGGAAGAGGAAGGCCATTTACCCAAATGGTGTTTGCTTGTGTACAGCTGATGATGCTTCCAATGCTTCCAAGCCACTTGCCAATTAAGCCAATCAAAAGCTCATCCTTTGGACCAAAAGGACACTGAGGCTCGTTAAAAAGGATGCTCATGCTGGATGCCCATGATTTTGTACCACTGGCCCTTTTGCTGGGAAGAGGAGCACTCTGTGGCTCGCCCCAAATGACTGCAGCTATTTGACTTCATCAGCTGCTCTTTTGTGTTCAAGCTATGCTCCCATTTGATTTCATGGGAGGCCATAGGGTGCATTTTGAGTGACCAATCCCTCAATGCTATCTATATGTGTCTCTGGTTGTGAGTTGGTTGTTGGCAAGGTGCTAGCTGAAAAGCTCCAGCCAAAATGCACTGCATACCCTTTCAACGATTGAACTTATTCACACCTGCAAATCATTCCTTCTGATTGGCTTGTGAGGTCTCCACAGCCTTCCTGCTACCCCACACTGATGTCCACTGTACAGGTCATACTCCGAGACTATGATATAGGAGCTGTTTCGGTAAGCGTTTGTCGGAAGTGATGTGACTGCCCATACAGAGCAAGTCAGGAGCAACATCTTAGCTGTGCTGCTCATTGTCCTGCCGCAAGATTTTTCTTTAAAATCAGATAATACCTAACCAACCAGGCTTAGCTGTGTCTCAAAGTTCTAAATCATCAATGCGCTCTGACTGAGTGGCTGCAGCTCGCTGCCGTGTGCATTCGTATAGGGGAGTGAGACCCCCCTGTTTGCGGCCTGCAAACAAAATCACATCGAGTGTGTACAGCTGCTTTGCTTGGCGTCCAGCCACGTGGACGTGAACTTGGCTGAACTGGTGAGTGACTCTCATCATGCTTGCCTGTTTTTTGCTGACCCCCCTTTTTTAAGGCATCAAAAAAGTAATAATGGCTTGTATTTAGGAAGCAACTCACTGCAACACTTGTTGAGATTGAATCCACAGATACTACCTCTGTGAAGAGGCTGTTTGAAGACTGTGATTGCCTTGAATGACAAAGATGGAGAACATGGATCCAGGAGTAATCCTTATCAAGATAGGGCGCAACGTATGGAATTGATGAATCTGAACAACTGCATCTGGCACCTGGATACCAATGTGCGAAGCAATCATTGTGAAACGGCCTTCTTTGTCTTTTGCCACCTCCCGTTGGCAGGATGGCCAGACTCCTCTGCTCTGTGCGTGTGCGGAAGGAAACCCAGAGGTCGTCCGTCTTCTGATCGAGGGAGGAGCGTCGAACAAGGCAGATGTAGGTCAAGCATGTGACAGCGCCCAGTGCTTATCCTGTTCAGCTTGTCAATTAAAGTGCAGCTCCTCAATTCTTGGACCAGGCTGCTCTGGCAAGGGGCCTCTAACAGCAACAAACAGTGCAGTTCCTTTGCTCTGTGCCCTTGTGCTTGAGGCTCGCACCCCTCATTTGAGGCTCGCACCCCTCAGAGAAAATGCAACACTCCAACCATATACTCAGTCATGCTCCCTTCCATCACACACACGCGCACACACACACACTCACACGCACACACACACACACACACACACACACGCATGCCCGCACAGGATGATGGCATGACCCCGCTGCACATGGCGTGTAAAAAAGGTCATGCTGAGTGCGCAGGCCTGCTGCTGGCTGGAGGGCCGGATCTTAATGCGGCCACGCAGGTGTGTTCCTCTCCCATGTGGCTCCTTTCCTGATACCCTTGCTGCCTGCACACTTTCTGACCTGGCAGAGTATGCGTCTTCCTGGCAGAGTGTGTGCCATTCTGCTACAATCATTTGACACAATTTGTGTGTCAAAAAACTGAAGCGTCCCTGGTGTAGTTGTCAAAATGTCTAGCAAAGAAATGCACTTTTTCTTGGGGATATCTGTGTTACTAACTACACTTAAGATGTTAGTGACTTTGACTGATCGTCCCACAGCAATTTAGCAGAAACAGGATGGTTCATTGGTTTGTGCATTACCCTCCCTGATTGTTGTCAATTCGCTCGCAGGTCACAAATGATATTTACGCAATGAGGACGCTTGTGGTAAGTCAGTGCATTTTGATAGACCAGGTTCCCGATCGTAATAATTGAAGGCCTGCTTGTGAGCATTTCCAGGCCAAAGCAAGTCTTCCTTTTTGCTGGGTGGTTCCGCTTTTGCATGCCATTCTCCAGAGCAGAGCAACTCTAGGGAGTTGTTCATTGCGAACCTGTCACAGCTGGTGAATTGTGTGCATTACACACGTCATATCCACGTGTTTGTGCATGAATGTCCGTACCACATGATGCCACAATGCTGCTTTTCACTTCTCAACACCAGCCACAAGTTGCGGCTGCTTTCCTGCATGTAAATGTGCATGTATAAATTGTGTGCATGTAAATTGTGTTTTATTTACTTGTCTGTGAGTGGTGCTGCTTCCCTGTATGTTCGTGTGCATGTACTGAGTGTGATGTGTATGCTTGTGCCTACAAATCCAGGGAGGTGACACCCCCCTCCACAAGGCATGCTGCCAAGCACACTGTCAAGGCAGGGGGATCAGCATGGACAAAGAGGACGTCAACGAGGTGAGTAGCTGTTCGTGATACTTCCACGTGCTTTTTATGTTGCTGCATTGTTTTTGCTGGGTTCTTGTTCCTCTTAGGAAGCCTCCAGGCTGCTCCTTTGCTGGCTCTTATGGCTGTTCAGCTCGTAACGTGAGAGGGTCATTTTATCGCATTATCTTATTGACATTATCTGTCAAAATTGTCAAAGTTTGCAGCAAATGATGGGGCTGCTTCCTGCTTCCTGACTGCCCATAGTAATCGTCGTCCAATTTAAACGCTTGTCCATGCCATGATTGAGACAAATGTACCTTTGTTGTGTGCATGGCCAGGACGGGGAGCCCTTCTACTATTATCCAGAACACACGGGGTCCATTGAGTGCACGCGACTGCTCCTGTCCTGCGGTGCTAATCCTAATGCGGCAAATGCGGTGGGTTGATGCCTGGCCTGCGGTGCTGATCCTAATGCGGCAAATGCAGTGGGTTGATGCCTGGCCTGCGGTACTGATCCTTACGCGTCAAATGCGGTGGGTTGATGCCTGGCCTCCTGTGTGTGTGCACCTCCTGGCAGCCCTTTATTTTTCATTAACACGGTGTTGAAAGGAGATTGCTGCACTCGGGATGAAAGTGCCTGCTTGCTTCTGTTTGGGGACAATATGCCCATGACCATTGAGCACTTGTGTTCTGTCCTTGCCCACAGTCCGGGTGGACTCCGCTGCTAGAAGCCATCAGTCATGGCTTTGTGGAGTGCTCCAAGCTGCTGCTTGCGCAGGCAGACGTCAACAAGGCAGATGCAGTGAGTTGGATTTTTTACGAGGAATCCCTTGCATGTATGCTCCTGCAGGCTGGCACGTGTGTGAAGTGCGGGGGGTGGTTGAAGGGGTGCGTGTGCGTGTGTGGGTGCATATGTGTGTACCTTCACGTGAAAAGCTCCCTCTTTAAATCCTTTTTTTGTTCGTGTGCATGCGCAGGCTGGCCATAGCCCACTCATGGCGGCCTGCAAAATAGGTCACGTGGAGTGTGCAAGGCTGACCCTTTCCAACGGCGCAAGGCTGAATGCAACTGACAAAGTGGGTTTTGGGTTTAAGTTTTTGTTGTAGAGCTTTGTGTCACAGCTTCCCAAAGGGGTCACTCTCTGTTGGATGAGGCTGGCACATTCTGTACAGAATCGTACTATGTGGAGCTTCTAATCGTTATTCTCAGTTTTTTGGAATTCAGCACTGTGGGCAGTCATTCATTGTACCGAGAAGCAGAAGCTATTAAACATACCTGTCCCTACCATCTGAAACAAGCACCCTTAGCATGCGCAGACATGTGACATGCTCGGTCGCTGAATTGCTGCTTCCACACCGACCCTTCACCTGCCTGTTACCTGTCACATCATGTGCGTGCTTGTGCGTGTGTGCATGCGCAGCACGGTGCATCCCCGCTGCACATAGCTTGCAACAACGGCGCCGCACGGTGCACGGAGCTGCTGCTGGCACGTTGCGCGAGCGTCAGTGCAGCTGACAAGGTGGGTTGTTCGTAGGTGCTGTCAACACAGGGCCACCCTTCACGTGTGTTGCCGCCACTTGCATTTTTATAGGTGTTGTCAACACAGGGCCACCCCTCCTGTGGGTCGCTGCCACTTGCACTCTCCTAAGTGTTGCCAACACAGGGCCACTCCTCCTGTGGGTTGCCGCCACTTGCACTCTCTTACTCTTAGGTGTGTCAAGACAGGGCCACCCCTGCAAGTGTGCATGTTGAGCTGTACAATTTCAGTGACTCTTGCACACAAATGTCATAATAAATCTGATCACTGAGTGAAATTAATTTTACCTTGTGCATGCACAGGAATTGCGGACCCCTCTCCACGCAGCATGCAGTTATTGGCCGCAGCCAGATTGCCGCAAGGCTTCTGCGGCATGCCATCTCAAGTGTGCACGCATGCTCCTTTCCAAAGGCGCAAACGTGAATGCAGCTGACAAGGTGGCTGTACTGCCTTTGTTGTACTGCTGTTCTCTTGCTGTTCTCAGTTAAGACTGGTGTGGCATTGTGCTTTCCATATCATCTTCCTCTGAGCATTGAGAAAAGAACTACGCTTACATGTCCAATACCTTTAGATCAAATTTCCCTCCAGCCCTTGTACTCCTCCAGGTTGATCAATAGCGTAAATGCTGCTTCCGCGTCAACCAACCCCTCATGTCTTGTGGCTTGCTATACCTGCACAAACACACACGTATGCGCGCACACACACCCAGGACAACGTCACCCCACTGCACATAGCCTGCGGCCGCGGCTATGCCGATCTTGCCCAACTGCTCCTGTCGAGCGGCGCAGTTCCAAATGCAGCAGACAAGGTGGGTTATTGTCGTGTGTAGCTGTACCCATATTGCCCTTGCATCTTTCTTCTTATCGTTCTACCCCATTCCATCCTCTGCCTTTGTTGTGTGTGAGGCATGGGTTTGACTGCTTTGAACTTTGTTTTGCCTTGCACTCAGCACATGTTGCTATGAAGTTGGTGATCAAAGTAGGGGGAGAGAGAGCATGATGGGTTTAAAGAGGTACAGGCGAATTTGTGGACATTCCGTTTGTTTGTGCACACACTGCATATAGTGAACAGTGGATTTGTGCAAACAGTGGAACTGTACGTGCAGCATGCGTTCTGACTGATGATGTGTCTGATTTTAAGCATCCCAGCGCCGGGGAACCTCCTGTTCATCAAGAGCATGTGGTTACCACACATTCAGGATGGTGACTCACCCCTCATCAAAGCATGCGAGACAGGAAAGCAAAACCATTTGGAGTGCGCTCGGCTGCTCCTTGAGGCGGGAGCAAATGCAACCAAAGCTGGAAAGGTGAGTCGTTTTCTTGTTAAAAACCCTAAATGTTTGCTTGCTTGTCTACACATAGCTACAGGAGGTCAGCTCTTCGGGTGCATTTTTGGTCGGCTGCTTAGTAGCAACGTGCTTTTAATGGGCTTGCGTAAACAAGTGGATGAGTAGTGATGTTTGGCAACTTATTACCAGTGATGGACAACCAGCAGACTGGCATTGAGAGACCAAGGTTTAGCACCTTAAAATTGTCAGACCTGCTGTGCCGCTTTGCAATTCTTGCTGTTTCATGGGAAAGGTCTATCCACAGCACGTCTGATCCGTTCTCAGGCCAACTTAGGTGTATGTGCCTGCCTGTGTGCCCTGACTGGATAAGTGCAATTCCTTAAGGTTGCAATTTCGACAGGTGTTGAGCAATATATCGGTAAGCCCCATTTACTTGGAACATTTGCAGTTGTGTCTCCTCTCTCACACACACACACACACACACACACACACACATACACACACACACAAACGCAGGATGGCAAAACACCACTGTCTCACCTCCGATATCGCCCATCGCTCAGTAACGATGGCTGGATTGCTTTGCTTAAGAAGCATGGCGCTACTGCCTGAGTCTTTTAGCAGCCTTTTAAATGGTGGTCGGAGAGTGTGCGTACCTTAGTTTCAACTTGCTAGGACACTTGTACTGAGGTCATATATTATGCTGGAGTGTCAGTTAAATTAATCAAACGCGGCCACAGACGGCCTGCACACAGTTTTTTTCCTCCGTGTGGCGTTTCTTGACGTAAGCTAAGCAAGGCGGTGGCATACGTTGTGTGTGGACTGAATACATTGTCAGATAGTAATTGAGACAATGGTGTTGTGTGCGCTGACCAGTCCTTTGATGTTCTCTTTGCCGGATACTACTATGCTACACAATTTTTTTCAATCAAAGCACCAGCAGGTGATCTCTTTGAGGACCGTTGCCTTCCTAGGGATAAAAAGAGAAGTGCCTACTGTCTGCATACTTTGTCTTGCTATTCTGCTGGCTGATTTGTACTACTACGCAAATGCTTGTGAATCCTGTCTCAGCTTCTGTGCCTCTTTCAGGTGTCTCTCTATTGCCCTTTTCTCTTTTCTGGCTGTTGAGGTTCTTACAGGCTCTCGCGTTTTGGCTAAACTAATTGCCTCAGTGGCGGACATGCCCTTTCTTCCCTGAAAGTTGGCGGTTACAGGCTTGCATCTACAGCAACTTTTTGCTTTTTCTTGTGCATTCATTCGGCTTACTAAGCGGTATTTCCTTGGCTTCTAGACAGGTTCTGCAGCTTTTTTCTATTTTTGGGTTCCCTCCGATGATCAGTTTGTGCTTCTATGCCGAGCAGTCAAACCACCTGGATGAAGGCTGAACCATGTGACCTAGCCTAACCTTCCCTGAACACCTGGGCTGATTCGTCTGCATTACTAGCATAATTAGTCTGCATTACTTGTGATTTTGAAAAAAAAAAAATCTTGGTTTGAACACAGTTGGACTGTACAATGGCTGGCAAGCAGAAAGGAAGTTCCTCTCGTTCTCTCTCGTCAGACA
>Ga0307967_1002387_pt1 | contig 10891 bp, 15 predicted proteins | sample OrgLakmetagen648_FD_201828 | JGI IMG/M metagenome (GOLD analysis project Ga0307967, IMG submission 201828) | Saline water microbial communities from Organic Lake, Antarctica - #648 | ecosystem: Environmental > Aquatic > Non-marine Saline and Alkaline > Saline | place: Antarctica: Organic Lake... | reverse complement strand
TGTGTGCGTTTGGTGTGTTTGCAGATGTGTGTGCATATGTGTGTTCATATGTGTACAAGGGCTCCTCTGACTCCAACACCATCACAACACACAGGAGCTCCCTCCCCCCAAGTCCCTCATGGTGTTCAAGGACTCTTACAAGGCTGGTGCTAAGCACATGTGGGCTGCCGACGCCCGCACAGAGCTGCAAGACTTTGTGAACCAGCCCAACCAGGTTGAGCTACCCCCCGCACTGCTGGAGGAATGCATTGGACGGTGCGTGTGACCACCCAGCACTTCTGTCCTGCCTTTGTACCATTCACACCTACATTTTTCTGTTGCTGAGTATCTCAAGCCCATTCACACCTGCATTTCTCCGTTGCTGAGTATCCCAAGCCCATTCATACCTGCATTTCTCTGTTGCTGAGTATCTCAATCCCAGTCACACCTGCATTTCTCTGTTGCTGAGTATATTAAGCCCATTCACACCTGCTTTTCTCTGTTGCTGAGTACCTCAATCCCATTCACACCTGCATTGCTCTGTTGCTGAGTATCTCAATCCCATTCACACCTGCATTTCTCTCTTGCTGAGTATCCCAAGCCCATTCACGCCTGCATTTCTCTCTAGCTAAGTGTCCCAAGCCCATTCACACCTGCATTTCTTTCTTGCCGAGTATGCCAAGCCTGAACCCTGGCTTTTTCTGCGCGGGGGCTCGTGCAGGCACACAAACATGAGTTTCATATTTGCCTCTCGTTTTCTAAATGATTTCATAAATGCACCCACCCCACTCCGCTCTGCTAGGGTGAACAGGTTTGTGTGCATGTCATGAAGTTGACGCATGGCTGATCGTGATGGAATGATAAATAGAACGCGCCCCACCCCACTCCGCTCCGCTCTGCAACAGCAAATAGGCTGTGCACGTCAAGAGACGGTGGATGGTGTAGGCCTGCACAAAACACAGTGCATGAACGTGTATGCTGGGAGGCTGAGTGCTCGTCATGTGGGTGTGCATTGCAGGGAAGACGCTCCTCATTACGACGAGCTGGATGGCGACAGCACGCACAGCGTGGCAATCGTTCCCAGCCCACGCGCCTCTCGTCAACGGCCGCGCACTGCTGCCTCTGTGCGAAGCATGGCAAGCAATATCTACCGCAGCGCCAAAAGCCTGGCCCACCAAAAGTCACAGGTGGGGTTCCTGTTCATCATAAATAATTGCGATGGTGGCTCGTGGTGTATGGTATTATCAGGATTGTTTTTGTCAGTAGAAAGTAACGAGAGGCTCGTGGTGAATGGTATTATCAGGATTACTTCTGTCAGTAGAAATTAATGGGGGGCTCGTGGTGAATGGTAATATCAGGATTACTTTTGTCAGTAGAAATTAATGGGGGGCTCGTGGTGAATGTTATTATCAGGATACTTTTTGTCAGTAGAAAGTAACAAATGGCTCGTGGTGAATGGTATTATCATTATTTTGGTAAGTAACATTAAATGTCTTCATGCCGGACGCCAGATGTGTGAAAGCCGATCTGAAGCAAAGCCAGTGAAGTGACTGTGTCACAGCCAGGCAATCTGGTATCTAAATCTTTTATAGAGTTGGCCAAAACCAAGATCACATCTAAATTATATACGGTGTATACAGAGAAAACTTAATAGCAGGGCTTTTCCCATGCATACGTATTAACCGTAAACGGTGTGGGTAAACAGTTACGGCCAACCCCGATCAGTTATGTGGCGATTTGAGAGGAGCATTGGGGTCAGGAATTCTGGAGCATGGAAAGCACAAGGCAAGGCTTTAAATTGGCCAGCCTTGGTTCCTAGCAGATCCAAATAAGGGGAGACTGGCTTTAGAACTGACTTCAGGACTGAGAAGCCGAGACATTGCTGAGCGCGCAGCGCAACACCTGGCCCCCCTTTTTTTGCAGCGATATTATATTTTTTGTTCCTTGTCAGTATTTCCACCGCCATCATCTCACGATGCAGAATTGAATTAGAAGTTAGTTTGAAGCCTCGCCTTTCCAAAGACCATGCCATCTTTTGTCGCAAGCAATTATTAAATAGTTCCATAATTCCTTTTTATTTCAATGTCATCACACGCAGCGCCCATTCACACACATACACACAACGTGTGCACACACACAGACACACATGCACAAACACACATGCACACACATAAACAAACACATGCACACACACAGTTCCCTGCAGGCGAGGGACGGGCACACACACACACACACACACACAAACACACACACACACACACACACACACACACACACACACACACACACACACACACACACACACACACACACACACACACACCTGCAGGCAAGGGGCGGGCCTGAGATGCTGACCATTCATGGAGAGGCGGACGTCCTAGATAACACTAGCCGTCCACTGCACCTCAGAAACTTTAATGTTGCCTGGATAGGGCAGCCCAAACCCGCCTTGAATGAGCTTGCACGCACTAGGTAGGTGTGTGTTTGTGTATGTGTGGTGTGTGTGTGTGTGCTTCTACGTGTGTGACTGCTTGTGCTTGCAGGTTCTGTGGATGGCTGTGGTTGTGCACATCAGTCTTTTATAAGAGGTCAGAAGGGCATGCCTAGACTTATAAAGCTTATTTTGGAATATAGAGGCATTGAACTAGGGATGGCTGCTCAACCTTTGAGAACAAGGTAAATTATAAAACAAACCAAGTAAAAAAGGGACTGAGACGCTACTGGAAAATACTGAGCTTGAAATCCTGGAATGCCTAGATATACTTAACATCATTCCAACTAACCCGCAGGGCACGAGGCAACAATCAGCAGTGAATACTGAGCTTAAAATCCTGGAATGCCTAGATATACTTAACACCATTCCAACTAACCTATACAGGGCACGAGGCAACAATCAGCAGTGTGCGTGACCTGCTTCCTTGTTTGGCCTGAATGGGATGGGGATGAGGGTTGCTTAAGCAGAGATGTCAAGTTCACACCCCTGCAGCAAATTATTCTTCGTTCATTTTGTCAAGGGGCGTGCAGAACTGCAGCTTCCAGGAGGGAGGAGGATGCAGGTTGATACAGAACCAGAGAATTAAGTTGCTGATCTGAGGGGGATGCAAAAAAGTCACGCTGGTTGATATGGATCCTTGAGCGTCAATTGCGCTGCAGAATGCAATTTCAAATCCGAACTGTTTGCACCTGCTGCAAACTGCAGGAGTGCGTTCAACACGTATCAGAGCAGCAGAGATGTGTCTTTGCCTCCGGTGGCCAAGCACACAGAGATGATGGTCGCGCGCATCAACCAAGAGCAGGCCATCGAGGGCTTGCGTCTGAATTTTGTGGCTGCCAGGCGAGATCAACAACGAGCGGCTCGAGCTGAGGCTGCTGCTCAAAGAACGGACTTACAGATGCGCTCTTTGCAGCCATGTGTGGTCCAGCAAAGACTGATGGCGTCGAGAAGATTGGGGGAAAGTGTGGAGAGTCAAGTCGCGTAGCCTGATGTCACGCCCAATTGGTGATAGTGACAAACAGTGTGTTGGTGTGCCGAGTCTCGAATTTTTATGTGACATTGGTTTGATCTGACACTAATGTAAGAACAAGAAAAGAAAAAACTGCGCAGGCAGTGAAAGCCACTCCCCACTCCCCACGACACTGATGTATGTTGTTAGGTAGACTTTAATTCAATCTTGACTGAACAGACAAGGAAGATAGCAATATATCTGTTGGTCATTGTTGACAATGGCTGACTGTAATACTTCCTTTGGGAGTAATTGATGAATGATGCAAGCCTGAAATTTTGAAATCAGCCACTCTAGACCTTGTCAATTTCAGTTCCGGGCAGCGCTTGCGCAGTGCCGGATTGTAGGCTATCATATGATGATCCTTAGAAAAATGTTTGCTGACACCCTTCGAGAGCATGGACTAGATAAGAACCAGCATAACGACTTAATGGAGGCAGTTACATTGAAGGGTTGGGATGGGTCTGGAGCAGTCCCACGCGACTAATCTTTATCGCAGAAAGACATTGCCAACATCCGTTTCAGCCTCCCTAGCAACTGGAGCTGCCAAGGTGATGATGCAGCAGCAGTGGCCCGCTTTGCCAATACAATAGCCAGCACGTTTTTGTTTACCATCACCAAGTAGCGGAAGTAGTAGTATCCCCTGCCAAAGTCCCAACAGCAGCAGCAGCTTCACCCCCTGAATTGTGTCAGCCACCGCAGCAGCAGCCATCACAACAGCAGCAGTTATCGGCCGATCCCATCGCACAGATCTGGACATCAATGGCAGCAGCAGCAGCAGCAGCAGCAGCAACAGCAGCAACAAAACCGCCCCAGCAGCCGGGACCGGCCCCCCTCTGCCAAACATGTCTCCTTCACTGCCACCGTATAACTTTACTCAGTAGCACCACGGCCATTCCACTCAGCCCCAACAGCAACGACTCCACCCCTTTACTTGTGTCCAGCCACCGCAGCAGCAGCAGTAATCGGCTGATGCATCCCAATGCACAAATCTGGACATCAATGGCAGCAGCAGCAGCAGCAGCAGCAGCAGCAGCAGCAGCAGCAGCAGCGTTAACAGTACCGCCACTAGCCGGGAAACCTTTGCCAAACATGCTTCATCCACCGCCACATCAAAGAGCCCACTCTGGTCAAACACGCCGCCCTCTTCCCCTGCAGCAGCAGCAGGCTCCATCATATACACCTCTCCCTTACCAGCTACCTGGCAATTCCTACCCATCAATGCAGCCTCCATCATCAACAACTCCAGCACCAAAGCAAGCAAAAGCAAAGGGCCCAAAGGAGGAACAGCCTTTCATTCTTGGCTTGATGACCTCATCCATGCTAGCTTCAGCCAAGAAGTATGGCAACAACGAGCCTATCTTCGTTGACAGTACCTTTGGTACTAACAAACTTATGGTAAGTTCTTGTACCATTTTGGAATGTCTTGCGCTGGGATTGTGTTGGTGGCTATTTCGGCGCTCTAAGCATTGTATTTCAGTTGCTCCTATCTTGGCAACCTCTTCTCCTGTTTCTTCTGCTCCTCAAATAATGTAACAACTCTCAATAAAAGTGCTTTTTTATTTTCAAAGCTGGCAATGCATTAACCAGCACTTTTTAGCTTTCCTATATTGCAAGTTATTTCCGGTATTTCCGATATATAATGCCGATGCAATAACTCTTCGATATGCAAATATATTAAGACGTCCTTTTCTGTGTTGCATTGCAGTTTCTCTCTTCGTGGTTATGGTGGCAGATGAAGGAAAGAGTGGTAAGCAGGCTGTCACATCCCTGACTGCTCTGAATTAAGTCATTTACAACATAGATTAGATTTTAATTGCTTCATTTACCTTGTTATGGCGTTCATTTGCATTTTGGTTTTCATATGCGATTACAGAGGCAAACAGTTACAAAACAAATCCAACAAAATGAACTGCACTGTACAAAGTAAAAGTAAAAATAAAAGTCACCGCTGATAAACATCAGCGTGCATTAAGGAAAGGCTCTCAACTAATGCTCACATTAGCCTGACCCCTGCCAGATCCTCATTAGTCTCCGTTGTTTCTCTCTTTTGTTTTTTTGGGTGCAGTGAATTGCAGCCTTAATAGCAGTGGCGTCTGTGAAGTATCGTCTTACCATTTAAAGGTTGAAAGTCCGTTTCATGATTCAAGGCTGCCAACAAGTTTGCTTCAATCACTTTGGTGTACACTTAGGGACACCGATCGCCTACATTATCACCAGCTCCGAGACAACTGAGACGCCCAAGGTGTGGCTGAAAGCTCTGGTTGGTCAAGTGCGGCTCAGCATGCCGCACTTCTCACCTTCCTGTGTGATGATGGATGATGCCAACGCCATGATAAAGGCTTGCAGGTAATATTTTAGCCTTAGGATGCAGGTGTAGGCAATCATTTTCCCCTTTGTATCTTCTTGCTGGACCATACCTTGACACTAAAAATAGAGGGACGTGGTGTTTGCTTTTAGGTTTCGTACACTTTGATCATGCCACTATGCAATGTGCGTCCCTCTGTTGTTCCCTTGAGTTTCTTATTCTCTTTGGCTAACCTTCCCTTTGGATTAAAGTTTAGCACCTTTGCACATGGCCATGCAGGGAAATCCTTCGTGTGCCAGTGATGGTAGATGGTGGTAAACATCCTATAGCTGACTGCAGCGCATCAACTTTGGCACACTGAAGCTGCTGATTCGCCATTGTCCATGCTAGTGGGATGTCAAAGGGACGCATGCCATCAGGCATAATCCGCCCAAGTGCTCTGCGTACAGAAGCGTCGTCACCGAATGCATCAGGAGCATGCTGTGCCAGTGCGCACGCCACATCTGTCGCACGCAGCTGCAATTGCTGGGCCTGCGCGTCTGTGCAGTAAGCTGTGTGGAAGTTGAGCAGCGCAGCTTGCCTTGCAGGCTCCCAAGTTTTGCCACGAGTAAGCAGGAATGCTTGAAAACTTGGTTCATTCACATACTTGTGCACGTTTTTAGAGCTACTACTTTGGAAAAGCACGGGCTGCTGCTGTGGCTGTTGCTGCTGCTCTTGTTGGCCAGTAACAGTGTTCGGACTTACCAGATCAATCACGATTCCTACATAAAAGAAGAAGGGGAGCAGTTTGACCATATGCGGTACCCATGATTTAAGGAAGAAATTGAGAAAGATCATATTCCAAACTTCTACAATTTGTGTAGCTGATTGATATATATTAAGGCTGGCATAAGCTCGGGTGTTGTATGTTTTGGTGAGTTTACATTCTTTATCAGCGCAGAGGCACTAAACTAAGTTTGGTGCTTTTGTATTAATTTTTAGCACCTTTGCTTTATTTAGTTTTTAGTGCTGTGGAGTTCCAGTCCTAGCTCTGAAAGAGGTTATGGGGTGTATTCTTGTAGATGGTGCCAATTGCTCCAATCAAGACCACTTGAGTTCACTTATGTGTACACATCTTATATCACCGCCCCTAACTAACGTTTTGGGAGGGGGGGGGGTTATCAAATTCTCTAAAACGGTGGTTTCTTAATTATTTATTTCTGTACGGCAAGCCAAGGCAGCCGACAGAGGAGGCAGCTGCTGCAAGACCAGTTTTAGTACCAGCTTGCATTTAAGCACCCACCACACACGTTCGAACGGGGAGACTCGATAATAAAGGAATGCAAACAGTGCAAGACTCAGCAGACTCAGATTGCTGATAACCATGTCTTGGCCTTAATCTCTGGTCTTTTCTAGCAATGGAAGTATTTCCTCCTTGGATCGGTGGGAGGTGTGGCCACACACCTCAAAAGCCCATGGAGAGGGGGGACGGTAAATAAGGAAAGAAAAATAACGCAGATAGTATAAATACGGGGGGTGGAATGGGATGGTATACACATTTCTCAGCACTTTACTCAACGGTAGGCGATTGTTAATATTTCGGTGGAATGCAAAACTTGCAGTCAGGGCTGTCATGTTTTGGCCTTATGAATTTTCCCACTGGAGGTGGCGTGGCAGGCAGCTCCATGAACTCAGATGAACCTGCAGAGCAGAAGATGGATTTTGCACTCCACGTGCGTGGGTTAGGACTGTTGCACACTGAAGCAACGCATAAATAGCTAGCCAAAATAGCCAAAATAACTGAAGGAGACGACTGTGCATCATCAACGGCTAGCACAATTTTCATCTTGATGCGCACAAATCTGTCCTGAACTTATTTCAACTGGATAGCCTCCTCGTGCAAAACTGGCGCCCACAAACTTTACCTCGCTGCTACTGTCTGCAGGCAAACAGGTAAATGGTGTGGATGCAATACGACACGAATAAATGACGCGGGCTGCAGGCCTTTGCGCCTGTGCGTGCAATATACCACTGTTATAATTGTCCTTACACAGGTCCATGATAACGTATCATATTAATATAAGTTTTTTACGTATTGAATGTCAAAAAATGAAGAGGCTAAGAGCAAAAAGCAAATTATACATTATAATTATAACTATTTGTTTAACATTAACCTGCAGCCATACTAGCACCCGCCCCAACCGCTCACATTTGGTGTTGTCCTTCCGTCTCCCTGACCATGCCGTTTTGTTAAAGAGTTATTTAGTAACACGACTGTATAGTTTGAAGTTGAAAAGGAATAGTTTTAACCTACGGACTAGGTAGCTCGTTCAAATGGCTTTTTCCATGGGGAATGCACCCCAATCTTCCTACGTTGTCGCGCTTCTCCGGGCTAAGCTATACCACTACTTAAATTTATAGGGTCCCGCCGAGCCTCCCAAGCTCTTTCCCAAGCTCTGTCCCAAGCTCATCGTGCCTGCAATACATCATGCAATATATTGCCTATTAATCCAATATTATTGCCTATTTTTAAATAATTACGAACAATGAAAAATTAACGTGGAATGAAAGGGATTCAACTTCGCAACATGAAAGACGTAGAGGCTCTATCTCATGGATCACAGCATGAGGAGGATGACAACAAAGAGGATGAAGCAGCGCAGCTCCTCCAGCGCTCCAATTCAGACAGGTGCGACATTGTAAGCTTCCTGTGTCGCAACAACCTTGTTCCTGAGCGCATGCACATGCTGTCCTGCCAGAACAGGATTGTGCCGAGTGAAAAAATAAGGCAAAGCAACTTCCTAAATCATGAGCAGGCACACGCGCATGGAACGAACGCCTGGTCTCAGAAGGCTCTTGAAGTATGGCTTGGGGAGTGTGGCAGGTGAGGGAGCTGTTTTCTGCTCTAAAAGAATACATAACTCTAAAATGTGTACCTTCAGGCAAGAACGAAGAGGCAGGGGAAGGGTTTTCAATTTGAGCAATGAAACATAGGTAATTCAATGTACGTTAAGGTAATTCAGCAGTAGAAAATATGTATTGTAGCGTAGTGGCCAAAATGGTTTATCTGGAAATTGGGCGATAAGTACATCGTACTTACTTATGCATGTTACTTTACATGTTTATTTCGGAGCGCAAGTGAACAAAAAAAGCTATGCATCCAGTGTCCTCGTGTTGCAAAATAATATTAGATGGTCATTCTCGGCTACCAGTAATCCACAGACCTCCCAAAAGAGGTGCACATTCTATGAGAGAGAGAGAGCACGCCCACAAATGCAATTGTCGTAGGTATCTTGGTGGTGATCCTGCTGGTGCTGAGCGTGCTTTATGGTGCGGAGCAGCGTCGCAACGACCGAGCAGCTGCCGCCTACAAGCACCTGAAGTCAAAGGTGCCGGAGGATTTCCCCATACACTTGCCAGAGGGGGCGGGCAAGCCTATCAAGTGAGTAGGGCCAGCCAGATACGCCGTACACTGTATCTACCGTAAATGACTGCATCTATAATAATTTACCACTAAGAATGTACCGCTAAATATGTTCATCGTGTATAGATATGGTTTTAGCCAATCCTTCAAATGTGTGTGTGTGTGTGTGTGTGTGAGGAAGTGTGTGTGAGGAAGGTGTGTGTGTGTGTGTATATGTGCATGTGTGTGTGTGTGTGTGTGTTTGTTTGTGTGTGTGTGTGTGTGTGTGTGTGTGAGAGGAAGTGTGCTATCTATACACTTTGTGCCTACATCATGACCAGGGGGCTTGGTAAGCTGCAAGTAGGAGCAGCAAGCTGCTCGTCCTGCTTGTCCTGTTCAGTTGAAAATAGTTTCATTTTTTACATGCCACAACATTATTTCCTGACACAAGAATGGAGAGGCATAACATGTTCTGCGTACGCTGCCTTCCTGTGAGGACTTGTGAATGTGAGTCTATAATTACGGCGCTTTCCCTGTGAGGACTCGTGAATGTGTGTCTACACTTAAGCTGCTTTCCTGTAATGACTCGTGAATGTGTGTCTGTAATTACGCTGCTTTCCTGTGCGCACTCGTGGATGTGTCTATAATTTCAGTGCCCTCCTGTGAGGACTTTGTGAATGTGTCTACAATTACGCTGCTTCCCTGTGTCCACTCGTGAATGTATCCATAATTTCAGTGCTCTCCTGTGAGGACTTTGTGAATGTGTGTCTACAATTACGCTGCTTCCCTGTGTCCACTCGTGGATGTGTCCATAATTTCTGTGCTCTCCTGTGAGGACTTTGTGAATGTGTTTCTACAATTACGCTGCTTTCCTGTGTCCACTCGTGAATGTGTACCTATAATTTCAGTGCTCTCCTGGGAGGACTTTGTGAATGTGTGTCTACAATTACGCTGCTTCCCTGTGTCCACTCGTGAATGTGTACCTATAATTTCAGTGCTCTCCTGGGAGGACTTTGTGAATGTGAGCCTATAAAAAGTTACAGTGTGAATGACATGGAGCAGCCAAACTCCAAAAGCAAGCTTGGCATGAAAATGGCTTTGCCCTCTATGGCTTCCTGCTCCTTCGTTCGTGTTAAAAGTGTCATCTTTACTGCCTGCCTTTTACTTTTTTGTGCGTGCACATGCTAGGTTGGCGGTAAAAAACAAAAAGGAAGTTGATGCCTGCTTTTTTCTTGCTTGTTTCACGCTTATTTTCATTGTTGCACTGCCTGCATAGTTAGGGTTGGCCTGAACCGTATGTGCTCTCCTAACACGACTGTATTTTTGGTAATTTGCCTGCAAAAAAATACTGCAAGTACACCATACTAACATAGGTGTAAACATATGAATGGTTCAGGTCAGCCCTACTACACACAGTGTTTAGGTTGAATTTATCTACCTCCACCCTGATCATCAGCCTGTTCAAATCGTAACAAACCTCGGAACCTCTTCGTCGCAGGAAAGCACCGAAGCCACCAGATGCCCAAGGTAAGTGGAAATAAGGGTCTAGGGATTAGGGTTAGGGTTTAGGGATTAGGGTTTAGACCGCGACCTTAAGGGTAAACCCTGCACCACCAAAATCTGCCAATGGCAATTTGCTTGTGTTTGGAGGTCACCTTCAAAATGTAATGTGCTGAAGTGCTAGTTCGTGTGTCATTACAAGCTGCTTGCTCAGTGGAT
>Ga0307967_1002379_pt1 | contig 10901 bp, 10 predicted proteins | sample OrgLakmetagen648_FD_201828 | JGI IMG/M metagenome (GOLD analysis project Ga0307967, IMG submission 201828) | Saline water microbial communities from Organic Lake, Antarctica - #648 | ecosystem: Environmental > Aquatic > Non-marine Saline and Alkaline > Saline | place: Antarctica: Organic Lake... | reverse complement strand
TATGACCGTATATTTGGTGATTTCCCTGCAAAAAAATATCGTATATGCACCGTATATGGTTCTGGCCAACCCTAGGTATATACGGTTAACGTACGGCATTTTGGTATTTTTAACAGGGAAATCACCATACATACGTTCATATACGGTGCAGATATACGGTTCTGGCCAACCCTACACGCACACAACCACAGCACAGCGATGCATGAGCGACAACTCACACTCACTTTGATCTGGCCTTTTGAGCCCCCCACAGCTATGTGGTAGGTGCCCGTGAGGGCCACAGGCCTGGCGCTGAAGGCAAGCGTGCGCGGCATGAAGCCCACAGCTGCCAAGTGTGTCATCTGGCGGAGGTTGGAGTCCCACACATGCACGTGGCCACTGGACACAAAGGGGAGGGAGGGATCAGTTGTCCATCGTGACTTGGTTTGGTACACTTCTCTCCCATGCGGTTGCTGTCACCTCACGAGACACAGATGGACCTTTTTTCCCTGTTATGATGGATGCGATCATAAAATGACAGAACAAGGACACAAAGCAGTGGAAGCGCTCCAACACATCCATAATGGATTAGGAGTGCCATGGATGGAAAAGTGAGAAACAAATGACACCTTGTGCAGCACAAAGTAAAAGGAACAAGCAGAGCTGTGGTTTTAAGGCTCACCTGTCAGAGACGGTAGCCATGATGTTGGGTAGGGCAGGGTGCCAGGCCAGTTGGTACACATCGCCTGAGTGGCCATACATTAACACGTCCTGTGCGGGTGTAGAAGAGGGGCAGTAGAGGTGAAAAAATGGGCCATTGCTGGGCCCTGGCTTGTGTAAGTCTGGACGTTAGTGTGTCTCTGAATGCACCTTGACTGAATTTAGCGTAGAATTCTTTCAAGGGAATGAGGAGGAAGAGGTTTAAAAGAAATTTGTGATGGTGGAGATTAGCGAAGGGAAATGATTGAGAGAATGGCAGCATCAAAAATGCCTATGCCAAGGAAAGCTTAACAGCGTCCAAATTTCCAACTGAGGAAGGCTGGGAGCATCTCAGCAGCACCGCCAGCCATCGGCAGACCCACCTTTCCCAGACAGCACCGACCCAAAGATCTTGGCACAATTTAACTTGAAACCTCATTGAGATCAAGCACCATGAGAGGACACCAGACCCCAGAACCAGCTGGACACTGAAAAGGAACAGCACTAAGAGCGCTGCACCCTTTTTCTAGGAGCCTCCATTTCTCTCCACATCAGCAGTCTGATTGTGGGTGGCACCATCTACAGAACTCACACTCTTTTGGCAAACCGGGTCTTGATTCTCAAAGAGCTTCTTGCTAACAAACTCCTTGTGCACTCCGTCCACTACGCGGCTAAACTTGTCCACACTAGACGTGCCCTCTCCAGTACCGTGACCGCATTACATCAGGGGCCAGTCACAAGCCAAGCCTGCAACCTTCCTTACTTAAATTCTATTTGTATTGTAGGGCGAGACAGATTTCAACAGTCACCGGCAGCCTGCAGATGGGTAATCTAACCTGCAAGCATGTCACACGCCTGCAAAAAGCATCGGGTCCTGCCTTACAAGGCAGGCAGTACGCACTGCCTGCAATCCTTCTCCTCCACGCAGCTAGTCCATCCAACCAAGGCCTTATACTGCCACAAACCAATCTAGAGGGCCATCCTGCACTCACCACTTGGTCGCCTGCAAGCTCCTTTACATCACAATGGTTGGTCCCGATGACGACACGGTCCAGCTCTTCTGAGTAGTCGAGAGACCTGTGCAACTAGCACCAAAGGGGTGCCTGAGAAAACACTTAGCGTTTTAGAGCTCGTTTAAACACTACTAAACAGGCAGTACCCCTCAACATCGCCTCTTCATGCTCCACACTCGCTCCTACACCCAAACCTACACCCGCACCCACGCCCACAAAGCCGCACTTCCACCCGACTCACATGTGGCCTACTCACACCCACACCCACACCTAATATACATACATACACATTGAGCGCACAAAAACACCCACACAACAAGAGCAGATCTATGCTCGTGACCCATCTTACCTGATGCTGGGGGCCCACTTGTCTGTGGGACCAAAGGGGCTAGGGATGGTCACCGAGGGTGCAACAAAGCGAGACTCCTGCAGGGTGCCGTCTGACACGTCCCACTGCAGCACCGTGCCATCTGCTCCACCTGCAACAAGCAATTCCAGAACAAGGGATTTGCAACTGCAGTGTGGCCCACTGTGGCACGTGCCATCTCCTCCACCTGCAACAAGGAATCCAAAAGCAAGGGGTGCTGTGCAACATAGCTCACTGCAGCACTGTGCTGTCTGTTCTGCCTGCACTCCAAGCAAGCAAGGGGTGCACAACATAGCCCACTGCAGCACTGTGCCATCTGCTCCGTGTGCAACAAGCAGTCTCAGAGCAGGGATGAAAAGGTGTCTGAGCGAGGAAGCCCTGCGTGCACCGTAGCCCGGTTTGCATGCAACATAGTCTGCATAGCCCTGAAGTAGCATATTTTTTTTCCTCCTGCTTTTTCACGCGCACAGTCATTTATGCGTGTATGTGTTGACCTACCTATGAGCTAACCTACCTATGTGTGTCTGGTACAAAACAAATTCTGAAACCGGAAGCAGCCATTGTGCCTGGACTGTTTCATTTGTTTTACTTACAAGGGCAACATGCCACTCCACACTCTCCTCTGTGCATTTAAGCTTTGTGCTCAAGGAGGCTTTGCAGAGGCTGCAGCTGCATCTGACAAGCAAGGATTTATTTGCCAGCTTGCACACGGCCAAAAAACGAGTGCCCCTGAGCTGACCTACCAGACATGAGCACGCTGTTCTTCTTGCAAAGCCTAAGCCCACGTACTCCATAAAAGCCAGGCTGGCCATCAAGGGTGACCTGGGGACCTCGCCTATGGGCAGTGATGGACTTGATGGCAACCGTGTCCTGTAGGTTTGTGTTTTCAACCACATGTGTGTGTGTGTGTGTGTGCGTGTGTGTGTGTGTGTGTGTGTGTGTGAGGCTTGTTTGTTTTTGTGCCACCTTGAGAATGCAACATTTCGGTATACAATTTAAGGAAGCTCACACACACAAACATTTGGACTTGCTGGTTTCTTTTGGTGCATTTGTGATCGCAAAATCCATGGATTACATTTAAAGAGCACACATGTGCATTCAGTCAATACATGCTCACCTACACAACACACGTACACATAAAAACATAAAGCATGCGTGTGTATGCATGCACACACAAACACAGGAAGCACGCTTTCAATGGGTCAGCAGCAGGCATCCACTCACCCTGAAGATGTAGATGCTACCTTCGGCCATGCCTGCTGCAATGAGGCACTCAGTGAAGCCAGCACGTGGGGGCAACCACTGCGCAGAAGTCACGTTCTGCAGGCACATACAACACGTCATACTTGTATATAGTTGCATGAACAAGGAGTGACACACAGTGAAGCTAGCGCACGGGGGCACAGCCACTACGCAGAGGTCACGTTCTGTAGGTGCACAGAGCATATCAAGTCATATTTAGCAGAACGCAGAGCATATGAACAAGGAATGACATTTGATGAAGCCGGCACAGGAGGCAGCCACTACGCAGAGGTCAGGTTCTGTAGGTGTACAGAGCATACCAAGTCATGTTTAGCATAACGCAGAGCATACCAAGTCACACTTAGTCAAGTTCTGCAGCAAATGGAGCACATCAACTCACGCCTTGCAGGGCACAGAGCATATAGCATATAATCATGGCAAAAACAAGGAGTGAGTGGAAACAAGGAGTAAATGGGACGATGCAAATCAGGGGGCAAAGGTGATGACACAGGTCTACCTCAACTTAAGCAGTTGCACGTTAACGTGATGGCTGTAAGGAAGCAGGGGGGGGCAAGAGAAAAGCTGAGGCGGATTTTATAGTACATGCCTTTTATACACTAGGCAGCAGGAGGCAGTAGACAGGCCGGGGTGGACTCCATAACACATTTTGAAACCCTATCAGCGAAACACACAGGGGTGGTGACCAAGGGTCCTCTTGCAAGGGCGTCTAACCTGTACCATTAAAAAAGTGCTCGTGCTACAGACCGCAAGCCAAGGAAATGACAGCTCAGGCAGCAGGCTCACAACGTGCTACAAATTTCCACAACTCTTCTTTTTACCTGCATGTGCGTCTCACCTGTAACTCCTAATGAATGCTAGGTGCTGTGCCTGTGCTACAGGCCGCAAGCCAAGATGACAAGGAAGCAAGCCCCACATGTCATGTGAAGCAGCAGGGCTCCCACGTGCTACAAAAAAAAACAGTCCCCCTGCCTACCTGCATGGGCAGCTTGCCGAAGGACAGCTGCTTTGCTTTCCAGCCCGAGTTGCCTTTGGGGTCCTCTGATGTCCACATTTTGATATGCTTCCGCCCAAACGTGATGAAAGCAGGAACCATACCCTCAGTCTGGTGGGGGTTCCACTCCACGCCGTACACCTGCAAGGCCCATAGGTTATGTCTCATGTGGACGTGCTGTATACGCGTGCCCGTGTGTATATGCTGGCATGTACCAGAAAGAAAGGCAAAGGGATGCGGTGAGTAGAAGTTGAGCGCACAAAGTTACAGAGGCGTGCGTTGCACACGTTGCACTCTCCCTGCCATCCCAGGTACACACCATGTTTTAAAAACACTACGAAACAACATGATGCGCACCACCAGATAGCATTCATCTCCTTCCCCTTTTTGCACTTTCAAGAAAAATTCAGATGAACATGATACGCACTACCAAACAGCATCACTTCACACTTTTAAGGACACCACAGATCAACGTGATACGCATTACCAAACAGCATCACCTACACCACACATTTTTAAAACACTACAGATCAACAGGATGCGCATCACCAAACAGAACCATATCACAGCTGCACCATAGCACACCTGCACCATACACCATACACCATGCACCTGCACCACATCACACCTGCGGAGGGTCCCCCATTTGGCCTCTGCTGCTGTGCAGTTTACGCTTCTTCCGCCAGTCCCAAACGTACACTGTGTGGTAATTGTCGGTGGCCACAGCGACTAGACGCTTACCACAGGGAGAGAAGGCCAGTGCAGTGAAGCCACGCTCCTCTTTGTCAAAGGTTAGCCGGGTCTGTGCAGACAGGTAAGCAAGCTTATTAGGAAATTGCACAAAGAACTCACACAGATCAGTGAATGAGGGACGAGGCAAGCTTCCAGGACTGGAACAAACAGTGCGTAGGTCAAATGCCTGATTATGTGCTTTTTGTTGACCACCTGCTTACGTGTTTTTTCAACAAGCGTTGAAAGCATGCCCAGTTTATGCAGATTGTATCGGCTGTATGGCATGCTTCCGTCAATCAGAAGGTACCATGCCAAATGGTTTGCGCTTATGCTGCGTGACAACACAAAATGCAGCAGCATGGCAAGTCAGGTTTTACATGCGGGTTGCATTGGTTTGAGTAACTGGTATACTAGTACATAAGTGTAAGGAGGGTACACTGGCGACAAAATATTCAGAGCTCGCAAGTGAAGCGTGTCAGTGTGTGCGTTTAGGTGCGTGTGGACGTGTGTACATAAGAGATTGGCCTTACCAGCTCTGGAGTGGAAGAGGGGCAGTCAGGTGAGGTGGCACATGCGCGTGAGTCCCAGATACAAATGTAGGGTCCTTCGTTGGCGGACGTGATCTGTGTGTGTAAGTATGTGTGTGTGTCCTGAGTCACACAAGTATAGCATTTGAGATCTGATCAAATATTCTGTACACAGCCGGCCACGTACGGTCGACACACTGCCACTGCAACATTTGACGCTAAACACTGTTGGACAGCTGCTGCCAAAACGTTACTCAGCTACATAAAAAACAAAATCATGCCCAGCTTATGTCCCACATCCCTGCCACGATGCCACACACCTGTCCTTACAAAGGTGCACAATAACAAGCACACAGCTGGCCTCCCTCATCTCCACCACAATAACACACACATGTCCTTACAAAGATGCACATCAATAAGCACACAGCTTGCCTCTCACATCCCCGCCACAATGCAATACAAAATACACCTGTTCTCACAAGCATGCGCGACAGCATGCACACAGCTTGCGTCCCACATGTTCGCCACGATGCCACGCACCTGTCCTGTGGCTACTAGCGTGCATGCAGGGTACGTCTGCCCATCAAACTTGACGGGTGCAGGGCACATGGCAAGGGACAAGATGTCGTCTGTGTGACCAAGGAAGAAGGTCTGTGTGTTGGCAGGGGGCCGGCTGTACACCACACCCACGCCAGCGATGAAATACACCTGCAAGGTTATTAAATGAAATACACCCGAAAGGTTAAATAGTCCAGGGAGTGTGCATATTTGGTGTAAGTTTATACAAGGTGGGTCTGTTTGGCCTGACACGGATGCGTGCGTGTATAATCTCAGGTTTGCACATGTTCAACAAGCGTGGTGCGTATTTTGCCAATAGCTATAAACAAATGCTGTACACTCTCTTACCAGCTTGTTGTCAGCGTTGTAGAACAAGTTTTGTGCGGTGTTGTCCTTGCCTGCAAACAAGAACAAGAGTGAGCAGAGTGAAGCCTGTATGTAATCAGTGCAACAGATGGCAAAGTAGCGCTTGTATGTGTTCAGCACAACAGATGACAAAGTAGCGCTTGTCCATCCCATCGCCAGCCTAGAGCAGCGTTTCGTGAACAAATTTATCATCACAAAAACAAAGTGATTGCACGTGAGAAATGGTTGTTGTGTACCTTGCATGTAGAACACAAGTGGAACTAGAGCACTCAGGAGAACTGAAGACCCTTCGGCTGCAAACAACTTAAAAACAACGCAGTCAAAGAGACACTTTTGCCTAAAGAGACACGACCATTGGGTCAATTCTTTCTCTCGACCGAGCCTCCAGGCTTGCACTGACATCACGTGTTGCAATTTCCGTTTCATCATCGCCATCAATTAATACAAGCTGAGCATATTTGTTGGAGAGGCCCGATATGGATAAGATTGTGGCTCCAGAATCTCACGCTCTGTCTCTGCAACCCGTCCAATGCCCACGGCCTTTCAGGATCTATTACGCCCCTTTTTGGGCTGAAGTTTTAGTACTTCATGCCCTCTCACACTTCCTCACGAATTCCATACCTTGGTACCCGTAGACATACTGCAGCACCAATCGTGCATCTGGCAGGTCGGAGCTTCGTTCTGCAAGGGCAGGGTCCCAGTCACTGGGGGTGTAGACGGGCTTGCGGCACTTGGGATAGATGATCTTGCCATGGAAGTTAGAGTTGGTGCCGGCCTGGAAGGCGCCCTTGCGCACTGTAGGGGTAGCAAAATTTTGGCACAAACGGCAATTTGGAGCTCAGATCGCTTGTTTACAAATGATTTGTGATCACGTCCTCCAAGCAGCAGCTAGTCAGTGGAATTTGGTGCAGTGAAACCGGTGGGTCACCTACATACGCAGGATTTCCAATATTCTCATGTAACATTTTCAAATTCAACTCTCTAATGTAGGGCCAGTTGAAGCATGAGCACAAACATTGGGGTACAAGCACACACCAGTGCACATTGACTGTCATATACCAACCACTTTTGAACAGTGCACATTGACTGTCATATACGAACCAATTTTGAACAGCTCACAAGCAGAAGTTAAGGCAGGCCCTTGCGCTGAGTGCTCCTGGAACTCACAAGCAAAAACACCGGCCCGCCCCGTAACCATGTACAACCAGCCTCTCATTTACCTGGCATGTCACTGGCCAGCTGCCGAGCAGGCTGAGTCACCAGATTATGCACAAACTGCTCATACGGCATGACCGTCTCAAATCCAAACCGCTTGAACAGGGCCTGCGCCTCGGCAGGGCTTATGAGGACCGCCACCTGCATAACAGGCACAGCAGGCACACAACAAGCTGAAGCATTGCAAGAAGCTAGTTTGTGAGAGCCCCTGCAGTGGGGCCGACTTCCTTAGTTACACGCAGGCTCAAAGTTCAAACCTTTCTGCTGGGAGATTAACGATTGATGGCGTATGCCTACCTGCCTACGTTTAGGTGATAGGTCTGCCTACCTACGTTGACTGACAAGCTGTTCATCACTCACCTCTTCAGGCGCACACAAGTGGGCAAAGATTGAAGAGGCAGCAATATTGTTAAATGGCCTGTGCCCAGTAAGCAGCCCATAAGCATCTGCCGCACCTCAGCACAGACTGCACAGAACTCGTTGATATCCACGTCGCCGCTCCCATCATCGACTTCCCTGTGGCGTATACACCGTACGAATTTCCATCACCAAATGCTGACAGGTGTGTTTTTTTAAATAACTTGTAAGATCCATCACCCAAGTACACGCCTGTGCGCAAGCAAACAGGCAGAAATAGTACAAAAACACGGCAACGCAAATAACCAAACGCCTACACAGGTGGTTGTGTGTTCGTGGAGCTGTTAAATTAACCCACTTGAATATGCGCAGCAGCATCTCTTTGGAACCCTCGACAACGGACCGCCTGGCACGCACAGCGTCCCTGATGGCGTCTTCCAGAGTTGCCAAGTGGGCCTCAGTGATGGCGCCACTGTAGTTGGGATCAGCGGCTTGCCTGCAAACATGTGTGAGTGTGTGTATGTATGTGCATGTGTGTGTGTATGCACGCGCGCACAATAACCACTATTCAGTCCTAGTTGCCCTTCGGCGCAAGAATCACAGGTTACTTTTCCATGTCTGGCTCATATGCTCATATGGCTCCACTGTTACTGCATCTCCCCTCTTGACATACTTCCTTTCTCACTACAGGCATGATTCCACTCTGATTCCCTAAGGCATAAAATAAAAGCTTACCAGATATTCACCCCATTGCTCCTCCCAAATCCTCACTCCCACACCCTTCCCCTTACTTTCCTTTGTGGTACGATTGCACGCACCACCTTACTTCACCCTTCAATTTGAACACACACACACGCACGCACGCATGCACACACACACACACACACACACAAACACAAACATCTAAACAATCACGCCACCCTTCGGTTTGACCGCGCACATCCAACACTCTGCCCCTCGTCCCACTCACAGAGCTCGCATGCGCGCCAGCTCCTGCTTGCTGGCGTCCAGCACCCCCCCTTCATCATCCCCTCCTGCACCGCCACCTGGTGGGTAGCCATACCCAGCTGGGGGCCTCATTCCTGAGGGTGGTGGAGCTCCATAGCCAGAAGCGCTGCCAGGCCGCTGCTGCTTGCCCCCTACGCACAATCCAGCACAATTTGGAGGATTGCGATGCCTCAACACCTCAGGCCTGCGATGCCTGAACAACACCTCAGGCGATGCACAGGCCATCTCTTGAGTCAGTGCAGAGTCATTCATGTCAAGGATATGTACTAGGGTCGGCCATTGCTGCCTTTTCCAGGGTGAGGGCTGTGTCACACTGTAAAAGAATGGGACATTAAAAACCTTGAAGTACAACGGAGTGAAATGGTCTTTGGGACCATAAGGCTGGCAAGCTGGGTTACTTAGATCTGCAGCAGATGTGCTGCAGCAATGGAGAGGGACTCATAACCTTCCAACACCTTTTCCATACCTTTGATATTATATCATTCCCTGGCGAACAGGCTGAACTCACCTCCTGGCCCGAACGTACTGCTGCTGTACCCCGCGCCCCCTGCCTTGGCTGTTGCACTCAGCATGCCCCCCTTGTTCTCCATGCCCATTCCCTGGAGTTTGTACTCCGACGTGTTGAGGCCAGCGAGGGGCCTGGTGGTGTGGGCCACCGTGGCGCTCTTGGGGCGCACTTTGCCTGAGGTTGAAGGACAGTGGTCGAGGGTGAAGGACAGTGGTTTTGCTGTGCTGAGGACACACGCGTGCAGCACCGGTCTTTTTAGAAGATGCCCCTGTGAAACTTGTGAGGTGTACTGCGCATTGCTTTGCTGCACAAACCACGCCTTGACCACAGTACCTGAGGTTAGGGCGTGAGGAGGTGCCTTGGGGAGGTCCTTCTTCACGTCCCACGCACTCTTGACCCCCCCAGAAGCAGCACGCACGTGCTCCCTGCGCCCTGCAGATGTGCCGTAGCCCACCGAGGGGGCACGATAGGCGTCAGGCGCCTCGTTGAAGCGGCCTGATCCGGAGGGCCTGTTGTTGCCAAAGCCTTGTGGAAGAGGCATGGCACCACCACCCATGCCACTCCCAGGCCGTACGCGCCCAGCAGAAGAAGGCCTGCTAGAGCGTAGTGAGGTTGGCAGGCACGTAGCTAAAACTTGCGCTATACACGTGCCCTTGATCATCTGGCAGTATCATACGTCATGTGCGTTCAGAGATCCAAGGCTTCGGTGCTGCTTTCATTTGACTGAGAGAGGCAGCAAGCCCAAGGCCAGCTGTGGGCACCTTGATGAATGGCATGCCAATCAATGTTCATTAGCGCAGCGAGGCATGTACATCAAGCACTTTCCCTCTACAAGCACTTTCCCTCTACAAACACAAGCGCACCTGGGGGGCGCTCCACCAGCAGGAGAGGGATTTCCAAAAACATCTATTCCACGAGCAGCCTTGCCAAAGGTGCCGGCCATGCCGCCCCCATAACCACCCACGTACTGCCCTGGTGCTGATCCAGCGGGTGCATTTGACCGGATGACAGATTCAATCCTCCGCTTGGTGCTCTCTCCCTGCATTAGTTTTGGCAGGCACAACAACCTAAACTTGAGCATGTAGACACGCACTTGCCTTCTTACATAAAAACACACTCACGCGCACACAATACATAACACCGCATACAAACATACACACACACACTCACACACGCACAAGTATTATACAGACACATGCACACACCCACTCACACACCCACATGTATGTACATTTGCACACAAACATGTGCAAACTCCCAAACCCAAACCCACCCACTCCCACACCCACTCACACTCGCATCCATTCATAACACACAC
>Ga0307967_1002376_pt1 | contig 10906 bp, 9 predicted proteins | sample OrgLakmetagen648_FD_201828 | JGI IMG/M metagenome (GOLD analysis project Ga0307967, IMG submission 201828) | Saline water microbial communities from Organic Lake, Antarctica - #648 | ecosystem: Environmental > Aquatic > Non-marine Saline and Alkaline > Saline | place: Antarctica: Organic Lake... | reverse complement strand
TCAACTTCGTTCATCACCCACTTTAGCTGCCCGGTGCGACGGCGAAGGTCAAGCCCCGGCGGATGAGAGCCCTTGCCTAACTGCCCCCGGCGCGCGCGCGGATCACGGCGGAAAGCGGGGCCAGGACGATGCCTTTTTCTTCCAAACCCTCCGCCCAGCTGCGCACGCGGCCCATCACAACTGGATAGGGGCGGATCAGCAAAACAGCTGTTTTTTGGGCGTTGGCGACGACTTCCGCCTCGCCCAATTTGCGCAAGATACCAGCCCGGGTCAGGTCGTCATCGCCGACGACATCAGCCGCCGTTGCGGGTGCGCCGGCAATTTCTGCGGTGCGCGCCGCCGCGATCGTCGGGTCCTCGCGCGTGTCGAAATAAATCAGGCCACGCTGTGCCAGCGCCGTCATAATCGGGCGCAGCGAACGTTGGTTCGCCGTAAAGGCGGTGCCTTGATAATTGGTAACCCCGATATAGCCGGTGGCGCGGCTTAGGATCCAATTCAGACGCTCCATATTGGCGTCCTGATCCAGGGAGGTCATCAACGCGTAGGGACCCGGATCGCTACGCGGAAAATCGCGCGGCTCCATCGGAAGCGTTAGCATCACCTCATGCCCATTTTCGCGGGCCAGTGCGATATGCAGCGGTAATTTCCGACCATAGGGCGCAAAGGCCAGCGTGATCGGCGCCGGCATCTTGATCGCCTGTTCGGTCGTGGCATCAGCCACCCCTAAGTCGGTGATCACGACGGCGATCTGGGGGCGCGTTTCCAACGCGTTATGGGGCCGGCTATAGACCCGCCACGGCATGCGGCCATCGGCGCCGATGATCGGCAAGGGGCCGGTGGGCGAGTCTTCAATCAGGGCCGGATCCGGGTGCGGCGCCAGCATGGCCAGCTCTTCTTCCGGCTCGCCGCTTGGTTCGCCCGTGGGATCACCCGTGGGATCACCAGTAGGCTCGCCCGCACCGTCGTTGGCCGGTTCACCTGAGGCCTCTGCGGTGGCCTCATCCTCTTCCGGCGCTTCATCGATGCGCACGATTTCCGGGCGCAATTCTTCAATCGTAAGCGAGGGGCGGCGTTCTTTTTCCGCCTCCAGCAGCGCCTCTTCATTCAAAATCAGATAAAGCGCCGTCCCGCCAATCGCGATCAGGAACACCAGATAGGCGCCGATCAGGGCGATTTTTTGCCCATGGCGTTCCGAGAACGTCTGTTTCAGATAGCTGGGAATGCCGTCATCGTCATCCGGCGTCGGCGCAGCGTCTGGCGTGGCGGACGCGTCGGAGCTTTGCCTGTTACGGATGCGCCCGATCAGCGCCGTCGGCCAGGCCTTCACACGCCCAAGCAGCCCGGCGAAACCGCCGGGAATTTTGAGAATGCTTAGCTTTACCTTAGGCGCTTTCATAGGCTCCGCCTCGCCAGATTACCGCTCGGGCATGCCCGCCGCCGATCGGCTGGGGTCCGCTTGCGCTGCTGCGCGCTGGCCGATTAGTTCGGCTGCTGACTATAAAGCGCGATTCCCCGGATAAGGTCCAGCGCGCGCGCCAGTTGGTAATCGTCGGCGGCAAGGTCGGCCGTCTCCGAATCATCGGCCGTGGCACCGTCCTCGCTCGGGCTTTCGTCCGCTTTCGGGGTGCCGTCTTCATTTTCCAACGCGTTGCGCAGATCGGCTTCGCTGCGCTGGCCGCCGGATTCCAAAAGCTCCAGCTTCGCGCGCTCCACCAGGATATCCGGCACGATGCCCTTGGCCTGGATGGAGCGGCCGCTTGGCGTGTAATAGCGCTGGGTCGTCAGCTTGATGGCGGCCCCGCGACGGTTAAGCGGCATGATCGTTTGGACCGATCCCTTGCCGAAGGATTTGGTCCCCAGCACGATGGCCCGGCCATGATCCTGCAGCGCACCGGCCACGATTTCCGACGCGCTGGCCGATCCCCCATTGATCAGCACGATGACCGGCAGGCCGTCTGCACGATCCCCGGCGGTGGCCTGGAAGCGCTGAATGCTCTCCGGATCGCGACCGCGGGTCGAGACGATTTCGCCTTGGTTCATAAAGGTGTCGGAGACCGAAATCGCCTGATCCAACAACCCGCCCGGATTGTTGCGCAGATCAATGACATAGCCCTGTAGATCCTCGCCCACGCTATCGCGGATTTTATCCATGGCGCGATCGAGCCCGGCTTGCGTCTGGCCGGAGAAGCTGGTGATCCGAATATAGCCGACATCCCCCTCCGCACGGCTGCGTACGGATTGGATTTTGATCTGATCGCGGGTGATGGTGACATCGAAAGGCTCTTCGCCCTGGCGCACGACGGTCAGGATGATGTCGCTACCGATGGGGCCGCGCATCATATCGACCGCATCGTTCAGGGTTAGGCCCTGCACAGCCTCCCCGTCCAGGTGGGTGATCAGGTCGCCGGCCTCAATACCGGCGCGATAGGCCGGCGTGCCGTCGATCGGGGAGACCACACGGACATAGCCGCTGTCATCCATCGTGACCTCAATCCCCAGGCCGCCGAATTCGCCGCGGGTGTTGGTGCGCATGGCGTCGTAGCTTTCCTCCGTCAGATAGACCGAGTGCGGGTCAAGGCTGCGCAGCATGCCTTGAATGGCCGCTTCGATCAGTTCCTTGTCCGAGACGTCTTCGACATATTCGCGGCGCACCTGTTCAAATACCTGCGAAAGCAGGTCGAACATCTGGAAGGTGTCCTGGGTGCCGCTATCGCCGGCGGCATCGCCCTCGCCACTGCTTTGGGCAAGCGCGGGCGCGGGGCCCACCAGCATCAGGGCGATCGCGCACGCCCCAATAAACCGAGGGAACGCGCGCGCCATCGTCTTTACATCGCGGTCCATAACACGGGTCAAACCGGTGGGGGCTAAATAAGAAATCATCCATGCACCTTCAAACTGCCTGCGGTGATCCATTGCAGCGGATTGACCGGTTGGCCATCCCGCCGAACCTCAACGTACAACTGCGGGCGGGCGGCGTCACCCGCTGAAACGCCCTCTATGCCATCAATCGCAACTGCGCGGCCTGCATCGGGGTCGATGCCTTCCGGCATGGTGCCGACCGGCTCACCGGCCAACAGCCATTGTCCGGCCACCGCGTCGATCCGCGCAAAGCCCGCTAAAACCGAATGGTACCCGCCGTCATGCTCTATAATCAATATACGGCCCAAATCGCGGAATGGACCGGCGAACATCACCTTTCCATCGAAGGGGGCGACCACTTGCGCCCGCGCGCGGGTGGCCACGAAAATTCCTTTGGCGGTGAAGCCAAAGCCGGTGCCTTCGCCATAGCGGCGCAGTAACTCGCCACGTGCCGGCGCGGTGATCGCCCCGCTGTCGGGGAAGGGGCGCAGGCCTTCGGGGCGCACGGCCGGCAGGCGGGCCAGTTGCGGCGGTGCCGCCGGCGATGGCTCTGTTGTCGGTTCGGTGGCGGGTTGAGGGGGGGCAGGCTTTGCGCGGGCTGCCTCGGCGGCGCGCTCGGCATCGCGTTCGGCCTGTTGCAGGCGCTGCACCAGCTCCTGCAAGGTTTGCGAGTCCTTGACCATCCGCTCCAACGAATCTTGGGTGCGCTTGGATTCGCTGGCGGTGCGTTGGTAAAGCGTGCGTTTTTGCGCGATTAGATCTTCCATGCGCGCGCGATCTTCGGCCAAGGCGGAATCAGCACGGTCCAACTCGCGGATTTTGCCGTCGATATCGGTGCGAACCTCGGCCAGCGCTTCCAGGTCATCGCGCAATAGCCGCGCGCGCCCTTCCAAGGCCGGCACCGCACTGCGCAGCAGGACGCCGCCGCGCACGGCCTCAGTCGGTGTACCGGGATAGAGGAAAACCGCTTGCGGCGGGTCTTTCGATAACCGCGCCAGGGCGGCCAGCGTGCCGCTCAACTGCCCATGTCTTAGCGCCAGCGCCGCCCGGCGTTCGGCCAAGTCTTTTTCCAGCCGCACCAGTTGATCTTCCAGCGCGGAGATCAGCGCCTCGCGCTGCTGGGTTGATTGCGCAGCCGTAATCAGGTCCTGGCGCAAATCATTAATTTCGCGCGCCAGCTTCTGGGCCTCCGCCTCCAATGCGCGGCTTTTGGCGCGGGTCTGCTCGATTTGACGTTGCAGGCTCTCAAGGTCGGCTTCGCTGGGCTCTTGGGCTGCCACCGGCCCGACCGCTAAGGCGCCGATTAGCACCAGCAGCATCGCGAAGACGCGCGCTGCCGGTAGGCCTGTTGGACGGTGAAAGGGGCGGTTCACGGCGCCATCACTCCGCCGCCGTGGCCCGCGGGGGCCGGATCAGGCTTTTGCCCGTCATCACCTCGGGCTTAGGAATCGCCATGATGTCCAGCAGCGTCGGGGCCAAATCCGCCAATTGTCCCTCTACAAGGCTGGCGCCCTGGCTGGTGCGCCCGCAATAAATCAATGGCACGCGGCTCATCGTGTGGGCGGTGTGGGCTTGGCCGCTTTTGGGGTCCGACATCATATCGGCATTGCCATGGTCGGCGGTGATCAATAGTGCACCCCCGGCGGCGGTGATGGCCGCTTCAAGGCGACCGACGCATTCATCCACCACCTCAATCGCCTTGACCGCCGCGTCGAAGTCACCGGTATGGCCGACCATGTCGGGATTGGCGTAATTGACCACGATCAGGTCGAAGCTGTCGCTTTCGATGGCCGCGACCAGTTTGTCGGTGACTTCCGCCGCCGACATTTCCGGCTGCAGGTCGTAGGTGGGGACATCGGGCGATTGGACCAGGATGCGCTCTTCGCCGGTGAAGGGCGTCTCCTCACCGCCATTGAAGAAAAAGGTGACGTGGGCGTATTTCTCCGTCTCCGCGATGCGCAATTGCTTGAGGCCAGCGTTCGCGATGACTTCGCCCAACGTCTCACGCGGGGTTTCCGGGGGAAACAACAGCTCCAGAAACGCGTTCAAATCCTTTGAATATTCCACCATGCCGACAGCCGCTGAGAAGGCGATTTTGCGCCCGCGCTCGAACCCGTCGAAGGCGGGGTCTAGCAGGGCCGTCAGGATTTCGCGGGCCCGGTCGGCGCGGAAATTCGCCATCAGCACGCCGTCACCATCCGCCATCCCGGCGTAATCTGCGATCAGTGTCGGGGTGGTGAATTCATCATTTTCATCGCGCCCGTAGGCGGCCTCCAGCGCGGCCAAATCATCGGCGGCGCGCGCCCCTTCTCCCTCGACGATGGCATGATAGGCCTTGGCCACACGCTCCCAGCGCTTGTCGCGATCCATGGCGAAATAGCGCCCGGACAGGGTGGCGACGGTCGCGCGCGGGGCGGCTTGGTGGAAGCTTTTCAAAAAGCCTTCCGCGCTGCGCGGCGGCGTGTCGCGCCCGTCCAATATGGCGTGCACGGCAACGCTGACGCCAAGATCGATCAGCGCTTCGGCCAGGGCGGCGATGTGATCTTGATGGGCATGGACGCCGCCCGGCGACATCAGCCCGATCAGATGTGCGGTGCCGCCCTTCGCTTTCACCGCTTCGGCAAAATCCAGCAGCGCCGGATTGCGGATCAAGGCGCCGCTTTCGACCGCCGCATCGATGCGCGGCAGATCCTGCAGCACCACACGCCCGGCCCCGATATTCATGTGCCCGACCTCAGAATTGCCCATCTGGCCTGCGGGCAGGCCGACATGGTCTTCGCTGGCGTCCAGGACCGCATGCGGGCAGGTCGCCATCAAGCGGTCCATCACCGGCTTGTTCGCCGCTATGATGGCGTTGTCTGCCACCTCCGCGCGGGCGCCATAGCCATCCAAAATGCACAGGACGGTGGGCTTGGGGCGCTTTTTGGGGCTGGGCTTTTGCGGACTGGGGGATTGATCGGTCATCGTCGGCACATCCGATTGGTAGGGGGGTGGGTCGGCTACGTTAGCGTTTTACAGGAGCTTGGGCCGCTGGAAAAGCCGCGCCACCCCTCCCATATGGAATGAGGGCGCTCACGGTCCATGGGGGGCATGACGGCGCTCAAGCAAAAGGGTGGCCTTATGACCATGAAGACGGCGTCATCGGACCTAATACTGCGTGCGCCCGCGATCGCGATGAAGGCGTTCGAGGCCGAGCTGACGAAGCGGTTCCAGAAATCGGACGCCGCCCCCACCGGGGCGGAAGCGGCCAGCCTTGTTAGTTTTCAGGCCTATCGCCTGCTGCTTGTGCTGCAAGAGCTTTCGGCGCCGGATGTGACGCAAAAGGCCTATAAGGCGTTGTTGAAACCCTATGATTTGGATAGCCCGGCGACCCTCGCGATCTTCCCGAACATCAGCCAAACGGTCTTATTCGAACTGGTGAAGCGCTTCGACATCAGCCGCGAGACCGTGCGGCGCCTGTTGATCGTGATGTCGGATCACGGGTTGATCGAACGTACCAGCAAGGGCCCGCCTTTCCCGGACCAACTGACCCTCTCCAAGGCGGGCGCCAAGCTGATGGGCCGGGTGGCCAAACGAACAGCCCGGGACTTGGCGAAGGATAAGCCGTTCGGCTATCTGTGACGGAGGCTCGCTAGTTTCCCCATTTAGTTGCGGTTGAAAATTTTTATAATTAAAAATAGCAATTCCCATGGTATGACTCCGCCAGCCATGGAGGGTTCGCTATGTTTTTATCCAGCAAGCAATTGCCGGGGTTTTTATCCATCAAGCAATTGCCGGGGTTTTTATCCATCAAGCAACTGGCGGGCGTCCTCGCCTTTTTGATCGGCCTCACCGCGCTTATGGCGGCGCCCTTGGCGGATGGATCGCGCGGCGGCTTGGACGGGGGCTCGACTGTTTCCAGTGCGCTATCCAACAGCCTTGACCAATCAACGGCTCTGGATACGCAACTCGCCGCCTGCTGTAAGACCTGTCGCAAGGGCAAAGCCTGCGGCAATAGCTGCATCAAGCGCAGCTATACCTGCACCAAGCCACCGGGCTGCGCCTGCGATGGATTGCGGCCCGAAACGCCGGGCGAGCAATTGCTGCGCCGACGCCCTTTAGAATAGCGGCATTTGATCGCCGGGCAGGACCGGGCGGCTGAATTGACTGGTGTCCAGGCCCGCTTGCCGACGGGTCAGGCCGTGGCGGCGCTTGGCCAGATCGAAGCGTTGGCGGATTGTCTCGGCATAGGCGCCGGTGCCGCGCATACGCTCCCCCCAGGCGGATTGATAGCGCTCGCCGCCGCGCATTTGGCGGACATGGCTCATGACCCGTGATTTTCGGTCGGGCACATGCGCCGCCAGCCATTCTTCGAACAGATCGGCGATTTCCAGCGGCAGGCGCAGCATGACATAGCCCGCACTGCTGGCCCCCGCCTCGGCTGCGGCCTTTAGCAGCGCTTCGATCTCATGGCAGGTCAGGCCAGGGATGATTGGGGCGGTCAGCACGCCGGTCGGGATGCCGGCTTGCGCACACCCTTGGATGGCGGCTAGGCGGCGCGTCGGGGTGCTGGCACGCGGCTCCATCACATTGGCCAAATGCCGATCCATCGTGGTCAGTGATAGGGTGACATGGGCCAGGCCCTTGTGTGCCATCGGCCCCAAAATATCGATGTCGCGTAGCACCAGGGCCGATTTCGTGACGATGCTGACCGGATGGTTGAAGGCGGCCAAAACCTCCAAAATCTCCCGCATCGCGCGCTTATTACGCTCAACCGGTTGATAGGGGTCGGTGTTGGTGCCGATGGCGATGGTTTGGGGGGTGTAGCTTTTCTTCGAAAGCTCGCGCGTCAGCAAGTTCGCCGCATTGGGCTTCCAGAACAGCTTGGTTTCGAAATCCAACCCCGGCGACAGCCCGTAATAGGCGTGGCTGGGGCGCGCGAAGCAATAGACGCAGCCATGCTCACACCCCCGATAGGGATTGATCGACCGGTCGAAAGGAACGTCGGGGCTGGTATTCTTGCTGATGATGCTGCGCGCGGCATCAACGCCCACGGTGGTGCGCAATTTGGCCGGCGGAAAGTCCGGGTCATCATCCGCCACGGCGCTGCCCCAGCCGTCATCGACGCCTATATGGCTGCGTGCCTCAAACCGCCCATCCCGGTTGCTGGCCGCCCCCCGCCCCTTCACGGGCCGGTCACCCAAGCAGTCCGGCACATGCGGGCCGTAGCCGTCTTCATCGATGGGACTGGACTGGCTCATAAAGGCGATTATGAGAACGTTTAAAGAACGAGTAAAGTTCTTTTTTCGTTCGGCCTAGGCGCGCGCCTATTTTTCCTTCAAGCGCGGCATCAATTCGACGAAATTACAGGGCTTGTGGCGGAAATCCAACTGGCTTTGCAGGATCTCGTCCCAGCCGTCCTTGCAGGCCCCGGTGGAGCCGGGCAGGGCGAACAGATAGGTGCCGTTCGCCAGCACCGCCATAGCCCTGCTTTGGATGGTGGAGGTGCCGATCTTCTGGGCGGAAATCCAGCGGAAATATTCACCGAATCCGGGGATTTCTTTCTCGGCGACGCGATTGAAAGCCTCCGGCGTGACATCGCGCCCGGTCAGGCCCGTGCCGCCGGTGGTGATGACGCAATCGACGGCTTCGTCTGCGATCCACTGGCGCAATTGGTCTGCGATCAGGTCGGCGTCGTCTTTAATGATTTGCCGGTCGGCGAGGTGGTGGCCGGCGTCCCGCAGGCGATTGACCAACGTCTCGCCAGAGCGGTCGCTGGCCAAATCGCGCGTGTCGGACACGGTTAAGACCGCGATATTCACGGGCTTGAAGGGCAGGCTTTCGTCGATCGCCATGGTGACCTCTTTGACTTAATCGGCCTCAATCTTCTGGACCGCGACATCGACCGGGTCCAGTCCCATATAAGTCGGCCAAGCGCCGCCGATCAAGGCGTCCAGTGTCGGTGTCGCCTGTTCCATCCGATGGCGATAAATCCACAGGTTCGCCATCACGTTCTCCACATAGTTGCGCGTCTCACGCGACGGCAGGCTTTCGATGAACAGCAACGGATCGCCGGTGTAGTCGATCTTGCGGCGCCACTTATTCAAATTCCCCGGCCCCGCATTATAGGCGACGGCCGTATAGAACAGATTGTCGGCGATATCGGGCTGGCGCATCAACCCGCGGATATAGCGTTGGCCAAGCGATAGGTTCAGCGCGGGCTCGTAAAGCTCGGCCCGCTTGGCGCCGCGATAGCGTTCGCCCGCGATCCACCCGGCGGTGGCGGGCATCAATTGCATCAGGCCGCGGGCGCCGGCATAGCTTTGCGCGCGCGCCCGAAAGCGGCTCTCCTGGCGCACGAAGGCGAAGATCAGTGCGCGGTCCAGGCTAAAGCCATTGCGCGGTCGCCATCCCGGCAGGGGGTAGAGGGCGGCGTCGAACCACTGCCCCTCACTGCTGGCCAAATCGTGCCCAACCCGGAAGGCCAAATCCGCCAAACCGGCCGCATCGGCGAACGCCAGCATGGTATTGGCCATCGTCGTCGGCAGGGCGCGGACGAAGCGGCGTAGTTCGATGTCCGCACGCTCCGTCTCGCCCACCTCAATCAAGGCGATGGCGCGCCGCGCGGCGGGCACCTGCATCAGCAAATCAATCTCGTCGCGTTCCAGGGCGGGGAGTGAGAAATCAAGCGCCGGGGCCTGCCCCAACGAGCGCGTCGCCAGCAGGCCATAGAAGCTGCGCGGCACGCTTGCCGCCAGTTTCAGCATCGGGTTCACCTTGTCCGGCATGCCGCCGACAAGGGCGGCACGGGCCGCCCAATAGCCCCCGGCAGCCCCTTCCCAGCGTTCCGCATGCGGCGAGCGGGCCAGATCCGAAAATAGCTGATAGGCCCCCTCATGCTCACCCGCACGCCACGCCGCCAAGCCGCCCCACCACTGGGCTAGGGACGCGTAATCCGGGGCTATTTCGTTCGCCCGTCGCGCGATGGCGACGGCCTCTGTATCCTTGTGGTAGCGGAAATAGCCGCGCGCGATGACGCCCAAGCTTTCCGCGAAAGCCTCTTTGGTGAAGAGCTTGCGGTATTTCGCCTGATCCAAACGCTCCAACGCGAAGGTGACGTTACCGCGCTGAACCCAGCGCCGAATTTGGCGCTGCACTTTGCGGGTCGTCGTGCGTTCCCATCGGCTTTTTCCGGCCAAGGGGTCGAAGCGCCGCTCACGCGCGACATCGCGGCCATCAACCGGCTGTACGTCCGCCTGATCGAATGCCGGCAGGGCGACCGCGCTTGGCTTTTGCGGCCATTTGTAATTGGGCGGTCGGCGGCGGACCGCCAACTTATAAATGCGGTTTGCAGACGGATGGTCGGCATATCGCCCCATCCAACGGGCAAGTTCCAAATAGCTGGACCGCCAGGCCGTCGGGTGCATGTAACGTTGGAACAGCACATGGCCCATCAACAAGTCGTCGTCCAACGCCTCAATCAGCGCGTCCGCAGCCTTCATGCGCCCATCGCGTTGCAGATCGAATATCCGCCCGTAGCGCTCGACGTCCGCCTCGCTCAAGATTGAGGGCAGGCTGGCATGATCGACCGGGCCGGTCGCCCCCGGCGTCGCCCCTTGGGCCGGGCTATCGGTTAGATAATAGCGGTTGGACATATCCTCCGCTTGGCTGATCGGCACGCCGTTTCCGAGCATAACTGCCGCTAAAACAGGCACCAATCCCCGCATGGCTCGGTGGCCCACGCTCGATAAAGCTCGGCGCAGTCCGAACCCGTTGGATCGGACGGTGAAACACGTCACGACTGTAGACCTCCCAGATATACCAAACCATGCGACATAGGCCTTTTAGCCCGTCGCATGTCGACGAAAAGTGGTGACGGAACGATGTGGCTTTTTGTCAGTAAAGGCGCACATGTCTGTCAAAAATCTGCCACATAGATAAGGGAATTGCCCGGATCGAACAAGCCGCCCTCTCTTTAACCCCCTGATTCCAAAGGATTCAATTTTTTGAAGGCGGCGCTGCACCTGTCAGATATCGAAATGAGTCTCATGCTTGCCTTCTGAAATCG
>Ga0307967_1002374_pt1 | contig 10907 bp, 8 predicted proteins | sample OrgLakmetagen648_FD_201828 | JGI IMG/M metagenome (GOLD analysis project Ga0307967, IMG submission 201828) | Saline water microbial communities from Organic Lake, Antarctica - #648 | ecosystem: Environmental > Aquatic > Non-marine Saline and Alkaline > Saline | place: Antarctica: Organic Lake... | reverse complement strand
TTGAAAGCCGTGCGTGAGCGCAGTGCTTAGCGTAAGATACGCTTTTTACAGCGAGTGTTGTCGAGCAGCCGCGATTTGGCCTTTCGGGTAACCATACTGCAGGGCGCCTCGGGCGCACTTTTAATAATTAACTCCAACGACAGTTTTAGGGAGAGCACCATGTCCAAAGGGCAGTCCCTTCAAGACCCGTACTTGAATATTCTGCGCAAAGAGCGCATTCCGGTTTCCATTTTTCTGGTCAACGGCATCAAGCTTCAGGGTCAGATTGAATCCTTTGATCAGTTTGTCATTCTGCTGCGTAACACCGTCAGTCAGATGGTGTATAAGCACGCTATTTCCACCGTTGTGCCGTCGCGCAACGTGCGTCTGCCGGCACCGGACGCCGCTGATGGCGACGCCGAGGCCTGATGGCCAGTACACGCAGACCAGCTTGTGAGGTATTGATTGTTTTTTGAGCGCCCCGAAGCCGGTGAAACGGCCGTGCTTGTGCACGTTGATTTTCAGGACGAGTCCGCCCGGGAAGATTCGGGCGAGTTTCTTGAGCTGGTGCGGTCCGCCGGTGCACAAGTAGCAACGCTGCTGACGGCGAGCCGCAAGCGCCCTGATACCCGCACCTTTATCGGCTCGGGCAAGCTGGAGGAGCTCCAGGCCATGCTGGCTGCCCACGAGGCGCACCTGGTGATTTTCAACCACGGCCTTAGTCCCTCCCAGCAGCGTAACCTGGAGCACGATTTGAAGAGCCGGGTGCTTGACCGCACCGGGCTTATTCTGGATATCTTTGCCCAGCGTGCGCGCACCCACGAAGGCAAGCTGCAGGTCGAGCTGGCCCAGCTTGAGTATGCGTCTACCCGCCTGATACGCGGCTGGACGCACCTTGAGCGCCAGGCCGGCGGCATCGGCGGGCGCGGCCCTGGCGAGACCCAGCTGGAAACCGACCGTCGCCTGATTCGCGGGCGTATCAAGGCGATTCACAAGCGGCTCGATAAGGTGCGTAGCCAGCGCGAGCAGAACCGTCGCGCCCGGGCGCGCGCCGAAATCAGCAGCGTTTCGCTGGTGGGCTATACCAACGCGGGTAAATCAACGCTGTTCAATGCGCTGACGCAGTCCGAGGTCTATGCCGCTGACCAGCTGTTTGCCACGCTTGACCCGACCCTGCGCCGGCTTAACGTTGACGACGTAGGGCCGGTGGTCATGGCCGATACCGTGGGCTTTATTCGCCACCTGCCGCACAAGCTGGTCGAGGCGTTTCAGGCCACGCTGCAGGAAGCGACCGAGGCCTCGCTGCTGGTGCATGTGATTGACGCGGCCGATCCTGATCGCGAGCTTAACGTCGAGCAGGTTAACGGCGTGCTCAGCGAGATCGGCGCCGACCGTGTGCCGATGCTCAAGGTGATGAACAAGATTGACCGGCTGGATAGCGCGCCGCGCATCGAACGTGACGGCAACGGCATGCCTGAAGTCGTCTGGCTTTCCGCCCAGGACGGCCGCGGTCTGGATCTGCTGTATCAGGCGTTGACCGAACGTCTGGCGGATGACGTGATAGAGTTTCCGCTGACGCTGGCCCCGGAGCAAGGCAAGCTGCGCGCCGGTCTCCATGAGCTTAATGCCGTGCGCGCCGAATATTTTGACGAAGAAGGGCGCCCGGTACTTGACGTGCGTCTACCGAGGCGCGACTTTAATCAGCTGATGGCAAAGCTTGGCGAGCGCGCCGATACCTATTTGCCTGAAGGGCTTAAACAGCCGGCTGACTGGTAAGTAATCCGCCCTGAAACGGCGCGCTGTTTGCGCGCTGGCTGCAGAGCAACGCGTTTTATCTGGCAGTAATGGTAAAGTGCAAAGGGTAAGTCAAGAATAGTAAACCGCAATAATATTAAGGAGCACGGCGTCGCGTATACACGCCTCGACGTAGCGTGCCGGTGAACACCTTAATGGAGATGATGTATGGCCTGGAATGAGCCTGGTGGTGGCGACCAGCACGACCCGTGGAGCAGCGGTGGTCGACGCAAAGGCGGCGATGACGGCAACCGCGGGGGGAATAATGGAGGCAACAATGGGGGCAATAACAATAACGGGGGGCCGCCGGATCTGGACGAAGCGTTGAAGAAGTTTCAGAAAAAGCTCAACGGCATGTTTGGTGGCAGCAAAAAAGGCCGCGGTGGCAGCGGTAATGGCAATGGCAGCGGCAGCAATAAGCCGCGCAACGTCTTTGCCTTGCCGGGGCTTTTGCTCATCGTTGCGCTCGCCATCTGGGCGGCCTCGGGCTTTTATCTGGTTGACCAGTCAGAGCGTGGCGTAGTGCTACGTTTTGGTAAGTTTCAGGAAACTGTTACGCCGGGTCTGCAGTGGAATCCGCCGCTGATTGACGACGTGCGCATGGTCAACGTTACGCGGGTCCGCTCGCTGACTCAGACAAAGTCGATGCTGACGCGCGACGAGAACATCGTGAAAGTGGAGATCTCTGCCCAGTACCGGGTTTCTGATCCGTCTGATTTCGTTCTTAACGTGCGCGATCCTGGCCTGTCGCTTGAAAACGCGCTGGATTCAACGCTGCGCCACGTAGTGGGCGGCACCGACATGATCGACATCCTGACATTTGGGCGTGAGATTCTGGGCAGCTCGGTGGCCAGTCGGCTGCAGTCCTACCTGGATACGTATGAAGTCGGGGTTCAGCTGCAGACAATCAACATTGAGTCTACGTCGGCACCGGGGCCGGTTATTGACGCCTTTGATGACGTCATCCGTGCCCGCGAAGACCGTCAGCGTACCATTAACAAAGGTATCGCTTACGCCAACGCCATCATTCCTGAAGCCCAGGGTCAGGCGCAGCGTATTATCGAACAGGGGCAGGGCTATCGCGAATCGGTTGTGGCCGAAGCCCAGGGTCAGGCCAACCGCTTTATTTCGCTGCTCGGCGAGTATCGCAAGTCGCCCGATATCATGCGCGAGCGTATGTACATCGAAACCATAGAAGAGCTGTTTGGCTCTACACCTAAGGTACTGATGGATGTTAGCGACAATGCGCCGCTGATGTATCTGCCGCTGGATAAGATGCGCGGCACCTCGTCCAGCCGTAACGACGACAACCTGGATCCACGTGTGCTGGAAAACACGTCGCAGACGTCATCGTCTTCCAGCAGCAGCTCCAGTAACAGTTCCAGCAATAGAACGTCCAGCCGCAGGGAGGGCCGGTAAATGATCAATAAACGATCCCTGCTGATCGTCGGCGGTCTGGCCGTCGCCGCCTGGCTTGCCAGCAGCACGCTTTATGTTGTTGATGAAACAGAAGGTGCGGTTAAGCTGCGCTTTGGTGAAGTGATAGAAGAAAGTATTCAGCCAGGGCTGCATGTCAAAGTGCCGATCACCCAGACGATCCGCAAGTTTGATACGCGGCTATTAATGCTGGACACCGACACCAGCCGCTACCTGACCCGTGAGCAGAAAGCGGTAATCGTAGATTCTTACGTTCAGTGGCAGGTCATCGACCCGACGCTTTACTATGAAGCCACGGGGGGCGACAACATGATGGCCGCGCGCCTGATTCAGCCGCGCGTGGACGAAAGCCTGCGTAACGCGTTCGGGCGGCTAAAGCTGCAGCAGATTATCGCTGAGAACCGTGATGACCTGATGACCGGCCCGCGCGAGGAGCTCGACGATCTTATGCGTAACGAGCTGGGTGTGGCCATTCGTGATATCCGCATTAAGCGAATCGATTTGCCCGAGGACGTATCCGCCGCCGTGTTTGAGCGTATGCGCTCGGAGCGCGAGCGTGAAGCCCGCGAGTGGCGCGCCCAGGGTAAAGAGGAAGCCGAGCGGATTCAGGCTAATGCCGACCGCCGCCGCCAGGTATTGCTGGCTCAGGCGAACGAGCGTTCTGAAACGCTACGCGGTGAAGGTGATGCTAAAGCGGCGCAGATTTACTCTAACGCCTACGAACAGGACGCCGAGTTCTTTGCTTTTTGGCGCAGCCTGAGCGCGTATCGCAAAAGCTTCGCCAACAGCGATAACTTGATGGTGCTTGAGCCTGATAGCGAGTTTTTCCGCTACCTGAAAAGTGCCATGCCAAGCGGGAGCAGCGCAGAATAAGCGCGGCGTTGCCGGATGGACGGGGTTCATCCGGCGGCTAAACATGGTAGACTTTATTAACCGGGCGTCGCCCGGTTTTTTTGTGGCCTCAGGTTGATGAGTTTGTCGATATGTCGGTGGATTCTCGGTTGGGGCTTTCACCGTCGTCTCGCAGGATTGTTGACATGACCATCGCTGACCGCTGGCTATTGCCCGACGGCATGGATGAGGTGCTGCCGCCGCAAGCAAGCCGTATGGAAGAGCTTCGCCGTGCGCTGCTGGACCTCTATCACTGCTGGGGTTACGACCAGGTAATGCCGCCGCCCGCCGAGTTTCTTGACTCGCTTTTAACCGGCACCGGCACCGATCTCGATTTACAAACCTTCAAACTGACCGATCAGCTGACCGGCCGCATGATGGGCGCCACGGCCGACGTGACGCCGCAGGTGGCGCGGATGGATGCGCACTCGTTGCGTCGCGAAGGACCGGTGCGGCTGTGCTATTGCACCAGCGTCATGCGGGCCAGTGCGGATCAGCATCAGGGCGGGCGCAGCCCGGTGCAGGTGGGCGTAGAATTATTTGGTCACGCGGGGCTAGATGCCGACAGTGAAATCATCCATCTGGCGTTGGAAAGTCTGGCCGTCGCTGGTGCTGATGAAATGCATCTGGCGTTGGGACACATCGGTATCTATCGCAGTCTGGTCGAGGCCGCCGCCCTTGACGACGATCAAGAGCGTGCGTTGTTCGCCGCGCTGGCGCTGAAGTCGCCCACGCAGATCGCCCGTGAGGTTCAGCGCAGCGTGTCTGACCCGGCACTTGCCGATATGCTGATCGCGCTGGGCGAGCTGCATGGCGATGTCGATGTGCTGGGCCGGGCGCGCGCGGCGTTTGCCGGCGCGCCGACCACGGTAACCGCCGCGCTTGATGACCTAGACGCGCTGCAGCGGGGCGTGCGCGCACGCTTTGACGTGCCGCTGTACTTTGATCTGGCCGAGCTGCGCGGTTATCAGTACCACACCGGCATGATGTTTGCCGCCTATGTGCCGGGCTTTGGCCACGCGCTGGCCAAGGGCGGGCGCTATGATGATACCGGCCGCGCGTTTGGCCGCGCCCGGCCGGCCACCGGGTTTTCCATGGATTTGAAGCAGCTGGCAACGCTTGCCAGCGCAACGCCACGGCCGGGCGCCATTCTGGCGCCGGCAGATGCCGATGATACCCTGCGCGACGTCGTTACGGTGCTGCGCCAGCAAGGCGAACGGGTGATACAGGCGCTGCCAGGACAGCGTACCGGGCCTGCGGACCACGGCTGTGACCGCAGGCTTGAGCTTATCGACGGTCGTTGGCAGCCAACGGCCCTGACACAAGAGACGAGTGCATAATGGGTAAGAATGTCGTAGTACTGGGCACCCAGTGGGGTGACGAAGGTAAGGGCAAGATTGTTGATCTGCTCACCGAGTCGGCGTCGGCCGTGGTTCGCTTTCAGGGTGGCCACAATGCCGGCCATACGCTGGTGATCGACGGTGAAAAAACGGTACTGCACCTGATTCCTTCGGGCATCCTGCGCGAGGACAAAGCCTGCGTGATCGGCAACGGCGTGGTGCTATCACCCGAGGCACTGATCAAAGAAATCCGCGAGTTGGAAGCCAAAGGCGTACCGGTACGCAAGCGTCTGAGCCTGTCGCCGGCTTGCCCGCTGATTCTGCCGTATCATGTGCGTCTGGATCAGGCGCGCGAAAAAGCACGTGGCGTGGCCAAGATCGGCACCACCGGTCGCGGCATTGGTCCGGCCTACGAAGACAAGGTCGCGCGTCGCGGGCTGCGGCTGGGCGACATGCTCCACCGCGAGCGCTTTGCCGCCAAGCTGGGCGAAGTGCTCGATTACCATAACTTCGTGCTAACCCGTTATCACGGCGAGCCGGCGGTGGATTTCCAAGAGGTGCTAGACAGCGCCATGGAACTGGCCGAAGAGCTGCGCCCCATGGTGTGCGACACCGTGGACATGGTGCACGAGTATCGTAAAAACGGTGAGAATATCCTGTTCGAAGGCGCGCAGGGTTCGCTGTTGGACATCGACCACGGCACCTACCCCTACGTGACCAGCTCCAACACCACGGCCGGTGGTACCGCCACCGGCTCGGGCGTGGGGCCGCTGTTTCTGGATTACGTGTTGGGGATCACCAAGGCCTACACCACGCGTGTTGGCTCAGGGCCGTTCCCTACCGAGCTGTTTGATGAGCATGGCCGCCATCTGGCGGAAAAAGGTCACGAGTTTGGCGCGACCACGGGCCGCGCGCGGCGCTGCGGCTGGTTTGACGCCGTGGCGCTGCGCCACTCCGTGCAGGTCAACTCGATTTCGGGGCTCTGCCTGACCAAGCTCGACGTGCTCGACGGGCTGGAAAACATCCGCGTATGCGTGGGCTATCGCAGCAAAGACGGCGAGGTGATGAATAACCCGGTGGACTCCGAGGGTTACGAGGCCATCGAGCCGCTGTACAAGGACCTGCCAGGCTGGTCGGAATCGACCATCGGGGTGAAGAGCGTCGACCAACTGCCGGCTAACGCGCGCGCCTACATCAGCTTTCTTGAAGCAGAGATCGGCACCAGCATCGACATGATTTCTACCGGCCCTGACCGCATGGAAACCATCGTGCTGCGCAACCCGTTTGATGATTGATCCGAGCACCGATCAGTAGCACTAAAACAGCCAGCCTCTACTGAGACTGGCTGTTTGCCAGAGACGGACTGCCAGAAGACACTTAATAATCGATACCGCGGCGCGCTTGAAGGCCGCTGCTGAAGGCGTGGCGAACCTCCTGCATCTCGGTAACGGTGTCGGCCATGGCGACCAAATCGCGGTGGGCGTTGCGCCCGGTAATCACCACGGTTTGCTCGTGCGGACGGTTTTCTAGCGCGCGTTTGACGATGTCGATGTCGAGATAGCCGAATTTGAGCATGTAGGTGATCTCGTCGAGCACCACGAGATAGACGTCGGGATCAGCAAGCATGCGCTCAGCGTCGGCCCAGACTGCCTGGCAGGCTTGGGTGTCTGCTTCGCGGTTCTGGGTGTCCCAGGTAAAACCCGTGGCCATAATGGCGATGTCCAGGTTGGGGTCGTCTTCCAGGCGGTTGCGCTCGCCGCACTCCCAGAGTCCTTTGATGAACTGCACTACGCCAACCTTGTAGCCGTAGCCCAATGCGCGCGTCACGGTGCCCCAGGCGGCGGTTGTTTTACCCTTACCGTTACCGGTATTGATGAGTATCAGGCCGCGCTGTTCGGTGGCGTTGGCCACTTTTTCATCCACGTGCGCCTTCATTTTTTGCATGGATGCTTGGTGGCGCGTATCGCGATCGCTCATGGTGTCTCCTGTTGTTATGGACATGTGTTCTGGGCATTCGGGCCGGTATCAGGCAAAGAAAGGGGTTGGCGGCGTAGCCTAAGCGATCAGGCAGCTAATGCCAACGCCGCCGAATAGGGCCATGTATTATAGAGACCGCTCGCCGAAAGTCGCCGCGCATTTTGCTAGCTGGCTAAACAAATTGGCAGGCAGCGGGGTGGCTGCTCTAGAATATGGGGTCATATCTTTTCAGGAAGTGGCTATTTTTTTAGGAAGTGTCTATGCCCTCGTTTGATATTGTGTCCGAATTTGATAGTCATGAAGCGACCAACGCCGTCGATCAGGCTAACCGTGAAGTCCAGACCCGCTTTGATTTCAGAGGCGTTGAGGCCACCTTCACCCTGGAGGGTGAAAAAGTGCAGCTGGCTGCCGACGCGGATTTTCAGCTTCAGCAAATGCTGGAAATGCTTCGCGGCCGCCTGATTGCTCGCGGTATTGACGCGCGCTGCATGGACGAAGAAGAGCCCGAGCTTGCCGGCGTCAAAGCGCGCCAGACGGTGAATCTCAAGCAGGGGCTCGAGCAGGCCGACGCCAAAGATATCGTCAAGCGCATCAAGGCGAGCAAGGCCAAGGTGCAGGCGCAGATTCAGGGTGAAAAAGTCCGTGTGACCGGCAAAAAGCGCGACGACCTGCAGGGCGTCATGGCACTTCTGCGCAGCGAAGAAGGCCCCGATTTGCCGCTGCAGTTTGATAACTTTCGTGACTAACGTTTGCGATACGCTTGCGCGATTAATCAGCGTCGTCGTCGATCGCGGCGGCGTTTTTTCACATTTTTTGCATTGCCGTCGGCTATTCTTGAGCCGGTGTCAACAAGGAGTCATACGCTATGTCAAAACCGCAGCCGGTTTATTTAAGCGACTATCAGCCGCCCGCCTATCGCGTGACCCATACCGAGCTGACGTTTGACCTTGACCCCGCCAGCACCCGCGTCGAGGCACGCCTTGCCATCGAGCGCCACCCCGACGCCGCGGCGGACGCGCCGCTTTTTCTCAACGGCGAGGCGCTTACGCTTGAGTCGCTTACGCTCGACGGCGAGCCGCTTGCCGAAAGCGCCTATCAGCACGATGAAAAAGGGCTGACCGTTGCCAAGGTGCCGGCCGCCTTTACGCTTGAGACGCGTGTACGCCTCGCACCAGAGGAGAACACCGCGCTTGAAGGGCTTTACCAGTCGAGCGGCATGTATTGCACCCAGTGCGAAGCCGAAGGCTTTCGCCGGATTACGTTTTATCCCGACCGCCCTGACGTGATGGCCGTTTTTCGCGTCACCGTGATTGGTGACGTCACCCGCGAGCCGGTGCTATTGGCCAACGGCAACCCTGTGGAGCAAGGCGAGCTTGAAGGCGGGCGCCACTTTGTTACTTGGGAAGACCCGCACCCCAAGCCGGCTTATCTCTTCGCGCTGGTCGCCGGCGACCTGCAGTGCGTTGAGGACCATTTCACAACCATGAACGGGCGCGAGGTAACGCTGCAGATCTGGGTCGAAGAGGAAAACCTGGGCAAGACCGATCACGCCATGGCATCGCTCAAGCGCGCCATGCGCTGGGACGAAGACAGCTACGGCCGCGAATACGACCTCGACCGCTTCATGATCGTGGCGGTCAACGATTTCAACATGGGCGCCATGGAAAACAAGGGGCTCAACATTTTCAACTCGGCGGCGGTACTGACTCACCCTGATACCGCGACCGACGCCACCTTTCAGCAGGTGGAAGGTATCGTCGCGCACGAGTACTTCCACAACTGGTCGGGCAACCGCGTGACCTGCCGCGACTGGTTCCAGCTGTCGTTGAAAGAAGGCTTTACCGTCTTCCGCGATCAGAGTTTTTCCGCGGATACCAACTCCGCACCGGTTAAGCGTATCCAGGACGTGGCGTTTTTCCGCACCGCGCAGTTTGCCGAAGATGCCGGGCCCACTGCGCATCCGATTCGTCCCGAGCATTACATCGAGATCACCAACTTCTACACCCTGACGGTTTACGAGAAAGGGGCGGAAGTGGTGCGCATGCTGAAAAATCTTGTTGGTTGGGAGAGCTTTCGCCGCGGCAGCGACCTGTATTTTGAGCGCTTTGACGGCCAGGCGGTCACCATTGAAGACTTTGTCGGCTGCATGGCGGAAGCATCAAAGCAGGATCTGACCCAGTTCATGCGCTGGTATCATCAGGCGGGAACCCCGGAAATCGACGCCCACGGTGAATACGACTACGTCAACGCCGAGTACCGGCTGACGCTGCGTCAGCGCACGCCGATGACGCCCAGGCAAAACCACAAGCCGGCGCTGCACATTCCTGTGCGCATGGGGCTGGTGGGCACTAAGTCGGGCCACGACCTGATGCTGACGCTTGACGGCGAAAAGCGCGGCAAAGACGCGGTCATTCATCTGCGTGAGGTCGAGCAGACCTTTGTGTTTACCGATGTGGTTGAGGCGCCGACGCCTTCGCTGCTGCGCAATTTCTCGGCACCGGTGAAGCTGCATTTCCCCTATTCGCGCGAAGACCTGGCTTTTCTGCTCACCCAGGACAGCGACGGCTTCAACCGCTGGGAAGCCAGCCAGCGGCTGGCGATGCTCGCCCTGAACGACCTGATTGCCGCGCATCGCAACGGCGTTGAAAAGGTCATGGATAACCGCGTGGTTGATGCCTACCGCGCGCTGTTGACCGCATCGGTGGACGACAAGGCGGTGCTGGCCGAAATGCTCAAACTCCCCAGTGAGGCCTGCATCGCCGAGCATCAGCCACGGGTTGATGTAGACGCCATTCACGCCGCTCGCGAGTTTGTGCGCGAGTCGCTCGGGTTTTCTCTGCGCAACGAGTTTATGGCGGTTTACGAAGCGAACGTAACGGACGTTGCCTATGCGCCCACGCCCGAGCAAATCGGCCAGCGTAGCCTCAAGAACGTAGCGCTTGCCTACCTCATGGCGGCTGAAGATGAAGAGGGCGTTGAGCGTTGTCAGACGCAGTTTAACGCCGGACACAACATGACCGACGTGCGCCAGGCGCTGACGCTTTTGGTGCACTCGAGCCGCGATGATCTTTCAACGCCGGCGCTCAAGGCCTTCGGCGAAAAATGGGCTCACGACTCTTTGGTAATGGATCAGTGGTTCAGTATTCAGGTCTCGCGCCCTCAGGACGATGTGCTCGAACGGGTTAAATACCTGATGCAGCATCCGGCGTTTTCGCTGAGAAATCCCAACAAAGTGCGTGCGTTGCTCGGCGCGTTTGCGCAAAACCGCGTCAACTTTCATCGCCCGGACGGCGCGGGTTACGCGCTGCTGGCCGATGCGGTGATTGAGCTTAACCGCCTTAACCCGGAAATTGCGGCGCGCCTGATGACGCCGCTGACGCGCTGGCGCCGTTTTGACGATACTCGTCAGGCGCTTATGCAGGCCGAGCTCGAGCGGATCAAGCAGGAGCCGTTGTCTGCCAACGTCTTTGAGATGGTGGAAAAAGCACT
>Ga0307967_1002360_pt1 | contig 10936 bp, 10 predicted proteins | sample OrgLakmetagen648_FD_201828 | JGI IMG/M metagenome (GOLD analysis project Ga0307967, IMG submission 201828) | Saline water microbial communities from Organic Lake, Antarctica - #648 | ecosystem: Environmental > Aquatic > Non-marine Saline and Alkaline > Saline | place: Antarctica: Organic Lake... | reverse complement strand
CCGGTGCTGGTGGGATACTCACGCAGTGTGTATGACATGCGGAGTGTGCATGAGCTGGGAGGGTACTGGAGGCGGCTCGAGGAGCTGTTTTCAAAGTGGGTGGGGGGGGGTATAGGGGTGTGTACGTATGCAGAAGCGCATGGTCTGACAGATGGTTTGTGTTCCCAAATAGTTTGTGTTTCCTTTGCGTGATAGAGTGAGAGAAAAGGTATGCCTTAGTTCTAGCCCTGCTTTGCTCCAATAGCCACAGTGCTAAGTTATTGGGCAAGCTCTGTTGCTTCGTCATTCAAAAAAGCATGGATACTGTCATCAAACACCCCAATACCTCCATTCTGATGCAAGTGAAATGATCTCATGTGGGTGATTTTTTGTCAGTAACAAAACTACACAATGCATATGCAGCTTGGTTTTGAGGACGAGCAGTGGCCACGTCTTGGGCCAATGTTTCCCAGGGTCTGGTGAGTCACAGGACAATGTTTGTAATGTTATGTGTAAGGATGTGCGCTTCAGAACAAAGCTTTGCACATTAAGTTGCATTGCTGCCGTGAGGGTGCTCATTCTTCCGAGCAGTGCTTTCAATTCATCCGTTGGCAACCGAGTTGCCACTAAGAAAAACGGTGTTTGACTTTCTTGACGGTGAAGAACAAGAGCGCAAGTGTGGCTGAAGCTGAAACGAGAGCAGAACTAGAAACTATTGCATTTTAATTGCAGGTAGCTGCGAGGCCCAGACCTGACTGAATAAAGTGTTTTCATCTCACTTCAATTTTTTCAAACATTGCCCTACTCTGTGATCTTCGAGTTACACACTGCCTGAGATTAAAAAACAATTTGCCTGCATTGAGTGCGATCAAGGATTTGAGTGTTAGTGCCTGGCTATTAGCACGCACATTGTGCTATTCCCATGCTTGTTGTTATGCCCGTGCCGTGCATGTTCTTGCGTGGAAGTTGCTACCAAAAGCGCCAGCAAACACACACACACACACACACATACACACACACTCACACATACACACACCTTCAGACCTCAACAAACAACACTGTGCTGCCCTGTCATCCCACAGATGTCAACGAGCTTTTTTCCAGTACCTCATGGAAGCACGACCGCACCTTCGTGAACCCCATCACCTTCCTCCGCCTGGTCAGTTATTCCTGGAGCAGCATTGCTCTGTATTCTGTACTTGTATTCACATTCATCTTTCTTTTCTGTGGTTGTGGAGCGCTTTACGGTACTCAGTACCAGAGTGGCTTATTTTCTTTGATTTATGTGGGGTTTGGGGTTTCACTGTCTACGTAGCTTTTCCTTCTTTTTCACAAGCTTCAGCTCCCCTGTGGATTCCTTTGCTTTCCTGTCTGATGAGATTATAACTTACTTAAACGTCTGCCCGTACCTCACTGCTGTTGTAATGTGACATTTGCTGAAAATAAGGTTTGAAAATGTGTAGCCTGTCCATTGAATGTGAGCAAGGGCAAAGTGACTGCCACTCTTAAAGAAACGCACGCATGCAAAAACTTTAAACAGCCTTGCCTAGTTCAGCACGCATGACGAGCTGCATATTGCAGCATGGCCTATTGCAGCACAACATAATTAGTGTGAGCACATAATTGGATCACGCTGTGCTCAGCGCCCTTGCTATTTCTACCGTACTTCTCACTTTCCGTACTCACTCTGCTATTTCCATCGCACCACTCATTTGCCTGCACTCATTTGCTTGCACTCATTCGCCTGCACTCATTCGCCTGCACTCACATTACTCATTTGCCTGCACCCATTTGCTTGCACTCATTTGCATTCGCCTGCACTCACATTACTCATTTGTTTGCACTCATTTGCCGCTGATACAGGTGAAGCGGCTAGACGTTATGCGCACACAGGCGAGTGAACAAGCTGTCCAGCCAATGAGTGAAGACCAAGGCATCCCAGAAGCAGGCCTGACTTCTGCCAGCACACAGGAGCTGGCAAAGGAGCTTGGAGTGGATCCCTCCTTGGTGGGTTTATAGCTATCAATTGTTTTTGCATGTGAGTCAGAGGGTTTGGAGCTGCTTGCAGCTGTTTGCGTTGTGGCTCGGAATAATTTGCTATTTTTTTTTCGCAAATTGCTGGTGCATGCCTGCTGTCGACCATCAAGGTATCCAACGTCTTCCTGCCCGTTTGCTTTTTTCTTTGCAACACGCTGGTGCATGCCCCGGCTGTCAACCCTTAAGGCATCAAGCGCCCTCCTGCTCTGAAATACCAACTAATACAAGCTTTTAAACCAAATGAAAAGGCCTCTTTGCTGGGATCAAATTTGTGCCAGGGCCTTCGTGTTCCTAAACACGTTCTAAAGACCCATGCAAAAAAAACAAAGCTGCAAGAAACACGCATTCATTCCTTTGCCCTTGCATGTCTGCATGCTGCAGGCCCTTAGACTAGCAAGCACGCTCCTCCGCCTCAACAGCGAACCCAGCCACACAGGAGCAATGCAATCAGGCAGGGGGAGGAACAGACAAGGATCCCAGACTGGCAGTATTGCAGCTGCACTGGATTCCTTGCGTGTTGGTACCAAGCTGAACTCCCGTCGGCCAAAGCAGGGCCGCCGTCTCAACCAGGAGCTTTCGAAAATGGCTCCTGAGGAGGCCAAGGTGGCTATACAAGAAGAGCGCAAACGCAGCAGGTATGTGCTTGTCTGTGTGACTTGTGGATGTTGAAATTTTAAGAAACCTACAACAATGAAAGATCTTGGCTGTGATTTCAAATCGGTTCACATATATGTGGCTGGCAATGACATTATTTTTGTCGGTTATTTGGAAGAGGGGTTGGATGTGAGCGTGGGCGTTAGCTTGATAATTATTAAGTACTTGACTTTGTTCAATTGTGTGTGAATTCGTGTACTTTTTGTCTCTTTGTTGTGACAAACACAGGGCAAGGACGATGAGCTGCAAACTTTTATTTTTAGCCACACTAATTCTGCACAGTAGCATGTAGGCTGAGAGAGGGACAAGTGAGGGAGCGTCGCTAGCAACGTTGAAAAATTGGCGAAGCCCATCACGCGCACAATGTGTGCGTGCATATGCATGTGTGTGTGCGTATGTGTGCGTGCGTGTTTGCGTGCACGTGTGTGTGTGTGCGCGCATGTGTGCCTGTGTGTTTGTGTGTGTGTATGTGTGCGTGCACGTGTGTCTGTGTGTTTGTGCGTGTACATGTGTATGTGTGTGTGCGCACCTGTGTGTATTCGCGCGCGCGTTTGTGTTTGTATGTGTGTGTGCCTTACTGCCCCACAGATGCTGCAGTGGTGTGCATGACGCTGTGCTGGAGCAGTCTTTGCTGAAGCAGGCGTGAGGATGTGCTGCTGCTCCTGTTCCCCGTCTGTTGAGAGGGCAGGTGCAAGCATGGTGCCCGAGCTGGCCACGATGTCTGAACTCTCTGAACTTGCTTCAACATACAGTGCGCAGCAAGCACTGCACTGTGCGCTCCACGCCCTGCAAACAGCCCAAGCCAACATGGACCGCATACCTGAAGGGTCCCGTCCAAGCATTCTTCCGCGCGCAATGAACATCTGACATCTAATTTATATAGCCCATTGAAAATAGAATTTTCCGTACCTTAGCGTACTCATCCCGCACCCCAAATTTCAGAAATATTTAGTAGAATCCCGCACCTTCCCGCACCCCCAGAATGTATATTTTTGCCCTTCTCGCATCAATTCCGCAGGGCCTTTAGCCTGGTTCGGCACCAATAAGCTTCACAAACAACCTCAATGAATGAGAACATCGTAAAAGGGCAAAGGAAAGAAACATGCTCTTTGCATGTAAGTTTGCTCTCTGTTCTGCTACTGCCCAGAATCTCAGGATTTACTTCCTCTTCCTCTAACCACTGTCGCTGCTGCTGTTGCTGCTGCTGCTGCTGCTGCTGCTGCTGCTGCACCTGCTTGTGCGTGCTGCTGTTGTTGCTTGGGTGCGGGCAGCCTTGGTCTTGTCTGCCCCACCTGTGTGTGCAAGTGTTGCTGCTTGTTCCTTTAACCCCTATGCCTTCCTCCCACTCGTCCCCCTGCCACACATCTTCCCTCTCATGCGTGCCAATGCCTGTGCATAACAGCTGTGCCCCTGAGGTGTCCCCACATCTAAATTGCGAGACCGTAGCAATCCTTCTTTGTCCTGCCAATCGGCCTTTTGTTGGCTGCCTCCTCTGCCTCAGCGCTCAGCCCGTTCCGCTTTTGCTTGCCGGCTTGGACGGTTGCCCTGCTGCTCAACTGTCGCCGCGGCAAATGTTTTCTGGAATTCCCCCTCAAGAGCAACCAGTGTTGGGGCTGAGGCTGCTGAGGCTGGTCCTGGTGCTGCTGGGGCGGGGGGATCAGGGGGGGGCGTGACGGTAGTCTTTCGCTGTTCATGTCTGCCAGCGATCCGAAAAGTGTTATTTTCACCATCCCCGCACAACCCTGCAGGGTCAAATTAATACATATTAAAGCTTACCGCAGTCAACCCGCAGGGCAAAAAAGATATTTATGCGGGGTGTTATCCCCAAGGTACGGTACTTGTTACTGCTTGCATGGTCAACCGTGAACCTTGCAGCCGGAACACAAACAAGGGCCTCTGACGCAGCATCCACAGCCAGTGAAGTGTGCTGATGGGTACTGCACCAGCAAGATGTGGTCCGAGGGCCTGGCTGAGGAATCCTGGGCAGCTTCCTGGAGCTTCTAAACATAAACTTCTGCTCCAAAACTATACACACAGCACCCCAGGGTCTCAGAATTTATCTGGGCCAGTATGAGTTTTGTTTAGGAGTCTATGTCGAGTCTCACCCCGGGAAGTGCCCTGGGTGGGCCTGGGGAGGAGGTCTGGCCCCCCCCAAAGCAAAATGTTGCTCTACATCTTCACACACCACACCCCAGGGTCCCATACTTTATATGACACGGTGAAGTTCTTGTTAAGGAGCCTATGTCGAGTTTCAGCCCGTGGAGTGGCCTGGGTGGGCCTAGGGAGGCCTGTGTGAAGTGTGGTGGGAAGGAGTCAACGCTAAGGGCTCACGCCCCCACAAGGGGGGCTTCGCCAAAAATATAAATACCTGCAGCAAAATATTTGCACCTTAATCATGCACGCAGGGAGGAAAGGAACCACTCTCGCCAGACTCGACGCAAGCTGCGTGTGGCTCGCCAGCAGGAGAAACAAAACGCTGTGGTGGCTCGGCTTGCGGCTCAGCTGGCTTTTACGCAGGAGACTGTCATGCGTGCGAAGGTGGGTTTGTGCAGTAATTCTGTGTGTGTGATATGCGCACACCATAAACGCCCACCTCTATAAACATTTCTGCTAAATACACGCACAACAATGAGCTGAATTGATTTCTGTTCTTGTTTCGAAATAGGTAGCAAGTACTGACATGGTTTTGGCATATTAGCATGAAGCCCTTTTTATATTGCATCCAGCTCCATTTCGCAAGGTTGAAACGTGCAAGGTGTGTCGAATGGCTGTCAGAAGGAGATTGAAATACGATGGAGATTGAAGTACGATGGAGATTGAAGTACGATGGAGATTGAAATACGATGGAGATTGAAATACGATTGAGATTGAAATACGATGATGTGTGGATGAATGTGCATCGCTACGACAATTTCCTGCGCTGAGTTTCAGGAGCAATGCGATGCAGACACGCCTATAAGCGAAAACTTGGATTTACACAAGAAAAAGCTCCAGGACTGGAAAAAGGAAGCAAACTTAAAACTGTGCATACATTGAAAGGCACTCCCCGCATCACTTTGGAAAAAAGAGCCTTATTAATATTTAATGTTTATGTGAGATCTACAGAAATCATGTTCGCAGCAAACGTATGCAGACACACATGTGTGCACTCATAACTTGCAGGCGGAGCTTGTGCATGTGCAAGGGCAGCTGCAGGTGGTCGGGTCTGTCCTCTCTGGTGCCCAGGTGTGTTTTGGTGTGAGGAGATTTGCGTTCTCAACGCCTCTGTGTGAGGAAGCAGCTGCTTCAATGAATGAAGGCATAGGTCACGAGAGCTCATTCCAGGATTTTACTAGGATTTCTTTTAGCAGTGGGGCATTTTGCAAATGAGCCACAAAAGACATGTAAAAATTTATATGTTTTTACCACGGTTAAGCCTCTGTTTGCAATTTTGTGAGTTAAACTGTGGCTTAACTGCCACTTTTTGGTCTCTCATTGCAGCCCCCATCCAACGCAGCATCCGTTTCTTGCTTTTGTCTTCATGTATCTGCCCTAACTCCGCACCTGCACGGTTTGCTTTTTTGTGCGGTGTATTTCGTTGCAGCCTCTATTCAATACAGCATCCATTTCTTGCTCTTGTCCTCGTGTATCTGCTCTAACCTAACTCCGCACCTGCACGGTTTGCTCTTCTTCGTAGCCCCCTGCTGATGTGGTGGTAGACCCAAGGAGGCGGCCCTCCTCTCCGCAATTTGCCGACCTGCAGCAGATTGCCACACAGGTACATTACAGAAGTAGCAGCTGTAGGTAATAGCAGCAGATAGCCATGAGGTATATTATAGAAGTAGCAGCCGTTCGTGCCAACAGTGGTAGCAGCTCACTATGTAAGGAGCAGTCAGCTACACAACAGTGTGTCGGAGCACATTACTGACGGCTTAAAACTTTATTTTGTTACAGGTCCTTCTCTCTGCCCCTTTCACACAGCGCAAAAGCAAAGATTTTTGGTCAAACTTCCAGAAAGCTCTTCCATTGGAAGTCACGTACACACAGGCATACATGTCCTAAAGACCTGGATTGTGTGTGGGCTGACAAACACTCTGTTTTGTGCGTGCATCATTGTTATGGAGGGTATGATTAGGGTTGGCCAGAACCATACATGCATACGTATGTATAGCGCACATACAGTGTTGCAGCAGCAAAATCGCCATTCATACGGTCATATTAGGTATACATACACGGTTCCGACCGACCCTAAGGATGGCGTTCGACAGATGGGCTCATACATTTCTGTGTCAAAACATGTTTGTTTAACGTTGATAATTACCCCCCTGCTGCTTGTGATCGTAAAGGGTGGTATAAGTGTAAGAGCATTGTTTTATGTTACATGTCTTAATATGATACGTGTGCCGTCTAATGCGTGTGATCTCTCATTGTGATCTGTGTGCAATCTCATTGTTACATGTGTGCCATCTCATTGTGATCTGTGTGTCATCTCATTGTAATATGTGTGCCGTGCTCCTTTACTACAGGTGAGCATGTTAATATGATACGTGTGCCATCTTATGGGTGTGCTTTCTCCTTGTGAGCTGTGTTGCTGCAGGTGAGCATGAAGGCTGCAGAAGTGCAGAGACTGGAGCAGTACAGAGGCCTCCTTCAATCGGACTACGACACCCAAGTGGCCAAGGCCGCGCAGCTAAAAGAAGCCATTGAAACTAGGTGCGAGGCCATTATGAAGTGAGCCGCGCTTTTGGTCGCATTTGCCTGGCGACAAAATAAAGCCATTTTGACTGACACACGAAACCTTGATTCTAAATCTTTATTTTTCCTGAGACGCGTGTATTTGAAGTTCACTGAAAATTGTGCTTCAGAGCTGTTTCCTCGTAATACCTTGATCTTGTTGATAGTTACAACTCATGCAGATCACTTGTAACACCCCTTGCCCTCCTTTGCAGAAGATTGGGAAGTGTGTCTTTCATATTGCGATTACTTGAAGCACCCCTTGCCCTCATTTGCAGCAGGCTTGGGAAGTGTGTCTTTCATGTTGCGTCACTTTCCAGCGCCTCCTTTGCAGCAACCATCCAGAATGTGTAGGGTTGGCCAGAACCATACATATACAGTGTACATACGGTATTTGTGGCAGGGAAATCACCAAATATACGGTCATATACGGTGTATATATACAATTCTGGCCAACCCTAAGAATGTGTCCTCCATACCGCTTTGAGTTCAGCTGATACAACGATTCAAGTTCACCTGAATCGTCAAAAGTTCCAGCTCATGTCCCGGTGCCCATGCAGGGCTGCCACTCCCTTGGCAAGGGCTGCACGTGAGTCTGGGAACCAAGGTAAGGCGTTCAGGCTCATACGGTCTAGATTTGATCTTGGTTGATGTCAGCTACATGTGTGGCCCTGACATTTTAAAAACATCAGTCTGGTCGTTCCTGCATTAGATCCTGATTGGCATCTGCACCCAACACATGAGGCGCATCTTTCCCACTGACTCTTGCTATTCATTTTAAAAAACACATTTACGTTAGGAACACGCACACACACGTACACGCTTATTTTGTTTAAATACACAAATTTACGTGTGCCTCTTTTTGCGCAGCATCTGGCCAGAAATCCTCATCTTCGAGGAAGCGACGCAAGAGAGCGGCTGGCTCTGTCTCAGAGGGTGGCACTGGCACGGAAGGGGGAGACAGTGACACAGATGCAGGAGCCACGGTGCGTTGCAGTGGCTTGCCTAATTCAGTTTGTTTTATCATGATTGTATAGGGCTGGCTAGAACCGCATCAGTATACATACGCACCGTATGTGTGTGTGTGTGTGTGTGTGTGCGTGTGTGCACACTCGCTCGCGCACATGCGCATGTCTACTGCGGTCTAAATGCAGTGCGTGAGCCTGTGAGTAAGCATGTGCATTATATCTACATATGATATATGGATGTTTACAGTTTTTCACCATATCCGTATGACTGTACACAAGTATTAGATCGGCGTGTATAAATGGCATGAATGAGTGGTCAAAAATGACTTTTGACTGGCCTTCAGGGGGCCTTTGAATTTGAAAATCACTGCGTTTGTATAAGCTTGTTATTTGCTATTTGTTTTTCATGACGCAAGGGAATGAATGTTCCGCACGGCATGCTGCAGGACAGCAGCAGCAGGTTTTGAGCATGAGAGGGTTCCCATGCAAGCCAGTAGCTATAGGAACAAGGGTGCTTAAAGGGGGAAAAATGCAGGAGCAAGAACGGCACATATACAGTCACGCACAGATTCACACACACACGTACACACACGCACATGCACACGCAAGTGCATGCACACACACATGTTTTATACATATGCATTTACATGCACGCACCTCTGCATGCACATTCACACACGCATACACACATGCACAGATGCAAATGCAAACACACACGCGCATACACTTGCACATGCACACATGCAATTGCATACACACGCACACTTACACGTGTACATGCACGTACTCACACATGCATACTTACATAAGCATGCACACATATGAGCATACACGCACATACATAACGTACACTCGTATGTATACAGACACTCGCACAACACATACACATACACAAATTGATTTGATGAAGTTTGGAAGAAGAGGGAGAGGAGGAGAAAAGAGGATGTCAGGGGAAGGACTTAGAGGAGGCGGAGGGTTTACCAAGCCAAGTTTATACTGGAAAATACAGACGTATACGCTGAAGACCATTGATGAAAAAGTCTTGTGCTCAAAGTCTTGGACCTCTTCGAGCAAGCATTACTCCCCCACCTTTAAATTTTGGGTAACAAAAGTTAGGTTATGCAATCAGAGTTCATTTTCTGAGCTACAAACACTTTGGCAAATTATTTCTGAAGAGGTCCAGTTTTTTATGTACTGTTTATACGGCTTTATACACGATTGATACGTGTATACGGTGTGTATACGTAGGGTTGGCCAGGACCGTATATATACACCGTATATGACCGTATATTTGGTGATTTCCCAGCCAGAAATACCATATATACACCGTACTTATATGGTTCTGGCCAACCCTAAATATACGGTGTATATACGGTGTACGGAAATCCCTATGCACGTTCCTATACACTGCACAAACGTTGGAACATGGTAACTGGTTTGGAGTTGTGACTGGGTTAGATCTAGGAGAAATTTGTTAATTAGGTCTAGCAGGAAGCTTTGTTTTAGGAAAGCCCCAGGGGGGGGCTTTACCGCCTGCGTATTTTCTTATTGTCATTGTTCAGTATTAAGAATTATTTTAGATGTTTACAGGCAAAGAATGGGGAGAAAGTGGAAGGGAGGCACAGCGCTGCTGCAACCCTATCACTGCCCTCCCTTTCTGTGCCTACCGTCGCTTCTGCGCCCACTGTTAACTGACACAAAGATTAATTCGCACAAATGTTATTCGAAAATTGTTGCGGGAATATGTAAGGAGGTTGAAGTATCAAGGAAACAGTTTTCTGGTGGAGGGCTCTTCTTCAAAGCCTAGAATAGGCATACATTAACCAGAAATGTCGTGTCCCACTTTAATTTGAATATATCTGAACGGTTTTTCTTCAAGCCTAAAAAAGCAATTACTTCAATTAAAGTAGGACACGACATCTCTGGTTAATGTATGCTCGATAAGGTTGGTCGGCATGGTAATTGATGGTTTTGTAGATCCTACATTGTGAAGAGCGTTTTTCTGTGCGTGGCGTTTCTGGAAAGTCTAGTAGTGAAACTTTTTTTGGTAATCTCTCGTGTTTTTATTTATACTGACTTCTTCCTAAGCAAGCATGAGTTTGTCTCTTCACCGCACGCTCAACTCATGAGCTCATGAGTGCAAACTGTTACAATCCTTCTTTGAGAATCCCTGGTCAGTAATGGCTTCTAACAACACTTCTCTAATCGCTTGCCAACAAGGCGCCACGGGCAGGTGACGACTCTGATGCAAGAAGGCAGCGCAAAAGGCCCATTATTTTACGCTTGTAGTTGTTACCCCAGCGTACATCTGCACCTCTTCATCATGGAGCTCTGTCCTTTTGGCGCGCGCGCACAGGATGCCATGGACGGGAGATGACTCTGATGCAAGAAGCCAGCGCAAAAGGCTCGTTTTTTCATTGGTGCAGTTGTTATTCCAGCATACTTCTGCACCCATTCATCATGGAGCTCATTCCTTTTGGTGCGTGCACACAGGATGCCATGGACGGGAGATGACTCTAATGCAAGAAGCCAGCACAAAAGGCTCGTTTTTCATTGGTGCAGTTGTTATTCCAGCATACTTCTGC
>Ga0307967_1002357_pt1:2500-10942 | contig 10942 bp, 18 predicted proteins | sample OrgLakmetagen648_FD_201828 | JGI IMG/M metagenome (GOLD analysis project Ga0307967, IMG submission 201828) | Saline water microbial communities from Organic Lake, Antarctica - #648 | ecosystem: Environmental > Aquatic > Non-marine Saline and Alkaline > Saline | place: Antarctica... | reverse complement strand
CATACACGGCTACTCACATGTAGCCACAGGCAGCCGCCCTTACATCACCGCGTCAAATCAAAAAGCAGCTCTCACATCCGAATCTCCATCGCCACCACATCCAAGGAGATACCTACAATCCATTGCTAGAGCAATCCGCTAATCACCATCGCCCATCCACTTCTTCAAAGTTGAGTCCCATGCCGGTATTATCGGTAATGAGCATGCCGACGCCCTTGCTAAAAAGTCAGCCACCAACTACGCCGACATTGCTGACACCTCCATCAGAACAGCAGGCCCTGAGGGAAATCCCTTCTACAATATCCACTGGCTTACAAAAGAAGACAGAAAACCAAACAAAAACCCACAATAATACCCATACAACAAACATGGCCCATCCTCCTCCCCCAGTGCTTTGGTACTTACCAAACCACCGTGACGCCCTTCAAGCCCACATGCATCTTCTCCATAAACCGGGAAATGCCAAAATCGAAGCAAACTACCATGCGTACTACCAGACCCTCATAAAGGACGGCACTGCTAATGGAGCTACTAGCAATGCTCACCTAACATCATCCGATGTCCCCTTTAAGACCAAATGTATCATTATGAAATACAGAACAGGCACCCTATATAATTAAAAACAAGCGGTATTGTTCAAACTCTCAACAAGTCAAAGTTGCCCCCTCTGCCCACAAGTAGACAGTGCCCTGCAGCCACATCCTCTCTGGGTGCCAACACACGCAAATAAGGAAAATGATCACCGAAAGACACAACTTAGCATGCCGCATGATCTTTAACGCTATCAGCAAAACAGGCTCTTTAAGATCATGCATTGTCTCCAAAGATATAGGCAGCAACGGACGGATGACCATGCGGAATTTCCAGATTGCTGAAAGAGCTGAAAGTAGAATTGTTCCAAATGGCTTTTCCCACCCCGATTTTCAATTAAAGACAAATTTACCTCCAGCCGCCCAGATTCTGTGCTGGTTACTCCCATAGCTGCAAACACACAAAAACAAACTTATAATGTAGGGGGGTGGGTTCTTCGAAGTGGCAGGGGGCAATTGAGGGAAACTGGGAGCACCTCAGCAGCACCGCCAGCCACCAGAAGAGCCACCAGCCCCAGACAGCACCGACCTAAAGACCTCAGCAAACCTCGGCGTGACATCCACCTCTTCAAGATAAAGTAATGTGAAAACACCAGACCTCAAAACCAGCTGAACGCCGCAAAGGAACAGCACAAAGATCTCTGCAACATTCTCCAAGGAGCCTCCGTCATTCTCCACATCATCCTTTTGGGTGTGGGTGGCACCATCTACAACGCTCACACTCTGAAGCCTTTCAAGGAACTGGGTCTCTCATAAAGTTAAGAAGCTTGCCTCCAAGCTCCATGTGCACTCTGTGAACTTTGCTGCTAAATTTGTCCATACCAGACTTGCCCTTTCCAGTACTGTTATCAACTCTCATCAGGAGCCGGTTTCAGGCCAAGCCTGTAACCCTCCTGATCCCCATTGAAATTTCCTTTCCTTTTCGCGGTGTAGGAGCTTTACGGTACCTGGTACCAAAGTGGTTTTTTAAAATTATTGTGGAGAGTGGTTTTCACTGCCTGCGTAAATTTTTCTGTGTTCCTTATCCTACCAGCAAAGCAAAACACCACCCCTGCCAGAGGCAACATGGGGCATACGCATCCTAGTAGTCTGGAACAAAGCTGCCAGGGAGCAACTTACTAGCTACAAACAACCCATCTTGGTTAGAGAAAATAACGCAAGACCTATCACCAGCGGCGATCTGGAATTTTAAAAACGCAGGCACCATACCTTTTCTTAAACCATCATCTGAAAGGATACTGCCAAGAATGGCAAAAATATATAGGCTCCCGAAAGACTCAAGAGACACAGTTATCAATGCAAATATTGGAGACATAAGCGATACAGTACACAGCCAGTCTCCCTTCCATCATGTACAACAAAAGCGCTTGCTAGAACTCAAGTTTCCTAATTGGAAAGAATGGGACTTCATATATGAGTTGTATTACAAACAAGAAAATATATCTGTCTATTGGAGCTGGAGTCTACCACCTCCAATTCAACAAAATCACCACAGTAAATTCTGGAGGGACAAGCATCAACAAAACCATAAACAGAGCCGAGCTAGCGGGAATTGCTGCTGCTTTGATAAATGAACACACCCACATTGCAATAGACAGCACTGGTGCACTATGGCAAATAAGAAATAGCATCCTCTACCCTCAGCGCATGATACGGCACAAACATGCCAAATCGTTAGAAACCATCATACACCACATCCAGCCATCTAAATACACAATCTATCTCTACAAGGTCAAAGCTCTTGCTGGCATCCTTGGGAACGAGTGCGCTGGTGCCTGCTCTTTGGAAAATCAAAGTGGCCATGACATCCACATTTACACTGACGCCCATCCCCATTCATCCATATTCTGGCCAGCAAGGGTGGAAAACCCTCCCCCCCTTTCATCTGGATAGTACCAGATACTCTTAACACCTGCCAACCAGGGCCTCCAGAAGAAAAATTCTCCATTTTCTCAGATCTCGATGCTGTAAAAGCACATGCACGTCCAACACAAGCTATGTCCAAAATCAAAAAAGGGATCAAACCATTATTCCACAAAATGCTACACAAAATACCAAGAACTGATTAGGGAAGGCATTATCGAGAAAAACAAGTAACTCAGTTTGGAAAAATATAATGTCACCTCTGGAGAATAGTACAATGTCATGCTCTGCTGCACAGATTTGATATACCATCAACAGCGTGCCGCTCAGTGCAACCATATAGAAGGCCCACCAACCTGCCCCATCTTCCAGAAGCTAGACGGCACCTACCACATGCTGTCAGGCTGAAGGCATCCCATTACAGATATAATGATTATAAAAAGGCACAACGTTGCTGGACGAATGATTCTAAAAGCGATCCAACAAGGTACACAGAGTGCATGCCTGCCAGCACAAGCAGACGTAGGCAGTCGTGGAAAAATGGTACAACAAGGCATGTTACGCCCTTCAAAAGAGACACAGATAGAAATGATTCCTGGCTCTTACCATCCAACCTCAATCATCCAACCTCTGACTCCTGTAAATGGTGCTCGTTGCTCCTAGTTGCATGGTGTGGAGGGTTATGCGGTGCCCTGGTAAGCGAGGCAATGGTAACTATGGCCAGATGATGTGACATCAGGGTCGTGTGCAGGGGAAATGGCAACTTTCCTTGCATTCGTGGCAGTTCAAGTTAGGTGTAAGTGCTTAGTTTTATTTGGGAGTGGTTGTCGAGTCGGAGTAACCACCGTGATTACGCCCGGCTTGCTATATTTCTGTCGTTGTTGCGGGCTGATAAAAAAGAGTGAAACCATGTTTCTCAAACAAGAAATTCAGCTTTGCACCAGTTGCTATCAAGCTAACGCGCAAAGTCAACAACGCTTATTGAGGGGGGAAAATGGCCCATTTGAGTACTGAACATTGTGGGTTTCTTCCATTTTGAAATGGAGGGGGAATCAGTAGATGTCAGGAGGGTTGCAGGTGTGTCCCTAGTAAAATGTTTCCTGCTTCCTAGCCTAGCTAGTGGGGCTAAATTTCAAGGAGCAAAAGTCTCAGCCCCGTAGAACCGTACTTTCACATCAGGCACAGAGCGCCTAGCTGTGGTGAAGGACCACTGCCAGATGATATGCAGGTGGTGGTCATTCTTTTCACACTTAACTCAACAGGAACCTTTCAAGGAGAATTGGGACGTAAGACCTTACTTCACAAATAATCGAGAAGCTTGCGTCCAAGCTTAATGTGCACTCTGTCAACTACCTATAATGCAGCACCTATAATGCTGTGACCTAAACTTGCACGTGATGGTACTGTGGACAGAAGTATCACAGCTGTAACTGGCTGTAAAGTGAATTTTTGGTCTTACAGTCAGCACTAAAAAAAGCTGTTACAGTACTAAAAAAAGCGAAGCCAGCCTGTCTCGGCAAGTTCAAGTCAAGGGCAGCAGTTACAGGCAGTTCTTGCTGTGTTAATTGGCGGAGCGAGTGAGGGAGCTCGTAGATCATTGTGCAAGATGAAAATGCTTGTAGCAGATGGAAAGTGCTATGAGCAGTGATTGATTGCTTTGTTGTAGGGCAACCAGGGGGGCGAAATGCATTGCGCCTTTTCAAATAGATCAAAAACTTTCTGTTGAACTTCAGCTCAGTATTGTTGTACATTAAATTACATATCAAGGAATGCATACATCAGCGTAATGCCATTCGTGAATTGAAGCGCTTTAGTTGGGATGTGTATGCAAGCTGAATGTTGTTCCAAGGATTGAGGTATAGATGCGGGAGGGCTCCGCAATTCACACACAGGGGTAGCAGGGTCTGTCTACTGGCTGCACCTGCGCCATGGAGGCAGCCTGGAGGCCAGTGCAGGGGCCGGAAGTTCGAGGGCAGGCCTAGTCACCACGTCGTCCTTAGTTCCACCAAAAGGAACATCCAGGCCACGACGAAACGAGCAGCAGCCCATCCAGAGGAGAAGCAGGTATGCATGTGTGCTGTGCACTCTTGTAGAAGACGCAGGGGGAGGACAGGTAGTTGGGTGGCGGGTAAGCTGAAAAGGGAAATCGGCTGGGCCAAAGAAGCAAAACAGTTCTCCTGATTTCTTACCTAGAATTATCTCATGCACAAATGGATCACAACCAGCTTCAGTACCAGCTGCTGCTTCGCATGGCCCAGGACACCCTAGCTCGACAGTTTCCCAACAACAATGCCGCAGCGCAACAGCTGGGCATTCAAGCGGGGAGGGAGGAGGGAGGGGGGGGAAGCGGGGCTCAGTCGAATACGCAAGCGACACACCTATGTAACAAACGCGGCAGGGATCCCAGCAGCGAGGAGGAGGTGTGTTAGTACATCACACACACTCAATATCCTGCTGTGGGGAGGTCTGGTCCTTCCCTCGTCCCCCCGAGTGTCTACAGGCAGCAGCTCCTCTATCTAGTCTGCTGGTGCCTGTGCTCGTGTGCAGGCGCCCAAACGGGTCTGCAGGCCAGGCATCCCTCCGGCCACGTCCACCGCCTCCTTCCAGGTCCCAGACAGGCCTTCTCCGCCTCTCAGGGCAGATGACAAGGTGTGTGGAGTGATTCAGCTTGCTTGCTGTGCGTGTACGTACCCAAGCATCTTTAGGGAAGGGAATGGTAAAGCCAACGGACAAGTCTTTTTTCTTCCCATTCACGCAGGAGGGGCACTACGTTTACAACCTGGGAGAGAACCTGACTTCAAGATGTGAGTGTTTCTTGTGCTACCTTGCTGCTGAAGAGCGAAACACATAAATGAAGTTGACCAAGTCCTTTATTCTCACCCCCCCCCCGCAGATAAAATCCTGAGCAAGATGGGAGAAGGTACGTGTTCTCTTGCGTGCAAAAACGAGCTATGTGGTGCACGCAACGGTTGCCGTTGTCATGGCAGGCCATCCTCTCACAGACAAGCCGTGCTTTTTCTCCGCGACTACAACATTCAGGCACGTTCGGGCGGGTGCTGGAGTGCTGGGACCGCAAGCACAAGGACTATGTGGCCATTAAGATTGTGCGGAACATAGACAAGTACAGACACGCGGCCATGATCGAGGTACGCAGGGCAAGGAGCAAGCGTAGATGCGGACCCGGGGAAGTCCCCGAGAAAGACCACTCACCCCTCTGCTCTCTTTCTTCTTTTCTCGCAGCTGGAAGTGCTGAACACCCTGGAGCGCAACGATCCCGATGGAGACAAGTGAGTTCAAATATCTCACAAACAACACACACACACACACACACACACACACACACACACACACACACATACTCACACTCACACACACACACACTTACACGCACACATACTCACTCATGCACACACGAACACATAAACGCACGCCAACACAAAAACGCTCGCTAATATATACACACGCACAGACATGCACGAATACACAAATGCACGCTAACACACACACGCACACACACACACACGCACACACACACACACACACACACACACACACACACATACACACACAAGCACGCACGCACACATGCACACACACACACATGCACACACGCGTGTACACACTCATACACTTATATAGAAAACACACATAGAGACATACATCGACACGCACGCACTCATAATGCGCACATAATGCTCTCTGTGCCACTGCCGTCGCAGGAACTGCGTTGCGCTGCGAGAGTGGTTTGATTACCGTGGTCATGTGTGTATGGTAAGTGATGATGTAGCTAGCTTTTTGTGCAACAAGAAAACAAGGTTGACCTGACCCATGAGTATCTCAGGCTTTACATTAGGCGGTGAAAGCCTCTCCAAATTGCCCGACGCCAAGCATGAGAAGTGCACAACAATTTGGGATACCTACACACACAATTTCTCTTTGCCTCTCAGGTGTTTGAAAAGCTGGGACCAAGCCTGTTTGACTTCATGCGCAAGAATGAGTACCGGCCTTTCCCCATCGACCTTGTCCAGGTGGGCAGCTATGTAGTGTGCATGTGTGTATGTTTGTGTTTGTGTGCTTGTATGCGTCAGATGTGTGTATGTGTCAAAATGTGTTTGCTAGCACGCGCGTGTGTGTGCGTGTATGTGTGCGCTTGCACCTAGGAGCTTCCCTCTCACCCTCACCTTTCTTCTACTGTGCAGGAATTTTCGCGGCAGCTCATTCAGGCTGTTGCATACTTGCATGGCCTGCAGCTAGTGCACACTGACCTGAAGCCTGAGAACATCCTGCTCATGTCCTTAGATTTCACCAGGACCCCCTCAGGCTCCGGGTGAGTGCAAATTTAGGGGTACCTTTCAAATTTGAGGTACATGCTTGATGTGTGTTTTTGCAGCATGTATTCCATTGTAGGATGTACATCCATCTGCCTCACCTACTGGGCGCACACTGTCCTCACACACACACACACACACACACACACACACGTGTACGTAAACACACAGGCGCTCCTCTGCCACGCGTGTCGTCCCCTCCTCCAGCGCCATCAAAGTGATTGACTTTGGGTCCTCCACCTTTGAGGAGCAGTATCACAGCAGCATTGTGTCCACCCGCCACTACCGGGCCCCAGAAATCATCATGGGCATGGGCTGGTCCTACCCTTGCGACATGTGGAGCCTGGGCTGCATCATCGTGGAACTTTTGACAGGTGCGTGGGGCGTGTGTCTTGGGGCAGGGTAGGCTGTGGACACGTCTTGCCCAGAAGTAAGTTGATTTTTGTGAGCCTCAGGTCAGTCTATTCACTGAGAAGCTGTTGACCAGCGAAAAGTGTCACGAACAAGTTGGGACAGGCTGCATGTCAGAGGCTGCTCTATGCCTTTTTAGTGAGGGCTGCGCTCTTGAAACTCTGTCTTCTGTGTTGATGTGTAACGCATTTGTTCCTCGCTTCTGGCACGCACACGTACTTGCAGGCGATGCCCTGTTTCAAACGCATGAAAACCTAGAGCACCTAGCCATGATGGAGCAGGTGCTGGGGCCCATTCCTGAAGGAATGGTGGAGCGGTCCAACAAAGCAGCATCAAAGTGCTTCGTAGAAAACAGGTGTGTGCTTTTGTAAAAAATGCAATGCTGCTCGTGTGCGTGTATGTATGTGTGTGTGCATGTGCTCATGTGTTACTTTTGTGCAGCAATCATGGAGTGATTCAGCAAATACACGTTCCCAAAGGCCATACCTGTCAGAAACGCAGGACTTAGGGCTAATTCAGATCCAAATCCTGCAAATGATGAACACAATAATTTGCGCACTCATACAAACGCTAGGTTTTGGAATGCTGAAGTTATCAAATCAAGCACTCAATGCTCATTTAACCTTTCGTGTTGCTTGAAGTGTGCATCTAGTGTGAAACACATACATGGTGTTGGTTAAGTGCGCACTTTCATTTTTGTGTCATCATGTCATCATTTTAGCAAGAGCCACCAGATTGCATATTTGATCTTTATCTAGGCTTGGCACAACAAGTCGACAAGCATCTCCCTTTCCTGCCCTCTGCCGCAGCATAGAGCGAATTGAGCCTAACAAATTGTCACATCACGTCACCTTTTTAAATACAAATGGTTGAAAGTTGAACTACATGCAGCTTGTCACTCGCGCACAAACACACATATACACACACACTTGCGCGCGTGTGACACAGGTTGCATTGGCCTGACGGTGCCCCAAGCAAGAAAAGCGTGAAGGCAGTGAAAAAGATGGCCAACCTGCGGCGCATGATCCTCAGCAACGGAGACTCCTCTGCGGTGCCTCATATAGACTCGCTGGTGGATTTGTTGTCTGGCATGTTAAGGTGGGTTTGTTATGCGTGCCACGACGACTGTTAACTCACAGTCTTCGTGGTGATGGGAGGAGGATGGCCCTGAGCTTGATGAGTTTAAAAGACAGGGATACAGTTACCAGCATTAAAAGGACATAATGCAAGCACCTGACTAGGCAACTGGA
>Ga0307967_1002353_pt1 | contig 10951 bp, 11 predicted proteins | sample OrgLakmetagen648_FD_201828 | JGI IMG/M metagenome (GOLD analysis project Ga0307967, IMG submission 201828) | Saline water microbial communities from Organic Lake, Antarctica - #648 | ecosystem: Environmental > Aquatic > Non-marine Saline and Alkaline > Saline | place: Antarctica: Organic Lake... | reverse complement strand
AAGCTCCATGTGCACTCTGTGAACTTTGCTGCTAAACTTGTCCATACCAGACGTGCCCTTTCCAGTACTGTTATCAACTGTCATCAGGAGCCGGTTTCAGGCCAAGCCTGCAACCCTCTTAATCCCCATTAATTTTTCCTTCCTTTTTGCTTTTTGCGGTGGAGGAGCTTTATGGTACTCGGTACCAAAGTGGCTCCTTTTCCTTAATTAATGTGGGGAGTGGTTTTCACTGCCTGCGTAGTTTTTTCTTTTTTAAAGCACTTGCTTTAAAGCCACATAATGCGTACTATAACTCTGTGCCACAATCTGCAAGTTCCCTGTTCACTGCTTGCAAGCACGCCTCTATCTTTATAAAGCCGTTTTAATTTTATTTCGATGGCATGTTAACTTCGTTTTTGCTGAATTAACGTACGAGTTTTAAGCACTACTTCACGTACGGCACACGCCAATGACCCCTAATTTTATCAAGTTTCTAGCACCTTCTATGCAGTAGCAATGCCACAACCTCTGCCCGATAACAAGCTACGAGGGCCTTCTGGTGCATTGATGAAAACGTGACGCAAGGGTTGTCCTGGAAAGTAGGATGGAAAGTTAAGAACAACTGTGCAGGTATATAGCAGCCTTTGGAGTGTACATGACGTTGCGTTAAATTAAGTCTCTCTCAGTACCCTAGATTTGCTAAGCCCTCTACCTTGTACATATAAAAACCTATCTTTTCTGATTATCACTTTCTTCTTGGAATTTTGGACAGTATTTGTCAGCTGCTAATGTTCTTGTCCCTCAAAATTATGCTCTGTGTGGAGGACATAATCATATAAAGCATACTAATCTCACATCATCCAACCTGCAACCTAGACAATGGCTGCTCCGTCAGTTAGGTTTGTTCACAGGCATGTCCAACTGCAGTCCAAAAGGGGAGTTAGTTATGTCCTAGATTTACGTCCTATAACTAGCGTGAAAAATCAGGTGCATTACCATCGTGCTTGCATGATGCTTGCAGGAATTTTTGTGGCCAATTTGTTGCGCGCGTTCTTTATTTGGGTATTTATAAAATATAAGGTTGAAAGAAATCATCTCGGCGTGTGACTCGTGAGGAGAGGGCATTTGGAAGCTTGCCGTGGCAGCCAGGGGCAGTGAGCAGCACAAATAGCAGGGCGCTTCTGCTGTTGCCAGCACCGAGACTACGGTTTGATCCATTGTAGCCAATCAGGTGAGAATGCTGAGAGGGAGTGGTGTTCGGCATCATGAAAGCAACTTTGCAAATGTTTGTCAGCTGAACCAGGAGAGACGCAGCCCTTGTTCCTCTGGCCTTCATTTTTATCAAAAACATTACTTGGCACTTGAAAATCAAGGGGCCGTGGATGTTTCTCACAGCTTAGCACAAAGCGGCCTGCTCATCCTGTCTTGCACGCACTCTGCCCGCCCTTGTTTCACATGCACAGGACAAACAAAAAGCTTGCTATAATAATGATTTTGGCCATCTGGCTGCTCGTCGCACTTGCTCCGGCAGCCAGAGGACAGGTGGAGGTCAATATGTCACCGGAGGCTGAGAAAAAGGCAGAAGTAGCGCGCGCTGCCTTCGTACGCCCCTCTGTCATTCCGGCTGGAGAGCTAGATGCAGAAGGGGATACGTGCTGGACAGTTGTGAGCACTTGGCCGTCGCGAATCTGTGCATTAAGATACAACACCTGCTCAGGAGGATTGTTCCAATCTCAAAATTGCAAGCTTTGCAGTAGAGGTGAGTTGCATTTTGGCTGATGAACGCAGGATAAACAGCTTTTGCGAGGTAGAAAAGTGTATGTTAATCAGTGCAGGTACACAATATGATGCTGTTGCATTCATGCATTTATTATTTATTTCCTCTCATAAGCACCTGTTTGCTGCTTCTACCTCATTCCTCTACACCTGCTGCTCCCCATGTTCAAAGGCTGGGGAGTGTACCGCACCCAGCAAGACTGCTTGCGAGCGGGCGACGAGAATCCTGAGGTGCTGCCACCTCCATCACCAGCAGCCTCCGCAACAACTATGACTCCCAACATCCCCAACAATCGCCCAATGCTCCCTTCATTTCCATCCCAGTTCTTTAATTCTTCAATGCCCAAGCTTCCTGGAAGCAGGCCTTCCGCCAACTTCTCTATTTTTAATTTGCCAGTTACTCCTCGGTGGTCTACATTACCAGAAATAAAATTGCCGGACTGGGCTAGGAGAGCCCAAGCTAAGGCCAAGAAGGCATTGCAGAAAAAGCTGCCTTCCTCCGTATTTTTACTCGGTGCAGAGGCGCAAGAGTGTTGGGTCTTGCTGTCTTCGTTTCCAACCAGAACATGGTAAGTCCATCTTTCCAGCAAGTTGTGCAAAACTATGTTGTGGGAAAGCATTGATGACCAAGCCTCTGCATCCGGATTTTTAACCCCCTAGTTTTGTTTCATTCTTATTTGCAGCGAGCTACGCTCTAACTCATGCAATGTCTCTTCCTTGGCACAGTCTGAGCTGTGCTTACTATGTCAAAGAGGTATGAAGAACTTCACAGTCACGTTTTCTGCAAGTTCCTGGAACCTTTGCAACTTCTCCCTATTTCAATTTTTGCTTACCGTGATCCATGCAGGCTACGGGGTCTACCCTTCAGAGCAAGACTGCTTGGACGCCCCTTCCCAGGGTGACATGGAAGCGGGCATTTCCAGCTCCTCAATTGATCCCAACACTTATCCGCAGCCTCACGTGGCTAGCAGCCAGTGCTTGACAATGCAGCCCACAACAAATGAGGATGCGTGCCCCCACCTTTGGCCCAATGTTCACCGCTGGGAAGACGCGCAGACCTGGCCAGATGGGCAAGTGCCGGGTGCTATGTCTGCTGTCACCCTTCCACGTAACGCAACAGTTCTGATTAGCGGGTGCTCGCTTCCCCGTCAGGATCCGTTCTACTCTATCACCATCCCTCAGGGAAGCGAGGTGAGGCGCGGAGCACAATTGGGCAGACTTAATCTGAGCCACGTAGAAATATTTGTTTTGGTCCGGAAGACATGGTGCCATTTGTTCTGGTTCAAAAGACATAACATGCCTTCCTCCTTGGTGGCTTTTTGCAGCTCATTTTTTCTGATGCCCCCCTACATCTGCGCGTGGGCAGCATCCGTGTTGACGGCCATCTGCGCATTGGGAGCCCAAACTGTCGTGCAGCCAACCCCATCACCATCTCCTTCACAGCCGTGGATGGGCTGGACTCCTTTGATCTGGGAATTCATGTGAGAGGAGGATGTAGAGAAAGTGGGCTTAAGCTTGCCTGATATCAAAAATGAACGCCAGCCCTTTTGTCAGTCTCTTCCCTGGCCCTAATCACACATAAACAGTACAAACCTGCAAACACTCATATACAGGTTTCTGCCTCTGGTCAGTTGGACATGCATGGCCTAGAATACTCCCCCACTTGGACCAGACTCGGAGCCACCGCTGCTCCCGGTGACACAACGATCCGCTTGCAGCAGCCAGTTGACTGGGGATTAGGCCAATTAGTCGCTCTGTCTACTAGTATATGGCGAGACGAGTTCAGCAACCAAAATGAGGTATACACAGTTTAGGAGGTCTTTGCGTGACTTTCCTGCTCTGACGTGATCAAGGACATTTTCTGAAGTGGTTGCTTCCTAATGACCTCCAAAGCTGAGTGTTTGCACATTGTTTGTCAAAGGTTAATTCCAATCGCCATTCAGGTCAAGAGCATCGCCTCTGTCTCCCCTGATGGGCTCTCAGTGAGTTTTACTGCTGGCCTGGAGTTCCACCACTATGGGTAAGCAGGATGTTTCCTCCAGATCATGCTGGCGCTGATGCTTTAGACAAGCAGAACATTGAGTCTGAGCTGGAACGAGCCAGCGCTGAGGCCTTAACTGTACTTTACAGCACTGCCAGTACAAAGTTCATGGTTTGAGACAGTGCTAGCTGGCTAAGACTGCATGCTCCCTTACAAGCCAACCGTGATTCTGTGCTCTTTTTGTGTCCAGCTTTTGCTAGCACACATAATGTAGCGTGCATTGACACACAATATACAACGCACAAGTAGTGCATCGCAGGCACATAAATATAAGCTATCATGTACATGACATGAAAAACATTGCCACGTGTCCCTCTTTATTTCCGTAAATATAATTTCAGGGGTGAAGAGTACCAAAGTGAAGTGGCACTACTTTCGCGCAGCATCTTGCTGCTAGGTCCTGAAAGTGCAAACACGAATAAAAAAGGTGGCCATGTCATGATAAGTGGTCAGGTGCGTCTGCTGACTCTCAGCACCTCTGATTTGTTCTAGTGTTTGTGCAACTGATTACAAGCAACTTTGATGCCTGTTTCGTTGGGAATCATTGGTGATCGTTCTTATCAGGGGCGCATCCAAGGAGTGCTGGCTTACAAGATGGGGCAACAAAACGTCCTGATGGCTTACCCCTTCCACTTCCACCTGCTTGGCACTATCAGCGATGGCAGCTCATACATCAGAGGCTCGTCGATCTTCAATTCCTACTTCAGAGGTGCGAGCAATTGTGCACAGTAGCACAGTACCTGGGTGATCTGGCACTTTAGGTCTGCCAGAGGAAAAGTCTGCCGGTACAACAACTTTTTTATACTATTGTCGAGTGCTCAGATATTGCCCCAACGACTCCTAGTGACGTCCATATTCATTTGCAGGTGTTGTGCTCCACGGAACGAGCGGCATACTTGTGCAAGACAACGTTGCCTTCCATGTTTACGGCAACTGCTACTACCTTGAGGTGAGCCGTCTTATTGCGTATGTCTGCTGTAATAACAGCTTTGCAGGCTGTCAGATCGCTCTTCAAACTGCAGCTCACGCCACTTTGGCTCTGGCTACTGTAAAAAACCTGTCCCACAGACATGAACAGCCCTTTGGAGCAGTTTGCAAGCTTTTTCTGCTGGCTGCTGGTCTTGCAAAGCAATTAAGTGGAAATGTGCTTGTTTTCAGGATGGAGTTGAGGAGTACAACTGGATCGAGCACAACTTTGCCGGCTTTGTACACCCTATTGGTGTGCCGGCTGGTGGATATGATCAAACAGGCACACTGCACGTTCAGGTGTGTGCTGTTGACCGTCCTCAGGCAGGTATTTCCAAATGCACTGGGAGGTTGCCTGGTTTGGGCCCACCGCAGGCCCCTGAATCTAGTATACTGGCTGTCTTAGCGCAAGCAGCTGGTTTTTCAATTCTTCAGTTGCATGGTTGAGACAAATTTACCCGCCCATTGCTTGATCCAATTGATTGTGAAAGTGTACCAGCCAAGGTAGCGGCTTTGAACTTCTTTTTACCAAACACAGGACGAGACCCATGTCAACCCTGCGGACGCAGCCGCATCAGGCTTTTACTCTGGCAACCCGAACAACGTGTGGCTTGACAATGCAGCCTCAGGCGGCTGGGCCGGGTTCTCCTTCCCAACTTTGTCCAAGCCAGTCAAGGTGCAGCACTTCCCTGTTCTCGCCTTTTGATGTACCTTTTGCCTCAAAGGACGTGCACAACGAACGCTCTTTTTGGCTCCTGTTATTTGCTTTGTCGCAGGATTTCAAGGACAGGGAGAACTTTGTGCCCCTCCAGAGGCCACTCAGACGCTTTGAGGGAAACACCGTGCACTCCACAGGTACTGTGTCGTGGAGCACTTTTTCATATCCGCGCATCAAAAGCCACCGTCAGTCACACTCCACAACTGCTTTGCTGTACAGAGCTTTGCATCAGGTCCAGTTCAATAGCAAGCATTGGTACACAGATACCTTCCTCTGTGACCAGGACAGGTGTACACACCTTGCTCCTCGACCTGCAGGCTACTTTTACCTGATGGCTGGAGGCATTTATTTTGGTGGCAAGCTGTGGCACGATGAGAGTGATGGTGGAAAGCTGTACTACGTTTCAGGACGCTCTGATTCTGATCCAAGGTAGCTCCAATTTCTGTGATATACTGAAGTTTTTATTATCGATCCAATTTTTTTGCGCTGAAGGAATTAATAGAGCTCGGTAGCAAGGCTCATCACGAGCCACATGCTCAAGTGATTGGTAAACTAATGTGGGGAATTGTTTTGTGTTCCTAAACGGCTGATTAGTTTTCCATGTTCCTGCAACTTTTATCTTTGAGTTTCAAAGCTAATCTGTAAGCATGCATGCTTGCAATGAGGAAATCTCAGAAGCAGAAAAGCTAGCACTGTAGCGCGGCAAGCCTGCTTATCAGAGCAACACATACAGGCAGGACTATCTGTACACAAATATGGTGCTAAGAGAAAATGTGTTGCTTGCTAAAACTGTATCTTGTTATCAGGACCGAGGATGGATCAAAGCGGAGCACTCACACCCTGCTGAATAACAAAGCGTGGCTGGCACAGTGGGGTGAGTGATGAGTGATGGGTGCAAGCATTTCCCATGCTTACCTTTGTGTACGAGGATGGATCACAGCGATGTACCCACTCGCTGCTAAACAGCAAAGCGTGGCTGGCAAATTGTTGGTGGGTGATCAGTGCAAACACGTTTCACATTGACCATTTGGAATCTGAATTGTCAAGCTTCGGCCTTCCGCTCCTGTGAGCGTCAAATGCACCTCTGATGCAATATCTGAGATCTGTCTTCTGTTTTAATCAAAGTTGTGCATTGCATTGCAAAAGCTGAGCAAGTCCAGCCACGCTTTGTTGTCGCGCATAAAGAAAGAAACTGAACACCTACGCTAATAAGCATTGGCGTGCATAGTAAAAAGACGCCCAACTCCTGCTAGCACTAGCCAAAACGCCATTAAACCAATGTTTAAATAAAGCAATTTTCATGACAACGCTTACGCAGGGGTGTCACATTGGGGTGATCGTGTGACTGTGAGGGGGTGGGAGGCATATGATTGCGTGAGGGGGGCCAACATCTTTGGAAACGCAAAGCTGATTGACGCTTTGATCGACGGCCGCTCAAACAATGAATGGGCAGAGTAAGCAGCATCCTTACAAAAAAGGCGCTTTGTTGCCGCTTGCTTCGACTTGCGCTGGTACATGTTTGTGTGTGCGTGATTGTATGTGTATGTATGTGTGTGTGTGGTGTCATATGTGTGTTCCCACACCTAGTTGGAAGGCATGTTGTCTGTAAATGAAAATAAACCACCAAAATTATTTTGCAGGTATCCTGGCTCTTTAGCTGATCTTGCTCCTATTGCAGGTTTTCAGTGGTACGACAACTCTGTGGTGAGTGGGGTTACCCAAACGGTTTCTTGCTTGCTACACCTAACTTTCAACTTGACTTTTTCACAATACTTGATGGCTGCTTGCAGAAAACCATCCTTTCAAACATAACATTCAGGTGAGCTGAGTAGGCCTTTCCTCCATAAAAACATATAGATGCCTCCCCCCAAAACCAGGAAAATTTATATTCCTTTTGCACAGGAACTTCTTCTACCAGCCAAACCTAGACAATGGCCGTCAATCTGTATTCTTCACCATGGTGCGTGGGCCAGCATTGTAGACCAACACCCAAAACAAGTTACTTGCAACAATCCTGCACCAGCATGAGCAGAAGCAGCTGCCGCTGTTCCACAGGAAGGCGTCTAAGAATACGAGCCTCACCTCTTTTTGCCTGCAGGTCCATAGCGATGAATTCCTTCCAGCACACATCAGCACTTCTAAGGATGTCAAGTACGAGACAGTAGACGCACAAGCCATCATACACAACCCTCGCAAGTCCACTGGCGGGTCACGCTACTTCAACTGGGTTGGTGGGTACTCAGTACCAAGCTTTCCCCTCACAAGATGTGCTAGGACCCGCATTGAGTCCACCTGCATGTAATGCTGTCATTCGTTTCTGCAGATTGGGATGGATCAGCGAGCATGCGCATGCGGCCAAGCGTGTTTGGATCCTATCCCTCGTGGTGGAAGTTAGGCCTTGAGTGCAGTACGATGCAGTGAGTGCAGCAAACTGTTGCACTGTTGCAAGCACATGCACACTGTCCACTCATACCCTCGAGCTTCTACCCTTGATGGTGAACTGTAAACCCTGAGTGTGTGTAAAGCACTGTTACAGGCAGAGGGGGCGCCATTGTGCAAACGCTCAGCCTGCACATCATGAATTAAGGCCCACGCTAAACAAACCTGTCTTCTCCACCTCCTGCCAGGCCTGAATGGAGTGTCACAGTTTGCGACTGGTACCCATGGCGTACTGTTGCACGTTTGGACATCAGTGTACCAGGTGGTGTATCCTTTCTTGCTCCTGCCTTTATCATGCACCCACCCAGATCTAAGAGGCTGCCTCCACAGCCACGTACAAACAATTTGTCCTCATTGCAGCTCAGCACATAATTCTAGTACAAAGTCGTGGCGCTCTGACACCAAACGTATTTCTATGAGTGTCCGTGCTGTTGCCCTCGCAAATACATAGGCTACACCATCCGAGTCAACTCGGGATCGGCAGTGGCACCCACCCCTGAGAATATAGCAGGGTACACAGCTCAATTTGGGTTCCGTGGCGACGAGGCCCGCAGCGTGCCCTTCACTAGGAATGAGGTGAGACGCTCTCAGGTGCCTGCGCAAATCAAGGCAGCAAAGACAGTCTAGGTTTTATTTTGTAAGTCAATCCACATGAAACATCAAGATTTACTTTTTGGATCACGGCACGCCTGTGCACAGGGCACTGTTGGCGTAACAGGAGCCGGAGGATGGTGAGGAAGTTGTTGACGTTGAGTCACTTTGCTCTTGTACATGTTCAGAGGATGCAGGTGCTCCATGTTTGCTGACCATTGTTCCTGATTGCAGGTATGTGCACTTCCGGCATGGAGTGACCCCATACTTTGAAGTTTTCCCCAACCAGATACCACCAGGCACATCTGTGATGTTTGCCACTCGATACCCTCAAGGTAAACACAAAAGAGGTGTCGGTAGTACCTATGTTGCCAGGAACTCAGTCCTGCCCTTTTTATTCACACACGTACCAGCTTCTGCTGATCTCCTGGTTTGCCCCCAAGTCTCAGGTACAACAGCAACCACCAGCTTTCCCCTCTGCCCTCCTGACACGCAGGCACCACGTTTTCCATAGCACGCCAATTTAGGTATAAGACCGAATACTCAAGTGAACTGCGGCGAGCAAGCAGCCTGCAGGATGTGCTTGACAGCCCTTCTGGCGAGCTTTACTGGTTCAGTGGCAAGCACCTGTACATCAAAATGAACGATCCAGGTGGGTCCTTTGTTTGATCCCTCCCTCTGTTTCTGCCCACAAGTTAGACGCTGCTAAAACGAGCACTACTGACTAATGCCTTAGTCATGTCACTGGTCACTTTTTGATTGACAGTGAGGCGTTAGTTGGCCAACGCGGACGGATGTTTTGACCTACTTTACACTGGAAAAATGGAACTGGCATAATCTGTTTGATGCTCTGATCAGCATTCCACACGTGATTTATTTTAAAACTCAGGTGCTGAGATTGCTGCACCCCCTCTGGAGCTGGACGACGCAATAGTCTGGGGGACTAGGTGTGTAGTACTACCCTTGCAAGCACCATTTTGGCAGATTCTTGCTCCACCTTTTGCCTCTAGTACCCCTGCAGAGATGCAGCCCCTCACATCCTGCTCAAACAAAGGACTGTTCTACTGTGATGACAACAATGTTCAATGAATATTTACAGGTATTTCACACTGAGGTACACAATTGAAGCCACCAATTTGGGAGGTTGCTCAAAGGTCCAAGGAGGGAGATTCTGTTCGATGAAGGTAGGGGGTTGAGGGATGACTGCATGAGAATGTAAGGGTGCGATGCCCTCTTCAATAATGCAGTCGCGTTCTTACAGCTGAATAATTCAAGTTGGCAAGCGACATTGTACAAGCACAATGGTGGACTGGCCTCAAACCTTGGTATTGTCTTTATGCATGCAAGTACAAATTCGTATTACCATGCAATGACCATACTGTGACAGGATGATGAAAGCACAGATATCCCGGACCATTTACCTTCCTCGTACAACTCTTGGCTTGAGCCGTATTGCGCCGATGTGCCTCCACCAGGCAAGCTTATGAGGAAACGCGCATGCTAGTGACTTATTACCCGCGGGTTTGTTAAGCTGTTTGGGGCAAACATACGGGTGTACTTAAAATGCAATTTTGCGGTAGAAGATTGGATAAGATTGATTTTGAGAAGAAGGCTAGTAGCTCGAAATAAAAGGACGATGAAATCCTCCTTCTTACAATTCCTTGCCACATCCAATGCTGGGGTTGGGTTGGAGGTTGAACGTTTGTTTGCGCTTCACACTGTGCAGGGAACACCACGTGTTCTGAGGTCAGGTCAGAGGGCAATTGCGATGCTGTAACAAATGCTACAGAGCCACATGCTGCACAGCTAAGAGGCTACTGTGACGTGACGTGTGATCGGTGCAGCTCAGGAGAATTTTATTGTGTGGATCGCAGCGTGCCTGGTGAATTGTCAGGTAGGGGAAGGAGCGTGTATGTTGGAACTGTACTTGTTTGCGTGCGTGTACATTTATGCCTGTGTCACATGTGCCTTGGTGTGATTTTATCCTTGTATCTGCGTCTCGGGGCAAATGCTTGTGTCTTCAAGAAAGTAGGCACAAGGCAAGTAGGCATGACATGCAAGTCTATAGCCAGCGTTGAAGGCAGGAGCATTACTCATGCCAAACGACCCCCCTGTGAATTTCCTGCTCGTTTTGCAGAAATCTGAGTTCATTACCCACGACAGATAAGCAAATAGACTTTTTGTTTGAATATTTACAATCCAGATGTTTGACATATGTGCACGTCGCAAACTTGAGCGCAGGAGGGCAGAGCTGCTTGGAGCTCAAATCCCAGGGATATTGCAGCACCCAGTGGATGCTGAACGGCAACTTCTGTGCGGCGACCTGCCAGAGATGCACTCCTTGGAATGCAGAGCGTCGGGACAATTGTGAAGATGTGCCCCCGGATGATGAATGTAAGTGTTTGTACTTTTGGAGGTACACCATGGCGTGGCAAACTCTC
>Ga0307967_1002348_pt1 | contig 10959 bp, 13 predicted proteins | sample OrgLakmetagen648_FD_201828 | JGI IMG/M metagenome (GOLD analysis project Ga0307967, IMG submission 201828) | Saline water microbial communities from Organic Lake, Antarctica - #648 | ecosystem: Environmental > Aquatic > Non-marine Saline and Alkaline > Saline | place: Antarctica: Organic Lake... | reverse complement strand
CCTGGCTCTGATGGGGCCAACCATGCATCTCGAGCGAGGGCCCCTGCTCCGCCTTTGCACCCTCGCGATTTCTGTCGTGTGGGCTGGTTGGCACCCCCTTGAGTTCGCCCCTTTCAAGACGGTTGGCATCCCCTTGAGGTCGCCCCTTCCAAGACAATGAGCAACTTAGTGCCATTGTGGGAATAGGGAGAAGCATGTGGCCAAGGACCCCACAGGTTCCTGGCTGGTAACCTGCGTGTGGCTTCCTTGTCGGGCAAGAGGAATGAAAGAGGGCATAAAGGGGCCTCTGCAAGTTTTGTGAGCACTGTTCTCGGTGTTTGCGGGGTGATGGCCATGGTGCCGTGATACAAAAAATGCGTTGCAAGACCATGAGGGTAGTTCTCGCCACACAGCAGCGAGAAGGGCTACTACATTGTCAGGAAGTGTAACAGTCAAGGATTGGGTCTGGGTGCTACGGCACACAACCCCCCTGACCCACATTGATTTCTATAATTGTTTGTGCGGTGGGGGGTTGCCTGGTGCGGGCACCTATGTAGCCCCCTCCCTTAATCATGCTGGCCGTGTCATCAACACCAGCGGAGTTTTTTTCTTGTCTTGTCAGGAAGTGTAGGGAGCATTTCGCACGGTGTCATCATTTGTGCACGTGGGTATGCTCAAGATGGTGCAAATATGAAGGGTTTGAGTCAGAACTGCATATAATCCCCGGCCTCCCAACAGCTTCCTTCAGGGCCTGAAAAGAAATAACATCGCGCTTGGGGCCGGGGGGATGCAGCCCCCGGGAAATTTTGCAACACCCTGAGTAAATTTGAATGTAAAAGCAGTTCCAGGAGACGCTGAAACATTTCATAGGCTGTTCCTGACCTCCCTGATTTGGTGGTGTACTGCCCTGAATTTGCAATTAGCTACTGCATTCACCCTTTTTTAACCCTCTCCAGTTGTCTAACGCACTCCACCATATCCCCACCGTGCCTGTAGATTTCATGTAACTTTAAGAGGAGCCCCCACGGGCCAGCGCGAAAAGATGATCCCACTGGACCGTGTCGACGTGCATGCAAGCCCACGGGAGTTTTGGCAGCTGTGTTTTTTTCATGTTAATTCAGACGATTGGCGAATGAGTCAATATTGTTTTTTAAGTGTGTATGGCGGATGAGACAATGTATGAATTTAGGATGTACCTAATCTAGCAATCTTCCTTATAATACAATGGCGGGCCTACATTCAAGGACCGCAGCACCGCAATTAGTGGACCCAAGAGGACTGCCCATTTCTAGCTCTCAATCAGTCCGACCACATTCTAACGGTAACACACACACATACACACACACATACAAACACGCATACACCCACATTACACCCACCTCACACACACACACACACACACATACAAACACACATACACACACACACACAATACACGCACATACAAACACGCATACACCCACATTACACCCACCACACACACACACACACATACAAACACACATACACAACATACACACAAACGCACGCGCGTGCGCGCGCGCACACACACACACCCTCTCTCTCTCTCTCTCTCTCTCTCTCTCTCTCTCTCTCTCTCTCTCACACACACACACACACACACACATACACACACACATGTGCTCTTACTCGCATTGTCACTCACTTGCATGTAGAAAACACACACATACATGCAGGAAACGCTCGTCGGGCGCTTTCCCTGCCTCAAGCAGGCAAGCCCACCGCTGGGCAAGCCAGCTATGCCCCTCTTGGAAAGGACGTCCTCATCAAGCACATAGCAGCAGGGATGAAGCCACGGGAGAAATGGAGGCAAGTGCGGCAATAAATCGCTATTACATGCTTTCATGGTAATTGACTTGTATTGTGATGCTACACGCCATGTGCAGCTTCACCACAAGCTTCATCTTGAGCTGACAATTCCTGACACTTCCTGATGCACGTCTTATGTTCATGTTTGCCGCATGTACCAGTACCACCACTGTGTGAGTGCACTCGCTAAATTCCTGTGTGCAAGTTTGCGCGTGTGCTTGTGTGTGTACGAGTGTGTGTATGTGTGTGTGTGCATGCGTGCGTGTGTGTGTGTGTGTGTGTGTGTTTGAGCATAGCTACTCCCACGCTGAACCTGTTCACCTAGCCACTTGCAGCCTCCGTACATTCACAATGTCTCACAGGATTGGCACGGAGCACGAAAAATTTGGCTTCCAGCACGGCAGCAACGCTCGCATCACGTACCCTCAGATTGAATCTGTTCTAAAGGTGCGTACGAGTTAATTTATTTTCCGCATCTGCTGTCAGTGCACAGTGTCTGAAGGTTGACTGGTATTGCCGGGCATTGTTGCCTGCATCAAGTCTTCTCAGGGTCCACCTGTCTGTACCTTGTCCTCATGACATGTACCTTATACTTTTGTTACGACATGACTTCTATGGCTCTCTGCCCTCCGGTTTCTCGCGCTACCTACAATGCATTAACTCGTGTGCAGGGCGCAAGTAGGTCTTTCGCAATTTGTTGTTGTTATGTATCTTTCTCCTCTGCCCTTTGGACACACAAGCCTTGCCATGCCTGCCCGTTTCAGAGCCCATGTTTGGAGCCGCAAATGATAGCCCTGTGTGTGTATTCGTGTTCCCATATACATTTGGTTTCCCTTTTCTAATGTGCATCCGGTTTCACAACAGAGGCCATATCACAACAGAGGTCACCATATCACAACAGAGGCCATCAAAATGGCCTGCCTGTGATGTTGCCCTGCTTAATGCAAGCTCTTGCTGCAGGGCTCTCCTAACACTCACCGGTTTCTAGCAGCCTTGTGCCTTTACTGTCTGTTGACACACAGAGCCTGGTGTCACGTTTTGGCTGGAAGCCTATGGAAGAGGAGGGCCGTATCATTGGGGTGACCATGGATGGCCAAAGTGTGACCCTAGAGCCAGGTAGGAGGAAGTGTATGGTGTGCGTCGCTCGTTTCAGCCGAAAGGGCAGTCCAGCAGGACTTCAGGCCTGTAGTCCACATCGAGCTAGAAGTGAGCACGAGCCCTAAAGTTCTTACACAGCCTAGCTAAACGTTCTTACACAGCCTACAGAGTGGTTGGCTGGTAGGGATCAGCTCAACGCATGGCCAGGTAGGCTGGTAGGCAGTGTTGTGCACATACGGCGTCAATCACAAATGGCACCGTTAATTACGGTGCCTAAATGACGTCTACGTCACATAACCGTAATTAACGGTGAAATTCATACTGACGGTGGGAAATCGTAAGTAACGGTGCGGCGTCAGGTACTCAGTGGCTCAGAGTGCCAACTCAAGCTCCGATTTCCCCACAAACAACATTTACGATTTGCGATATAAATATAAAATGTCCTCCGGTAATAAGGCCAAGAGGGCTCGTGTGGCCCTGAGTCAGTCGAGCCTGGCCCGGCCTGGCCAGCTGCTGACGGTTTCCCACCGTAAATAACTGTAAAGCCGACCGTTAGACGTCAAAAAATAAAATCACCGTAAATTACGCCTGAGGATTAGTTTCTGACGGTCAAAACCGTAAATTACGCCTGACCGTCAAATGACGGTTGACGGCGTCAACCGTAAAGTGCACAACACTGGTTATAAAGCACGCCCATACTGGGCTTCAGGTAAACCTCCGATCCCTGCAACTCACCCGCCTCATTCTAACTTCAACATCACCTCTGGAGCAAGGGGAAAAAAGGGAGAAACGTTGCGCAGCAGTCCCCGCCAAATGAAGCACGTCCAACAGCAGTAGCGCTCCTTTCCCTACCGTGACTTGTCAAAGCGCCAAATCTGTGTTAACATAGAAGGCACACTATACATATCCTGCAAACTGCTCCAATCCTAACTTTTTCCTAGTTTCAGATAGCTGAGCTGCCATTGATAGGCATCCAAAGTCAGATAGCTGAGCTGCCATTCATTGGTAAAACTGTAAGTAGTAGCGGGGGTGAGGGCGCTAGCGCCTGAAGATGCCTGCCCTTGTTGCATGCTGTCTCTTTAAGCTTTAAGAGCAGTTTTTCTTTATTTTTCGTAGCATTTTGATCCGCTTCCCAGCAGCAACTTCACTTTCCTTCTGAGCAGCCTCTCAGAGTGTACATAGTTCTCCAGCAGCATATTTCCTCTGCATCTTTTCGTAGCTTTGCGAGCTGCTTCCCAGCAGCGATTTCACTTCCCTTCTGAGCAGCCTCTCACCGTTTGTACTCCTCCAGCAGCGTAACGAGCGCGAATGGCATCTGCATCTGTGTCACCATCGTCAAGAAGCCCCCGCCTGGCTTGGCAATGGGCAGCACAAACATGGGACTGCGCTCGTTTCAAACACATGGGACGAACAAGGGACACGTGTTAACAACGGGACAGCATGGGGGGTTGCACGTTTTGAACGTGAGACAAACGTGAAATACGCATTTAAGCGTAGGATAAACATGGAGCCAAGTTTGCTGTGCTGGACAAAGGAGACAAAAAGCGCAATAGACTGCAAAGTTGCATGCCAGGAGTGGCTGCTGTGCCCCTTAGTGTTTCTGGTTTTTAACTTGTGGAAGAACGGCACCATTTCCTTGTTGACTGCCCTACGTTCCTGTGCTGGTCCTCATGTATCATGTATCGTGGCACCTCCTAAGCATTGTCGTTTCTCACAGTGAGAGTGAGTGCAAAGTAAGCTTTCCACTCGTTCCTCAATAACCCAGGTTCACTGGTTTACAACCCGCCCTGGAACTGCTTACCTCTTCTTTGCCCTTTCTTGCATCAATGTCCACTCCTCTGGGGACATGACACTTGCCACACGATCATCAGCCACATCACTGTGGTACTGTGCATGCGCATGCGTGTGTGTGTCGGTGTCTGTGTGAGTAGTGTGAGTTTGTGTGTGCGTGTGTATGCGTGTGCATGTGTAAGCAATTGTGTGTGCGTGTATATGTGTATGTGTGGTGTGTGTGTATGTGTGGTGTGTAAGTGTGTGTATGTGCGCGTGTGAGTTTATGTGTGATGTGCATGTGAGTGTGCGTGTGTGTTCGTGTGTGTGTGTGTGTGTGTGTGTGTTTGTGTATGTGTCTGATAATAGCTCTTACCTTAAGCCAGATTGCCGTCACCTCCTCAGTAGACTTGCCTTCCAGCTCTTCTAACTTGAGAACCTGCAGTACCGGGAGCTCAAGGATTGATTTACAGGCTTTTGGTGGCCTTTAGGGGGAATAGGTCACCTCATCCCTACTCACCTGGTTTAAATGGCTTGGAGAAGTCTGAGAAATGCCTGTCACGGCGTAGTTGCGCCGTTGGCATGCCTGCGGAACATGGTGCTTGCATTCATTCAACAATCATCCACACCTTCAAGTTGACCTACAGGTGGTACAGAATACTCACGTGTGCCCACTGGTTCCTCAGACTCTGCAGCAGAGAGCGTGACTGCATTCCAAAAAAATCACACAAGTATAAAAGAAGCCATAATGATAAAATGGATAGTTAAAGCAAGGAAATGAACGGTGGGGATTAAACTGCATTTTTCTTGCTAGGTTTGCGAACGCTCCCCCCCACGCACACACACCTATACGCATACACAACCACACTTGCGCACACACATGTACACACACATATATATACACGCACACACGCACACTTGCACACATATATAATTGCACATGCACATTAATCACACACATGTTCACATGCATTCGCAAACATACACTCATACATGCACACATACACACGCACACACACACACACACACACACACACACTCACAACACACACACTCACATGTACACGCTCATACACACACACACACACACATGTGCACACTCACACTCACACGCACAAGCTGATGCACACGCGTGCACGCTCACACACACATATACATACACATACACATACGCAAAGACACACACATACACACAAACATGTACATGCGCACAAATCACACACGTATACACGCACACAGGCTCTCATGCTCGTAGGCATTGCTCACATTAGGATTGCGCTCATGTAAACATGCCCATGCAGGTCTACGTTGTTCAAGCTCTCTCCCCGCCCTCTCTCCTCTCAAAGCTACAGAGCATGCAGTTTCATCCATCTTCCCCGAAAGGCGGCGAAGCCTGGCCTCCAGTACTAGCCAACCCACTGTCATGGCTTTCCATCATTAACGGTGCTGTCCTCTCTATAGCAGCGTCAACATGCATGTAAGGGTGAACAAGGCGGGTTGCTACAGAGAAAGTCTAGCTGGATGGCATGGTTGAGAATGACTTGCATCTGTGATCATGCTAGCCAGAAATCCTTCAAGTTGGTTTTACACGCGCTGAAGCTCTGCTAGATAGAGACACGTACGCGGCTGAATGATTGGATGTTCTGTCACTTGATCAAAGCACACACATGGATTTGTTGTGTGTGTGTGTGTATGTGTGTGTGTGTGTGTGTGTGTGTGTGTGTGAATCTGTCTTTCTGTCTTTGCGCCTCCCGAATGAAAAGCAAAACTCCTGTATGCTTGCATGTATTTGACTCTGAGGCCACACTGCCCTCCTGCCTTCCTGTACTTAATCATGCAAACCTTTCTTTCTTGTTGTGTGTGCGAGCGTGTATCAGATATCAGGTTGCTATTTTGTAATCTTTTCTGCAGGAGGGGAGGTGGCGAGCCACAAGCATTGATGCTTGCAATCGGGATTGGCACTTTGCTGATAGTGATTGGGACGGCCGAGCTTAGCAGGTGACTTATATGCAAGTGTGTGCGTGCCCGTAATACGGGCCCCGTATCTGCTGCACAATACGCAAGCACACATTAAGGCACCACAGGCCCTTGTTGTGTTTGATTGTGTGCATGCACCTGGCTCCTCCTGCCTTCTCCTGGCAATCCTCTGCATGGGTATGTCCTGATCAAAAGGAGACAAATTCCCAGCTGGTGGAAACGCACCAAGGGGGAAGCAGGCTTACTAGGGACGCCCAGCTCCAGCAGGGATGCAGGACTTGCCTGCTCTAAAAAGCAAAATTCTCACTATTTTCTAAATAATCTTGTCCAGCCCCCAGCGCCCCACTGTGTACGTCTGATTAATTTTGCATTATATGATGATGATTATTCACACAGGTCACATTTGAGACCCCGCGCACGCTGCTCAACTCAACACACACACACACACACACACACACACACACACATGCACACACATAAACACACACACGCACACACATACACACACATATAAATACATACTCGTGCGCACACACACATACTTGTGCACTCACAGGTCCTTGACCAGCCCCCAGCTCAACACCACCATTGCCAGCCTGGCTGCCTTCATCTCCCTCAAGATTACATGTACGCACCCAGATCTTTGGAAAGGTCCTTACCCTCCCATGCAAGGCAGGAGCAGCCTTGGTAACTTGCATCCCAACCTAGCATCATCGCTGCTCCACCACATACCCTTCTTCCTTGTCCTCCTGCTCTTCCTGCTATCTTTGCAAATTAAAGCCAACCATCATCACCATCATCACAAACAGCAGCAGCAGCAGCAGCAGCAGCAGCAGCAGCAACAGCAGCAACAACAGCAACAGCACTCAATATCTAAATCAGCTCCACCACTTAACCCTTTTGCATCATCAGCAGCACAGTCAGGTACGGCACAGTCTGTGTCGGCTATGCAGAGGGGGGCCCGCAGGCTCACGCACACCATTGCTACTGAGATGACTGAGCCTGAGCCTGCTTCTGCTCATGCCGCAGCTGCTTTTGTGGGGAGCTTAGATGGGCCGACAAGTGCTGCTGCTCATATAGCTGCCAGCGGATCTCATGACCCGGCATGGCCAGCTGCAGCAGGCAGTGGGAGGGGAATCCGTCAGAGTGGTCAACCTGCTCTAATTCCTGCCGGAGAAAGAGTCAAGAGTTGTGCAGCAGCTGCAGCAGCCTCACCACCACCGATACAGCCGCCTGCACCTTGCATGGAGAATGGAGACCCTCAATCTGAATTTGCGCGCTTGATCACTTTGCTAGACACCATCCAACAGCGGCAAGTGGCGAGGCAGGACGTGGGATAGCGGTGGGCATGCTGATTGTCTGGGCGGCGAGTTCTGGTGTTTGTTTACTGCCTTCCTGCCTGAACAGACGGGTACAGATGGGTCTTTAGCTTCTGTTAGTGCAACATGTCCTATGCTGCTCGACTGGTTGAGCGAGTGCGTTCCCGCTGGTAGCTAGCTGTGCACAAAGCAATACTGAAGTTCCCGTCAACAAGTTGATGTCATGTAGCTAGTTTCTCTGCTGGGAGGCACTTCTCTAACCTCTATAAAACTCTAAATGTGTTACTCCTTTAGTTATGGATCCATCCAGATCAAGCAGAAAGCGTGCATGACAATGGAGTTTGCACTGTTCAAAAGCAATACCTTGTACACGAAAATTGTGGGATGCTTCCTTGTGGTTGCTTGTGTGACAGTGCGTTGTGAGGATCTGTTGTGCTTTGAAAGCTGGTTTGGACACCTAAAATTGCTCATCTCCTCGACCTTTCCAGAGGTGGTTGAAGAGATGGGCATTGAAAAAGGCTGTAAACAAGGAAGCCTGTCATGCGTGTGAGGAATGGTTTTGTGCATAGGCAAGTCTTCTCAAGGTAAATGGTGCGTCGCTTGGTGCATTTGAGTGGCAACGTGATGCTTTTGAAGTAAAATAATGAGCAGTGAGCAGTGTCTGTGACGTGATGCTGAAGACGGGGTTTAATGTGTAAGCACTACATATGATGCTGAAGGCGGGGTTTAATGTGTAAGCACTACATATATTGACTGCAACTCCTCCACTCTGAATCCTTCGAGCTTCTAGGTTTAACTGTAGTTTGATTTGGCTGTAAGGGTGGGAATATAGTCTTTTCCTGATAGCCAATTAGAGGAATTTATTACCAGTATTGTGCACCTGACGCTTGACGGCGTCAATGGTAAATGACGCTGACGGCGTAATTTATGTCAAATTGACTGTGAAAATAGTAAATTACGCCGTCAATCGTCAGAGTTTAGTGACGGTAACGCCGTTATTTACGATCGTTATTTATTGTGCCATTTTTGAATGACGCCGTATGTGCACAACACTGTTTATTACGCACACACACACACACACACACACACACACACACACACAATTGAAGTGCGGTTGAAGCGGTAGAAACCCACATTGAATTTGACGCAAAGTGTGGGGTTATGGACAAGGGGGGATGCCATTCCTCATTCTTTCAGCCTGTTTGCTCTCTTTCTCATTACTACCTTCACTTTTTGTCTCCTCCTTTTCGTTCTGAAGCTCTATTCCTTCCCTATTTCTCTAACTCCTTCTTTCTGACTTTTTCTCTTTCTGGCCTTTTTCTTTCTTTCTGAGCTGGCCTTCCTTCTCTCTCTGGCCTTTCTTCTTTCTGGCTTTTTCTCTTTCTGTTTGAGCTGATGGATTTACTTGTGGCTGGCCGAGACCAGTCAGCAGCCGGTCAGCCAAACAATCTGGCTGAAGGTCACCCCCCATTGTAACCATTTCTGGCTTCTTTTTGAATGGCGGCACTGACCAAACTAACCTCTCTAGGAGGCGAAAGAGCAACAAAAGTCTTTAAGCGAAAAACGGACATGACAGAATCTCATAACAAACCTCGAAGCACAGACTGACAAAAAACTGGAACGAACTCCAACAGTGAAACACCTCTCAAGGCCCCCTTTGGGCCTGATCCTCAGTCACCTAAGAACTAGCAACAGTCTCTAAAGCTTGGGCCACTCGTCGCCCTTTGGCACCTTGCCCCCTTTAATTTGCCAGGCCTCCACCCTGTCGTAGCCCACAGCGTCCTTCCCATCTCCGCTTTTCACCCTTGCAACATGGGTACCCATTGCCTTTTTACCAGCCTTCCCTTTTAAAGAGGCCCTAACTTTATGCAGCTTCCCCCCTGGTATTCTTCAATGGTTACAATGGAGGGTGACCTTCAGGCAGGTTGTTTAGCTGATTGGCTGCTGACTGGTCTTGGCCAGCCACAAATGAATCCATAAGCTCAGAAAGAAAGAGAAAAAGTCTAATATTCTGCTGAGAAAGGAAATTTGAACAAGTTGGTTGTTGACCTGTTGCAGCAAAAAGGGCTGGGCTGCTGTAAAGTCCTCAAAAAATGTGTACACAAAAAGGATTGTTTCGTCAGCTCGCAAGCCCAATGGTTTTGGCAAAATTAAAGAGCATGCATTCAAACATGTTCACCTTCCTTAAAACATTGGTCACATACACAAGAGCCATCTTTAAGCCACGCTGCTGCCTCAACTTTACAAGTGTGTGCACACAAGCGGAGTCTACTTACGTTGCGTATAACATGTTTGGACAGATCAAGATGAAGATACCGTGGTACAGTAGTTGGCATGCGCTCATTCTTAGAAAAAGGGATGGCAAACCAAGAACGATAAGTGGTCAGTTTGTTGTTGTGTGAGTTGGGGTCCACCACGACGGGTAGCTGCTCTGAATGCCTAGTGGCCCGTGGTCAGGCCAGACTCTTCAGGGTCGCGGGTTCGGATCCGCCTGGTAGCGTGAGTACTTCGCCGTCTGACAGCAACGTCTCCTCTGACAGCAACGTCTCCGTTACCCTATTCCATGCTTGTGGTGTATCAACCCTACGTAGTATTCCTTTTTCTTTTTTCTTTTTTCTTTTTTCTTTTTTCTTTTTCCTTTTTTCTTTTTTCTTTTTTCTTGGGGTCCACCAACTCAGCTTCTCTCCAAACATCTCCCACCCTATGCTTAAAATCTCAGCAGTAAAATATATATGGAAAAGAAAACTAAGCAGGCAGTGAAAACCACTCCCCACATTGATTAAGGAAAAGTAAGCCACTTTGGTACAAGTACCGTAAAACTCCTTTACCGGCAGACAAAAAAAGGCCCAGTCAGTTACGTATGAGAATAGCACGCCCAAATCAAACAACTCCTACATACAACTCACGCCCACGCAGTCCTTGAAAAGCGCTCAGCAATTGAGCAGTCCAGCAGGCACTTGAACGAGGCTGTAAATTGAGATCAGCC
>Ga0307967_1002343_pt1 | contig 10973 bp, 9 predicted proteins | sample OrgLakmetagen648_FD_201828 | JGI IMG/M metagenome (GOLD analysis project Ga0307967, IMG submission 201828) | Saline water microbial communities from Organic Lake, Antarctica - #648 | ecosystem: Environmental > Aquatic > Non-marine Saline and Alkaline > Saline | place: Antarctica: Organic Lake... | reverse complement strand
TCATAGCCTTTGGCGTCGAAGTCTTGGGCATGTTTGATCGATGGCCATTCGTCGGCCAATCCGACGCCGTGGATCAGGCTTGGGTAGCGGTTGGACAAGAACGCTTCACCCACATCAAAGGCTTGTTCGGACACTTCCCGGAAGCTTTTGCCCGGTTTTAGGATGTCGGTGTTGTGCTGGATTTGCGCGAGGGCACGCGCGTGTAGGTCCAGCTGGTCGGGTGAGGGGCGCGCGTCGCATATCCAGGAGCGGCTGATATCCGCACAATAGCCGTAAGGGCCGATCAGGTCGGTGTCGAAGCTGACCACCTCGCCCTTTTCAATCGCGCGCATTGAGCATTCACGGAACCACGGGTTGGTCCGCGGCCCGGCGGAGAGCAGGCGCGTTTCAATCCATTCCCCGCCAAGGCGAATGTTTGCTTCATGCAGCTTCGCCCACAGCGCATTTTCCGTGATGCCCGGCACCAGCGCATCCGCCATTGCCCGGCAGCCTTCTTCACACGCCTCGATTGATGCGCGCATTAGGGCGACTTCCTGCGCCGATTTGATGACGCGGGCCTGTTCGGCGATGGCCTCGCCTTCAACCACCTGCACGCCCTTGGCGGCCAGGGCAGCACAGCCAAGTGCACTTAGCCGATCAACGGCCAGGCGCTGGTCGCCGCCGCCATGCAGCCTCATTAAATCGGCGATTTGGTCGGCGAAGAGGCCTGCGCGTTCCTCCGCGCGGCTGCCGGCGGTGAAGTAATAAAAAGTCGGCATGGCCCGATATTCGTCGATCGTTGGCAGGTCTTCGGCCAGATGGGGCAAGTTGGCGTAATCGAATAAGATGCAGGGCCCCTCTGCGGCGACAAAGACCGCACGCGCCTCATAATGTGCGCACCAGATCTGCATGTTCGTGGCGTCGCAGGCGTAGCGGCAATTGATCTGATCCAGGAAAAGTGCCGCCGGTAGCCCCTGGCGTTTCAATTCGCTGCGGATGCGGCCCAGCCGCTCCAACCGCACTGCGTCCAGGTCAACCGGGGGCGTGGTGTATTCCATGGCGCCATGTTGGCGCGCGGCGGTGGTGGTGTGGCTCTCAAGCGGCATTTTTGGACGCTCCCCTATAGTCTGGGAATAGCGTCCGCCGCCCGCACGCGTCCCGTCCGCTTCATTCGCGACGCGGACTATGCTGGTTTGGCTGGTTTGGGGGCAGCCACTGCCGCGTCATCACTGGACTTGATCCGGGGATCTGCCGGCGGCTGCGCTCCACCCGCTGGGATGGCCGGATCAAGTCCGACCATGACGGTGCGTTTTAACGGGGGCGCAAGGCCTGCCTGCCGCCTTCAGCCCAGCATATCGGGCTGGTTATCCAACAGATGTTGGTAGATCGGTTGGAAATGCAGCCAGCCGATATATTCGCTGCCCACATGTTCGCGGCTGTAGCGCGCCTTGTCGTCGGGCACCAGGGTTGGTTGGCTGCCGGTCGCCTCAATCGCCAACTGCTGCTTGCAACAGCGCTCAAGCGCGATGAACCAGAAGGCGGCGGCATCGATGCTGTGGCGGCTGGCGGTCAGCAGGCCGTGGTTTTGGTGGATGGCGGCCTTCACACCCTTGAAGGCCTTGGCGACGTCGGTGCCGGCACTGTTTTCCACGGCCACCTTGCCGCCCTCTGCGGCGATGACGACATGGTCTTCGAAAAAGGCGCAATGGTCTTGCGTCATCGGCAGCAGGGGCCGGGCGAGCGAGGCAAAGGCGGTGCCGTAGATGGAATGGGCATGGCACATGGCCAGGATATCCGGGTGCTCATCATGGACGGCCGCATGCAGCACGAAGCCCGCGCGATTGACCGCGTATCGGCCTTCAATGACGGTGCCTTCATGGTCGACCAGGATCAGGTTCGATAGCGTCACTTGCGCGAAATGCACGGCCATCGGGTTGGTCCAATAAAGCTCCGGGCGCTCCGGATCGCGGATCGTCAGATGGCCCGCAAAACCGTAATCCAGCCCATGTTGCGCAAAGGCGCGGCAAGCGGCAACAAGGCGACGCTTGCGATCCTCACGCTCCTCCGCCGCAGTGGCGAAGGCGGGTTCTTCGGGGAAAATCAGGCCCTTTTGTTCGGGCTGGTAAATCGATTTGCGTTCGCCGATATCAAGCATGCCGGTTTCTCCCTAATTGTTTGTATCGCGCGCCTGGCCGCGTCTTATTCTAATCCCCTATGTGGCAAGGGGGTGCTGGCCCGTCAATCCAATTTTTGCATACTGTATACAAAGATGGCCGGGAAGACGGATCGCCCCGCCCTCTAATACATATCCCCGTCATGATGGCGGTCGAGGTCGGAGAAGACCGTGAATTCGCCGGTGAATTGAAGTTCCACCGTGCCGACGGGGCCGTGGCGCTGTTTGGCGATGATAACTTCGGCGATGTTGCGGGATTCCGATAGGCGCTGGTTATGGCGCTCGACGCGCTCCTGGTATTTCTCGGGCGTTTCGTTGCCGCGCTGCTCGGGATGTTCTTTTTCCAGGTAATATTCCGGGCGATAGATGAAGGTGACCACGTCCGCATCCTGCTCGATCGAGCCGGATTCGCGCAGATCCGAGAGCTGCGGGCGCTTATCTTCGCGGTTTTCAACCTGGCGCGATAGCTGGGAGAGGGCGAGGACCGGTACCTCAAGCTCCTTCGCCAGGGTCTTGAGCCCGCGCGTGATTTCCGAGACTTCCTGCACACGCCCGTCGGAGCGCCGGTCGGGCGGCGGCTGCAGAAGCTGTAGGTAATCGACCACCACCATATGCAGGCCGTGCTGGCGCTTCACGCGCCGGGCGCGCTGGCGCAGCGCCGTGATCGAAAGGGCGGGTGTGTCATCGATATAAAGCGGCAGGCGCGATAATTCCTCCGCCGCCATGGCGACGCGGTCGAATTCCTCCGGCCCGATATCGCCGCGGCGCATCTTGTCGGAGCTGACCCGCGCCCGCTCGGCCATAATACGCGCGGCCAGCTGTTCCGACGACATTTCCAGAGAGAAGAAAAGCACATGCCCGCCTTCTTCGATGATCTGGCCGTCGTCGGTCTCAAACTTGCGATAGGCGTGGGCGGCGTTGAAGGCGATGTTGGTGGCCAGCGCCGTCTTACCCATCGCAGGGCGCCCGGCCAGGATTAGCAAATCCGACGGGTGCAGCCCGCCCAGCATGCCATCGATATCGCGAAAGCCGGAGGTGACGCCGACGACATTGCCGTCGCGCTGCATCGCCTTTTCCACGGCCGCGACCGCGATGCTGGAGGCCTGGCCGATGGGGATGACGCTGCGGTCGGCATCACCCGTGACGGCGAGGTCGTAGAGGCGCTGCTCCGCTTTTTCGATCTGTTTTTCGGCCGTGAAGTCCAGGTCGCTGCTGTCATAGGCGTCGTTGACGACGTCTTCGCCCATGCCGATCAGTTCGCGCTTCATATAAAGATCGCGGACCGTCTCGGCATATTGCCGGGCGTTGATGATGGTCACCAAGCCGGCATCAAGCTGATAGAGATAATCCCGCCCGCCGATGCCTTTCAGCAGGTCATCCTCATCCACGATATGACCCAGCGAGGTCGCGTTCGCCACCTGCGCCCGGTCGACGATGGTGCGGATATAGCCGAACAGGCGCTGATGCTCTGGCGCATAGAAATGCTTGCTGTCCAGGATGTCGCCGGCGGCCTCATAGGCGCGGTTATTACGCAATATGGCGCCCAGCAGCGCTTGCTCCACCTCAATATTGTGCGGCGGCTGGCGTAGGCTGGCGGCGCGCGCATCCTCCGGCTCGCCGCCCTCACGCAGGGGGGTGACGTTGGAAAGCTCGTCGCTGGTCGGGGATGATGTGCTCATACCCATGGTTATAGCCCGAGTCGCGGGGCACGTCTGTTTCTATAATAAGAACGCATCACGAACGGCGCCTGTGGATTATGGGGATAGTGGGGTGCGTTTCGGGGTGGGGATAGCGTCATCACCCGGGAACCTACTGGCGTCTGCGCTTAGCCTTTGGCAGATGGCCCGATCAAGTCCGGCCATGACGGTGGTTGTATAGATTTGGAAGTCGTCATCCCCGGGCTTGACCTGGGGATCTGCTGGCTGGGGATCTGCTGGCTGGGGATCTGCTGGCCGGGGATCTGCTGGCAGTCTCCCCCCCCAAAAAAGAAAGGGCGCGCGACCCGGGGTTCGGGTCGCGCGCCATAACGTCGTTGGAAGGGAGTGAGGGTAGGGCGCTTAGCCCTTGGCCTCTTCCTCATCGGTCGTGTCGTCGGAAGCGATTTCGTCGCCGGCGGCCTCGCGGACCTCCTCAACGATTTCCATGGCTTCTTCCTTGGCTTCCTCAGCCGCTTCGCGAAGGGCTTCGGCATTTTCGCCGGTCGCCATTTCAGCAGCAGCTTCCGCGATCGCGGCGGCCTGGGCCTCAGCTTCCTCGGCCACTTCACGGGCGGCCTGTTCGGCTTCGGTCACGACCGCGTCCTCGCCACGCTCAACGCGCGCGGCTTGGGCTTCGGCCTCTTCCTGGCTTTGTGCCACGTTGATCTTGACCTCAACGATCACTTCCGGATGCAGCTTCACCCGGAAATCGAAGATGCCCAGCGTCTTAACCGGCTTTTCCATCAGCACCTGGGTGCGGGAAACCGTGACGCCGGCTTCGGAGATCGCGTTGGCGATGTCGCGGGCATTGACCGAGCCGTAAAGCTGACCCGATTCAGAGGCCGCACGAATGATCACGACGGCCAGACCTTCGAGGTCCGTGGCGACGCGGTCGGCATCTTTCTTCTTATCAAGGTTTTCGGCTTCAAGCTGCGAGCGCTTGGCCTCGAAAACCTTCACATTGTCGGCGCTTGCCCGCATGGCTTTGCCTTGGGGCAGCAGGAAGTTGCGGGCGAATCCCGGCTTGACGGTGACGATGTCACCCATCTGGCCGAGCTTCTCGATCCGTTCCATCAGAATGATTTGAACGCTCATCTGGGGGTCCTCCTTACGAGATGCTGTAGGGCAGGAGCCCGATGAAACGCGACTGCTTGATCGCACGGGCCAAAGCGCGCTGCTTCTTACCGCTGACGGCGGTAATGCGCGAGGGCACGATCTTGCCGCGCTCGGAAATGAAGCGCTGCAGCGTCTTCACGTCCTTGTAATCGATCTCCGGCGCGTTGGGGCCGGTGAACGGGCAGGTTTTCTTGCGACGGAAAAACGGACGCCGCGGTGCGGGGGTAGCCATGATTGCTGTCTCCTTATTCGCTCTCGGGCGTCTGAATTAGGAACGCTCTGCGCGCTCGGGCCGGTCGCCACGCGGTGGGCGGTCGCCACGCGGGCCGCCGCGATCACCCCGGTCGCCCCGGTCACCTCGGTCTCCACGATCACCCCGGTCACCACGATCGCCCCGGTCTCCACGATCACCGCGGCCACGCTCTTCGCGCCGCTGCATCACGATGGAGGCTTCTTCCGGCAGATCCTCGGTGCGCGTCGTCAGATAGCGCAGGATGTCGTCGTGAAGACGAATCTTGCGTTCCATCTCGCTGAGCGCATCGGGCTTGGCGGTGAAGTTCAGCAGAACGTAGTGGCCCTTGCGGTTCTTTTTGATCCGGTAGGACAGGTTACGCAGACCCCAGTATTCGTGGCGGGAAATGGTGCCGCCTTCGCTGGTGATCTCGTTTTTGAGTTCGTCCGTGATGGTCTCGACCTGCGTCGCCGAGACGTCTTGTCGCGCAATAAGCACGAGCTCGTAATTGGGCATAATGCCACTCCCTTCGGCTGTTCCCGGGCCGCCGCGGTTGTCGATCCGATGCCTAAACGCACCAAAACCCTCCGCCACACGACCCTAGCCAACGACCGCAATGTCGCTGGCAAGGAGCTATGAAACACGCAAAACCCTTTGCGCACGCGGCTTATAAGGGGATCGGGGGGCTGCTGCAAGCCCTGGTGTGTGTGCTTGTCAGCGATCTGTTAGATCCATCTTGAAGCCAACTTTAAAGCGCAGTGGAAATTAATCTCGCAAAAGGTGTTTTACAATTTTTTTAGATATTATAAAGTGCATGTAGATGCTGGTGTGTTAATAAACACAACAATAACTAGGAATTATCAAATGATCGATGAAACCCTGCCAGCTGCTCCCTCAAGCCGATCTTTCTTTCGCGATACGATTACCTACAGCACCTTTTATGGGCAGTACTTTCTGGAAGCCGACTTCAGGCGTGTGGAAGCACGCTTATCGTCCTTCGAAGGATGCGTCTTCAAGGACTGTCGCTTTTCGAATGCGAATTTCACCTATGCGCGCTTTATTGGATGCACTTTCGTTTATACAGACGATAGTGAAGTGTCTGATGCGAGTTTGGGGGGCGCCCAATTCGAAGACTGTGAAATCGCGACGCAGGGAAGACTACGATTCAAGCATTGTAATCTGCGGGATGTATGCTTCACGGATTGCTTGATTGGAGCCGTAGATTTCACGTCCAACGGACTTGAAGATAGTCTGTTTAGTGGGTGCTCTTTTTCGGAAATCGACATTCGGTCTGTCGCGACGACGGCGCTTACCTTTTTGAATTGCCGGTTCGAAAAAGTTCAAGTGTCCGTCGAAAACTTTGTTTCGATCATTGGGGCTCCTGAGCTTTTAGAAAACACTAAAGCCTTCATCCTATCACGAACCGTTGGAGGTGGAACGATTCGCTTGGCGAGTGATCGTCACGACGTCGTTGCCTTGATTGAGGACTACGTAGATGAAAAAAAACTCGACACGTTTCAAAAGTTGAATAGCGCTATCCAACTCGCGCTAATTGAGAACCATCAATTTATGGATCGTGATTTATTAAAATTTAGCGCCATTATCGACCAGTTGCGGGGAGAAAATCCCCTTATCGCGTTCGACCAAATAAGTAACATTGTTCGCCTAATATCTCTCTATGGAATGCAGGATGCAGTCAGGACTGAACCGTTGCAAGAGCTATTCGTTCGTTTTGATGAATATTCAGACACCCTTCCCCAAAGTTTGTCTGTTCGTGTAGCCGCAGCTAGGAGGCGTTTGTTTAATAATGAGCACGGTGACTACGTCATAACGTTTCGGTTCGCTAAAGCAGACCCTGATAATTTTGAGGATCGTCGACTTTGCTACGAGTTTGTTTACGCTCTGAGGCACTGGACAGGTGCAGAGTCGGCGGCTGGCTTGCGGCCTGGCTCGTTTGAACTCCTAGAGTTCGTAAAGAAAAAAGATCTGAAGCTCTGGCTTGTTGCTCTCATAGTTCTCGTTCCAAACGTATCGCTGAACGTAAACATAAATCTGACGGATCTTTCGGAAAAACTCGTTGCCGAGGCTGCTGAGAGGCAGTCCGAAACCAAAGCTGGCGAGATGGAAAAAATACAGGAAACAGCCAATGCCCTCGCATTGTCTGTAACAATGGAACAATGCGGTGATGCTAGCCGGCGTTCCCTTGATGCTGAGGAGCTCAGGAAAGCGCTTGAAGGAGGCGATGGTTCGTATGACGGTCACCGTAGTCTTCCGGTGGCGCCCGAGCCATAGTCAGCGAGTTGTCTGGCGGCATGGCGCCAACGACAGGCGGGCTATACGCGCGCCGCCACCCCCCGCCGAGAGCCTCGAATGGTAGCAAGTCAGAGCTACACAACGGAAAATTGTGGACCGAGGCGCCATCCGTAGCCATAAGATGGAGCATTGCCAATGGAACGTTGCATGAGTTCTCATCAAAAACGCTGTCGAAAAGGCACAAGTCACTCGAAAAGCGAGGATTCAACTCAAGAAGGAATACGCGCCGTCGATCCTCGGAGCACAGCCAATCCGTGCTGAAACACCCCCTGAAACCTGAGCTTCGAAGGTGTTCGGCCAAATCTGTTTGCAGACCGACTATCAGCTCAGCATTTACAAGAGCGCCAACGTTCTTTTGGTAGTAAATCCATTCATTTCTGAAAAGATTACCAGGTTGGCCGGACCAAGTCCGTGCCAAAGGGCCGTGTATAACACCATCATCGAAAACGACCGACTGTTGTAAAATGCCTATCTCGTAAGGGCAAAAATCAGCGCTGCGTCTAACACCGAATTCAGAGCTTGCGTCCCCGATACGATGTGAGGAGCCTCCTTCACCCTCCGGGGTTGTTACAAGGCCGCAATTAGGGATTGGCGGCATCCAATAGAATTGGAAATTGAAGTCTGAGAATTGTTTTTTGAGAAATGCTGCAAGACGATGGCGTCCAAATCGAATAAGCTCAGAAAAAATGCCGAACTTGTTGGAGAAGCGTTGGAAAGTATAGAAGTCTGATCCGAAAACATTAGAGATGCCAGATTTCTCTAAAGAATACAGCCATTTGTATGGCTCCATTGCCCAGATGGCGAAGGGCGCCTCAATTTCGAACGGAAACCCCCGCCGTTCTATTTTTTGAAAAAATGGCTTGCTGCTTTGATTAGCAGGCGCGCCGAAGCAGTAGGCACCTTCTTGCGCAAGCGGGGCACCTGCATAAGAGACTAGTGACCAGCGGGGTGATGAACGCGTCAATTCAAGCGCATGCGCTTGATGCTTGGCCAAAAATATAATTTTCTGGTCCAAATAGCTCATTGATAATTCCTAGTTATCGCCCATTCCTTCTCCCCATAGCCCGCTCCAAACTCTCGTCGGAGACGCTGGTGTAGATTTCTGTGGTGGCGACCGAGCTATGGCCCAGGAGGCGTTGGACGAAGCGGAGGTCTAGGCCGCCTTCTAGGAGGTGGGTGGCGGCGGTGTGGCGGAGCATGTGGGGGGTTATGCGGCGCGCCAGTTTGGCGCGGTCGCACAAATCTTTTAGGCGGGTGCGCACGCTTTGTGTGCTCAACGCGCCCCCGCGCCTAGCGATCAGGAGGGGATGCTCTTCGATATCGGCTATCGGGTGGCCATGGCGGGCGCTGAGGGCGTCGCGGGCTTGGCGGTAGTGGGTCAGAAGGCGGGCCAGGCCGCGGTCGGGAATGGGGGCTCGCCGCTCCCGATCGCCTTTGCCTCGTACGCGCAAAATCGGTCCGCGCCGGCCTTGGCCGATGTCGCCGTCGCGCAGGCTGCAAAGCTCGCCCACCCGGACGCCGGTGGCATAGAGCACTTCAACCGCAAGCAAGGTGGTCAGATGGTCAAAGGCGCGCGTGCGATCGTAACAGCCGGCCGCGCGCAGCAGGGCCTCGAGCGACGGGCCCGTCTCCGGCGTTCCCGTGCGATCGCGCCAATCGGCGGGCAGGGCGAGCGGGCGGCGCGCGGCCGCCGATAACGCCGTCATGTCGCGGCGGCTTAGGCCCCTTGGCAGGCGTTTGGGCAGGCGAATGCGCAAATCCAGGCGATGGAAGGGCGTGATATCGATCACCTCCTCCAATTCAAGCCACCGGAAAAAGGCCTTCAAGCAGGCGATACGCCGTTTCACGCTGGCCGGTTTCAGGCCGCGCGCCTCCGTCAAATAGCCGAGATAGTCGCGCAAATTGCCCCGATCGATGGCGCCAATCGCCTGATCCGCACCGGCGAAGCGTTCGAATTCCGCCATGTCGGTCGCGTAGGCCCGCAGGCTGTGCGGCGACAAGCGCTTCGCCACGCGACAATGCACCAGAAAAGCGGCCCCGGCAGCGGCGATCGGCGTGTTCGGGGTCATGACCTGTCCGTCTTTTTTGTGAGGAGCCCGGTGAGGGGCCCGGTGAGGGGCCCAGCGAGGGGACTTGCGGGGGAAAGCGGCGCAAACCAAGCGCGCCCAGGACCTTAGTCGACGCGTGTGCCGAGCGCAGCGCGAATGCGACACCGGTTATGCACTTGCCTTTTTTGTATCAGTAATGGACTTTCTAAAATGTAATAATTACATCAGTTTCAGTGTATTATATTATATAAATACGGCATATTATACTTTTTATAAGTGTAAAATAATCCAAAATTAGAAATAATAAAAATATTTATTGTAAAATATGCGAATCATCAGCATATTTTTACTTACAAATTGACCGGAGAGAGTGACATGCAGGACGCACAGTCTTTAAAAACGATGATGGAGGACATGATCGCGAAGGAACTTGTTCGCCTTGCCCATTCGGCGGATTTGGTGGTCTTCGCGCTTTATGACCCGCAAGATCCGGAGGAGCCGCGCGATTATCAGGTGGCAGAGCGCCCGGCGGATGGCTCTGCGATCCGGCTGGATGTCAGCTTTGGCTTCGAAGGCGTGGGCGTTTGGTATCTGTGCTATCGGGAGGGGGAGACCTTCACGGCGCGCAAGGTGCTGTTGCAGATGCGGGCACAACGCTATGTGCGCGGCCAAGTCGGCTGGTTCGAAGGGTTTTGGGAGGAATTCCCCCAATATGTGGCCCAGGATAGCTGGGTGCGCGCGGCCGTCTTGAAAGCGCCCGCAAACGCGCTTTAGGGCCCATTCGACCCGCCGCTTCGACTTGACCCATCCTGCCTCGCCCCCTAATCACTGAGGCAAGCCTTGCCTGTCTATAATGGCGGGGCATGAGAGCGAGGGGATTTCCAGGATGCGCGCATTTGTTTTTCCGGGCCAGGGAAGCCAGGCCATCGGCATGGGCCAAGAGCTTGCCGCCGCTTTTCCCGTTGCCCGTGAGGTGTTTGAGGAAGTTGACGACGCCTTGGGCCAGTCGCTTTCCGCCCTGATGCGAGACGGGCCGGAAGATCAGCTTATCTTGACCGAAAACGCCCAACCCGCCCTGATGGCGGTCAGCATCGCCGTCGTGCGTGTGCTGGAGGCGGAGGCTGGCAAGCCCTTATCCGACATGGGCGCCTTCGTGGCCGGGCATTCGTTGGGGGAGTATTCCGCCCTATGCGGCGCGCGCGCGCTGCCGTTGGCGGCCACGGCCAAGCTTTTGAAGTTGCGCGGCCAAGCGATGCAAAAGGCCGTGCCGGTCGGCGAGGGCGCGATGGCTGCGATCCTAGGGCTTGATCTGGCCGACGCAGAAGCCGTCGCGGCGGAGGCCGCCCAAGGCGAGATTTGCACCGCCGCCAACGATAATGCGCCGGGTCAGGTCGTGATATCGGGTGCCAAGGCGG
>Ga0307967_1002338_pt1 | contig 10986 bp, 7 predicted proteins | sample OrgLakmetagen648_FD_201828 | JGI IMG/M metagenome (GOLD analysis project Ga0307967, IMG submission 201828) | Saline water microbial communities from Organic Lake, Antarctica - #648 | ecosystem: Environmental > Aquatic > Non-marine Saline and Alkaline > Saline | place: Antarctica: Organic Lake... | reverse complement strand
TGTATGTATGTATGTATGTATGTATGTATGTATGTATGTGCTTACGTGTGTGTTGTGCATGCGTGTGTATGTGTGCGTGTGCGTGTGCGAATACGTGTACGTGTATGTGCTTATGTGTGTTTATGTTTGTTTATGTGTGTGTATGGGTTTTTATGGAGCTCCGGGCTCCGGCAAGTGTTTACACAAGTTGTTGAGTCTTTCCTTACATGTAGACTCATATGAGTCAAGGGAAAATGCTCCACGTACTTTACACCGTGTTTTGAGGACTCTTTTTTTAGTCAGGTCATCGGTCAATACTGGATGGTATGCACGAGGTTGGCCGTGATGCAATAGGAACACAACAACTTCCTTAAAGTCGCGATCAATTTGTTTTGATTTCTTTGTTACACCGGAGCACTGACATGTTTACCCATCTACTAGCTTGAGGATCGTCCCTGACTGGCTGCCGGTATAGACCAGTTCCTTTTGACCATTGAAAAGTTGTGGGGGTGCAGGCCGGATATTCACTTTCTGAGGGATGTTGTCGGGCTAAAAGAGAGATTAAGTCCAGAGTACGCGCACAGCCACAAAGCACACAAAATAAATTGCTCATTGTAAGCAAGACAGTTTCCACGCAGCATGTACAGCTCTGGGCGCTTGCATAGATTAAGGGATCTGCAGCCTCCTGTAATTGTGGTTCCAGACCCTGGTCTATGAGTACAAAACGTTATGACGGCAGCGCTCATTTCACCCTTACTAAAATACATTTTAAAGTTGTTCAGGCTAAGATTATAAAGTTCCCCATCCACCTTTACTGCGTTGCTTTCCTTTTATTAACAGGACACTGTAGACTCGTGATTATACATTCTTTGCCAACAACGACATGCAGTAATTTGAGAATGCTGAAACAGCACACCTCGTGGTCCACATGCAAATCACTGATTGCGTAGACTTCTAAGGTGTGTTCCTGGATGTGTGCGTGAGGGTAAGCATACACTGATGCCGGAGCATTAGGTAATCGTTACTGGAGCATCTGGTTGTCAACATTCCTATATTAAGGAATGCCAAAAGTCTGGAGGTGAAGTGCACATGGGTAAGTTTGATTTCAAACAATCAATACAGTTCCATGATAAAGTTCATTAGGTGTGTGTGTGTGTGTGTGTGTGTGTGTGTGTGTGTGTGTGTGTGTGTGCGTGCGCGCGCGCTCGTGCGTGTGTGCGTATGTGTGTGTGTGTGTAGTGTGCGTGCGTGTATGTGTGTGTGCGTGTGTGTGTATGTGCGTGTGTGTGTCTGTGTGTGTGTGCGTGTGTGTGTGTGTTTGAGTGTGTTTGTGCGCGTGCATGTGGTGTGTGTGTGTGTGTGTGTGTGTGTGTGTGTGCGTGTGTGTGTGTGTGTGTGTGTGTCCGCACGTGCGTGTGTGTGTGCATGCACGTATGAACACCTGTGAGGGTAGAGCTCTGAAGGAATCCAGCCGGATATTTCTTGCGCCTTGTCTACGAGGCGCCACCTGCCTCCTGATATCCAATTTCCGCATCAACATTTTATAGTTAAATTTCTCACATTTGCAAATAATGGATTTCACAACTCATCAGTCAACAGAATATCCGTAACTGCTGCCAGCTTCCACTATGCTTCTCAGTACACCACTTAATCCCCCGCATTATCAAACTGTCCACGTGCCAGATGCCAAGCTCGAGCAGCAAATTGCTGGCTTCCAATTGAGAATTCTCCACCGATTATACCTCACCACTTCGTGCTCTAACAGAACGTCATTAAAAATGAATAAATTCCAGAGCGCAACCAGCTACAGCAAACGAGCAGTTTTGGCACCTCACTTTCAGGCGCCTCGTTCATTATGTTTGCAGTCCTGTGCCTGATGAGCTTATGTTGGTCGCAAATTCAGATTTTGGAACGTGCGGGAATTGTTGTGAAAATATCAGGAGTGCAAAAGTGGTGACCTAGAACACTTATCCAGGATTTACGGGGTCCGGCTGCAAAGTAAAATGGGCATGGGTCCTCAATTTGCTGATTGCCGCTGGGAAAAAGGAATACACTACTAGATATGCTGATAGAATGCTGCTGTCTTCTATAATTGCTGTTCTCAAACCTCGCAGCACAAGAACCTCCTTTCATCAGACATCATTGTCTTCTCCAATGTACCAAAGATGGTGCAACTCTGGAACAAAATTAGTATACATCCAATTATAGCAACGTTGAAGCGACGACCTTTCTTTGTACGTGTCAACCTACAATTACATATTTTGTGTACTATACCAGCTATATCTATCAAATTCAATTTTTGGAGGGATAGCTCAAGGGTGACGCCTTAATTGTTCATAATGAAATGTGCAGTACAGTATGATAATATGTACATGGAACTGGCATACCCCTCTCAGATTACTACTGGAATAATGCAAGCAACGGAAAGAAAAGGTGCCCTCCGCATCTCTGTTGACCTTGCAGGTGGGGCCTCTTGTTGCCCGTTGTGTATGCTTTAGCCACCACAGCCACCGACATTGTGTTTAAGGATGCCAAGGTGCTCCAGGGCCCGTGCCCCAGCTGCAACACCCACAACTTCACCTACTTTGGAGACATCCTGACAGTGCCAGGCAACCGAGGCACCAACGCGGTACGTGGCAGGCTGCTTGCATGTAGGGCATTGCATTAAATGTTTGTGGGATTGGAAAGTATACAATAATGAGAAAGTCTCAATAAATCAACCCACACTCCACACTCCTAGGATGTACAAGCCACGGCCATGCAGGCAGACAAGCACCAAAATGTGTGTCCTCCAGAGAACAACTCCAGCTAGCAGAAGAGAGCCACGTCGTGCTGTCCCGTTCCAGCAAAATCTGAATTACATAATTTTGACTCCAGGAAAAAACATTTGGGGGAAAGCTACACAAAAATGAGCGTCCAGAAAAATGCAGCCTGGCAGCCTAAAAGGCAAAGCAGTCACTCTAAGGATCATTCAAAGGGTCCTTAACAGAGCCAGGTCACTGTTGTCTCACTAAATCCACGTGACAAAACATTTAGCTCTTATAGACCCTGCACTCGCTCGTCTGCATCAGAGACCTGTTCGGTGTGGAGAGTGAGGGACAGGAAAGCTCAGATGCTGAAGCGACACTGTCATGCCCCTTATGATGAACAATATAAATAGCAAATGGTCATTGATCAAGCAGGCTTACAACATATTGAATGTCCTGGAAATATGTGTACCTTAGCAATACACAGGGTCGCGGAGCAATTAATGAGTGACATTCAGGTTGCACTAGAGTACGCACCTCATCACAGCATTCATCTAAGGCCTCCCTCTTCATCTCTTGGGCAGCAGGCTGGTAAAGGAGGGAAAAGAGTGTGATTTGTTGTGGCCAGCTTTTCCTTGTGCCCTCTCAACAAACATAACACGACACCAGGATGCAACAAACAGGTTAAAAGAGTTACGACACACCTCGATGTGTGCTTTGTGGGCAAGCAGCTTCATCCCACGCTATCTCACACTCCTACAAAGACGGATAGTTTATACACAGGATCCTAGCACTGTCCACCGAAATCTAACCGAATGGGTTTTGTGTATTTGAGAGCGCTTACACGTGACGAGATAAAACATAATAAATTCATTTACATTACACTCCATTCACCTACAGGAAAATTATTAAAAGCTGACGGCCATTCTGTGCATGTCTGGTACGAGCAACAAAGGAAGAGGCAGGAATAAGGAAGGAGACCACAAGTTTGAATTCCTCTCACACTCACACGTTTAGGGGAAAATATCTTCATATTTTAAATGAAGAATGAAACTCTGTGAATAAAAGAGAAAATGCCTCAGTCTGACCACTTTCTGTGTCTGACAAGAATAAATGAGAGTTAAATATATAATAAGGGAACCACTTTCAAACTAGTACAAAAATAAAAACGACAGAGCTAATCTTCAGAGGAGAGAGGGCTGCAGTAGTCCTGCATAACCATCACCCCTATATGAGATCGCAAAGCTTGTGCACCAAACTCCTTTTCAGCTATGATTGTGCTTGCCTGTTTAATTAATTATTTATTTTCACATTTTACTTCCTCACCAGCTTGCTGGTGATCTCTGTTCATATCCATTGTTGATCTAAGGCCCTTCCTAATTAAATGACATTTATTGTTAACTTTCCTACGCAGCTTAAATTATTACATCTTCGTTCACTTTCAAATCCATTGGCTCAATTTATTACCATCTTATTATCAGCACCAAATTTATTTCAGAAGATGTAGAGGCACAAATTTTTGGTGTTTGGAGTTCTAGACAGCTAGGTCAACCTACACCAAAAACAAACTTTGAAGCACGACTCGTGCTCGGAGCTGTGGATGGACATATCATTTGTTAAGTACAACCATTTCTTCGCAACATGCAACCTACCCCAGCAAGAGAAAAAAAAGTGAAAACGTTGTTTGATCTTCCAAAAAAATACCACCCGGCAGTGAGAGCCACTCCTCCATGAAGGAACCAGTTTCGTACTGAGCAACGTAAAAGCTATTTCTCCGTAGCAGGCATATAGGCCCCAGCAGAGAAGCAGGAGACAGAAAAACATAGCTGTTAAGTTCACTTTTCTAAACTGGAGAACTTCATCAACGTGATCTTCCGTACCAGGTCAAAGATGTCCTTCCAAGCCTACAGGCCTGAATGGTACAGCCCCAGAAATACATTGTAGTCCATTAAGTAACTATGAGACGGTACAACGATGTCAAAAGATTGCAGGCACGCACTTCATTCGTTTGTCAGACATATTATTTCCACCACCGAGCCTGAAGAGGAGGATGTGGGGACTGGTCGCTTCCTCTGCGTTAAGCACTTGTGTATTATGATACTGTATACAACACTTGGATTAGGACAGCGGGAATGTCTAATGGATAAGTAGGCTTGTGACATACGTACGTTCTAACATTCCATGTCCTTTCATTTCTCAGTTTGTAGGCATGTACATGAGCCAGCAACAGGGATGCACATGAACGGGCTGAGCAACACCATAAATGTTCCCAATTCCGGCAGCAAGTCATGATCACACACTAGGCGTAGTGCTCCTGTGCAGGCGTGTGTGGTCTAATCAATTTTCGTGAGTGCCTTTTTCAATTATACAATGCATAGCCTACGTCCGCAACACATATCACCCCTTCCTTGATCAAAGTCGATACACACACGCACACACACCTGGTGCCTTGTCTTCTCCCCCGATCTTCACCTCCTCATTGTCCTCCTGTGGTTGAATCAAATTGTGTATGTATGTGTGTGTGCGCATGTATGCGTGTGCAGGCTTTGCGTGCACATGACCAGACTGATCAGGCCTCATGAGCCTCATGAGCCAGCAGCAGGGATGCATTTATGTACCTACAAAGCCCAATTGTCTACACACACACACTTTTGTACACATAAGGCCTGGGTCCTTTACAGGCAATAGCCTTAGCAATAGGACCCAGCCTTAGCAAACGAAAGAATGCATGACAGGCCAAGTGCATACCACAAGGCTGCCGATTCACTGTAGCGCATAGTACAGCCATCTCCGTTTCTGGCAGCAGTCTCTATCTGAAACATGCAGATTCATATATATACGGAGACAGAAAGGCACTTGATGCACTTGATCACAAATTCCTGACCTCAATGTAAACACATGCAAGGGCAACGAGTGAAGTGACTTGAACTATTCGTAAATTGCTGAAATCAACACTGAACTCAACTCTACAATTGTACACCCGGTTTGAACACAAATGACGTAACTTTGCTTTTTTACGAGTTAGTTTTCTGTATTTTTTTCACAGCATATTCACTCTAGGTAGCACTCCTCAGACACTTGTCAGTGCTCAATGGAAAGGAGATCTCCCAACTTACCACGCGCTACAGCATTGCAATGCTGTAGCACGAGGTAAGTTCAATTGATTGCCTTTCCATCCTCATCCTGTCCTCCCGCTTGCATGGAGGCACGACCTGAGAGACGCAAAGAGTATGCGGCGTATTTGCTTCTTACACGCACAGTACACGGATAGTTTGTGCGCAGTGGTAGCACTCCGGGGACTGCAGCTGGTGCTGGAATGGCATGTATGTAGGATGGCACTTAAATAAGTCACAAGTAGGTAGATAGAGAAGGAACCATGGCAACAACCACTCAGCCCCAGGGGCGCTGTCTCCTGCCCGACCTGCGGAAACCATAGGCAGTGGGCTTGATTTGAGGAAACAGAAAACGAAAGAATGCATGACAGGCTAAGTGCATACCACAAGGCTGCTGATTCATTGTTGCGCATAGTACAGCCATCTCCGTTTCTGGCAGCAGTTCTCTATCTGAAACATGCAGATTTATATAAATACGGAGACAGAAAGGCACTTGATGCACTTGATCACAGATTCCTGACCTCAATGTAAACACATGCAAGGACAACGAGTGAAGTGACTTGATCAAAATCTTACATTGCTGACATCAACACTGAACTCAACACAGACCTCAGCACTACAATTGTACACCAGCGGTTTGAAACACAAATGAGTGACTTTCCTTATGAACGAGCTAATTTTTTGTATTTTTCAGGCAGCACCACTCAGACACTTTTACTTTGTCTGTGCTCCATATAAAGGAGATCTCCCAACTCAACACGATTCACTGCTGCCACGCACTTGCCCCATGCATCATAGCCTACTTGGTGCATTGGGGGTCACACCACAGTCACACATCATGATGCGATGTCACACATCATGATGGGATGTCACACATCATGAGGTCTGTGGTAGCCACACGTCCAATGCTTGCGGAGGTTCTTTCGTTGCAATGGCATTTGTACGTGCTGTGCGTGACCTTGGCGTTCGTCCATCAAATCACAAAAACGCACAGGTTTGTTTAAAGCAACCACAAAGGTTTGCAACCTCAAACCAAGAAACAGACGAGTAGTTCACACGCACATACACACACTTGCACCTGAGTAATGAGTAGTGCACGTAGTAAGTGACGAGTACACGCAGTGAGTGACACTTGCACCTGAGTGACCACGGCACCTTTTAGTCAACACGTACGCTCCTACCCTCCAGCCTTTGGTAAACAAAGCAATGACTGCGCCTTCTAAGACAGACCAGGAGGTCCCCTCTCACCTGAGTGACCTCAGCGACCTTGATCAGCACGGTGTCGTTCTCCAGCTTTTTGTTGCGTGAGTGGTACTTGAGGATCTCCAGGCGCCCCACGGGACCAGCAGGGTTGGGAACGGGGTGGCAGCAGTGAATCGTGGTGAGTACCCCTTCTGGAACCTGTAGAGACATAATGTGTATGGCAGCATGTATGTATGCTTATACATGCAGGTGCTACGATTAGCCGGCGATGATGATGTCATGCAATAGCAAATGCAACAGCATTACCTTCTTTGCCAACACTCTCTTTTCGTTGCGACTGATTGATGGCGATTGTGTGTGTAATTGCAGACATTCCAAAATTGCGAAAATGAAATCAACTGCCCCCTCTAGTCTAAACATCCCTCCCTCTAGTCTATTAATCCTCGCGACTTACACTCAACCTGGGTGAACCGCCCCTTGCCTCCAGGGAAATGGCGCTGCAGGGCTGCACAGACTCCAGCGCCACTGGAAACCTTGGATCGCCGCGTCAAGGACTATGTCTCTAATGGAGGCCAGAGCCTCTGGCCTCCATTCAAGACATAGTTGCACAGTAGAAGACATAGAGGCCAGAGCCCCTGGTACGCGTACCCGTACTCGTACCCGTACGCGGCACGGCTGGCACGGCGGGGCGGAGAGGGGGCTGGAGGGTACCCTAGGTCCTCCAACCGACCCACTTTCACCGCCAACATACAAATTACATAATTTTATATTTATGTGATGTTGAAGGCCTTGAAGGATTTGAAGGCCGAGCAACATTGCACTGTAGTTGAGGCGGAAAAGGGGAAGAAGAAGAGGCTGAAATGCAACTTCTGTAATGAGGTGTTCTCTGTTATCACCCGCATAGTTGTACATTGAGGCTAAGGGTAAGAAAGGAGCTGAGGCAGCTTGCAAGAAGGCATGACATGTGCGATGCAGTGCGGATTGCTGCGCCCACTCTCCTACAACACTTACCGCACAACAGCGCTGAACAAGGTAAACATGAGAGCCTTTGGTAAAGCTACGTACAGGGATGGGTAACGCTTAAGGGTACTCTCATTGACGGGCTTTTTTATAGTGGCTTCAGAGTTGCTTTATGGTTACATAGCTGATACCATCTTCATTCATCCAGCCTAAAACAAGCTAGAGCAGCCAAAACATACATAGATGCAACCCATTAAGTTGGCATGTGCATAGGCAAGGTTTCTAGGCGGGTTTCACGCACACCGTACCGCCCTCAAAAAGTTGCCGTACTCGTACCTGTACCCGTACCCGTACCCGTACCCGTACTGCCGTACTGTGCAACCAGAGGGTTCAGGATCACCTTGCCACCCATCTGATGGAGGCGGCAGAGCGCGCCTTTGACAGCCACAAAGTAAAGAGAAGTGGGCTTTTCGCTTGCAGGGGTTGAATGCAGGATCTCCCTGACGGCTGGCTCGACCACGTTCATCAGACTGCGGAGGGAATGAAAGTAGAACATGTAATAACTGAACAAGAAGTGATCTCTATGGCAAACCCGAGAATTTTATTTTCTTGTGTAACACTGTTAAAGATGCTTCCCTCCTCCACATTTTGACATCCTGTTTTCCTGTGTAGATCCCCTTGCGTAACACCCACTCACCCTTTGTTCACATTATTTACAAAGACAATCTCTACTAGGGTCAGGTCTCCAATGTGACCGCTGGCTTGCATTGTGTTGATAAATGTTGAGCTGTGGTCTGCGGGTGAAGAGATCAATCAATTCAAGGGATCAATATTGGCCTGATGTTTGTAGTGTACCATACAGCAACATAGTGGTTTAACATGATCATCTTTTTGCAAGCCATACTACAGATCACTCACATCAACCAGCTGCTTGCTAGCTAGGTTCACCGCATCCCCACGACCACCTTCTGGGGTGGAAGGACTCCATCTAACCTGCAAAAAATGAAACAGAAGTAATTTTGCTGAATGGCTGAGGTATACTGGACATTGATGGACAAGCATGAATACAAGCACACTCAGGGAGTAATAGCGTGCATGCGCACATGATCGGTGAGAACATAGATTTGCATCAATTGGAACAATTGTGGCTATTGCTCATGACAATGACTCACGCGTTGCTTGCGCCCACCCGCCCTACAAAGTGCAGGTCCTCCAAGCAAGAGACTAATTCACGCGCATTAAGGAGGGTAGAGCACTCCAGGCTCTTATCACTGAGCGCCACGCCTATTCTTTTGCTATGCTTACACCGACAAAAAACATAGGCTTAGTGATCACTTTGCTTGCATGCCGCGGCAGTTAATGCCAAAACACTCATTTTTACAATTTTTGTTTAATAACTATTTCGTGGAAGACTGGATCTTTAAAGACAGATCTCGGATGACTCAACGCCTGTCAACCTGGAAAAGCCATGCATTAAAGAAAATTTCAACCAATTGGTGCACATAAATGTTACGTGTGAAATGGGGAAGACGGATTTGAACCCGCAAGGCGTACGGATGGCCTCTCAGCTATTCAGTCGGCGGATCAAAAGGGAATACTGACAACCCCGAATTCTGAGTATTTGTACCTTCCTGATGGGTTCTCTCGGATTGACAAAAGGTACTCACGTGTGCTGACGGGTACGCAGATCTGATATCTGTTGTCTGTTAATTTATTCTGATATGTTTTTCTGATTTGTTACAACCTGCGTCGTTACATTGCTCCCCTTCCTTAGGATGCATGCCCTCATGCATTTATCCCTGATTAGAAGGAGGCTCAGAGATCAGGTAAACACGTTGATTGAGGTCTTGACTCACACAGAGCGATCAGCCCGCACAGAGCGATCATGCCCACACAGAGCAATGCTCACACAGATAGAGCGATCATGCCCACACAAAGCAATGCTCACACAGATAGAGCGATCATGCCCACACAGAGCAATTATGCTCACACAGAGCAATGAATTCTGAGAGATCTGAAACTCTCGGCGCTCACACAGAGCTTTAAGCATACACGGAGCTGAGGCGCTCACACAGAGCTTTGCGCTATTACAGATTTGAGGCGTTCACACAGAGATGAGGTGCTCACACAGAGCTTTGAATGCTCGCACTGATGCTCGCACAGAGAAGAGATTCACACAGAGAAGTGCACGGAGCACTCAGTCCTTGTTTGGACAGTTCTTTGCCAAGTGTCCAACCTTGCGGCAGTTGTAGCACTTTTTGTCTGTGTTATCGGAGATATCGAAGAAACGGACTTTCTTTGCAGAGTTATAATCATCAGCTGAAACCAAAGCCCTCTTCTCAGAAGGGTCGGTTTGCTGCATGATAAGATTTCGCCTTTCCTGACCCACGGCGAACTTTATCAGAGCTTCAACTGATGTGAAATCATTGCCATTCATATCTACAATGCATTCTGTGCGGAGTTGAGGTGTCAAACCAGAATGAAACCAACGGATTCGGTCATTTTCATGCATTTTTGGAATGTGTACAATTTGCTGTCTGAACAGACTTGCATAATCTTGCACAGACATGCCCATTGACATACAGATGTGTCTGCTGAAAAATGCATCCCTGGCCTTTGCAGCATTGTTGCGTACCTCTGACTGGAAACGCTCCAGGAAGGCGTCCTTGATGGCCTTGGTGCTGCTTTCAGGGTGCTGGCGCATGTGGAAGTGAATAAACTCTGTGGCCTTGCGCTCATTCTTGCAGCTTGTGAACAGAAGGGCGGAGTATCTGAGTGGCTCGTTTAGGATGCCCAGCTGACCATTGGCCTGCAGAGTGGCGTCTAGCGAATTGAGGTGCCCCTCCGCGTCTTTGCCATTCCAGTCTGGCAACGCGACGATGGGCATGGCCACAGGCTGCTGCTGCTGCTGCTGCTGGATCAGCATCTGCTGCGCCATCTGAGTGGCCTGCTGCGTGATCTGATGCTGAGTGGTCTGCTTTGCT
>Ga0307967_1002334_pt1 | contig 10999 bp, 8 predicted proteins | sample OrgLakmetagen648_FD_201828 | JGI IMG/M metagenome (GOLD analysis project Ga0307967, IMG submission 201828) | Saline water microbial communities from Organic Lake, Antarctica - #648 | ecosystem: Environmental > Aquatic > Non-marine Saline and Alkaline > Saline | place: Antarctica: Organic Lake... | reverse complement strand
TATCCACTCCATGACACCTGAAGAACGCAGCCATCCTTCAGTCATTAATTCCAGCCGAAAAAAACGTATCGGACAAGGTTCTGGAACTTCCGTGACCCAAGTCAATCAATTGCTCAAGCAATTTGATCAAATGAGCAAAATGATGAAAATGATGCAAGGTGGGGGCAGTAAAAAAATGATGCAGATGATGCAAAATATGAAATAAGTATTCAGCTGGCAGTTTTCAGTGATCAGTTAGCAGCTGGCAATTTTGGTAGGCATCTTTTAATTAAAACTTGCAGTAAAAAAATTGAGTTTTAAGAATTTAATAGTTTATAAAAATCATTCGATTTGGCGATGAAGGTTTTCATAATAACAAAAACCTTTCCAGTCGAGGATAAATTTGCATTGACCTCACAGATTATAAGGTCTTCGCGATCTGTCTGTTCCGCTATTGCTGAAGCTTACAGAAAAAGAAAATACAAAAAGCATTTTATAAGCAAGTTGCCTGATGCAGATAACGAAAATGCTGAAACACAACTTTGTGTGGATTTTGCATTGGCCTGTAATTATATTTTAAACGATGCAAAAGTGAAACTGGAAAACCAGAGCCAAGAAGTGGGGAAATTATTGAACTATATGATGTTTAATCCCGGTAAGTTTGGTGTTCAATAACGATGAAAAGAAATAGTGCAGAAGGAAACTAAAAACTGATTAAGACTGCATACTGTTAACTGATTAAGACTGCTAACTGACAAAAACGGAATACTGAAATGACCATACTGGACGGTAAAAAAGTAAGCAATGAAATTAAGGACAACATTGCGGTTGAAGTTGAAAAAATTAAGTATAGAGGGGAAAAAGTCCCGCATCTCGCCGCAATTATTGTTGGAAACGATGGTGCGAGCCGGACTTATGTCAATAGTAAAGTAAAATCTTGCAAGCGCGTGGGTTTTGAATCCAGTTTGGTCCGTCTTTCTGGAACGACGACTGAAATTGAGCTTTTGGATAAAATTAACGAACTTAATGAAAATGATGATGTTGACGGCTTTATTGTCCAATTGCCCTTGCCGCCACAAATCGACACGCAAAAAGTTTTAATGGCCGTCGATCCCGATAAAGATGTCGATGGATTTCACCCCACCAATTTTGGGAAAATGTCCCTTGATATGAGTTCGTTTATCCCGGCGACACCATTTGGGATTTTGGAACTCATCGAGCGCTACGACATCCCTACCAAAGGAAAACATACAGTGGTCATTGGAAGAAGTCATATTGTGGGAAGACCAATGAGCATTTTGATGGGAAGAAGCGGTTTTCCTGGAAACAGCACGGTGACCTTAACACATGAATTCACCAAAAACATTACCCAGATAACTTCCCAGGCTGATATTATCATCATTGCTGTAGGAATCCCAAACTTTTTAAAAGCCGAAATGATCAAAGACGATGCGGTCGTGATTGATGTTGGCATCACGCGCGTTCCCGATGATTCGAAAAAGAAAGGCTATTATATTACCGGTGATGTTGATTTTGATAATGTCAAGGAAAAGGCATCTTTTCTCACACCTGTTCCCGGTGGAGTGGGGCCAATGACGATTTCGATGCTTTTAAAAAATACCTTGCTCGCCCGTGAGCACCATCGGTTGAGGGAAAGAAAAAAATAATTTTCGACGGTAATTTTTCGGTTTCACCACGAATAGTGTTGGGATATCATTGCTCACTATCATTTCTTTACTGAAGTTTTTTTGATTTAAAGTCAAAATATCCAGGAATAGATAGTTCCTTCCCCAAAGCCCGCTTGGGGGAAGGTTGCATACCGATTTCGAGCAGTCGAAATCGGTATGACGGAAGGGCTGTAACTATAAACAACCGCTATTTTTTTTTATTCCTCAACTATGGTTTTTTAAACAATGTAAACCAACTCAGTTTTTTGGTAGAAGGATTTACCCACTATATTAAACATAGAGCCAAAAAATGTAATTCGACCCAAAAGATTTTCAACCCTGGCTGATAAGTTTCAGCCCTTGTGGCCTTATCTTCTAAAGAATGAAACTCATTTTAACTTGAAACCTCAATTGAAACCGAATCAAATAAAATTTCCAAAACCCGGTTCCGGCATCGTTGATTTTTGTTCATAAATCAAAGTCAGCCACCACCCTAATTTATATTAGAGCATGGCAAACACCGCCTTTGTTTTTTATTATCAGACCGGGTACAGGAACAATCATAAAAACAAGACGCAAATTTTAAGTAACGGGGTTTATTTCCGATATTTGTAAGATTAAAAATTAACCTTTTAAAGTAAAGCATTTATGGCTGATGATAAACAAGTGATTTTCTCAATGTCCGGGGTTTCAAAAAAATTCCAAGGGGCCGATAAAAAAGTACTCAACAATATTTACCTGAGTTTTTTCTATGGCGCAAAAATTGGTATTCTCGGGCTCAATGGTTCGGGTAAATCCACTTTGCTACGCATCATCGCCGGTGAGGAAACAGATTATCAGGGTGACCTTAGTTTTTCCAAAGGTTATTCTGTGGGCTATCTGGAGCAGGAACCTAAACTTGACGAAGAAAAAACAGTTTTAGATGTTGTTAAAGAGGGGGTTTCAGAAACAATGGAAATTTTGGATGAATATAATTCCATTAACGATCAATTTGGCTTGCCCGAAGTTTATGAAAATCCAGACAAAATGGAGAAATTGATGAACAAGCAGGCGAAACTGCAAGATCAAATTGATGCAGAAAATGCCTGGGAAATCGACACAAAACTCAACATCGCGATGGATGCCTTGCGCACCCCGGAAAGCGATAAAAAAATCAAGATACTTTCAGGTGGGGAACGCCGCCGGGTGGCTCTTTGCCGTTTATTGTTACGCCAACCCGATATTTTATTGCTCGATGAACCCACAAACCACTTGGATGCAGAATCTGTGCATTGGCTGGAGCATCACTTGCACGATTATAAAGGAACGGTGATCGCCGTGACCCACGATAGGTATTTCTTGGATAATGTCGCTGGCTGGATCCTTGAGCTCGATCGCGGTGAAGGTATCCCTTGGGAAGGAAATTATTCATCTTGGCTCGAGCAGAAATCAAAGCGGATGGCCCAAGAGCAAAAGGCGGCTTCAAAACACCAAAAAACCTTGGAACGTGAACTCGAATGGGCTAAAATGGCACCAAAAGGCCGTCAAACCAAACAGAAAGCACGTTTAAAAAATTATGATAAGTTGATGAGCCAGGATCAACAAAAAATGGATGAAAAACTGGAAATCTTTATTCCAAATGGTCCACGGTTGGGAACAAATGTCATCGAAGCCAATACTGTCAAGAAGGGGTTTGGTGATAAATTACTTTATGAAGATTTAAACTTCAAACTTCCCCAAGCGGGAATTGTTGGCGTGATCGGGCCGAATGGCGCTGGTAAAACCACTATTTTCAAAATGATCATGGGCGAGGAAGAGCCCGATGCTGGAAGTTTTAAAGTGGGTGAAACCGCTGATATTGCTTATGTCGATCAAAAACACACTAATATTGATCCCGAAAAATCCATTTGGCAAAACTTCAGCGACGAGCAGGACTTGATCAAAATGGGTGGACGCGAAGTGAATTCCCGGGCTTATTTGAGCCGGTTTAATTTTAGCGGAAGCGAACAAAATAAAAAAGTGAGTAAACTATCAGGTGGTGAACGCAACCGTTTGCACTTGGCGATGACCTTGAAAGAAGAAGGGAATGTCCTCCTACTCGATGAGCCGACTAACGATCTCGATGTCAATACGCTGCGCTCCTTGGAAGAAGGATTGGAAAATTTTGCCGGCTGTGCGGTAGTGATTTCCCACGACCGCTGGTTTTTGGATAGAATTTGTACTCACATTCTGGCTTTTGAAGGTGATTCCCAAGTGTATTTCTTTGAAGGCGGTTTTTCTGATTATGAAGAAAACAAGAAAAAGCGCCTCGGCGGCGATGTGATGCCAAAACGGATCAAGTATAAAAAACTTGTTCGCTAATGAAACCTGACACAAAAATCGTGTTGCGTTATAAAACCGGTTGGTTGATTGTTTTTGCGCTTTTTGGATTGGTCGGTGCGGCTGCGGTGGTTTATTATCTTTTTTTTCAGGAAAATACAGAAGAGGATAATACTTTAATCCTGATTAATGGTTCGCTATGGTTTGCGCTGGCCGTTTACTTGCTCATTTTTCAATATGGACGTTTGAAAGATGGAACCTTGCGAAGAATGGATGCATTTCGGCAATCCATTAAATTAAACGAACTCACCCACGCCAAAAAAATTAGCGGCACTTATGTCCTCGAAGCCGGGAAAAAAGATATGGCGTTCAATACCCGGATGATGGCTAAGGAATCCCAGCAGAAATTAGATGAAATTTTAGCTGAAAAAGGTTATGAGTTTGAAGGATAAACAAGTGAAAGACCAGGTTTTTAGGTATAAAAAATCCAAAAACATTTTTGGCATTGTGATGATTTGGCTTTGGATGGTTTTGATTGCCTTGGAATTGATTTTTATCAAAAACAAAGACTGGGGTAATTATAGTGTAATGGCAGCTGGATTACTGTTTATTTTGATGTACGGTTTTGGATTGATTTTTCAATATGCTAAAATTAAAAATGGGGTGTTAACCATTTATGCTGATTTTATTCCAAAACACATTCCCTTAAATAGCGGAACAGAAATCAGAAAAAGTGTTGGCGATTATATCGTTAAAACACAAACAAAATCCGTTCAGATAAATCCACAGTCATTAAATGAAGATTCCAAAAAGCGCTTAAGAGAAATTTTCAAAATAAAGGATTGATTTTTTGAATATATTTTATTGTTGCTAAAGCTTCTCATCGCTAATAGCCATTATGCCGGTTTAAACTTTAGCAAATACTTTGATTTGTGTATCTTCGCATTTCAAATTTCGACAAAAAACTTATACCATGAGTAAATATGATATCATCGTTTTAGGGAGCGGTCCTGGAGGTTATGTAACAGCCATTCGCGCTTCACAACTCGGTTTCAAAACAGCAGTGATAGAAAAAGAAAGCCTCGGTGGGGTTTGTTTAAACTGGGGCTGCATCCCGACAAAAGCGCTTTTGAAAAGTGCGGAAGTTTTTGATTATCTCAAGCACGCCGAAGATTATGGCCTTGAAGTAAAGGATGCCAAACAGAATTTTGATAAAGTTGTTGACCGCAGCCGCAACGTCGCCCAAGGAATGAGCAAAGGCGTTCAGTTTTTGATGAAAAAAAATAAAATTGATGTCATCAAGGGCTACGGAAAACTGAAAAAAGGGAAAAAGGTTTCCGTCAAAGATGAAAAAGGCAATACTAAAGATTATGAAGCAGATCATATCATCGTGGCAACCGGTGCGCGATCGAGGGAGCTTCCAAACTTAAAACAGGATGGCAAGAAAGTGATCGGTTACCGCGAGGCAATGACCCTGGAAAAACAACCTAAAAAAATGATTGTTGTGGGTTCTGGCGCAATCGGTTCTGAGTTTGCTCATTTCTATAATGCCATGGGCACTGAAGTAACAATCGTTGAATATCTACCAAATCTCGTTCCAGTTGAGGACAAGGATATTTGCAAGCAATTTGAAAAATCCTTTAAAAAGGCCGGTATCAAAGTGATGACTAATTCTTCTGTTGAAGAAGTCGATACTTCGGGAAAAGGTGTGAAGGCTAAAGTAAAAACCAAAAAGGGTGAAGAAACCATTAAAGCCGATATTATGCTTTCAGCAGTCGGTATAAAATCTAATATTGAAGACATTGGGCTTGAAGAGCTCGGCATCAAGACCGAAAAAGATAAAGTCAATGTCAATGAGTGGTACCAGACGAATGTTCCAGGCATTTATGCCATAGGCGATATTACTGAAGGACCTGCATTGGCGCACGTCGCTTCCGCGGAAGGGATTATTTGTGTGGAAAAAATCAAAGACATGAAGGTTGAGGCTTTGGATTATGGCAATATTCCGGGCTGTACTTATTCAACACCCGAAATTGCAAGTGTTGGAATGACCGAAGAACAGGCCAAAGAAGCTGGCTATGAATTAAAAATCGGGAAATTTCCTTTCTCAGCCTCTGGAAAGGCCAGTGCAGCTGGAAAAAAAGATGGTTTTGTCAAAGTCATCTATGATGCGAAATATGGTGAATGGTTGGGTTGTCACATGATCGGCGCCGGGGTCACTGATATGATCGCCGAAGCTGTTGTGGCGCGAAAACTGGAAACCACAGGGCACGAGATTTTAAAAACAGTTCACCCACACCCAACGATGAGTGAAGCGGTGATGGAAGCAACTGCTGATGCTTATGATGAAGTGATTCATATTTAAGTTTTTAGAAAATCAGTAAAGAATTTAAAAATCGTCCCCAAGCTTGCTTGGGGACGGTTTTTTTTTAGGCTAAATTTGAATAATAATGCCAATTCCCAATTGTTGTTTCCACTGCACTTTTGGCCCGGAACTGATTAAATTACCATCGTTATCGGTACGCTGGATTTTAATGTCATCGTCATATTTTAAATGAGAACTGATTTTAGCACGCACAAAGTCATTGACCTGAAAATTGATTTGCAGCTGCCAGTCAACATCGATATTTCCAAAATGATTAATATAATCTGTGTACAACCTGACTTTATTTTCCACGACAATATTGTTAAATATCCGGGTGTTCAATTCGCCGGTGATCAGTATTCCAAATTCATTTCTAATTTGTTCTCCTTTTTCAATTATTTCACCTTCATCATTTTTAACGGCTTCTTTTACACCAAAAGAACCTTCATTGGCAAGCCGCTGATTGAGAACAAAAGTGCTTTTTAAAGTGAGTGGTGAGGCATAGGCATTTAAGGCTTGCATCTGTTCACCATACTCGACACCACCACCGAGTAAAAGGTATCCTGGCGCCATGAGGGTGGATATTTTTTTAGAAGTATTTGGATAATTATATCCGTTTGAAAACTGAGTATTGAAGTTGAATTTTGCAGAATAAAACCAATTGGAAAGTGTGTCGCTGCGATAACCTAAAGTTGAATTGATTTCAAGATTGTCCTCTGTTTTTCTAATCCTTTGATTTTCTTGGCTGTTGATTCCATATTGACCAATAAATTCACTGTACCACCGCAAATTGTTGAGTTCATAAATTCGCTTTATATCCAAGTTGAACAACCCCGAAATAGAGTTTGATCCCCCAGAATTCCAGTTGACAAACGCAACTTCGCTCAAATCCAGTCCAAATCTGTTGATTTTTGTCCAGTAAGAAAGCTTTGGATGTCTGGGAAATGGTTTTTTAATAGTTCGAACAGTATTCAAGTCGCCAAAAATGGAAGCGGGAACTATCCCTTGCAGCGCATTTGCAAAGAGAATACTGTCCCTCGATTGCTCAATACTGTCATTTGCTTGACTTACTTGGGCTTGCAGTTGAGATATACTAAATAACAAACAAATCAAAGCGGCGGCACTTCGCGTCATCTGAAAATGGATTTAATCAAAGGTTAGGAATAGTGAAAACTACCATAACCGCTTTTTATTGTCAATTTCTTTTTTTCTGAAGCTTCAACGCGCCCAATTATTTGGGCGTCAACGCCAAAGGATTTAGAAAGGGCAATAATTTCTTCGGCGATAGCTAGCGGAAGGTAGAGTTCCATCCGGTGGCCCATATTAAACACTTTATACATTTCTTTCCAATCGGTGTTGCTTTCTTCTTGGATCATTTTGAAAAGCGGTGGAAGTTCAAACAAATTGTCCTTTATGATGTGCATGTGATCGATAAAGTGTAAAATCTTGGTTTGAGCGCCACCGCTGCAATGCACCATTCCGTGAATATCCTTTGGAGAATATTCTTCCAAAACCTTCTTGAGGATAGGCGCATAAGTCCGCGTGGGTGAAAGCACGAGTTGTCCGGCATTTCTTCCCGTTTGATCAACTTCATCGGTCAATTTTTTACTTCCCGAATAAATTAGGTTTTCCGGGACTGCTGGATCAAAGCTTTCGGGATATTTTTTGGCCAAATCGTGATGAAAAACATCGTGTCTGGCTGAAGTCAGGCCGTTGCTTCCCATTCCGCCGTTGTATTGATTTTCATAATTTGCCTGACCAGAAGAAGCCAAACCGACAATCACATCGCCTTCTAGAATGTTAGCATTATCGATTACATTTTGCCGGAGCATTCTCGCTGTTACGGTAGAATCGACAATAATGCTGCGCACAAGGTCACCCACATCGGCAGTTTCACCGCCAGTTGTCTTCAGTCCCAAACCAAAATCATTGAGTTCTTCGACCAATTCTTCTGTCCCTTCTATAATGGCAGAAATAACCTCACCGGGGATTTTTGTAGTGTTGCGCCCAATAGTCGAACTGATTAAAATATTTTCAGTAGCCCCGACGCAGAGTAAATCGTCGATATTCATAATAAGGGCATCCTGTGCGATTCCTTTCCAGACGGAAAGATCGCCGGTTTCTTTCCAATAGAGATAAGCCAGGGACGACTTTGTACCGGCGCCATCAGCGTGCATTATGAGACAATGCTCATCACTTCCGGTCAGAGAGTCTGGGATGATTTTACAAAATGCCTTTGGGAAAAGACCTTTATCAATATTTTTAATCGCATTGTGAACATCCTTTTTATCAGCTGACACACCGCGTTTAGAGTAGCGGTCACTATTATTTTGAGCCATATTCCTCAATTTTATTTTTGCAAAAATAAGAAATAAAAAATCCCGCTTTCAGGAAAAACGGGATTTTAAAAAAGCTTAAGATTTAACTGTTATCAACACTATTTTAAATGGCTTTTGCTTGGCTTTTGTGCTGCCGCAAAATTCAAAAATGTCCTTTAAAACCCATTTATAACAGCTTCAAATTTTAGAAACTAAACATCATTTCGCGGTATTTTGTGAGCGGCCATAGTTCGTCATCAATCATGTTTTCCATCTTGTCACAGTGATACCGGATCTCTTTGAAATATGGTTTTACGGTATTGCAATACTCAAAAGCGCGTTTTACGGGATCATCCATTTTATTTGCTTTCTTTCTGGCTTCGATCATATTGTTCACCTTGCTATTGGTTGCTTCAATATGATGTGAAAGTTGCTCAATCATAGAAATCTGCTCACCGGCGTGCTTTTTAAAATCTTTTTCAAAAATGGTCTTTAAGCCGCGCACGTTGTCAATCAAGGTATTTTGATATCTAATGGCAGTGGGAATGACATGATTTCTCACAATATCGCCCATCGCACGGCCTTCAATTTGAAGGTGCATCGCATATTCCTCAATTTCAACCTTATGCCTCGCGCGAACTTCACGTTCGTTCATAATACCCGTTTTTTTATAAAACTCAATCGTTTCAGGGGCAATTTTCACTTTGAGTGCTTCCGGGGTAGTGCGGTTGTTGCTCAAACCTCGCTTTTTAGCTTCTTTTTCCCATTCTTCACTATAACCATCGCCTTCAAAACGGATTTTTTTAGACTCTTTAATATAATTACGAAGTACATTAAAAATAGCTTCGTCCTTTTTCATTTTTTTGCCTTTGATCCTTCCGTCAACTTCTTCCTTGAATTCTCGGAGTTGATTGGCAACGATTGCATTGATCACTGTCATTGCATTGCTGCAATTTGCATCGGAACTCACAGCGCGAAATTCAAACCGGTTTCCAGTAAAAGCAAAAGGTGAAGTGCGGTTCCTGTCGGTGTTGTCCATCAAAATTTCAGGGATTTTTCCGACTACATTGAGTTTGAGGTCGGTTTTTTCTTCTGGAGAAAGTTTGCCGTCAGTGACTTTTTCAAGTTGATCTAAAACTTCGGTCAATTGCGAACCGATAAACACTGAAAGAATTGCCGGTGGTGCCTCTTGCCCACCGAGGCGGTGGTCGTTTGAGGCGCTTGCTACAGAGGCCCGAAGCAATTCTTCGTGATCGCACACCGCTTTGATGGTATTGATAAAAAAGGTTAAAAATTGCAGGTTTTTACGCGGCGTCGATCCCGGGCTCAATAAATTCATACCATCACTTGTGGCCATCGACCAGTTGTTGTGCTTTCCACTACCGTTGACATCTGCAAAAGGTTTTGGGTGAAAAAGAACGGCCAAATTGTGACGTTCAGCAACAGTTTCCATCATATCCATCAATAAGAGATTATGATCAACCGCTAAATTTGCCTCTTCAAAAATCGGGGCAAGTTCAAATTGATTTGGCGCGACTTCGTTATGTCTCGTTGTCACAGGAATTCCCAGGAGCATAGCTTCTTTTTCCATATCTCGCATAAAATTCATTGCCCGTGATGGAATGGAGCCAAAATAGTGATCATCTAACTGCTGGCCTTTTGCCGGCGCGTGACCGATGAGCGTCCTTCCACTCAAAATTAAATCTGGACGTGAAGCGGCAAGCGAAGAATCGACCAAGAAGTATTCTTGTTCCCATCCTAAATTTGCCTGAACTTTTGATACTTTCCGATCAAAGTATTTTGCCACTGAAGTTGCCGAATCATCTAAAGCTTGCAAGGACCGCAATAATGGTGTCTTATAGTCCAGTGCTTCACCGGTGTATGACACAAAAACCGTGGGGATACAAAGTGTCGTGCCAAAAATAAATGCAGGTGAGGTTGGGTCCCACGCAGTATAACCCCGGGCTTCAAAGGTATTTCGGATTCCGCCGCTGGGGAAACTGGAAGCATCAGGTTCTTGCTGGACAAGTGCCGATCCAGAAAATTTTTCAAGGGCCGGCTCATCACCTACTTTTTCAAAAAAAGAATCGTGTTTTTCGGCTGTCGAGCCTGTTAAAGGTTGAAACCAGTGCGTGTAATGTGTTGCACCTTTTGAAATAGCCCATTCTTTCATTCCAGTTGAAATGTGATCGGCGATATTTCGCTTGATTTTGGTGCCACTTTGGATAGCGTCCATCACCCCTTTATAAGAATCCTTGGTCAAATATTGACGCATCGCGTTTTTATTAAAAATATTCTTTCCAAAAACTTCTGATCGACGTTCAAATTCCTCCACAGTAACTGGCTTGCGGTTGAGTGCTTCCTTTAATGCT
>Ga0307967_1002331_pt1:0-10000 | contig 11010 bp, 12 predicted proteins | sample OrgLakmetagen648_FD_201828 | JGI IMG/M metagenome (GOLD analysis project Ga0307967, IMG submission 201828) | Saline water microbial communities from Organic Lake, Antarctica - #648 | ecosystem: Environmental > Aquatic > Non-marine Saline and Alkaline > Saline | place: Antarctica: Organic... | reverse complement strand
CACACACACACACACACAACACACACACAACACACACACACATACACACACACAAGACTCACACACGCACCCACGTACGCACACACACACACACGCACACGCACACACGCACACACACACACACGCACGCACGCACACACACACACACACACACACACACACACACACACACACACACACACACACACACACACACACACACACACACACACACACACACACACACACACGCGCGCACGCACAGACCTTGAACCGTATCAAGGAACTCCTCGTTGCTGGAGAATTTTATGAAGCACAGCAGGCCTACAAGAGCGCGTACTACCGCCAACGAGCTCGCAAGCAGGAGAACGCTGCGCAACAAGCTTACTCTATATTAAAGGTTCAGAAGAAAGTGCAGCCTGTCGCTGGCCATGTACATATTGATACATACAGTTATCATTGCTCACTCTACACGCAACAGCTCACTCCATGCCATCACAAACCTCCATGTTCAATAACTGCCGGTCAACATGTATGCCGTCCTTTGCCTCCCTAGCACCACCCTTATTCTTTTGTCAAGTTATGTTGGTGGTGTGCGTGAACTCCTTTTTTCAAGCCGAGGTGGTGGTGGTGGTGGTGGTGGAGGTAGTGGTGGTGGCGGTGGTGGTGGTGGTGGTGGTGGTGGTGGTGGTGGTGGTGGTGGTGGTGGTGGTGGTGGTGGTGGTGGTATTTATGAAGTCGCCTCTCCCTGAAGCAGCAACATGCTCGTCTTGACGTTGCAACACCTTGTTGTCGTGTCATCCTGTCATGACTTGTCACTCGATACTTCATACTGTATTGTTATCTCACAACTGCCCAAAATGTGCCTGCATTATTAATTGTTACGCAACGGCCCAAAATGCGCCTTGCAAGCACAGGAAGGTGCAGTCCAGCAGCTAAACAACCGGCAGTACACATGTGGCGTAGAGCTGGGCCTCCTTCTAGTGGAGGTATGTGGGATGCGTTGATGTGTGTACGTGTGCCTGCATATGTCTGTGCGAGAGTGTGTATATGTGTATGTGTGTGTTAATGTATGCACTGGGCGGTTTTCCTTTGTGTGGAGGGGAAACTTGTGACTTTTGGAAAAACTTTGTTCAAATCCTGACTTCCTGAAGAAGCTGTGTCAAAGGATGTGGCATACATAATGCATAGGGTTGGCCAAAACCATGCATATACACGTATATGTCGTGTATAAATGGTGTATGTACGGCATATTCAGCAGGGAAATTAACATGCATGTGGTCATTTGTGTGCCTGCCATTCGTGTCTCATGCCTGCATGTGGTCATTTTGTGTGCCTGCCATTCGTGTCTCATTTGTGTGCCTGCCATACGTGTGCCTGCACATGTACGGTTCTAGCCAACCCTAGACACACACAAAAGATGTGACATACACACACATTCCCCAGGCCTACACAGAGGACGCAGTGCCGGCCAGTGGCGGCTTGGAAGAGGCCACGGAGTCGTTGTGCAGCATCATTAGCTGCCTGTCTCCTTCAGCAGCTGCTGGCCCAGACGAGCCTGGCCGTGAAGCCAGCACAGCAGGTGGATACGTGTGCTGCACGTGTTCGTGACGTGAGGACCAGGTTGTCTGCTGAACCATACCATACAAGCACGAGCACGTACAATCTGAAATTATGCGAAACAAAGGATCCGTCGTACCAAACGGCAAAACCGAGATCACACTTGTTCTTGAATTTGCAGCAGCACCGGCGTCTGCAGGACATAGACAGAGCACATGAGCATGAGTGCCTACTACAGCTTCGAGTCTTACCAAACACGTATTGGCTTGCACCTGCAGCAGCACCGGCGTCTGTAGATACAGAAACAGAGCAAGCAAGCACGAGCCACGCCAAGAGCAAGAGCAGCGTGGTGGTCCGGGAGATGTCAAAGCTGGTCTCTGCGGCGGTGAAATGGGCACAAAAGTAAGTGCCCCCATTCAAATTGTACCCACGCAAATCTTGCCGGACCTGTTCCACTGGAGTCAGACATTTAGTGCCTCTCCATCTAATCACTTTGTGTACGCACACTGAATAAACGGCTCCTGCGCGTCCTTTGCAACCGCAGGCAATCGAACTTTGGTGCTTCTCGAACAATACACACAACGTACGCACGCTGGCTCTGGAAAACGTACGACCTCAGGCATTTAAGCCTCGTGGTTATACACTTTTCACGCGGCTCTGATCCTGAAGCTTTCAGCGAAGGTGGGTGTGACGATGCTTGCTCGCTCGCACAGGAGTTGTAGCTGTAGCTGTTTCAGGGCCTTTTATTGCTTCATTGTGTGGATTTCGTGGTACGGCGGTTGGTATTGTGTGAATATGTATAGCAGGGGAGAATAGGATTGTGCAGGCCCAGGGACTGCACATCTTTCATTCAATTTTGTGACCTAAAATAAGGCCCCTTGCTCTTAATCAATCGAAGACTTGAATGTGTGACCGGAGGTGTTCTGAGCTGTCAAGCCAAATGTATGGATGTGGGGGCGAGCCCTAATGCTATTTCAACGGTTTTGATTGAACCACCCGAGGAAGAATTCATTACTTGCAATACTTCAAGAATTCAATACTGGCAATGACATGTGTTCCGCGCTGTAGTCAAAAAAGGTGCACTTGTTGTGGCGCACACACACACACACACACACACGCACACTTGTTGTAGAGCACACACCACAGCACGCGCCACAGTGTTCTGCGCTGTAGTCAGAAAGGGTGCACTTGTTGTAGAGCACACACACACACACGCTGTGATTGTAGTGCACACACTACAGCACGCGCCACAGAGCGCGTGCGCCCTGTCTGCGCTCCTGCAGTGTTACGTACCTATTCCGTATGTCTGAGGGTGGGTGTGGGTGTGTGTGCATGGGTGCGTTGGTACGCGCAGTCCGGTCAGCCTGTTTGGTATGTCTGCGTGTACTTGGTGTGCCTGCTCTCTGCAGTGTTGTAAGCTCGTTGTGCACAATGTGTGTTGTGTGTGTGTGCAGTGTTGCAAACCTGTGCACGTCAAGGGCGGCCCGAGGAGCAAGCTCTGTTCATCACAAGGGCCGTTCTATCAATGCTAGCGGCGGCGCTGCGGCGTGTGCCTGGCCTTGCTCTACAGCAGGTGGGTTGCTGATAATGGTTGCAGACATCAAGCTTAACACAGCGCAAAGTTTTTGTGTGCCTGGCCTTGCGCCACAGCAGGTGGGTTGCTGTTAATGGTTGCAGACATTAAGCTGAACACAATGCAAAGTTTTTGTGTGCCTGGCCTTGCTCTACAGCAGGTGGGTTGCTGATAATGGTTGCAGAAATTAAGCTTAACGCAAAGTTTTTGTGTGCCTGGCCTTGTGCCACAGCGGGTGGGTTGCTGATAATGGTTGCAGACATCAAGCTGAACACAATGCAAAGTTTTTGTGTGCCTGGCCTTGCGCCACAGCAGGTGGGTTGCTGTTAATGGTTGCAGACATTAAGCTGAACACAATGCAAAGTTTTTGTGTGCCTGGCCTTGCGCCAGCAGGTGGGTTGCTGATAATGGTTGCAGAAATTAAGCTTAACGCAAAGTTATGGTGTGCTTGGCCTTGCGCCACAGCAGATGGGTTGCTGATAATGGTTGTAGACATCAAACTCAAGACAGGTGGGTTGCTGATAATGGTTGCAGACATCAAACTCAAGACAGGTGGGTTACTGATAATGGTTGCAAACATCAAACTCAACACAGACACGCAGGGTCCGTGTGCCTGGCCATGCGCCACAGCAGAAGGAATAATGAAAAGGGTTGCAGGCATTGAGCTCAACATACACACAAAAAAAGTTGAATGCCTGGCCTCGCAAAACAGTAAGTAAAATTACTGAAAATTGTTAGAGGCATCAGCTCACACAGATGCGTAAGGTTGATCAGGTGTATTTCTAGCTATTTAGTCACATATGCACACATGTAGCCATGTAGCCATACACCTGGAGCTCCATGCGTAGCATTTCCTTAACACAATATAAACGCGGTCGGGCAAACCCCTATGCTACAGTTACGTGGAAGGGGAACAGATAGAAGGGTTAAGATCGGGTGCAAACTTCAACCGTCTTTGCTCATGTTAACGAGGTATTGTGGCCACGGGCGCTTCCAAGCGTTTCTTTGCGGTTTATGCTTCCATCCTTGATCTGATCCAATTAACTCTAGCTAGCTCATAGAACCCTTGTAGCATGACTGCCGCTCCCCCTCCTGCGCACCCGCGAATACTCATTTGCGCGCACATACATACATATAGACGCACGCACACACACACACACATACACACGCGCACACACACACACACACGCACACACACAAACACAAACAAACACGCACACACAAACACAAACAAACACCCACACATCCCTTGCTTGCTCAGCTGGAGCAAGCGGAGGTCTTGTTCAAGGCATGTCAGTCATGGGGTACTCCTGACGCTACCCTCGTGCACTTTTTGGAGCTTCTCCTCCAGGTGTGTGTGTGTATGTGTACGTGTGTGTTGGTGGGTGTTGGTGGGTGGGTAGGGGTGTGTGTGTATGGTTGATTGGGTGTGTTGGGTGGGTGCAATTAGTAGGGTTGGCCAGAGCCATGCCAGACTCAAACAAATAATCTCTCACAAGCACCGAACATGTTTTTCTTGTCGTTTTTATCAAATTGATAAACAGGCATTGCCTTTGCATTGTTACCCCTTATTGCAGCTGCTCACGTAAGAAACCTTCGCGCCTTTGCCCATTCTAGCTCTTAAGACCATATTTCGTCATGTGTGCTTGTTGCAGGCATTGCGTCTGCGTTGCGCCCCCCTAGTGCAGCTGCTCAACGAGCGCTATAAGCCCAGCTTGGACGCGGACCCCGGACTTGGCGCCCTCCTTAAAAAAGCAGCCTCTGTATATGTGAAAAGGCCGAAAGGCAAAGGGGGCTTGATGGACATGATGATGGGCGACGAGATGGACGACGAAGATGACGATGATGATTATTAGGGTTGGCTGTCTTCCTCTCGTGTTAATAATTCAAACTGTGGGGAGGTTTCGGAAAGGATTGCTTGAACACTGTATGAACAAAGCTGCTTGTTCGTGCCGTGGTTCTCCAATGGAAATCATTGTTTTGATGTCTGGCCGACTGTTTTTGGTGCAGAGCAAGCAAAAGAAGTATCGCGGCAAAAATAATTCACAGGCCAGGCCTGCACAGGCACACAAAAAAAGAGGGGTGAATCCAGAGCGCAGGCGGAAATCAGCATGGAAATTAGATTTGGCTGGATTTTGCTTATCAGCCGCCAGTAGAGCTGATGGCCGTGAAGGAACAGCATAATGCAAGGGGAACCTTCGCCACTTTCCATGTTGTTTATTTAGGTATGATTGGCCCTGCCTTAAGTTCTTTCAGTCAGACAATCAAGTACGCAGCTCACATCAGACGTGCCCTTTCCCTGCATAGAAAGATGAGGAGATCCCCCCAGTGTGGTGCGATGTCGCGATGTGGTGTTAAGATCAAACTGTGTGGTGTCTCTTTGGATTTCATTGGGTACCCCAGCGGAGGAGACACAGTTATCTGGTATAATTATGCTTCCAGGTACCTTGTGTAGTCTCTCATCACACACTGACGAATCGCTCCAGAATTATTAATTTATTATTATAATTATTTTTAACAATGCTGTTACACGCAAAACCAAATCTGTGCCATGCGTGCCGCCCCCGCACATGTGCCCCTTCCAAACCATCCACGGCCCTGAGCAGCTATTCGCAGCATCGTGACTTGCCTTACCTCTCAGGAACTGGAAGGTCAGAGTCTACACTGATCAATCAAACATCTGACCTGATCTGAATTATGAACAAGCAAATAAGCCCCACTCGTTCCATTGCACAGGAGTGGTGTTGTGGCTATAGGCGAAGCATTCTTCGGTATGTGCATTGCTTTCAACCTAGATGATAAAGAATCAAGGAACATGCTGCGTAGCATGAACATGCAACACCTTTTAAAACAAGTGTTTGTTTGATGCGCCAGTAATGTCTTCAAAGAAAAAGTGTGTCTCATCAATTCCAGCCTCTTTTCGCTGTGCAATGATGGTCAAGGTCTGCACAGGCTTGAGCCCGACTGCCTCATTGCGAACATAATGAACTCAAATAAGACGTGCATCCATATCTTGGTACTGCAGACCCCGTGACGCACATTGCCGTGTAAAGTATACTACTACGTAGCAAGGGCGTCTGCCCATTTTCTTTCCCTTGTTTTGTTCTATCAGATGAGATAGCTGACCAAAAGGGATTGCCACGGAGCATGGTGCAGAGCTGGACGTCATATGCAGGAGGCGCACCGGCAAATAGTGCTGCAGCACTTGGCAAGCTGGGTTTAGACACGGTGCGGAAACACACGCCTCTTCTTATGGTCTTGTAACTCACAGACTACCTATACGACTTTGTCAGAGGGGGACCAAGGAGGCCCAAGATGGAAGTTTTATTATTTATTATGCTCTTTGGCTCATGAGCCCCCAAATTGGCAAGCACCGATTTTTACATACTGTGAATCAAGCTGTTTGCGGGGCGGTGCATAATTTGGAGCTTGCCAATTTGGGAGCTCATGCTCAATTTGCTGTGCGTAAGCCCCATTATTTGCTGCAGAATATTTACAACAGATAGCAGCACCAAATTCAGAAATATCTGGTGTTTTACAGTCCTTACAATAAAAACAGATCATTGCAAACAAAATGAAACATACCCCGTGGTTGGCAAAAGATATGAAATCCTATACGCTATTGCTCTTATGGAGCGCACCCACCTGGGATAATGCTGCCTATGTATGTACAAAATCTGTCATGATGTAATAGAGCAACTTATTTCAATCTTAGCACATGCTCATGTAGCTTATAACGTCACCTTTAGTTGAAGCGGTTCCAAGTTGATATGGTGGTGTGTGAGAAGATGCCCCTTGAATGTCAAAAAAGAGCATATTTGGGCGTTGAGTGGACCCCCTTTGCGTGTTGTCTCTTAATGTGAACAACAAGGGAACGACAGCTTGCACTTCATTTTACGTGAACAGTTCTTGGGGTCTTCGTACTCATCCTCTTCAGGGCTGGACCAGACCCCTCTCTTGCTTCGTGGTGGCCTCCTCTTGCCTTGTTGTTTAGGTGGAGCAACCGTTCCAAGTTGAATGCCTTCTTAATCAAAACTTAATTAAACTAAACCTGCCTTGTGGTTCAGGTGCTTGTCACCGCTCTGGGCAGGGACGAGAGCGGGCAAGCATTGTTTGACTTAATCCAAAGTGGGTGGTGCTTTTCTCTCTATGAGAGTGAGCAAGTGCTGTCTGACCTGGTCTATAGTGGGTGGCTCTCACACACCAAAAAGCCTTTACTGGACCTCACACACCAAAAAGCATTTACGGGCTGTGTGCTGACTGACTGGATTGCAAGCGTATTCGTAACTTCTTCCTCTCCAACCGCGAAAAAATGACAGAGAAAACTGACGGCTGTCACCCCACTCCTCCTATCTTTCCCGCACAGAGTGCGGTGTTAAAACTCATGGCATTCAGCGTCGGGATGAGCCTACTCGCAAGGTGTATGTACTCCAAGATGAGAACGGGTAATAAAGTGGTGTGCAAGGAAAAACAGATAATGGATAATGGAGCTTTTGTTAGCTTTTTAAAGAAACGCCATGAACAAACAGGCCAATGCTTTGCTCCAAACCCTTGACTTAACACATTATGCAATAACTACAATCTTTGTTCATTCCAGCATGCTCATGCTAATTTATTGCGGCCCCGAAACAAATTACTGTTAAGGCTCTTCAATGACATGCCACCTACACAATTTCTGTACTCACAGTGACCGAGAGTTTGCTGGATTTGGATTGCCGTCAGAGCAGTATTGCGACTGCTTTTTAGATGCGGAGCAGCTGCCTCTAGAGGAAATCCAGGTTAGGTCAGCATCATTTCATCTTGACCTATCGATGAATGGAAGCGCTTATATGCTAGCATGAACCTACAAATCTGCCAGTCATGCTCAATATCCTTCTCTGACGTACTTCTAAAGGTTTCGACGACAATCGTTCCCAAGCTCATTAGCTGACTTGGTGATGTCGGGAACAATTTATTTAGCTTTGTCCGATCAATGCAGGAGGCAGCTATTTTGGTGACTGGCACTCTGGCACTCGCCTGCCCTTTATCTCGCAAGGCTTTGACAAAAGCCGTGCAAGAGGCACGTGAAGGAGACTGCAAGGTGATGGGCCGTTGTATAAGAAAAAGCATCGTAGTGGGTAAACAAATTTGCATTGCAGCATGCAGGTTTTTCAGCATGAACAACAAGCTTCAGCATGATTTGCTTTTTGCCTGACAATCTTGGTGTTGCATAGAACAAGTAGACCTCTCATCTAGCTAGACACACATACCTTTTTGCTGCGTTGTTAAATAGAAACCAGCAAACTCTTCCTACCATACGTAAAATGCAAACGTCTTATCGCATTTCAAATTCTTATTTATTAGGTCCCAAGATGGTTTACTGGATGACCTTCATCACCCAATAAATCACGATCTTCCTTCATGTTCTTCCGCTCTCCCAAACGCTAAATGTAGATTTATGTTGACGTCAATTGGCGAGCTGTGTTTTTCCAAGATCATGCAGAGGCCAAAAAGATCATCGCAGACTTCTTGCAGCAGGTGAGGTAGTCGAAGGGATAGATTTTTTGTTTTACATATGGGCCTTGCAAATCACTCAATGAATGAACATGAACAATCTTCAAACTCTCAAGATTTCTACCGCCAAGTTGACCATTGCAGCAGGAAGCACGCATTGGAGCTTTGCTTGTCAGCCCTTAATGTAAATCTGCCAAAGAGGTGTCAGGAAGGCTAACTTTTTCCTGTTTCATTTGTGATATCCCTCTACCCCCATACCTGCAGGCAGATATCATTAAATGCTCAGAGGCAGATCTTGAATTCTTGCTGGGCACCGATCTTCAGACGGCTTTAAACGACCCATGTTTGGTAAAAAAACAGGCTTGCAATAAGTGGAAACCCTTCTTTTCCAGCTTGCTTCAAAAATAGACAGTGTCTTTCACACTTTCACATAGAAAGCGAATAATCTGTGCATCTCATGCCAATAGCACACAGGAACAGTTCCTGCACCAACCGTTATGTTGTCTTACTGCTATTGCATTTGCTATTGCAATTGCTACACGCTGCAATTTTTCCATTATTCAGGTGGCAGAGGCGTTCCCCAATACTCTGGGCGTTTTAGTTTCGGCAGGCAAAGAGGGAGTGGCATATTGCTTTCGGTGAGCAGAAAAGTGTATGTCATATCAAAGTACGGTCACTGCAAAGTATAAGACTCAGCACATCTACTGATATGCATGAGGGGTCAGCAGGATATAGACAGCGAAAACTTGACTTGCAGGAAACAGATGGGATTTCTTGGCACTGTCTTTGTTCCTGAGAACATTATACAAGAAGTATAAGTTTCAGACACATTCCACAATGTATGGAACGTGGGGCTTTCCGTATGAACAGACGGTAGATCGGATTTCTTGTGCTTTAAATAAGTTTCAGACAGGTTCAACAATGTAAGGAACGTGGGGCTCAGACGACAAATCGGGTTTCTTGTGCTTCTCAGTGTTGCAGTTATTAAGTCCGGTTTGAATCAAAGTCTCTCATCACCGTGAGACATTGTCTTTCCCAACTTTAGACATGTAACATGCAAACAAATATGCAAATATGTTTGTGTCATGGCTGCAGGTCTCCGAGTAAAGGGGAACATTCAGGGTTTGTTCCATCTTTTAAGGAAAGTGTGGTTACAGGAGGAGTTATTCATTGTGAAGAGTGCCTGTTATAAATCCTGACTTTATGAGGATAGGTCGGCCATTTTCTACAAGCTATGACACTGCCAAGTTTGACTATGCTACTAGCAACTTACTTTCCACAACCTCTTGAAAATGCAATGAGCTTGTGTGTAAGCACTCGCCTTTTTATGCCTTATGATACCTTTCATGATGCTTGCTTATCCAGGAAGAACTAGATTTTTGATGCCTTATGATA
>Ga0307967_1002328_pt1 | contig 11014 bp, 9 predicted proteins | sample OrgLakmetagen648_FD_201828 | JGI IMG/M metagenome (GOLD analysis project Ga0307967, IMG submission 201828) | Saline water microbial communities from Organic Lake, Antarctica - #648 | ecosystem: Environmental > Aquatic > Non-marine Saline and Alkaline > Saline | place: Antarctica: Organic Lake... | reverse complement strand
AGGATTGGCAGACTATGAAGCTATTGAAGCCTTTGTTCGCTGGAAATTTTAAAATATCTCACTAGCATCCGAAAGTCGGGATTTTAAAAAGCCCTCAGAATCACGTATTTTTGAGTTCTACCAAAAACTTTTCAAATATGGGACTCTTCAGGCGAAACAAAAATAACAATAAACCAGTCATTCGACAAATTTTAGATTTAGTACCCCATTGGTTATTTAGAAGTTGCACCAATACCTACAAAACAGATAAAAGTGTTCATAAGTATAGAACTTACGACCAGTTTGTTGCTTTAACTTTCGGACAGCTTAATAAGTGCCAGAGCCTTAATGATATATCAGCAGGAATTGGAGTAAGCGAGATTTTTATTAGCGACTTAGGTTTAAGCCAAAGTCCCGCTCGCTCCACAATGAGCGATGGCAATAAAAAGCGTGACTGGCAAATCTTTGAGAGTTTGTATTATCGTTTATTAAGTCACTATAAATCGGTGCTAAAACAGCATCACAACACCCATATTATAAAAGAGATTAAGGGCAAGGTAGTTAAACTAATAGATAGCTCAACGATTTCGCTGTGTTTGGCTATGTTTGATTGGGCAGAGTTTCGGACAGCTAAAGGTGGTATTAAATTACATACCAGTTGGGACTACAATTTGATGATACCAGATGTAGTAAATATAACACAAGCAAAGGTTCATGACAGATATGGATTAGAGCAGTTGATTTTTCCTAAAGACACTATTATAGTTGAAGACAGAGCTTATTTCGATTTTGAATTAATGCTCAATAGAATAAAAGCAGAAAATGTATTTGTTACTAGAATTAAGTCCAACACTTTGTATGAAACGATAGAAGAGTTGGAGCTTGCTGATGATGTTGACCAAAATATTCTTAAAGATGAAATAATACAACTTACCTCACCTAAAGCAATAGAAACCGGTATTTCAGAGCATAAACTAAGATTAATACATGTTTATAAAGAAGATGAAAACAAAGTAATTGCCATTATTACTAACCAACTTGACTGGGAATACAATACGATTGCAGAGTTATATAAGAAACGTTGGGATATTGAATTGTTTTTTAAAGCTTTAAAACAAAACCTACAAGTAAAAACATTCTGGGGAACCAGTGAAAATGCAGTGAAATCACAAATATATGTAGCGCTGATAAATTATCTACTTTTAGAGCTTATAAAGCGAACTATTTCCAAAAAAGCAGTTGCTTTTTCTAATTTGACAGAAAAAGTGAGATTTTGCTTGTATCACTACCTATCACTAGACTATGTGTGCAATGAAGTCAGAGAAGGTGTTCGTAAAGTGACAATTTCACCACAAAAAGTATTGGTGTTAGAGGGGGACTTATTTTCTGGGTAAAGTGAGCTTTTTAATGTAAACATTGGGGTAGAGACATGTTTTTTACTTCTTTCTAAAAACTTTCGGACGCTAGTGGGTTAAAATTAATCTTCTCCATTCATTAAATATTCTTCAAGGAAATTTGCAGTAGCCTTATCTACTTTAACCATATTCGAGAATTTCATCCAATGATGGGTTTCATCCGGGATCATAAGATATTTGTATGGCATATTTTTCTCCTCAAATCTTCTTATAAGATCTGTAGTATGGCTTACATTCACATTGCGGTCATCATCTCCATGTATAAAGAGAACCGGGGATTCCCATGAATCCAGATAAGCAAATGGTGAAGACTCCCATGCAACTTTTTTGGCTTCTTCATAATCGGGAGCAACTTCAAACCCTTCAGGAACATTATACCTCCCCTCAAAATTGTGGACTCCGTGAATATCTACCCCCACATTAAACAATTCTGAATCCTTTCCTAAGGCCAAAGCTGTCAAATAGCCACCATAGGAACCTCCATAAATTCCAATCTTATTGGGATTTACCTGCGGCAAATCAGCCAAAAATTCCCCTGCAGCTTTTACATCCTGATATTCTCCCGCTCCTTTATAATAGGTATCGGCAGGTTTGTGAAATTCATAGCCATACCCAATTCCAAGCCTGTAGTTTACAGACAGTACCACAAAACCTAAATTAGCCAGATATTGATTTACAGCATAGGTGTTGGAGTAATAATCCATATAACTCCAGCCTAAAAGCATTTGCCTTTGAGGACCCCCATGTACAAACACCACCCCAGGTTTATCTTCATCCCCACCTTCTTTTTCAAATAATTGTCCATATACTTTTACTCCATCAGGAGCTATAAAAGACACCTGTTTTGGCTCTACCAGTTGCTCCTGAGGAAAATCTTTGGGAATTAGATCTTCGCCCAACAGCCTTTCTTTCCCACCCCATTGAACCGCAGGTAAAAGTGGTCGTTTTGCCGTAGCGCTTAAATATGCAATATTTTCTCCTTCCCCAATAAAAACGGGATAAGCTTCAATCCCTTTTCCCACGGTAAGCCACTCTACTCCGGCTCCATCTATTTCCACTTTTCCAATGTGCCTGCGATCCAGATCCTCAGGTTCAGGGCCGTAATTTGCAGAAAAGATCAAGGACTTTTTATCCGGACTTAATTTTATGTGTTCTACATGATAATCCCCGGGGGTTAATAATTTTGAGTCACCGCTTTTTGCCCCCATAGTGTATAAATGAGGCCAACCATCTTCATAAGAGAGGTAAACCAACTGATTATTTGCCGCCCAGTTTAAATTATACCCTCCGTCTACTGTAGGTACAGATCCGCGTAGGGTTTCAGGAGATTTCCATCTTTTATAACTTTCACCTGTAGAAACATCTGCTATCCATATTTCCCAGGGGGAATGTCTCTGTTCCAATAGAGGCAAAGAAGCACCATTACCTCCCGGTGTTCTTATAAATGCAATCTGTTTACCGTCAGGCGACCAGCGTGGGCTTTGATCTGAAAAAAATCCGGGCGCAAGCCATTTTATTTGTTTATTGGAAGTTTGATAAACCCCAACCAGGGAATGTCCTCTTCTGTTATCTATAAAAACAATCTGTGATCCATCGGGTGAAAATTCCATGGAACCAATACTTCCTTTAGTTTCAAAAAGTTGTTCCTGTGAGGTTTCTTCTTCAAGGTTATAAGACAACACCTCTCTATTTTTTAAGTAAACCAAATGATGCAGAGTGCCAATTACAGGATTATCACCCTCCCCAATCATATCAATTTTCTCACTTCCCAAATTGATTTTCCAGACTTCCACTTTAGGAATTTGAATATTGTGTGTAGGATTTACAGGTTGGCTCGCATTGGCCCCGCCATGGTCTCCACCTCTTACAAAAACAAGAAATTTTCCATCGGGGCTAAATTGCAGGCTACTTATTTCCTGACCGTCATCCTCATTAAAATTTGTAAGCTTTTCTGATTTAAAATTTGGTCCTGAGGTTATATAAACATTTCTTTTTCCCTGCTCATTCATTGCCCAGGCTATTTGATTATTGGCAGGGGATGAAGTCAAGCCGGAGGGAAAAGAAAATTTTGCAACCTGCTCCATGGAAAAAGTTTGAGAAAAAACAGGGAAAGAAAAGAACAAAAATAAATACAATAATAGGTAGGATAATCTTCTCATATTATGAAACTTTAGATGAAATAAAACAGTTTTGGCTCATTAAAAAAATATGTTTCCAATATATAGCCCGATTTTTCAAATCTTTTTTTGTAAATTTATGGATTCATTAATGATTTTCAAACTTTTGAAGAATATATATTCAACCAGCCATTCTGAATTAAAAATTTTTATTGAAACAGGAGACAAATCAGATCCATTGAAACAAAAAAAATAGCCCCGTGAACAGGTTTTTTCAGTCCCCAACTTATTTTTTTATTATTTCAATTCTTGTGGTTCTTAGCTCTTGTTCCGCTACCAAAAGGATCTCCAAAGATTTTGATGACAATTTTCAAAAATCTGAAGCATTTAAGAAAGGAGTTGTAGGCTTCATGGTCTATGATCCCAAATCGGGTAACGTTCTTTACGAACACAATTCTGAAAAGAATTTTACCCCAGCTTCCAATACCAAATTATTTACTTTTTATACCGGTTTAAAGATTTTAGGAGATTCGGTTCCTGCCTTAAAATATGGGATCCATAATGATTCCCTAGTATTTAAAGGTACAGGTGACCCTACTTTTTTATACAAAGAATTTCCAGATTCCGAAGTATTGGAATTCTTTGAGAAACGAAACGAAAAATTATTCTATGTTCTTCCCAGTTTTACTGAAGAATTTTTTGGACCAGGTTGGGCCTGGGATGATTACAACTGGTATTATTCAATAGAAAGAGGGGACTTTCCTATATATGGAAATTTTGTAAAATTCACATTTGAACCCGGAAAAAGCATTCCTGATGTAGACCCTTCATATTTTGACAAATTTATTGAATTAGATTCCACTTACACCGGGAAAACTTCTCTGGCGATAAGAAACCTTTATGGTAATAAATTTGTTTTTCAGCATAACCTGGAGAGTATAGGAAGGGTGCAGGAAGTTCCATTTAAATACTCCCCGGAACTGGCTGTAGAGCTGTTAAGTGACACCCTGAACAAACCGGTAAAAATAATCAAAGAGGTGCCGGAACGTTTTATGCCTCTTACAACCCTATACAGTGTACCTTCGGATAGTATCTACAAAAGAATGCTTCAGGAAAGTGACAATTTTATTGCAGAACAAATTTTATTGATGAGTGCAGAGAAAATTTCGGACACATTAAAAACGCAGATTGCCATAGATCACATGAAGAAGAAGTACCTTCAGACTTTGCCAGATGAAATCAATTGGGTAGATGGGTCAGGTTTATCAACATATAACCTATTCACGCCCAGAACAATAGTAAAATTATTGGAAATGATAAGTAAGGAGGTGCCCTGGGAAAGGCTTCTTAAACTACTTCCGGCCGGAGGGGAATCGGGAACTATCAAAAACTTTTACAAAGCAGAGACACCTTATGTTTTTGCAAAAACAGGAACTTTAAGCAATACCCATACCCTCAGTGGTTATTTAAGAACCAAAAAAGGAAAAATTCTCATTTTTAGTTTTATGAATGATAACTATACAATTTCAACCTCCCGGTTGAAAGAGGAAATGGAAAAAGTAATTAAAACTGTTCATGAGAATTTTTGAGCAAGTAATTTAATCTCTGTTTGGTTTAATTCCCCGAGGCATAACGTAACGGTGCTTCTTTACCATTTGGTGAGCAGTGCCAAATATCGAAGGGTTTTTATTTCTGATTCGGTCGACCGAGTTTTGGTCGCGACATGTTCGGAGATTGAAAAAAGATATGAAGTTTATTTTCTAGAAGTGGGAACGGACAAGCACCATGTTCATTTTTTGATTCAAAGTGTTCCTTCATATAGCGTAACAAAAATTGTTACGATGGTCAAAAATATCTTAGCTAGGGAAGTTATTAGGCAATGTCCAGAAGTGAAAAAGCAGCTTTGGGGTGGAGAATTTTGGGGAAAGGGTTATTTTGTGAACACCGTTGGTCAGCATGGAACCGAGAATGTCATTGCCAAATATGTCAAGGAGCAGGGAATAGAAAAAGAGTACAAAGTGTTGAAAAAAAGATTATCAGTTGAAATTATTTTAATGCCCGGTGAGCTTGCCCACGAGGATTATTTATTTATATTTACTGTGATTTCATAAATTTTTAACAAACTTAATGTATGAAAAACAAATTTTTTCTTTTAGTATTATTCCAGGTTTCGGTCATATTTGGCCAGCAAAGGAATGTTACCGGGCAAGTGACCAGTGCCGAGGATGGAATGACCCTCCCTGGAGTCAATGTTATTGTTAAAGGTACTAACCAGGGCACAGTGACAGACATAGATGGAAATTATTCCATTTCTGTTCCGGAAGATGCCACATTGGTATATTCTTTTTTGGGATTTGAAGGCCGGGAAATGCAGGTAGAAGAGCGATCGGTAATTGATATTAATCTTGAAGAAGATCTGGAGAGCCTTGATGAGGTAGTAGTGACTTCATTTGGGATTGAAAGGGAAACCAAAGCTTTGGGTTATGCTGTTCAGGAAATAAATGCTGAAGACATTTCCCGAACAAAACAGCAAAATGTCGTAAGTGCATTGCAGGGGCAGGCTGCGGGTGTTCAAATTACCAATTCAGGTGGTGCGCCTGGGCAAAGTGCAAGGATAATAATAAGAGGCGTCAACTCCTTAGATCCTAATGCAGACAATCAACCATTATTTGTTATTGATGGAGTTCCCATGGATAATTCTACTATTGAATCTGGCGGTACTCCTCGCGGTCTTTCAAACAGGGCGGCAGATATTAACCCGAACGATATTGAATCTATGAACATCCTCAAGGGTGCTGCTGCTACTGCTCTGTACGGTGTCCGGGCGGCAAACGGTGCTGTTATCATTACCACCAAAAAGGGAAAAGAAGGTGATGTAAGAGTAAATGTGAGTAGTGGTGTAGGATTTGAAGAAGTTAATCAATATCCAAGATTTCAGGAAGTTTACGGCCAGGGTTTTGGAGGAGAATATAACCCAGATTCCTTTTGGCCAAACTGGGGGCCTTCAATGGAAGAAATAAGACAAATTGATCCAAATGCCCAATTCTATGATATTTGGCGGGATGCCATGAGGACTGGGGTTCAATATGATAACTCCTTTAACATTTCAGGAGGAAATGAAAAGGCAACCTTTTACGCTTCTGTAAGCAATCTTGACCAGGAAGGGATACTTCCTTTTAGTACGTGGGGCAGAACCACCGCACGATTGAGCGGGGAGCTCAAATTAAGTGAAAAATTTACTGTGGCGGGTAATATGTCATATGTCGTTTCTGGAGGTAACAGGGTTCCTCATGACAGATTTATGGAACGGTTGGTTTATAATACTCCAAACGCCGATATTACTGATTATATAAATGAAGACGGAACCATGAGAAGCAGGGGAGGAAATACTAACCCTATTTACGATGCACGTTTTAGTACTTTTGAAGATGAAGTAAACCGGATCACAGGAAATTTAAGATTTAACTATAATGTGGCAGATTGGATGGATCTGAACTACCTTATAGGTACAGATTATTTTAGTGATTCCCGTACAGGAATTACTCCGGGTCCCCTGGGAATTGAAGGGGAGCAGCCATTGGACAGCCAGGGCTTTATAACAGAAACCCGGATTAACAGTCGGGACTTAAATTCCAACTTATTTTTGACATTTACCAGAGACTGGGGGAAGAAATTTAATACTACCCTTCGTGTAGGTAATGATATTTTTGAAAGAGAATTCGAAAGAGTTGATGCTACAGGTACAGATTTTGTGATCCCTCAATTTTATGACTTAAGCTATACAAGTCAAATTTCCAATTCTCAGGACAAGCGGAAAAAAAGACTTGTGGGGGTATATGGGGACCTAAACCTTGAATATGATGATATGTTGTTTTTAAACGTGACGGCAAGAAATGACTGGACATCTACATTGCCAATAGGAAATAATTCATTTTTCTATCCTTCAGTAAATCTGGGATTTGTGTTTACTGAAGCTTTTGAGTCCCCAGATTTTTTCACTTTTGGAAAATTCAGGGCTTCCTATGCTGAAGTAGGTAAAGACACCGATCCATATTTAATAGGGCAAACCTATACATCTTCAGAAGACTATCCCTTAGGAGGGCAGGTAGGATTTTCAAGGTTTGGTCGATTTGGAGATCTTAACTTAAAACCCGAAAGAACTACTGCAATTGAATTTGGAACAGATCTAAGGTTCTTTGAAAACAGATTGGGATTGGATGTGACCTGGTATAAATCCAACAGTAAGGATCAAATTATCCCGGTTCCGGTATCCAATACTACAGGTTTCTCTACTTTCATCACGAATGCTGGAGAATTAGAGAACCAGGGAGTGGAACTGATTTTACGGGCAACCCCTGTTAGAAATGAAAATTTCAGATGGAATTTGACATTAAATGCTTCCTATAACAAGAATGAAGTGGTGTCAATACGAGAAGGTATTAAGCAAATAGCATTGGGAAATCAATTTGGATATTCAGGAAGTAGCGCTTTTATGATACTTACTGAAGGGGAGGCTTATGGTAATTTGTACGGTTCAAGTTACCAAAGGCTCGGAGCTTCTGAAGATGCAACACATTTAAATGAAGATCTTCCAATAGTGATAGGGGAAGATGGTTTTCAAGAAAGAAATACAGAATTATTGATTTTAGGAAATTCCACTCCAAAATGGATAGGTGGAATTAGAAATGATTTTACGTATAAAGCTTTTGATTTTTCTTTTCTAATAGACTTTAGGGCAGGGGTTGATCAATATAATCAATATGATATGTTTTTTTCGGCTTTTGGTATTTCAGAGAGGACCCTGGATAGAAATGATACCCGGGTAATTGAAGGGGTACTTGCAGATGGATCTCCAAATACACAGGAAGTTTGGCTAGGGCAAGGAGTAGGACCTGATGGCCGTGACTATGGCGCAGGTTTTTACAGGAACACCTATCGAAGGCTCACTGAAAACTTTATTCAGGATGCTTCCTTCATAAAGTTACGAAACATCACGTTGGGGTACAACTTTCAGGATAACATTTTAGGTGTAGTGGATTTTGTTAAATCTGCAAGAATTTCTGTAGCTGCAAACAATATCATTCTGTACACTCCATGGGATGGCTATGATCCAGAATCTTTTAGTGCCGGTGCTGGTGGAAATGCTACAGGTTTTTCAGGTTTAGGATACCCCGGGGTTCAAAGCTTGTTTTTTACTTTTAATATTGGTTTCTAAAAAATTCATTATGAAAAATATAAATCTCATTTATAAATGTTCAATGGTTATAGGATTGATGCTTTTTGCATCTTCCTGTGATGATTATTTAGATATTAACGATAACCCAAATAATCCCACACAGGCTCCTCTTGCTGGGTTAATGACCAATTCTACTTTTGAAACAGCACAAAACGTTTTTAGGTTGGGAAATATCACCTCTAATTACGTGCAATACCTGGCATCTCCCAACCCGGCAGGCTCATCAGATACCATGGAGGAGTCAAATTTTGATAATCTGTGGGCAAATCTTTATGGGGTGATGACAGATCTTAATGATATGATTTTAAAGGCTGAGGAGACCGGTGCAAATCATTATCAGGGCACGGGGCAATTCCTTTTGGCTCTCAACCTTGCTATGACTGTAGATTCATTTGGAGATGTTCCTTATAGCCAATCGTTTAATTTCGAAACGATTACCCCGGCGTATGATGAGGACAATGGACTTTATGCAGAAATGTTATCGTTATTGGACAAGGGAATTGCAAATCTCTCTCAAGAAACAGATTTGCCTATAGGCCATGACGATTTTATTTATGGAGGAGATGCAGAGAATTGGATGAAATTTGGAAATATGCTTAAAGCAAGATATCTTAACCATTTAAGCGGGACCGGATCTTATGATCCCGCCGCTGTTTTGGCCGCCCTTGATATGGGTTTTGATAGTAATGCAGATGATGCCCAGGTTGAATATTTTGAAGAGGAAATAAACCCATGGGCAAATGTAGCCTTACGTAATGAAAATCTTTTTTTGGGAGGTTGGATTTCTGAGCAATTTATAGAGGCGACCAATGGTACTTTTGTGGCTGCAGATCCAAGGTTGCCTTTATTGGTAGGGGCAACAGATGATGAGGAGTATATTGGCTTAGTAAATGGAGCGGGTCGTGGAAGTGCGCCAGAATCTGGAGCAAGATCTACATTAATACTGGACCAATTTTATACAACTGAAACAGGACCTGTATTGATCGCCACCTATTTTGAGCAGAAATTCATAGAGGCTGAAGCTGCTTTTAGCATAGATAAAGCAAGATCTTATGAGGCATACATAGAAGGAATAAGAGCCCATATGCGAAAAGTTGGGGTAGCTGAAGGTAAAATTCAAACATATATAAATAGTCCTAAAGTAAGTATGGGGGAAGCAAATTTTACAATAGACGATATTTTTGAGGAAAAATATATAGCAATGTTTTTACATCCTGAAACTTGGGTAGATGCCAGAAGATATGATTATCAATATGAAGGTTTTGAGATTCCCGAAAATCTTAACCCAGATCTTAATGGCCAGTTTATAAGAAGACTTGCCTATCCAGATTCAGAAAGAAGTAGGAATGGACAAAATGTTCCTGATGTTACTTTACTGGACAGAATTTTTTGGGACGAATAAAAACAGAATTTTTTTACCAAATCTCCCTAAATAATAGGGAGATTTTTAATTCTGGAGAATATGAAAAAAGCACTAATGATACTTTGTTCCCTTCTGATGATTTCCTGTGGTTCATCCAAGAACAATTTCTAAAAAATGGAAGTATCGAAACTCAGGTAAAAAGGATTAAGGCCTTTGCAAATGAGAATGGCCTGAGGATAACTAGGGAGTTTGATGCAGAGTTTGAAAGCTCTAAACGTATAAACACTCAAAAAACTTTAAATGAGCTTATAAAGGCCGTTAAGACTACAGCAAAGAGTCAGCGTCCAAAAGTAATATTAATTTGGTCACCAGCAGATTTGGTCGTGCAGGCTCAGAGCATATAGAATTGTTTGTAAGCTTAAGGCGTAAGTATGGTGATTATCTATTTGCTGTAAGTAGCAGCCATAACACATTTACAGATAGAGACGAAAATGAGTTTTCGACTCAGCTCTTATATGCACAAAAAGAAAATTTTAGCCGTCAAGATGTTATCATACCAGGAATGATAAACGCTTTAGAAAATAAGACCTTTCTAAGTAGGGCTCCACGTGGCTACGATTATTATGGCCCACGTGTATCTGTCCCAGCAAAGGTCCTAGCTAAACAGGAGATGAAAATTAATAAGTATGGTATTCTCAATGAACTACCCCGAGGCAGAGCCGTCGGGGTATCAAAACAAACGTAACTGATTTTTGTGCAACTCCGTGTATTTTGATTTTCCTTGATTTTGGAGATATTTCTTTATTACTTCTTCATTTGCGTACTGGCCCACTGTATTGACATAATAACCACTTGTCCAAAACCTGCCTCCCCAAAGCATCTGCTTGATTTCTGGATGAAGCCT
>Ga0307967_1002318_pt1 | contig 11036 bp, 12 predicted proteins | sample OrgLakmetagen648_FD_201828 | JGI IMG/M metagenome (GOLD analysis project Ga0307967, IMG submission 201828) | Saline water microbial communities from Organic Lake, Antarctica - #648 | ecosystem: Environmental > Aquatic > Non-marine Saline and Alkaline > Saline | place: Antarctica: Organic Lake... | reverse complement strand
GCCTTTGGCTTCGAAGTCGAGGGCCTCTTCATCGGTGGTTTCAAGCGGCTGCATGCCCGCAGGCGTGGCCGATTGGCCCGCACCACCAGCAGCGCCGCCAGCATCAGCGTCGCCCTCTGGCGCCATGGCCCCTTCTTCAAGGGCCGGGGGTTGATCAGGTTCGGTTTGTGCTGCGGCCTCACCGGCAGGTGCACCGGCGCGCGGTGAATCGTCCTGACTAACCGCAAGCCAAATGTCACCGATGCGCAGCATCAGCATCAAAATAGCTACGCCCAATATTGCCGGAATCAGTCGCACAGATTTACGCCTCACCCTCTATCGCCCAGCCCGTCATCAACCAGCCCGTCATCGCATACCCTGCAGGGCTTTTAGAAGATCTGATTTCTTCTTGGCTTTGCCGCCGCCAGTCGGGGCGCCAGTCGGGCCGCCAGATGGGTCATCGGAAGGGTCACCCGCGCTTAGATCTCTCGACGCCGTCCCAACCTCTTTGCCACCGCGTGCCTCTTTGCCGCCAGAAGTGCGCGCGCTGCGACCGCGCGCCGGCGCCTCCGCCTTGCTGCGCCCGTCGGTGATGCCGGCTTCCAGGCGGTCTGCGGTTTGCTCGCCCCGTTTGGTCAAGAAGACCAGATCATCTTTGATCGAGTCCGCCTTATCGACGGTTTGTTTCACTGCGGCAATATTTTCCCGCGCACCGCGCTTCAAGCTATCCAGCGCGGCCTCGGCGCGATCGGTGGATTTCGCGAAATCCTCAAGCAGCGCCTTCAACTCCTCGCGGCTCTGCCGCAGGGCCGAGAGTTGCCGGTTCAGTCGGAATCCATACCAGATGACGCCCGCCAACAGACCGGCGAGCACGATGTCGAGGAAAAGAGACAGAATATAAGGCTCCATCAGCTCAGTTCGTCTCCGTGGACGCGAGGGGGCGGCGAACGCGGGCGGCCCCTTGTTTGATAAAATAAGATATCAGCACTCTGCGGGGCGTATTCACGACCTACCCCCCCATGCGCTACGTTCACATGCGCTACTTGCAGTGATATAAAATACGCTTGTTAGCGCGCACGCACAACGCAAACGCGCTGATTACGGCTGACCTTCATGGCGCTTATCGATGCGCACCGCGATGCGGCTGCCCTTGCGGCCCATCGTGCCGGTAAACATTGGAATTTCGCCACAACGCAGCTCTACCGGGCTTTCTGAGGTCGCCTGAAGGGGCAAGAACGTGCCCTTTTCCCAGTCCATAACCTCGCCGAGGGAGCTTGTAACCTCGTCCAGCACCACTTCAATATCAACGTCTGTGAACCACAATTCGGTGGCCAAGTGGTTCTCCCAGATCGAATCACGTCCGAACTTTTCACCCATGAACATCTGCAGCAGCAGCTCACGCACAGGCTCCAAGGTCGCATAGGGCAGCAACAGTTCAAGCCGCCCCCCGCGATCTTCCATATCAATGCGAAGCCGGGCCAGAATGGCCGCGTTGGCCGGGCGCGCGATGGTGGCAAAGCGCGGGTTGGTCTCCAACCGATCGAAACGCATCGTGACGGACGACAACGGATCGAAGGCGGCGGACAGATCGGCCAGCACAACATTGATCATCCGCTCGACCAGATTGCGCTCAATCGTCGTATAGGGGCGGCCTTCGATACGCATCGCCGCCGTCCCGCGCCGACCACCAAGCAACACATCAACAATCGAATAGATCAACGAACTATCGATCGTCACCAGCCCGTAATTGTCCCATTCTTCCGCCTTGAACACGGTCAGCATGGCCGGCAAGGGGATTGAATTCAGATAGTCGCCAAAGCGAATGGAGGTGATGTTGTCGAGGCTGACCTCCACGTTATCGGAGGTGAAGTTACGCAGGCTGGTCGACATCATGCGCACAAGGCGGTCATAGACCACCTCCAGCATCGGCAGGCGCTCGTAAGACACCATGCCGGAATCGATGATCGCCTCAATGCCGGAGCGTTGTTCGTCGCCGTCGCCGCCTTCTTGGAAGCCAAGCAGGCTGTCGATTTCGTCCTGGTTCAGAACACGCGCCGTGCCACCACCGCCGCCGTCCCCATCGCCGTCATCGGCCATGGCGGCCCATTCGGCAGCCAAATCGTCCGCGCTATCGGCCCCCTCGCCGACATCTTCGTCGGCCATGGCGGCCCAGTCGTCGGCCATCTTGTCCTGATCGTCGTCAGCCATGATTTCGCGCCGTTCTTTCGATCCAATGGGCGCCGGCCTTATAAGCCTGTCCGGCGTCGAGCGAAAAGTGATGCAAAACGGGGGCCAATTCGCTCAATCCGGCCAATTCCTATAGGGTGCGCCGCGCCGCGCCGCCCGCCGTCAGGCCTATTGGATCAGCATATCGGTGAACAGGACTTCCCTGACTTTCACCGGGCTGGCCGCGTGATTAACCCGTGTCAGCAACTCTTCACGTATTCGATAGATGCCTTGGCTACCTTCCAATTCTTCCACGCGCAACTCGCGCAAAAAGGTCTGAAAATTATCCACGATACGCGGCATCACAGCGCGTATCTTTTCTTCATCCGTCGCCGCTTCCAATTCAAGCGTCAATTGCAGCTTGAGGAAGCGGGCCTTACTGCCAGCAGAGCGCAAGGTGACCGTCATTTCATCCAACGGCAAGAAATGCGCCGGGGCTGCCAGCATCTCTTCTTCCGTCGGCTCCGCGTCCTCGGCCACCTGCTCTTCTTCTGTGCCGGTCCCAAGGAGGGGGTCGAGCAAACCGCTCATATAGACACCAGCACCCGCCCCGATGAGAACCAGGACCGGCAGCATGATGAACAGCACCAGCTTTTTACCGCTGACCTTCTTTCGGCCACCACCGCCGCCGTCATCATCATCGTCGTCTGTGTCGTCTTCGTCCGCCATGCCGTCCCCATTACGCCTTTATCACTCAACCATCACTGCCGAGCGAGCCACCTGCCCACCTTAACTCTATCCCCCAAACCCTTTCGGGTCCGTTAAGACAGGCAGCCATGACTGTCCATCCGGGTGGGAGAGTATAGGCAGCCCCACGAGCGAAGGGAAACGAAGACTTCAAGAAACTGGCCGAAGTGATTTGGCGCCCTCATCTTGCCGATGGGGCAGCATCTGCCGGGCATGGTCGGGTATTTCCCGCTTCGATCAGGCCGTCCCCGCCCCCTCACCCGACTGGATAACTGTGTGAAATCCAAGGAAAACCGAGCCTTTCCCGCGTTGGCACGGCGCTTGAAAGGACAGGGGCTGAGGAGAGAGATCGACCATCGTTGGGTTGGGAGACCCCGGTCGATGCCTAGAAGCAGAGAGGACGAGCACGCGCCATGGAAAACGCGATCTATATCGGGCTGTCCCGGCAAGGCGCACTGCGCCGCGAGATGGACATCATCGCGCACAACATCGCCAACGCCAACACGCCCGCCTACAAAGCCGAGAAGATGATCTTCCGGGAGTTTTTGAAGACCCCCGCACAGGATGAACGCATCTCTTTGGTGCAAGATGTCGGCACGGCGCGCGATCTAAGCGACGGTCCGACCCAAAGCACCAGCAACCCGTTTGATGTTGCGATCAACGGCGAGGGATATTTCGTCGTCGAAACCCCGCTGGGGGAACGCTACACCCGTCACGGACGCTTCCAATTGGATGCGCAAAGCCAGCTTGTCACCAGCGCCGGACATCCGGTTCAGGGTGACGCCGGGCCGCTGACGATCCCGGTTGATGGGGGAAAGATATCGATCGCCGCCGACGGCACGATTTCCAATGAACAGGGCACCATCGGCGCCCTGCGAATCGTCCAATTCGAAGACGAACAGGCCCTGAAGCGCTCGGCCAACGGACTTCTTAACGCCGACGAGCAGCAACCCCAGCCGGTCGAGGCCGCCTCCATCATGCAAGGCATGCTGGAGGGGTCGAACGTCAAATCCATCTTGGAATTGACGCGCATGATGCGGGTTTCCCGTCTTTACCAGAGCGTTGGCAAGTTCATGGAAAAAGAAGACGAACGCCAGACCCAGATGATCACTACCCTCGGCAAGCCGGGTGGCGGGTGATGAGGGGCGACCAAGCGCGCGGCCTAATGGCTACGCGCCCGGACGCCCGTCACTATAAGGAGTAGAACAATGCGATCCTTAAATATCGGCGCGACAGGCATGCTGGCTCAACAGCTGAATGTCGAAGTGATCTCGAACAACATCGCCAACATGAACACCACCGCCTATCAACGACGCCGGGCGGAGTTTCAGGACCTGCTGTATCAGAACCAGCGGCGCGCCGGCGCACAAAGTTCGGACGCAAACACCATCGTGCCGTCCGGCGTGCAGGTCGGCCTCGGGGTTAAAACCGCTGCCGTCTATCGCATCAGCGAACAGGGTAACCTGACACTGACCGAAAACCCGCTTGATCTGGCAATCAACGGCGACGGCTTTTTCCAGATCACCCTGCCCAGTGGGGAGACCGGCTACACCCGCGCGGGCTCATTCCAGCTCGACGGCGATGGCGACATCGTCTCCGTCGACGGCTTTACCGTCCAGCCTGGGCTGACGGTCCCGGCCAACGCGATCGACATCACCATCAACGCCAGCGGTCAGGTGCAAGCCTCCATCGAAGGCCAGGTCGCACCCCAGAACTTAGGGCAGCTTGAACTGTCGCGCTTCCCCAACGAAGCCGGGCTTCTGGCTGTGGGGGATAACTTGTTCCTGGAGACGCCCGCCTCCGGCGCGGCCCAGTCGGCGGCCCCTGCCACGGCGGGATTCGGCTCGATCCAGCAGGGCTTCTTGGAAACCTCCAACGTCAATGTAGTCGAGGAAATCACCAACCTGATCACAGCCCAGCGCGCCTATGAGATGAACTCAAAGGTAATCGAGACCTCTGACCAGATGATGGCCACGGTCACGAACCTTCGATAAGCCCGCTGCCGCCCATATCTAAGGCCGGAAGTCCCGGCGCGGAGTGACCCTCCAGGAGTGAGACTGATGACACGTTTTCATCTGATCAGTGTAGTCTACGCGATGCTGATGGCCGGCTTGATGCTCGCTCTGACCGCAGGCGCCCTGCCCGCCTTGGCCGAAGGGAGCAGCCGAGCCACGGCGAACGAGAAAGCCTTACAAAGCGGGCCTGTTCAGTTGGTCGGCGCGCTGGAAGTTCGCGACGACTTCATCCATCTCAACGATGTCTTCTCGCCCGCCGGGAAATATGCAGAGCGCGTCATCGCCCGCGCCCCGGAACCGGGTGAAACCTTGGTTCTGGAGGCCCGTTGGCTTTGGAAAATTGCCCGCGGCCACGGACTGAAATGGCGCCCGACGAGCAACTTCGACCAGGTCAACGTCACCCGTCCCAGCCGCACGATCACCACAGACGTGCTGCGCCGCATGATCCGCGACGCGCTATTTCAGCGCACCGGAGAAGATGATCTGGTCGCCATCGATCTGGATAATGAAACCGCCCAGTTGAAGCTTTCCGACGAGACAATGGGGGAGCCGCGCCTGCGTCAATTCACGATCGATCCCTCGTCCGGTCGCTTCACGGCTGTCTTTGCCGGCCCGACGGGCCCGGACGCCAAACGCACGCTGACCTTGGGCGGACGGGCCGTGCAACAGATTGAGGTCGCGGTGCCGATCCGCCGGGTTAGCCCCGGTCACATCATCCGCGCCGACGATCTTGAAATCGCGCGCTTCTCCGCCGTGCGCGTCAGCCGAACCGCGCTGGTCCATGAGATTGATCTGATCGGCCAAGAAGCCGCGCGGACCTTAACCGCGGGCCAGCCGATTTCCGCCAGCAATGTGCGCGCGCCCGAACTGGTGCGGCGCAATGCCAGCGTCACCATCACGCTGACCACGTCGAACATGCGCCTTACCGCCACCGGCCGCGCCCTTGAAAGCGGAGCCGAGGGTGAGGTGGTGCGCGTTCAAAATCTTCAAAGCCGCATCACGATCGATGCAATCGTGACCGGCGAAAACCGGGTTCGGGCCGCTGTTCCCGACCGCCTCGCCGCCCATGGAGGTCTGCAATGAGATCCGCTTCTCTTTTCACCCCATCCGCCCTTGTTCGCGTAATCGCGATCGGGACTGTGGCGCTCAGCCTTGGGGCCTGCAACACGCTGGAGCGTCTGACGAAAGTTGGCGAAGAACCCAGCATGGGCGAGATCGAAAACCCGACCCACAAGCGCGATTACAAGCCGGTCAGCATGCCGATGCCGCAGCCCACCACAGCGATGCGTGAGCCGAATTCGCTATGGCGCGCCGGCAGCCGCGCCTTCTTCAAGGATTTGCGCGCAAGCCAAGTCGGCGACATCGTCACCGTCGTGATTTCAATCGACGAAACAGCGGAAATGTCCAACACCACGACACGGACCCGAAATACGTCAGAAAATGCCGATTTGGACGCGCTGCTGGGCTATGGTGCCGCACTTGGAACCATTCTGCCGGAAGCGGTTAATCCCGCGAACATCCTCGCCTTTGACGGGCAAACCAATAACACCGGCGGCGGATCGATCGATCGCGAAGAATCGATTGAGCTGCAGGTCGCAGCCGTCGTCACCCAGGTTTTGCCGAACGGCAATCTGGTGCTGCATGGCCGGCAGGAAACCCGCGTCAATTTTGAGGTTCGCGAATTACAAATCGCCGGCATCATCCGCCCGCAGGACATTACGAACACCAACACCGTCTCCTATCAGCAGATTGCAGAAGCCCGCCTCGCCTATGGCGGACGCGGTCATATCACCGACTTCAACCAGCCGCGCTGGGGCACGCAATTGGTCGATGTGATCTTCCCCTTCTAGGGCCCGAGCACATCGCATAAGACACCGGTTTTCGCCCGTTACTCTCTCCTCCCTCTCCCAGGGCTGGCGGGAACCGGATAGGGGCCCGACGATCGACAAGGTCGTCGGGCCCTTCTAATTTTCGCGCGAAAAGAGGGGGCAAAGAAAAACCCGGCGCAAAGGGCCGGGCTTTTCAAAATCAATCGGGTGGGCGCAGGCTCAATCGTCGCGGTGAAGCCGTTCCTGGCGTTCATGCGCTTCCTGGGCTTCCAGGCTGAGCGTCGCGATCGGGCGGGCTTCAAGTCGGCGCAGAGAGATCGGTTCCTCCGTCACCTCACAATAGCCATAGCTACCGTCCGAGATGCGCTGCAAGGCGGAATCGATCTTGGCGATTAGTTTGCGTTCCCGGTCCCGGGCGCGCAGTTCGATCGCCCGATCGGTTTCCAATGATGCACGATCCGTCAGATCAGGCTGGGCCAAACTTTCAGACTGCATGCTCTCCAGCGTTTCGCTGGATTCGATCAACAGATCTTGGCGCCACCGAAGAAGTTTTTGCCGAAAATATTCGACCTGGAGAGGATTCATGAATTCCTCTTCCTCACTCGGCCGATAATCGGGGGGAAGCAAGGTAGAGGCCGGCGTGTTGCCGCCCTCGGACCGTGCCGTAGATTGGGTCATCTTGTTCGTTGTCATTCCAGACTCCAGACAAATCGAACGTACCAGGCGCATCGCGCGCAGGCTTCATAAGGCTAACGCGTTAGCGATACAACTTATTTTTTGGATTATTTTTGCGAACGGCGGCCCGTCGTCGGCAAACGCTCAGAGGCAAACGCTAGAACCGATCAGCGCTGCCCAAGCTTTGCCAATTCGACGCGCGCGCGCAATTCGATGTCTTTGATCAATCGGGAAAGTTCGGGGTCGTCCGTGCGTTCGCGCTCGCGCGCCAAACTTTCGCGCAACGCGTGAAGCCGGTCTGCGGGGATACGGCCCGCCAAAAGGCCTAAGCGGATCGCATCCAACCGGTCGAGGATGTCCCCGCCCCATTTACCGGGGGTCTGCTTCTTCGGGGCATCGTCCGTCGCGTCCCCGACACCCTGGGCCGCCAACAAAAGATCAAGCGAGGAGACCGCAGAAACACCGCCCCCGCCCCCACCTTGCACCGGGGCGTTGCCGTCTACCTCGCCGTCATCGCCGGAGCGCATAGACTCAGCGAAGCCCGCGCCAGAAGCATTGCCACTGCGCTTGGTCTTTTTAGCTTGGCCTGTTTTGCCCGTATTGCCGGGTCCTTCGATCTTCATGGGTTTCACTCTAACCCGTTTCCGCACGGGACAAAATAGGGTGTTCGCGGGGGGGCTGCGGAAATTCTTGCCGCACATACCCAGCCACCGCTCATTTTATTTTGTTATTTCAATATGTTACCAAAATATCCGGCTTGGCACGATCTTCGCATAATCATGCCCAGGACGACTGCGTCCGAGGGAGAGTTAGACGATGCATAATAGCCTGTTCACCCAGATCAACCACCCGATCCGCTTGATTCAGCGACCGGGACGCCGCGTGGCGCGCGCGCTAACCCTGGCGCTAAGCCTTGCAGGCGCTGCGATTGCGGGCCTGTCCGCCATGCCGGGCGAGGCCACGGCGCAGTCGCGAATCAAGGACATCGTGTCTTTCGAAGGCGTGCGCGACAACTTGCTAATCGGCTACGGCCTTGTCGTCGGCCTGAACGGTACGGGCGACAGCCTGAATAGCGCGGTTTTCACCCAGGAAAGCTTGATCGGCATGTTGGAGCGCATGGGCGTCAACGCCCGCGACGATGCCCTGAGCACCGACAACGTCGCCGCCGTCATGGTCACGGCCACGCTGCCCCCCTTCTCGCGCCAGGGCTCGCGCATTGACGTGGATGTCTCGGCGCTTGGCGATTCAGATAGTCTGCTGGGCGGCACCCTATTGGTCACCCCGCTGCTTGGCGCGGACGGCGAAGTCTACGCGGTCGCCCAAGGTAACTTGGCCGTGGGCGGTTTTTCCGCCGCCGGCGCGGCAGAAACCGTGGTCAAGGGCGTTCCCACCTCCGCCCGCATCGCCAATGGTGCCATTATCGAGCGCGAAGTGCCCTTCGTGCTGGAAGATCTTCAAAGCGTGAAGCTGAACCTGCGCAATCCCGACTTCACCACCGCCCGGCGCGTAAGCCGCGCGATCAACGCCTTCGTCGGCGTGGAGGCCAGCCGCGTTCTGGACCCCGCCACGGTGCAGATGCGCCTGCCGCCATCCTATGAAGGACGGGTGGTTGAGATGATGACGGATATCGAACAGCTTCGCGTCGAGCCCGATCAGATGGCGAAGGTCGTGATCGACGAGCAATCCGGCGTCATCGTGATGGGCGAGAATGTGCGCATCAACCGCGTCGCCATCGCCCAAGGCAATCTGACAATCCGGATCACGGAAAGCCAGCAGGTCTCACAACCTCAACCCTTCTCCAATACCGGGGATACGGCGGTTGTCGACCGCACGACTATCGAAATTGACCAAGACGAGGATCGACGCCTCGGGGTCCTAGACACCGGCGTCAGCCTGCAAGAAATGGTCAACGGCCTGAACGCACTTGGCGTCGGCCCGCGCGACATGATCACCATCCTACAAGCCATCAAGGCCTCTGGCTCGCTGCAGGCCGAAATTGAGGTGATGTAAGTCATGGACGGTTCTAACCCGATGATGGAACAAGCCTTGGCCCTGGCGGCAAGCAATGCCGCACAGCCCAAAGCGATGAATAAGGGCGCCATAAACTTGGAGAAGGCCCGCGAGGCCGCCCAGGAGTTTGAGGCCGTCTTCATCTCACAAATGCTGAAGCCGATGTTCGAGGGCATGGAAAGCGACGGCCCCTTCGGCGGCGGTCAGGCGGAGGCGATCAACCGATCCATGATGGTCGAAGAATACGGCAAGCAAATCGCAAAATCCGGCGGCGTTGGCCTAGCCGATAATGTGATGGCCGAAATCCTGAAAATGCAGGAGACACAGTGATGAACCCCAGCGTACGCGCCTACAATCTGATCGGACTAATGGAAGACCTGGTCGAGCTGTTGGCCCGCGAGAACGCCCTTCTTGAGCGTCCGCGCAATCGCGACCTCGCCCCCGTCGTCAAAGAAAAACAAGCGCTCTTCAAACTCTATGAAGAACAGATCAACGCGCTCGCCGCCGACCCGGAATTCGGCGCCAGCTTGGAGCCGGAACTGCGCGAGCGTCTGCGCGATGTCGGCGAACGCTTCGAGGACTTGGCGCGGATCAACGAGCGCAAGCTCAAGCTGCTTTCCGAGGCCAGTCAAAAGATCGTCGACGTTATTGCCGATGCCGCACGCCGCGCATCCGGCCATGTCGATGCCTATGGCGACAGCGGCGCCTCGCACGCCCAACCCATCCGATCGGCCCCCGTCGCGCTCAACCGGAGCTGCTGACGCCCGATCATCCGTTACCCGGGGTGCTGGACATATGGCAGAAGCCGCCGTCCGCCCACCCCAGCCCTAGGAGGCAGAAGCCATGTCCCTTTTCGCAGCGCTCAGCACGGCGGTCACGTCGATCAGCTCGCTGAACACAGCCGTTCGCACGGTGTCCGATAATGTCGCAAACGCGAACACCGAAACCTATAACCGGCGCGAGGAAAGCTTCGAATCACTCGCCACAGGTGGCGTGCGCATCGCAGACATTCGGCGCATCGCCAATGAAGGGTTGCAGCGCGATCTGCTGGCGCAAACCGCCGACGCGGAGGGCGACCGCATTCGCACCGCGCTCTATGACCAAGTTGAACAGCTGACCGGCACCATCAACGGGGATACCCCGCTTGGTAATTCGGTCGAGCGCTTCCGCACGGCCTGGAAAGCCTTCGAAGCCGCGCCCGAGTCCGATGCGGCACAGGATGAAGTTATCCTGGCCGGTCGCGCCATCATCAGCGAGGTTCAGCGCCTATCCGATGGCCTGGACTTGGTCGAAAACCAGACGTTGGTCGATGTGGGCAATACGGTCGATCGCTTGAATGCCTCGCTGGCGGAAGTCGATCGGCTGAACAATTCGATCGTGCGCGAAAAAACATCGGGCCGCCCGACCTCAGCCCTGGAAAACCAGCGCGACAAAGAGCTTGAAGTCGTCGCAGGCCTGCTTGATATCCGAACCTTCAAACGCGATGACGGCTCCATCTCTGTCTATACCTCCACCGGGCTCGATCTCACTGATCGCGCGGCCAGCACCTTCACGTGGAATTCCGCAACGCGCCAGTTGACCAAGACAGGCTCCCCCAGCACCGACCTTGTGACCG
>Ga0307967_1002315_pt1 | contig 11042 bp, 9 predicted proteins | sample OrgLakmetagen648_FD_201828 | JGI IMG/M metagenome (GOLD analysis project Ga0307967, IMG submission 201828) | Saline water microbial communities from Organic Lake, Antarctica - #648 | ecosystem: Environmental > Aquatic > Non-marine Saline and Alkaline > Saline | place: Antarctica: Organic Lake... | reverse complement strand
CTCATGTTGTCGACCCGGAAATCTCCGTAGTCAACAACTGTCAGCACTTTCATGGGATCTACCAGGGTCTGAATATCAAGCTCTGCGATGGTGTCCAGGGAGCGCATGACATTCGGGCCGGCTTCTGCGTTGCGGCGACCGCTGCTCATGTCGCTGGGTATGCCGACAATGGCAACATCCACAGCGCCTGCGGTCAGGTCTTCAGGCCATACGGCGACTGGGGCGCCTGCAAAGGTGGGTATGCCGGACTCGGGAAACAGGTAGCGATGCACGCTGAAGGGCCCGGGGCTGCGAGTGTCATCGCGCAGAATGGCTGGCAGCAGCACGCCACTGTTAAAGCCGGTGGAATTCAGGTTTAGCGGCATGGCGCCCATGTCGCGACTCGGGTCGTAACCCATTTCCTGCGCTACGGCGATCAGGTCTGTAATAAGCGTTTGAATGCTGGCCGCATCGCGGTTCGCCAGTTCCAGCTCCATCTGTCTTGCTGGCATGAACGGCAGGAAGCTGCCATTGGTCACAAAGTTGCGCTGACTGGCATCAAGGCTCTCGAGCTTGCCGCCAAGTTCGTCTGGCAGCTGCCAGTCCTCAGCGGCCGAGACCAGGTTGCTGCATAGCAGGACACTGGCAGCCAGAGCCGTGAGAGCGGGGAATCGTCGGGTTCTGCGGGTGGAGTTTTTGTGTTTGGGGGTGCTCATCGTGCTGCTCATGGTGTTGTCTGTCGAATTGGGCATGCGGTGTTGCTCCTGACCTGATCAGTTTTCAGATAGTTGAATTAAGCAAGATGGGTGCCATAGACTGACCCTCGCCGTATTCGCGGCAAGTCCAAATGTGATGACTCTTTATATATCAGGGGTCGCAGCGTTTCGATGCGTCAAACAACGGTGGTTGGGGTGATTGTTGTACGAAGGGTGTGCAGCAACGTCGCGCACTGTTTTAGGGCAGGCAGCGCAGTAAAGGCCGGGGCCGGGCAGGACATAGGCAGGATATAGGCAGGAACGGACGGGCAGGTCTGAGAGTGGAACAACAGACCCTGTGCCCGGGCGCAACCTGATGCAGGCTGCGCCGGGCTTTTGGCTTGGTAATTACGCCAGGTCGAAGCGATCCGCGTTCATGACCTTGGTCCAGGCAGCAACGAAATCCTTGACGAACCTCTCTTTGGCATCGTCCTGGGCGTAAACCTCGGACAAGGCGCGAAGCTGGGAGTTGGAGCCGAAAATCAGGTCGACACGGGTGCCGGTCCATTTCACTTCACCGCTCTTGCGGTCACGGCCTTCAAATACGTCTGCGTCGGCCGGGGTCGGCGTCCACTCGGTGTCCGGGTCCGTCAGGTTGACAAAGAAGTCATTGCTCAGCTTGCCCGGCGTCTTGGTAAACACACCATGGCTGGCCTGTTTGAAGTTAGCGTCAAGGACTCGCAGGCCACCGACAAGCACCGTCATTTCCGGTGCGCTGAGGGTCAGCAGTTGTGCCTTGTCGATCAACATTTCCTCGTCAGGCACGGTGAACGCGGCCCGGCGATAGTTGCGGAAGCCATCCGCTTCAGCCTTCAGTGGGTCGAATGACTCGCCATCGGTTTGTTCGGGCGTGGCGTCCGTGCGACCCGGTGCGAACGGCACTGCGATATCGTGGCCGGCATCGCTGGCGGCTTTTTCGACAGCGGCACTGCCACCCAGCACAATAAGGTCGGCAACAGACACCTGTTTGTTGCCGGACTGCGCGCTGTTGAAGTCCTGCTGAATGCCGTCCAGGGTTTTCAGTACTTTTGCCAGTTGTGAAGGCTGGTTCACGTCCCAGTCCTTGAGCGGCGCAAGCCGGATGCGGGCACCATTGGCGCCACCACGCATATCGGAACCACGGAATGTCGACGCCGATGACCAGGCCGTGTAAACCAGCTCGGAGACTGACAGGCCGGAAGCCAGGATCTTGCCCTTGAGGTCGGCGATATCCTGACCGCTGATCAGTTCGTGATCAACCGCTGGCACCGGGTCCTGCCAGATAAGGTCTTCGGCAGGCACTTCCGGGCCCAGGTAACGCGATTTTGGCCCCATGTCGCGGTGCGTCAGTTTGAACCAGGCACGGGCGAAGGCGTCTGCGAACTCTTCCGGATTCTTGTGGAAGTGCTGGCAAATCTTGCGGTAGGCAGGGTCTTCGCGCATCGCGATATCCGCGGTGGACATCATTATCTGCACGCGCCTGGCTGCATCCTCGGCGTCCGGGGCGTGATCCTTGTCGGCCAGCCCTTTGGCTTGCCACTGGTTGGCGCCTGCCGGGCTCTTGGTCAGTTCCCATTCGTAGCCAAACAGCACATCGAAATAGCTCATGTCCCATGTTGTCGGGGTAGGTGTCCACGCACCTTCCAGGCCGCTGGTGATGGTGTCGCGGCCTTTGCCGCTGCCATAGCTGTTCTTCCAGCCCAGACCCATCTGCTCAATCGGTGCTGCTTCAGGCTCGGGGCCGACATATTTGTCAGGATCGGCGGCGCCGTGGGTTTTGCCAAAGGTGTGGCCGCCAGCGGTCAGCGCCGCGGTTTCGTAGTCGTTCATCGCCATACGTTTAAATGTTTCACGGATGTCTTTGGCCGACAGCAAAGGATCAGGGTTGCCATCGGGGCCTTCCGGGTTTACGTAAATCAACCCCATTTGCACCGCGGCCAGCGGATTCTCCAGATCGCGTTCGCCGGAGTAGCGGCTGTTGGGTTTGTCACTGGTGGCCAGAAACTCGTCTTCGGCACCCCAGTAGACGTCTTCTTCGGGCTGATAAACGTCCTCGCGGCCGCCTGCAAAGCCGAAGGTCTTGAAGCCCATGGTTTCCATGGCCACGTTGCCGGTCAGCACATAAAGGTCGGCCCAGGACAGGCTGTTACCGTATTTTTTCTTGATCGGCCACAGCAAGCGACGGGACTTGTCCAGGTTGCCGTTATCCGGCCAGCTGTTGAGCGGCGCAAAGCGCTGATCGCCGGAACCGGCGCCGCCACGGCCGTCACCCGTGCGGTAGGTGCCGGCGCTGTGCCACGCCATGCGGATGAAGAATGGCCCATAATGGCCGTAGTCTGCTGGCCACCAGTCCTGAGAGTCTGTCATCAGGTCTGCAAGGTCTTTTTTGACCGCTGCCAGATCGAGCTTTTTGAACGCTTCGGCATAATTGAAATTTTCACCCAGAGGGTTCGATTTCGGGGAATGCTGGTGCAGGATACTGATATTCAACTGGTTGGGCCACCAGTGCAGGTTCGCGGTGCCGCTGCCGCCAATCTTTGTGCGGGAGCCGTGCATTACCGGGCATTTTCCGGCAACGTTGCTATTATTGTCGTCCATGTCTGTCTCCAAGTATTGATGGGATAATAAACTGAATTCTTGATAAATTACTATACATCATGTCCAATTCACCGGTGAAAGATGTTTTATAAACCAGCACGATAGATATTTCCTATGGTGGCCGCGTATGCTGGGCCTTCAGTAGCAATCCGATGAGCACTGCGCAACCATGAAGCTAGCGATTCTCGACGCCGATATTCTTTACGACACATTGCAACCGCGCTATATCAGTTATGGCATGATGTTTGTCAATCTGCCGGGGCAGTCCGGTGAAGACTGGGACATGTCAATCTTTCGCGTCATCGACGGCCAGTACCCTGTAGACACCGCGCATTATGATGCGTTCCTGATTACCGGCAGCAAATATGACAGTTTTGCCGATGACGATTGGATTGTGGCGCTGCGACAATATGTGCGGGCGATTTTCCAGGCGGGTAAACCGCTGGTGGGTGTGTGTTTTGGTCATCAATTGCTCGCGCACGCCCTGGGTGGGCGCGCCGGACGTTCGGACGCCGGCTGGGGCCTGGGCGTGATGCAATATCAGCTGGAGCAGCACCCGTCATTTATTGATGGCCGCGATTCGGTGAACCTTATCGTCAGTCACCGGGACCAGGTAATAGCGTTGCCTGAGGATGCGCGACGCCTGATGAGCAACGATTTTTGTCCAAATGCTGCGTTTTATATTCCGGGACGGGTATTGGCTATCCAGGGACACCCGGAGTTCAGCGTTGACTATGCCCGGGCGTTGCTGGATCTGCGTGCCGATCAACTGGCGCCGGCGCTGGTCGAGCGCGTGCAGTCCAGTTTTGACACACCGCATGATGGACCGCTGGTGGCGACCTGGATACGACAATTTATTGAACACAGTACACAAAATATGACAGGGGATGATAATGAATAAAATATTGATGTTGTTTGTGGCTGGCAGCGTGTGCGGGCTGGCCAGCGCGCAGGACTGGGTACCTTCGCGCTATGGCGCCGACGATCGAATTGGTGCCGCCAATAATCTGAGCTCCGAACGTGTGCTGGAGGCAGCACAACTGATCACTACAGGCAAGGTTTACTCTCTGGGTATTGATACCGAGGAGGGCGCCCCGGCCTATGGTGGACGAACGTATAATATCGATATTGTGTCTTCCGGCGCCGGTGTTGAGGTGGGGGCTGATGTGGTGACCTCAAACGATGAGCGGGTCACCACCAGCTTTGGTATTGGCTCGCAGATAGATGGCCTGGGGCACCTGGGCATTGGTAATCAGTATTATAATGGTCTGACCGCGGCAGAAATTGTACGCGACGATGGTCTGGCAGAGTTGGGCACGCATACCATTCCGCCCATTGTGACGCGCGGTGTATTGCTGGATATGACGCGGCACTTCGGGGTCGGCATGGTGAGCGAAGGCACCGCCTTCAATCGCGCCGAAATAGAGGCTGTCGCAAGTGCCCAGGATATACAGATCCAGTTCGGTGACGTGGTGCTGTTTCACACCGGCTGGATGCAATTGCTTGGCGTTGACGATGACCGGTTTATTTCCGCCCAGCCAGGTCTGGGCGTCGAAGGTGCCCAATATCTGGCACAGCTCGGTGTGGTGGCCATTGGTGCGGACACGCCGGCCCTGGAGGTGATTCCCTTTGAAAATCCCCGGCGCGTATTTGCGGTACACCAGACGCTGCTGGCGAAGGAAGGCGTATACATTCTTGAAGCCATGAACACCGCTGACCTGGCCGCAGATGGCGTCCGGGAGTTCATGTTTGTGTTGGGACAGCCGAAATTCAAAGGTGCGGTGCAGGTGGTCGTTAACCCGATTGCAATCAGGTAGACACCGGACAGGGTATTCTGCGATTGGGTCAGCTGGTTAGTCTGGCTATAGGTGTAATTGCCGCACACAGACGTTTTCCTGTCTGGCTTATTGTTGTTAGTATGCAGGCTTATAAGTCAACGACCGCCGACAGTGCAGTGCCGGCCTGAGAATTTTGCGACTTTGCCCGGTCCACGTTTCGAATAAAGGGCAAAAATTGCAAGAAAACAAGGAGTATGCATGAGCGACAAACCCTACACGCCACCAAGAGTCTGGAGCCCGGAAGAGGTCAGTAGCGGCAGATTTGCCAGTATCAATCGCCCTGTTGCCGGGCCAACCCACGATAAGGAACTGCCCGTCGGCAAGCATCCGATTCAGCTTTACTCGCTGGCGACGCCAAATGGGGTCAAGGTTACTATTTTGCTCGAGGAGTTGCTGGCGGCGGGGCATACGGGGGCTGAATATGATGCCTTTCTGATCAATATCATGGATGGGGATCAGTTCGGCAGTGGTTTTGTCAAGGTGAACCCTAATTCAAAAATACCGGCCATGATTGATAACAGTGTGTCGCCGCCGGTGCCTGTCTTCGAGTCTGGTGCCATGATGCTCTACCTGGCCGAGAAGTTTGATGCCTTTATTCCCAGGGATGTCGCCGGGCGCGCCGAATGTCTGGCGTGGTTGTTCTGGCAGATGGGCAGTGCACCTTTCCTGGGTGGTGGGTTTGGTCACTTCTATGCCTACGCGCCGGAAAAAATAGAATATGCGATCAACCGTTACACGATGGAGGTCAAGCGGCAGCTGGATGTGCTGGATCGCCAATTGGCGACCAATCAATACATTGTCGGCGACGTTTACACTATTGCAGATATGGCGATCTGGCCCTGGTACGGCGCATTGGTAAATAACAAAGTGTATGATGCTGCGGAATTCCTTGCGACAGACACCTACAAGAACGTTGTGCGCTGGACGCAAGAAATTGAGCAGCGTACTGCCGTGCAGCGCGGCAGAATGGTCAACCGGTCCTGGGGTGATTTGCATGAACAGCTGCGCGAGCGGCATGACGCCAGTGACTTCGACACGCGCACGCAGGATAAACTGGACTCAGGGAAAAGCAGTTAATTTTTCGCCAAAGGTATTGCGCGAAGCGCTGCGGTGAAGAGAAGTACGGTGGCGCTCATCTGCAACGTCTCTTCCCACAGCTGGCTTCTTTCAGCAGGCAAGGGAACAACGGATTTATCAAAGAACCAGGAGGCCATGTAGCACATCACGCCCAGTCCTGTGAGTACACTGGTAGGCGTACACAGGATCCCGGCTTTGCATTGCCACAGGGTCAAACGGTTGTGATAGACATGAATAAGCAACCAGATCCATACGGCGCCCCCGGCCAGTCTTATCAGATTCTCGGTGATCCCCCAGGCAGGCTGTGGTCCCAGTTTGTCGATGTCGACTTCCCGCACCATGATTGACAGGCACAACATGGCGAGCACCATGTGGCACATGCGGGCGGTTGCCGCACCGGCCGGCTGTCGGCTTAATTGCCACAGGTGCGTAGTCGTGGCCAGCGTCAGGAAAAACACCTGAATATTCTCGAGGATATTATTTTCGTAAGTGACTGTGACGTCCTGCTGCCATAGCCGATTGGCGGCAAACGCGCAGATGCTTAAAAAGACAACAGTCAATGAAAAGGTGAGAGTAGTTGTGGCGGAAACTGGCCAGTATTCAGTCTTGTTTATCTTGGTCAATTTGTTGTGCTTGTGTCAGATTGTAATGGATTTGCATGGCTTTGAATTAGGGAGGCCATGATTCTGAAGGGTCAGAATACCAATACCACCGGGGTATTGGTACCCGCAGCTGGCTGGCGATCAGAAAGTGCTTTAAAATCAATTCCGGACCAATGGCCATTTTTGCATCAGTGCTGTGGCATCCGTCACGAATCGGGGTTGTCGATGACATCAGGCTGTACAAAAAATAATCCCTCCGTCCCCTTTACGGGGTTGGTGTGTCCATTGGATGGGGCTGCGCTGGAGGATGCCGGAGGGCGCTGGCGGTGTGAACATGGGCATAGTTATGATGTAGCGCGTCAGGGCTACGTGAATCTGTTGCCGGTGCAGAAAAAACGTTCACGTGATCCGGGTGACAGCAGGGACATGGTGGCTGCGCGCCAGCGGTTTCTGGCAGCGGGGCACTATGCACCCGTGGCGGCGGCAATCAGCACAGCGATGTTGACAGGCTTGACCGCGGACGAAACAGTCAGTTGCCTGGACGCCGGTTGTGGTGAGGGTTACTATTTGCGGCAATTGGTTGCTGCTGCGCACAGACCCGATCGCCTGACGCTGATGGGGCTGGATATCTCCAAATGGGCGGTGCAGTGCGCCGCCAGGCAGGATCACAATATGCGCTGGGTGGTGGGCAGCAATGCCAATCTTCCCGTGCTTCCCGGGTCGCTGGACCGGGTCTTGTGCATGTTCGGCTTCCCGGTATACAGTGAATTTTATCGGGTTTTGCGCGATGATGGTTTGCTGGTTCAGCTGGACCCGGGTCCGGAACATTTGCGGGAGCTGCGCGAAATCATTTATCCCAGCCTGAAGCCGACTCGCGACAACAGGGGCGACATACCACCTGGATTTGACCGGGTTGCATCGAATTCAATAAGCTACGTGGCCGATATTCACGAAGCCGGTCTGGTGCAGGATTTGCTGACCATGACACCGCATTTGTACCGGGCAAATGCAGACGGACGTGCGCGCGCTGCGGCGCTGACATCCTTGTCGGTGACAATTGATGTCGAACTCATCAGTCTGCGCAAGACAGCACCAACGGAAACCCAAACGGAAAGCCGAATATGAAAGATGCTCTACGCAAGTTATGTCGCCCTGTGCTGGTGTACTTCGAAAAAGGCGAGCCGGCAGCCAGTTATCGGGGCTCGCACCGAATAATTCTGCTGGCTGCCGCCACGCTGTTTCTGATTCTGTCCTGTGTGTCGCTGTACTTTGCGCTGTCAGCTGGCCAGCCGGCCGCGATGATTCCGGTTACGGTATTTTTTGTGGTCAGTGCGGTCAGCCTGATTGTGGCGACACTTGGCAGTGACACGGCTGTGGCTCGCATATGGGGCCTGAAATAGCCATGCCGATGGTCAAGCCGTGGCGCGGTGAGGCATTCAATCAAGTACCCGATTCAGATAACCGCATTCACTCTGACGAGTTGGCCAGAGAGTATGGCTTCACCGGCGCACTGGTGCCTGGTGTCACAGTATCGTGTTATCTGGTTCAGCCCGCGGTAGAAGCCTGGGGGTTACATTGGCTGGAACGGGGCGCTGTGCATGCGACTATCAAGTCTCCCCTGTATGACGAGCGCGAATTTGCCGTTGAGGTTGAGCCGCAGGGGGACGAGAGTCGCTACCATGCGCAGCTCTTGAGCGAAGATAGATTATGCGCAATCTCTGAAGTCTGGTTGCCAGACGCGCTGGAAGTTGAGCCCGAGTATCAGAATCATAACCCCATGACCGATGCCTGGCAGGCGCCCGCGGCAAGCCGTGAGGTGATGGAGAAATTTCGTCAGCAGGGCTGCCCGGCAAAATCCTTTATGTGGTCAGCAGAGCACGAGATGGCAACTTACCTTCGTCGCCAGGGCGATATGCCCGTTTTGTTGCGCACGCAGTTTGTTCCGGGTGATAAAAAGGCTGCCAGCGGCTATGCCAATTTGTCATTCCTGCTGGGCTGCGCCAATCGCCATTTTGCTGCCGTCGCCAGTATGAGTCCCTGGATTCATCTGGAAATTCGCGCGCAGAATTTTAAGGCCGTGCCGTTAAATACTGCATTGGTCAGTGAAATGACCATTACCGACCTGTTCAATAAAAAGGGTCATGAGTTCGCCGATTGTGTTTTTAATTTGTTCGAGGCAGACAGCAAGCGTTGTGTCTGCTCTATTCAGCAGAGGGCAATCTACAAGATGAGAGCCGGCCAGTCAGGCTGACGCACCGGCAATCACCAGTGTCTACAACCATTACGTAAACAACACGGTAGTAACCTTTGACGAGGTCCCGTTAGTAGCAATTGAGATGGCAGCGCGGATCCAGGGCGTGTTGTCGGCGGTATCGCTTTGCCCAATGTCGCCAGCGTGGCGCTGCACGAGCGCCTCGGATTTCGCAAAATCGCACACCTGAACGAAGTCGGCTGCAAGTCCGGGCAGTGGTTAGATGTAGGATACTGGCAGATTCTGCTGCCCGGTTGACTCGTTGTCGGGCTGGCGCTAATCTGACTCACGATCTCAATTTTGCCTGCACTAAGCTGGCCCGGAGCGCTCCATGTCTGTACTACCCTTGTCTTGCGTGACAAAACCCCTGTCTGTTCTCGCCTCTTCACTGGGGCTCAGTCTGCTGCTTGTTTTGTCAGCCACGGCGCACGCCGACACCCTGCGTAACGTCGTCTATGGCCAGAAAGACGGCCTGGCCATGGTCATGGATGTCTATCAACCCGACGGCAATGGCAATGGCGCCGCGGTCGCCTACATGATCAGTGGCGGCTGGATGTCCAGCCTGGGGATGCAGAATGCATACGAATCCATGTTTGTCCCCCTGGTGGATGCCGGATATACCGTGTTCGCGGTTCGTCATGGCAGCAGCCCGCGTTACAACGTGCTGGAGGCATGGAGCGATGTGTCACAGGCATTCCAGTTTATTGGTGACAACGCAGCGAACTATGGTGTCGATCCGGCCCGTATCGGGGTGTCGGGTATCAGCGCCGGTGGCCATCTGTCGTTGATGCTTGGCCTGTCCACGGACGATCAACCACATCGTCCGGCGGCCGTGGTTGCCTATATGCCGCCCACCAACCTGCGCGGCATGACCGGTCCGAACGATAATTTCCCGGCGTTGAACTTTGATGCCGCCTTGGCGCCCACTGTTTCTCCTGTCGATTTTGCCAGCGCTGGCGATCCGCCGGTATTGCTGGTGCACGGTGATGCTGACGACCTGGTGAACATCAGTCACAGCGAGAATATGGCGGAAGCTCTGGCGTCGGCTGACATCGTCAGTGATTTTGTGGTCATCGAAGGCGCAGGCCACGGCTTGTTTGCCGGTGCTGATGGCGTGACTGCCGCCAACGCATTAAAAGGCTGGTTCGATCAGCATCTGTGAGGATCGCTGCCGTGCAAATTATTCAGCGATTCAGCAGTCAAGACCAATCGCTAAGGTCTGATTTTTATGCTTACGCCAGGAGTCGTTATGTCCGCCAAAAAAGTAGCGCTGGTCACAGGTGCCGCATCAGGGATTGGTCGTGCCAGCGCCATAGCGCTGGCCACAGCGGGGTTTAGCATTGCCGTCAATTACCGCAGTAAAAAGGTTGAGGCGCTGGCGCTGCTGGAAGAGCTGGAGGGTGGGGGGCACCAGGCATTTTACGCCGATGTCGCCAGTGCAACAGATGCAGCAACGCTTGTTGGTGACGTGCTTGGCGTTTATCAGCGGCTGGACGTTCTGGTCAATGCTGCCGGGCAATTCACGCCTCAAGATATAACAAGTGAAAACTACGAGGAATGGCAGGCTGCCTGGCAGTCCAGTATTGAGCTTAATCTGATGGCGCCACTTAACCTTGCCTTTCATGCGGCCAAGCCCATGATGCAGCAGGGTTCCGGAAAAATTATCAATATAACGTCACGTGGCGCCTTCAGGGGTGAACCAAACGCGCCTGCATACGGCGCCAGTAAATCAGGCCTGAATTCGGCAACACAATCGCTGGCACTGGCATTGGGTGGCCACGGCATCTGTGTGTACGCGATAGCGCCGGGCTGGACGGAAACGCCGGCGGCCTCCCCCCGAATTCGTAAACAAGGCTGGGATGATGTGGCTGCGCAGAGCCCGCTGGGGCGGATTGGGCGGCCCTCTGAAATCGGCAATCTGGTTGCCTTTCTTGCCGGTAATGAAACTGAATACCTGACCGGC
>Ga0307967_1002309_pt1 | contig 11056 bp, 11 predicted proteins | sample OrgLakmetagen648_FD_201828 | JGI IMG/M metagenome (GOLD analysis project Ga0307967, IMG submission 201828) | Saline water microbial communities from Organic Lake, Antarctica - #648 | ecosystem: Environmental > Aquatic > Non-marine Saline and Alkaline > Saline | place: Antarctica: Organic Lake... | reverse complement strand
GGCTACCAGCACTTCGTGGCGGCCCACCGCGGGGAAAAACGCCTGACGCCCGGCCATTGTCCAGCCTTCCAGATGCGGCATCTTGTAGACCGGCAGGCGCTCTTCACCGCGCCCGTAGTCGGGCAGAATCCGGCTGACGCCGTTTTCCGGGTGCCATAAATCCAGCAGCGCGAGGCCGTCTTCGCCGAACAGTCCGGCAATGTAGTAGCGCCCGCTGGGGTCAATCAGCGCGTCGTAAGGCTGTTGGCCAATGCCGCTAAAGCGCGTGACCTGCGGGTCGCCGCTCATATCCACGACGCGAATCTCGCCGGCATCGAACAGGCTGTACACGAATCGATTGCCCGGCGCATCCACCAGCCCGACCACTTTGGAACGCTGGGTCTCGCCGTTGGCATCGCGGTAGGTGGCGGGTAGATCGGCCACCGGTTCCAGGGTTTGGCTGTCGAATATGCGCACGCCGCCGGGTTCGTAGTTGGCCACCGCGACCCGCGTCCCGTCCTGGGAAATGGCCCCGCCGATACTGTTGCCCGACTGCATGACGCGGTGGGTGATCTCGCCGCGCAGCAGGTCCACCCGGCTAAGTCCGCCGTCGCGGCCAAAAATAAACGCGTAGCGTCCGTCCCGGGCGAACTTCACCGAGGCGTGGGATAAATCCCCCAGCCCTTCAACGCGTTCAAGCACCTGATGCGCGCTGGTATCCACCACGGCGACGCTGCCCGATGCGCGCTCGACGACAACCCCCAGGTCTCCCGTGCCGCGCAGCGTGGCGTTTGGCGCTGAGGCGCAGCCGGCGAGCAGCGCAAGCGCTGAAGCAGCAACCAGGGCCCGGGGGCGCAGGGCGCGGCGGTGTGGCAAAAGCGTCATGGGGTTACTCCTGCAGCGGGTTGTGATGTTGCAGCTGGTCGGCCAGCCAGCGGGCGTCGGCCTCGCTCAGCAGCCCTTGCCAGGCGGGCATGGCGGTGCCGGGGATGCCGTTCAGAATCAGCGCGGCCAGCGCCTTTTCGCCGTAGGCCTGCATGCGCGAGGCGTTCAGTGCCGGGCCCAGCCCACCGCGCAGGGTCATGCCGTGGCACGAACCGCAGTCCTGATACAGCAGGGTGCCAAGCTCCGCCTGGCGCGCGGAGGACGGGTCGGCCGCGGCGGTTAGCGCCAAGGTGGCAACGCCCAGCGCCAGCAGCGCCACGGCGACGCGCCGGCAGGCCAATAACGGGCGACGAACAACGGGTGGCGCCATGATCCCCTCCTGATAACAGCGTGGCTTTTTTGTCGCTTCTGACCGCAGTGTTGCCGGCCGGGCGTGAAAGCACCTTGATGCATATCAAGAAAGCCCCGGTTGCCGGGGTTTCACGCGTGCCCTCAGCGCGCATCAGAAAAGTGCCGTTCCGGCAATGTCTCTTTGGGGGTAGGGGCGAGAGGCGTTTGACGTGAATCAACAAGGCAGCCAATAAGCGGCGTTTTCGCGTTAAGACGCATGAGGACTGCATGTTTATACGCCACACTGGCGTCACCTAATAAAAAGCATCTCTACCTGACGAAAACCGTGCAGTCGCATGACATAGAAGAGGTGGAAAAATGACGATTAAAAAGGGATACCGGACGCCGCTGGCCGTGGCCATTGCCGCACTGGCGCTGGGAATGGGCAGCGCGCATGCCCAGCACCAGGACGTGGACGGGGCCAAGGCGGCGTACCAGGGGAGCGAATCGCCCATAGACGCCGAGTCAGCGAAGGTGGTGAGAACCCCCGGCGCGCCGGATTTGACCGAGGCCGAGTTCGAGAAGGCCAAGGAAATGTATTTCCAGCGCTGCGCCGGCTGCCACGGCGTGCTGCGCAACGGGGCGACGGGCAAGCCGCTGACCACGGACATTACTCAGGAGCGTGGTCTGGCGTATCTCAAAACGTTCATCAACTACGGCTCGCCCGCCGGCATGCCCAACTGGGGCACCTCGGGGGACTTCACCGAGGAAGAAGTCGAGCTGATGGCCAAGTACGTGATGCACGAGCCGCCGGTGCCGCCGGAGTTCGGCATGAGCGCCATGCGCGACACCTGGGAGGTGATCGTTGCGCCGGAAGACCGGCCCACCGAGAAACTCAACGACTGGGATATCGAAAATCTGTTCTCGGTCACCCTGCGCGATGCTGGCCAGATTGCGCTGATCGACGGCGACAGCAAGGAGATTCTCAAGATTCTGGAAACCGGCTACGCGGTGCATATCTCGCGCATGTCGGCGTCCGGGCGCTATATCTTCGTCATTGGCCGGGATGCCAAGGTCGATATGATCGACCTGTGGATGGAAGACCCGGGCATCGTCGCCACCATCAAGGTCGGCCTGGAAGCGCGTTCGGTCGAGACGTCCAAGTTCGAAGGCTACGAGGATGACCTGGCCATCGCCGGCGCCTACTGGCCGCCCCAGTACGTGATCATGGACGGCAAGACGCTGGAACCGAAGAAAATCGTCAGCACCCGGGGCATGACCGTGGGCACCCAGGAATATCACCCGGAACCCCGCGTGGCCGCGATTGTGGGCTCTCACCAGCACCCGGAGTTCATCGTCAACGTCAAGGAAACCGGCAAGGTGCGGCTGGTCAACTACGAGAACATGGACGCGCTCTCCACCGTTGAGCTGGACACCTCGCGTTTTCTGCACGACGGCGGCTGGGACAGCTCCGGGCGCTACTTCATGGCCGCGGCCAACGAGTCCAACCAGATTGTGGTGATCGACGCCAAGGACCGCGAGCTTGAGTCCATCGTTGACGTGGGCAAGACACCCCACCCGGGGCGCGGTGCCAACTTTGTTGACCCCGAGTTCGGGCCGGTATGGGCCACCAGCCACCTGGGCGATGCCAGCATTCAGCTGATCGGTACCGACCCCGAAGGCCACCCGGATAACGCCTGGCAGGTGGTGCGCAGCATCGACGGTCAGGGCGGCGGCTCGCTGTTTGTGAAGACTCACCCCGAGTCCGACAACCTCTACGTGGATACCACCCTGAACCCCGATACCGCACTGAGTCAGAGCGTAGCGGTGTTTGATATCAACGACCTGGAGGCCGGCTATGAAGTGCTGCCGATTGCCGAATGGGCCGACGTCGGCGAAGGCCCCAAGCGCGTGGTGCAGCCGGAGTACAACCAGGCCGGCGATGAAGTGTGGTTCTCGGTGTGGAACGCCATGGATCAGCAGTCCGCGCTGGTCATCGTGGATGACACCACCCGCGAGCTCAAGAAGGTGATCGATGATGAGCGGATCGTGACCCCGACCGGCAAGTTCAACGTGATCAACACCCAGAAAGACATCTACTAGGATCGCCAACCAAAGACCGCAAAATCGTCCGGCGGGCGCAATGCCCGCCGGCTCTCCGGCACACTCACATGCGCCGGAGACAGACACCAGGGGGCCGCTCATGCCGAATCAAATGCACCATCAGATGCGCCATCTTGATCCGCTTGATCCGGGAGAGCTGGACGCCCTCGATCGCCGCCTGCTGGATACCTGCCAGCGCGGTATGCCCGTTGAACCGACGCCTTTCCTGACATTGGCCCAGCGCCTGAACACCACGGAAAGCGATATTCTGGACCGCCTTGCGCGGCTGCACGCCCTGGGCGTGATCAGCCGTGCAGGGCCGGTGTTTGACCACGCCCGCGCCGGTGCCAGCCTGCTGGCCGCCGTCGCGGCGCAAAAGGCCGAATGCGACGCCGTGGCCGCCGAGATCAACCGCGCGCCGGGCATCAATCATAACTACCTGCGCGACGCCGCCTGCGGCTACAACCTCTGGTTTGTGATGACCGCGCCCGACGAGGCCGAGCTGGACGCACGCCTTGAGGCGCTCGAAGCGCGCCTTGATCGGCCGGTGCTGCGACTGCCCATGCTTGAAAGCTTCCATATTGATCTGGCGTTTCCGCTGCCCTGGGACGAGCTGGATAAGACTGAGCTTGATAAGAATGAGCTGGATGCCGAGGCATGCCTATGAACCGCCGGGACGCCGAAAGCGAACGCCGCCTGAAGTGCCTGCTGGAACAGGGCCTGCCGCTGGTGTCGCGCCCCTGGCGTGAGCTTGCCGAGTCGGCCGGTATGAGCGAAGGCGAGGCCATCACCTGCGCCCGGGAATGGCAGGAAGACGGCCTGATCAAACGCATGGGGCTGGTGGTGCGCCACCGCCGGCTGGGCATGGCGGCCAACGCCATGGTGGTGTGGAACATCGCCGATGAGCACGTCAGCGCCGTGGGCCGCGCGCTTGCCAAAGAGCCGGCGGTGACGCTGTGCTACCGCCGCCCGCGCCGGCTGCCTGATTGGCCGTACAGCCTGTTCTGCATGATCCACGGCGTGCGCCGGGAGTGCGTACTGGCCGAGCTTGAAGCGATCATCGCCCGCCAGGGGCTTGAAGAGGTGGCGTATCAGGTGCTGTTCAGCCACCACGCCTATCGCCAGCGCGGCGGGCGCTACGCGAGCGATCCGCGCTATACCGAGGAGACACGCCCATGACGGCCGCCGAGCTTGACGCCACCGACCGGACGATTATCAACCGCCTGCAGGACGGCCTGCCGCTGGTCGAGCGACCGTTTGCACGGGTCGCCGGGGAGCTGGGCCTGAGTGAAGGCCGGCTGTTATACCGGCTGGAGCAGCTGCGCGAGCGCGGCGTGCTGACCCGCTTTGGCCCCATGTACCACGCCGAGCGCCTCGGCGGCGGGTTGACCCTTGCCGCCCTGGCCGTGCCCGAAGACGACTTTGATCGGGTCGTGGAGCAGGTCAATGCCTTTGCCGAAGTCGCCCACAACTACCGCCGCGAGCACGCGCTCAACATGTGGTTTGTGCTGGCCACCGAAACGCCCGAGCGCATCGCCGAGGTCATCAACGAGATCGAGGCCGAAACGGGGTTTGCCGTCTACAACATGCCCAAGGAGGAGGAGTTTCATGTACGACTCCATCTGCCGGTCTGAGCCGGACAGCGTAGCGGCCATACCGGCCTTTGCCCCGGACGCCGTCGATCGCGCCATTGTATTGGCCACCCAGGCGGGGCTACCGCTTTATCCGGACCCCTGGGGGGCCGTGGGCGAGCAGGTCGGCATCGGCGGCGATGACGTGCTCGCGCGCATGCAGGCCATGCACAAGGCCGGGGTGATTCGTCGGGTGGCGGCGGTGCCCAACCATTACCGGCTGGGCTACGTGGCCAACGGCATGAGCGTGTGGGACGTAGACGACGCCGAGATTGACCGTCTGGGTCGTGACGTCGCCGGCGTGGCGGGCGTGAGCCACTGCTACCGCCGCCCGCGCCACCTGCCGCACTGGCCGTACAACCTGTTTGCCATGCTCCACGGCAAAAACCGCGATGAAGTGGAGCGCCAGGCCGAAGCCCTGCGCATCAGGCTGGGCAGCGCTTGCCGGGGCTATCGCATTTTGTACAGCTCGCGGATTTTGAAAAAGACCGGCCTGCGCCTGGCGGGCGCGGGCAAATCATAAGCGGGGGAAGACGCCATGTTTCGTGTCACACGCTATATGCAGTCGCTGTTGGCTCCGGAGATTGGGGTTAATAAAAAAGCACCCCCGGCGCGCAAGCCCAAGGGCCCGGTGGTGATCTGGAATCTGATCCGGCGCTGCAACCTGACCTGCAAGCACTGCTACACCACCTCGGCGGATATCGACTTTGCCGGCGAGCTATCCACCGCCGAGGCGCTCGACGTGCTCGACGACCTCAAGGCGTTTCACGTCCCGGCGCTGATTCTCTCCGGCGGCGAGCCGCTGATGCGCCCGGATATTTTCGAGCTGTCCCGCCGCGCTCGGGAGCTGGGCATTTACACCGGGCTTTCCACCAACGGCACGTTGATTAACGAAACCAACATCGACGCTATCGAAGCGGTGGGCTACGACTACGTGGGCATCAGCATCGACGGCCTGGAAGCCACTCACGACGTCATCCGCCAGCGCAAGGGCGCGTTTCGCGAGTCCATGCACGCGGTCAAGCTGTGCAAGGAACGCGGCATCAAGGTGGGGCTGCGCTTTACCCTCACCCGGGAAAACGCCGACCAGCTGGGCGATATTCTCGAGCTGATCGACTATCACGACGTCGACAAGTTCTACCTGTCGCACCTTAACTACGGCGGGCGCGGCCGTCGTCACAGCAAGAACGACGCCTGGCACGAGATGACCCGGGCAGCCATGACGCAGCTGTTTGATCACTGCCGCGACGAGCTTGAGCGGGGTGTCGTGCGCGAATACGTTACCGGCAACAACGACGCCGACGGCCCCTTTATGCTCCATTGGGCGCAAGAGCACTTCCCCGATCAGCTGCCGGCGCTGACCGAGCGGCTGACGAACTGGGGCGGCAACGCCTCCGGCGAGTGGATCGCCAACATCGACAATCTGGGCAACGTTCACCCGGATACCTTCTGGTGGGATCACCATTTGGGCAGCGTCCGCGAGACGCCGTTTTCCGAGATCTGGCGCGAGACTCAAGACCCGCTGATGCTGGGCTTTCGCCAACGCCCGCGGCCGCTCAAGGGCCGCTGCGGTGAATGCCGCTACCTGCCCATCTGCAACGGCAACACCCGGGTGCGGGCGTGGAAAGTCACCGGCGACCCTTGGGCGGAAGACCCCGGCTGCTACCTGACCAACGCCGAAATTGGCCTGGCGGATGCGCCGGTCCGGCAGCTTCACGCGCCGTTTACCCCGATTCAGGCCGTGGAAATCGTTTAGCGCCGGCCCTCTCTGCAGGACCGGCCTTCAAGGAGTGCTGTCATGGCGTTACATCGCGTGGTATACGACGTGACCGGAGCGACGCTTGCCCCCGGAGAAGTGGCAATAGTGGGGGCCGGCCCCGGCGATCCGGGGCTTTTGACCTTGCGCGCGCTGGCGCTGATCGAGCAGGCCGACTGCCTGGTGTTTGACCGTCTGGTCTCGCCCGAGGTGCTGGCGCTGGCCCGGCCCGACGCCCAGCGGTTTTACGTGGGCAAGGCCGCGCGCTGCCATGCCCTGACTCAGGAACAAACCAACACGCTGCTGGTGCGCCTGGCTCGGGAAAATCAGCGCGTGGTGCGGCTGAAAGGCGGCGACCCTTACATTTTTGGCCGCGGCGGCGAAGAGGCCGAAGTGCTGGTGACCAACGGCATTGGCTTTCACGCGGTGCCGGGGATCACCTCGGCCCAGGGCTGCGCGGCCTACGCCGGCTTCCCGCTGACCCACCGCGACTACGCCCAAAGCGTGACCTTCGTCACCGGCCACTGCAAAAGTGACGGCGCGCTGGCGCTTGACTGGCAGGCGCTGGCCACGCCTCATCACACCACGGTGTTTTACATGGGGCTGGCCAACGCCGCGCTGATCAGCCGCGAGCTGCAGCGTCATGGGCTGCCGGCAAGCCACCCGGTCGCGCTGGTGGAGCGCGGCACTACGCCCGACCAGCGCCGGATCATCACCCGCCTTGGCGACATGACGGCGGCCATCGAGCGGGAAGGACTCACCCCGCCCACGCTTATGGTGGTGGGTGAGGTCGTGGCGCTTGCCGATACCTTGATGCCGGCTCAGGTCACGACGCCAGTGCCCGCCGCCGTGCCGGTGCTTGCCGACGCCGCCCGGGAGACAATCGCCTTATGAAACGACTTTGCCACGCCCTCGCCCCGCTGATGCTGATGGCCGCCACGCCGGCGCTTGCGGCAGACGCAGACGCCACCGCCGGGCTGTACCAGACCCACTGCGCCAGCTGCCACGGCGAGGCGCGGCTGGGCGGGGTTGGCCCGGCGCTGCTGCCGGGGAATCTGTCCCGGCTCAAGCCGGCCGCCGCGGTCGAAGTGATTACCCACAGCCGCGCGGCCAGCCAAATGCCGGCGTTTGATGACGTGCTTGATGCCGAGCAAATCAAGTCGCTGGCCGAATGGATTTATCGCCCGCCTGACACCGAGCCGCGCTTTGGCGAGGCCGAGATTTTGGCAAGCCATACCGTGATGCACCCCGACGGCAGCCTGCCGGATAAGCCGCGCTTTGACGCCGATCCGCTCAATCTGTTCATCGTGGTGGAAACCGGCGATCATCACGCCAGCGTGCTTGACGGCGATACCTTCGAGCGCATTCACCGCTTTGAAACCCGCTACGCGCTCCACGGCGGCCCCAAATATACCCCGGACGGGCGCTACGTGTTTTTTGGCTCCCGGGATGGCTGGATTACCAAGTTTGACCTCTACAATCTGGAGGTCGTGGCCGAAGTGCGTGCCGGCATCAACATGCGCAACATTGCCGTTTCCGCCGACGGCCGCTACGTGATGGCGGCCAACTACCTGCCCCACAGCCTGGTGCTGTTTGACGCCCACAATCTCGACATGATGAAAACCTATCCGGTGAAAAACGCCGCCGGCGAAAGCTCCCGGGTCAGCGCGGTGTACGCCGCGCCGCCAAGGGGCAGCTTTATTGCCGCACTCAAGGACATCAAGGAGGTCTGGGAAATCCCCTGGCCGCTGCCCACGGAATCGGTGGTTTCCACCGGGCATATGCAAACCCCGCTGGCGCCGAGCCGGGACCCGGCGTTGGAAAGCTTCAAAGTGCGTCGCATTGGCGTGCCGGACTATCTCGACGACTTCTTTTTCGACCCCGGCTACGAGCACGTCATCGGTGCCTCAAGAGGCGGGCAGGGCGGCATGGTGGTTAATCTCGACAGCGGCGAAAAAGTCGCCGATCTGCCGCTTGAAGGCATGCCGCACCTGGGCTCGGGGATTACCTGGGAGCACGAGGGCCGGCGGGTGATGGCGTTGCCGCATCTGGGCCGGGCCGAAGTGTCGATCATCGATATGCAAAGCTGGGAGTTGATCAAGACGCTTGAGACCGACGGCCCGGGCTTTTTCATGCGCAGCCACGCAAACTCGCCCTACGCCTGGGTCGATGTGTTCTTCGGCCCCCACCGCGACCGCGTCCACGTGATCGACAAGCAAAGCCTAGAGATCGTCAAAACCCTGACGCCCGAACCGGGCAAAACCGCCGCCCACGTGGAGTTTGACCGCGACGGCAAGAAGCTTCTGCTGAGTCTCTGGGAAGACGACGGCGCGGTGATCGTCTACGACGGCGATACCTTGGAGGAGCTTGAGCGCATTCCCATGAGCAAGCCCTCGGGCAAGTACAACGTATGGAACAAGACGCGCTACGAGGAAGGCACGAGTCACTAGAAAATACCCGTCATTAAGGCGCAGCCGAGCCGGTTGCGCTGGCCTTTGAGGCACGGCCGGCGGTACGCTGGTCAGCGGGTTTCACATTTGTCTATTCAACTACAAAAGGGTGCCAACATGGCCATTTCCAGCTTTAACGATCTTCTCGGTGAGGCGCGCAGCCAGCCACGCCCCCAGCGGCTTTTGCTGGTGTTTGCCAAGGCTGAACTGCCGGACTTCCCCGATGAGGAGCAGCGTCGGCAGTTCGAGCAGGGCGAGGGCGGCGTGTTGGCGCCCACGGTGTGTGCGGATAAAACCCCGGACGAGCTGGCGGATATGAACGCGCTGTTAAAAGAAGCGCAGCAGACCGGCGCCGAGTGGGACGTATTCTTTGTCGCCGGCATGGACGATACCCAGGGCGACGAAGAGATTCAAAACCAGCTGACCAAAATGACCGAGTCGCTGCAAATGGGCAATGTTAGCTCGTTTATTGCCTTTGATAAAAGCGGTGAGGCGCTCAACCTCAACGGCTAGCCTCGGCAGGCCAGAGGCCTGCTTCGCCCGGCAGAGCCGGCCTCCTACGAAAATCTGTGGATTGCCCTAGATCTATTGTAGGAGGGCAATTTATTGCGCGACGGCGCTGCCAAGCGCCTTGGGTTGGTGGCATTGGCACGAACCCCGGCAGGCCACGGGCCTGCTTCGCCCGGCACTTGTGCCCGGGGTGTGGGTATAGCCGGCCTCCTACAAAACCTTTATATATCAATGTTTTGTTTCGCTTCCGCCCAGGTTCGCCAGCCGCTCGAGAGTAATCTCGTCAAAGGCAATCAGCTCGCCGCCATGGTCTTCGATAAAGGCTTCGGCGGCGTTTTTGTCGGCGAAGGGCGCAAGCGTGTGGCCCATGCTGCCGCGACGCTCGTGGCCGATGACGTAGAGCGCCTCTGCCGCGCGGATAAAGGCGTCATCGTCGGGGCTGCCCCACTGGGTATTGCCCATGTCGTGGACGTAGGCGTGGGAGAACTGCGCCTCGTTTTCCGGCTGCTTGAGAAAGGTAAACAGCTCGGCGGTGGAGCAGAACTTCAGCGCCTGGGCGTCGCCGCCCATAAAGGCCTCGCCCTTGGGGCCAGGGTGCGCGGTAATGGTCATGCCGCAGACGTGGCAGCTATCGCCGCTGGCGATGGGCTCGGGATCAGCCAGCGCCTCGGGCGTTGACTCCCCGCAGCCGCTAAGAAGCAGAGCCGCGGCCAGCAGCCCGGCGAGGATAAAATAGCGTGGCAAACGTTGCATGGGCATCTCCTGAGACATATAAAGTTTAGGCCGCGCGGCGCTGAAAGCGCCACAGCGCAAGCCCCAGCGGCAGGGCGGCCCAGCCCAGCAGAAGCACTGTCAAAGTGGCCGGATGAAACGCCCCCGGGGCGGCAATCGCGGTCACGCCGACGTGCTCTCGAGCGGCGGCAAAGCCCGCCAGATTCAACAGCCTGAAGCATTCGGTGGGGTTGAGCAGCAAAAGCCATGCAAGCCAGTCGCTGCCCTGCTTGACGCTGACCAAAAGCGCCAACAGTGCTAAATCAAACACCAGCACGAAGAAAAACCACACGCCGAGCGCCAGGCCCGCTGCGCGCTGCTTTTCTGTGGCACCCACGCTGATCAGGTAGGCAAAGGCGATAAAGATCCAGCCCAGCAGCACGGTGCTGGCAATCAACAGCCCCATGCCTTGAATCAGCTCGCCAAGTGCCACGCCGTCGGCACCCAGCGCAATGGTCACCCCGGCAATGCCAAAGCCAAGCGTGGTGGCCGCGCCTAAAATCAGCCCGTGGCCACAAAACTTGCCCAGCAACAGCGCCGAGCGGCTGATGGGGTAGGTCAGCAGCAGCTGCAGCGTGCCGGCCTCGCGCTCGCCCACCACGGCGTCGTAGGCCAGCAGCAGGGCGATCAGCGGAATCAGA
>Ga0307967_1002297_pt1 | contig 11086 bp, 11 predicted proteins | sample OrgLakmetagen648_FD_201828 | JGI IMG/M metagenome (GOLD analysis project Ga0307967, IMG submission 201828) | Saline water microbial communities from Organic Lake, Antarctica - #648 | ecosystem: Environmental > Aquatic > Non-marine Saline and Alkaline > Saline | place: Antarctica: Organic Lake... | reverse complement strand
CTCTTTTTATCAGTCCTGTACTTGTTAGGGTTTAAAAGGCCACCACAGCCAGAGATTAATGATAGCAAGATGGTTAGCAGGCACCTAACAGCAGCCTTCTTACTCGTCGTTCAGTCACTGCGACTGTTGTTTTATTCAGGTTAACGTAAACAGAGTTGTGCATAACGTCAGGGCTGGCCTAAACCACATACACGGTGCACAAACGGTGTTTTTGGCAGGACAATAACTGAGTTTACGGTCATGTAAGGTGTATATATACGGTCTGGCCCATCCTAATATTGTGTGGTCCCTGCAGTTTGATCCTGATGGTCCTCCCTCCAATCCGATTGAAGCCCCAGAGCCACAATCCCCTCCCCCTTCTGGACTGCTTGGGAATGGCTTTCTAGCCCAGATCGTAGACTGGTTATTTTCAATTCGAAGCCAGCGGTCTTCAGCAAGCGAGCAATTTCTTAACGTGACAGAGAGTGAGGCACAGCAGCAGCAGCAGCAGCAGCAGCAGCAACAGCAGGAGCAGCAGCAAGAGGAAAGTACCCCCACCAAAGACGAGATCCAAGAGGAGTGCAAGTGTACTGATGATGGTATAAGCGGGAGTGTGCGCGTGCAGCAGAGGGGGTGTGCAACACACAGCAGCAGTGACAGCCACACCTACTGTTACGTAGTGGGTGGCAGGCAGTGTGAAAATGCTGTTGCATCAGCTGCATACCTAGGAGCTGCTTGGAGAGAGTGTGAAACAGAAGCAGCGGGAGTGAAGGCCGGAAGAGGAGAGGGAGAGGAAGAAGGAGATAGGAGTGCGGATTTGATGAGGGCTGACGATATTGGAGCTGCTGACGTGAAAAATGCTGATATTGAGGCCGCCATGCGGCAAGCACTTGTTGGTAGAGAAGGAGAGTAGTTTTGTAAAGGTCCGCAATGAAAACTACACTTACAATTAGGTCTGTGGCACGTCATTATTCTCTAGCAAGCGATCAGATTTTGCCCTCAAATCTGTATTTTTTTATCTTGTTAAAAACATTTCAAATCGTAATTGTCATATATAACCACACCTTTTGCAATCAAGGGGCAAACCTTGGAGCGAAGAAGTTAAGTACGATAAGACAGAACCCTACTTTTCACAGAGTCCTTTCATAAATAATAAAACTACGCAGGCAGTGGCACCAAGCTAAGCGAAAGGCGCCGTTTATTTGGTTGCTGAGCGCAGTAAGATTCTGCCAGCACTACCACGAAAAGAAATAGCGGCAAATCAATTAGAATCAGGAGTGGCTGCAGGCTGCCAGGCCTGTAATTGGCCTCTTTATCAGAATTGGTAACAGTAGTGCTGGTAAAACAAAGGGCACGTCGGATGCAAACATGGTTAGCAGCAATACAGCTGACAGAGTGCACACGGAAGTAAGGCTCCAAAATTTGGCTAATCCCACCCGAATTTAAAAAAATGGAGTAGCTCCTTTTGGGATGTTCCTGAGCGGCATCACGCTTTTACAAAAGCAGTCAACGCGAGCTTATGGCAACCCTGATTTGAAGGCGACGAAAACCTATAGTTTCTAGTATTAATGTTGAAAATATATTAAAAACCGAAGACCCATTAAAAAGAAGCAGCGCTCTGACAGGAATCCCGGGCGAGACGACATTCGCTGCAGATACTTTTTAATATAATAAATGAAAATTTTGTAATGTAAATGTTCTCACCTTTGTTTGGTCAAGTGGGTGTCCTCTCGTTTCTACTTTTCGTGTTGCTTGCGCATTCCACGGGGGCACAAAATGCCAGTGAAGGATTGTTCTCTGACTGGGGGATACCAAGTATTGGCATGTTCGGGGTGCTCAAAGCAAGCGGCCGGGAAGACAACACAGGCTTCTTTGGACTCAGAAATGACGAGGGCAGCATACTTCCTGGGTTGATTGCTACGCTAAATCCATTGTTTACAAGCCAGGGATTTGACACAGCGGAAAGGGGGGGGTAAGATCTTTCATGTCAGATCAAGCGTTTGCAAGCAGAGCTGAAGCCTGCCCGTCCCCACTTCATTTTGATCAGCACAAACCTTCACCACCTGCGGTAGTATTAAATGTGTTGAAATGCTTTCATGTTGCCTCACAATTTTCAACAGGGCATCCTCACCACAGCAGCGTGCTGATGACACAAGTTTTCGAATTGTGGGAGGTGCCCAAGCAGAGCAAGACAGGTGAGTTTATTCGAGCAGAGAACGTAGCATAACACGTGCTTGCACCACGCAAAAACCTACTAAGGAGTTATCTGGTCTTGCTTTGTAACGATAAGCGATTCTTCCTTATTCTAGTGTGGCTGGTCTTTCTTAACGCACCGGCTTGCTTACTAGTGAACTGCGACCTAATCACAAGCTTTGATGATCGCTCTTCCTTCCTGCCCGTCCATGTCACACCACATTTGTTGCTGTAGCACTTTTCATACTGCTATATCTGTTGCATGTTATCCATGCTCCACCTTCACTTCTATACATATCTGTCTACCCTGCCAACCCTTTGCATACCTACCTGTTATATTTTAATACCTGTTATATCCTACCTGTTATATCCTAGGCCAGTTTTACTGCTGCTTTATCAAGGGACCTACCCAAATGCACCACCCAGTTGCATCATTGCAATGCTCACTCAATTGCCCTCTACACATCCTCTGTGCTTCACAGGTTCAATTACATGGCCTCGTTCCGTAGCCAATCAAATGAGCATATCTGTGGTGGTACGCACAGCACCTCAACAAGCAAGCAGGGCCAATACCCCTTTTTAATAGTGATATGTATTACTTATACTGCATTACTTATACTGCAGAGTGTTGTGTTATGGCAGTTTATTTACAGAGAGGAAAACAGACCCAGCAGGAAAATCAAAAGACCGGATCAGACTAACCGCTAAACTGTCTGTTACCTGCTGAGAAGTAGGGTTGGCCAGAACCGTATAAATACGCTGTATATGACCGTATATGTGATGAAATCCCTGCAAAAAATGCCGTGTATACACCGTATATTTACATATGGTTCAGGCCAACCTTACTCACGTCACTTTGTTATGTAGGGCAACAGGCTCTTGAGTACTAAGTATCTCCCACTTTTACACTGTGTGTACAAAGTAATGGCCGGTTGCGTGGCCTACACAACAGGGGCACTGGTATCTAAATCAGCCGTTTTGACAGCGGCACACTGCCTTGAGTCTGGGGACATATACAAGGTCCACATTGGGCGGTTCAACAGAGTCCAGTGAGTAGTTTTCCTCCACTCAGAAATTTGCTCTTACATAGGTATTTATTGCTACATCTCTGAAGAGCATTGCCAAACACGTGGCAAGCAAATTTACGCAACACCTGGATTACCAGTTGTGTGCCGAGTCATTGACTCATGAAATACGCTCTTTTACAGTTTGCTACCTCCCCTTGACCTATGTGACACGCCAAAGCTCAAAAATTCTTTGAAATCAGGCAAGCTGGTGAGGTCAGCAGCAGTGACTGGTTTGCACGAGACTGCGCCAGTTTGGTTGTGCATCCACAGGTGGGCTGAGTGAGGCTGAGTGAGGCTGAGTGAGGCTGAGTGAGGCTTAGTGAAGGATTTGAACTTGCTTAGGTTGTTCTAGGAAAGGAAGCACAGGCACCGGCAACAATGATTGCAACATTCCTGACCAAGGGAGTGCCTGCGGGTCCATGCTTTTAGCCCCTTAAACCTTCGGCATCACGCAAGCTGTAAATATATATTTTCCACATGATGAAGGGACAAGAGGGTGTTGTTAATTGTCAGTAGTATAAAAAATTATTGTGGAGTGTGGAATTCCAGTACTATCATCAATTTTATCAGGAGCCGGTTACAGGTCAAGCCTGCTGCCCACCTGATCCCCATTGGTATTTTTCTCGTACTTTTTGGTGGAGGAGTATAACGGTACCCGGTACCAGCGTGGCTCCTTTTCCTTAATCAATGTAGGGATTGATTTTTACTGCCTGCGTAGTTATCTTTTCTTTAATTCATATTCTATTATAAGGTGGTCAACAAAAAGTGTGCCTTTTTGGAGGTGAGTACAAAATCCCAAGGGCCCATTTCTGTTCAAGATTCCAGTTATAGAACTGCAAAATGTGTATGTACACCATGTATATTTAATTGCAGTGGTCAACAGAGACCTACACTGGGGATCTGGGATTGTGCATTTTAGACGAAGAAGTGGGAGAGATCAAACCAGTGGCAATTTCGACAGGTATGTACTTTCAGTAATTTAATTTTAAGCGGTTTTTTGAACCCTGTGCAGACTAGTTCATTTAGGAGCTGCAATTTTGAACACTTTTTCCATGCACAATGAGTATGTGTCACGTATGTGTCTGAGCCATGTGTCTTTACGCAACTCAGGAAATTTTAGCTTGCCAAAACAAGATGTACCCCTAACTGTCTTGGGTTTTGGAGCTCTGTCAGAGGATGGAACCAAAGCAGATCAGCTGCAGGTAAGAGGTATATTTGTAGATTTGCTGTGGCTTAGACATTTTGCCTCTTGACATTGTATAATGCTTTCCAAACAAGACCCCTCTTAAGTCAAAATTCATGCAGACACATAGAGTTGTGAGACCTGATTTTGCCGGCACAATCCAAAGGCTGCCTTTAAATGACATAGCTGTGCAAATTATGTTCACCCCTTGCTGACGCAGCATACAGATCGCACAATTGCGTTGGTTTCACGCACACAATGCACGGCTATCTGAAGAAGGGCGGTGTAGGCCTGAAGGCATTTCAATACCAGCAAATGCTCACTACCCTGAACTCATTTTATTTTTACATTTGTACAAACATGCAGAGTGTCAATGTCTCCAACTTGGGCCTTAGTGCTTGCCGCTCGGCTTATGATTACATAAATGCCACCCAAATATGCGCAGGTTCGTGCTTCGGGCTGTCTTGCAAAGTTAATAGGTCTTTAGGCCGGAAAGATCATACGCTTTGCACGTTCCAAGCCAAACCTATAAGTGCAGCTGCCTCATTGCCTCATATAATGTACATTCACACTCACACACACATGAGCACACACACAATCTGCAGTGCAAAATATTGATTAATGTGTAAGCTCAGTCTACCACAAATATTTACACAGGCTCCTTAGATGGAGGAAAGGACGCTTGTCAAGGTACGGGCAACGTGATGTTTACAATTTTAATTCTTATAATGTCCACCCCTTTCACCGTCCACGCATCACCCTCCTCCTCCTTCATTTTTTCTAGATCAGTATCCATTCACAAGCATCATCTCTTGCTGCTCCTTCCCTACATGGTCGGTACTTTGAATGAAGGTGACAGCGGCGGACCTCTCATCCTTCTCGACCAAATTGGCAACGCCACGGAAGACGTCCAAGTTGGGGTAGTGTCTTATGGGCGTGGTGAGTCATGTGGGCATGCTTGCTGTCTTATGTGAATTGTGAATTGTGAGTCATGTGGGCATGCTTGCCCCCAAGCTGCTTGTCCATGGCACCTTGAGTCCATCTCTAACAGATAAGGAAGCATACAAATAAAAAATACAAATATACAAAGAATGGCCCTAGAACTGTGCACAATATACATGCCACGTGTCCAGGCTGCGCACGGGCGGAGGCTCCGGGAGTTTACACTCGAATTGCAGAGTACGCGGCTTGGATCACTGAAACACTACGCGCGCAGGTAAAATATCAGTGAGGGGGACGTGCTTTCACCACAGCTAGGTCAGGTCAGGATGAAGCAGGGCCCCAATGTGCGCTGCAGATAAGTGCAATCGAATGCAATCAAGTGCAATCAAGTGCAATTAAGTGCAATTCAATACTCTAAGCTCTAAGAGCCTTAGCGTTGCAATCAAAACGGGTATTGAGCTACAAGACTGCTGCTCCTGATACAGACGGAAAAATTATAAATCCTCCAAACCTACAGGAGGTAGCCGGGCCTAAGGCCTTGACTGTCTCATTCAGCGCCTCTAGCCCATCGCTTGAACCTGAGAAGCCTGGTGGTTCCAATCGTCTGTTCAAGGGTCTGGCTGATCTGCAAGCTACACCGCCTTTGCCCTTGTTTGGAGGTCTTCAGCTCTTTCGTGACACAGAGCGTGAAAAACAAGAAAAACAGCAGGTGAGGTTTTAGGCACCACTGTCTCCGGTGTTTCTGAAGTCCACACAGTCCACTGTTACATTAGGAAATCCATCTACCTCTACCGCGCTCTAGCTCATCTGTACTCCACTGCCTGCTGTTGGCTGAGCCAGCGTATTTGACATCAGAATTGAAAATCACCTTAAAGTAAAAAGGATGATATGATGTTATATCCTAGTTGCCCTATTTTTCCATCCTGAAATGCTGTGTGTCAGCTTCCTACACCTAAAAAGAATATAAAAAAAGAAAAGAAAACTCACTCACCTCATGAGCTAAGGAAAATGAAACTATTCTGGTACCAAGCACCATAATACTTCTGCACCATAGCACTCCTTCATAGGGTTGGCCAGAACCATGTATATATGATGTATAGGTATCCGGTATTTTGGCTTAGAAATCACCAGATATGCGGTCATATACGGTGTATATATACGGTTCTGGCCCACCATGCTCCTTCACCATAGCACTCGTTCACCATAGCAGATAAAAAGGCACCAACAAAAAATGCTGGGTCCATCAAAGTGCCATAAGGAGAAAATAAGACACGGACTGGAGTTCTAGGCTGCCTCTCAAATAAGCAGTTATGCGTCAAGCACCAAACAATATATATTAATCTGCACTCATAGATTAATCTGCAAATCACATAACCTGCCATGTTTTCCACCAATTACCCAGCTGCTTTTTTTCTACTCCTGCACAACCAAGTGCCCTTTTCGCTCGCTTCAGGTTCTGTTTTGTCCGTTTATACTCTTGCACAACCCAGTGCCTTTTTTGCTCGCTTCAGTCTGTCACACGATTACCCAGGTGCCTTTTCAAAAGTGCTTTGAAGCTCATACACAACACCCCAGCTTGAACGCAGCATCTCTCCAACTGAAGTTAATTCATCATTTCTTCAGGAAGCACAATCTGCTGCATCATCTAATGGCAAGGCGGTCAAACCAGATCAAGGAGAAGATGCGTCATTGCTGGAGGAAGGAAAGCGGCAGCCAGATCTGAGGGGGTTGCCGGCAGGAAACGAAGACAAAATAAGAGAAGTAGAGTTTGACATCGAAGACATTGATGCTGCCGTGAGGGCGGCACTTTGTTGCTGATGTTTGTGGTACTTTGCGTTGTCTATGGCTGAATGAGGATTGTAGGTGATCATCATGCATCTGTATTTGGTTCGTGAGCTGTGGCACCTGTGACACTTCTCTTTTATCTTTATGCGGGAGATCAGGGATGGAATATTGAGGCAAGTCATCAAGACAGCATGCCATCTGTTTGAACTTCCCTCATTCTTTCTGGAATTCTTTCTGGAATAAGGCTGCTTGTTACAGCCCTTCTATATTATGCTCAATTCATTGTTTTTGATCGCGGTCTGCCTTCAGCTAGTATGAGATCCAGTTCAACATTGGTCATTTGATATTACTATAGATCGAATCTACATCTCTCACGCGTGACTTCATTGTGTAATCGATTCTTGCTGCTACAAAAGGGGCGCGAAAGACCTGGGAAAATATCACGGGACAAAGTGCCTGAAACAGGCTTGATTTTGAGCCTTAAGCCTTAAATCAGGCCAGCCATCCCTATAAAAGTTCTTGCCCCAAAGCAGGAAAGTACATTTATTTAAGTATGTAGGAACCTTAATTAGACATATCTAAGCACCCCTGCACACTCAGTTTGTGGCGGGAGGTGCCCAGGTGGGCAGGGTGAAATTGGTTGAAAATTCCTGCAGTGGAGTTTCAAAAGCTCCTCCCAAGTACCATCGACAGGGGTGTTTGCAATATTATCGGGGACGTTTTGGCAAAGGTCCAGGGGTCTAGGGTGAAGGTCCGATTTTGGACCCCCTTTTGGCAGGGAGTGGTATTTCCAAAATAACAAAATGCAAAGGCTTTTACCACACTTGCTCTGGCCGGCGCCTTGGTGGAGGGGTCTACGCGAAGTTGAGAGCAGATGAAATTTTTTTATCTCAGCTGTCGGTGCCCACCACGGCCCATCTCCAGCATTCCAGACCATAATACTTGACATGGCATGCCTTGGGAGCATAATGAAGGGCTCCCGACACTCAGGTGATGGCCAGAAAGCGTGTTTTCAGGGTTTCCAGGAATGCACCATTTTTGCCCAGCAAACAGGCCCACGCACTTGAGTCCTTTAGAGGCAAAATTTCAACCCCAGTTTTTTGCTTTGATAGGTATGGTTTGACCCTAAACCTATCTGGGAACAAAAGAATTGGTGGATTTCGGACCAAAACCCGCATTTCTACACCCACACCACCTTAAGCGTGATGGCCAAATTCACCCCTTAAGGGCACTTTTCACACACTGCACCTCAACTTCTAATTGTTTTTTTGTTTTAATCAGTAGATTTTACTGATTTGATTGACATTCTTAAAGCGGGGGGTTGCCCGATCACACCCGCCCGGCGGTTACTGGCTCAGCACTTGCGAAAATTGAGCTCCCAGGTCCAAAATTGAACTTCATGGAATCATTTAAAAATTTGTGTGTTGGGAAATAAGGGTATTTTGAGAACATCTGCAGGCTCAGATTTATGTATTTTGGACAATTGGGTGTTGTGCAGGCTGAGCTGCCTGTTCTGGGCCCTCGAAAAGCACCCTAAACGGCCAAAAGTTTGCAAATTTTTAAACTGTGTGTGGGTATTTAATGGTTGTTTCCTTTGCTTTCACACTGCACATCACACAATTCTCCGGCTAGTTATAAAATGTAATAACAAAATTGGCCAAAGACCACAGTCAGTTAAAAGAAGGCAATACATGGTTCTCAATATTTAGGTCTGCAAAGCATCATAGCCAACGAGCATTCACCGCCCCCTTCACACTTTCAACGCTGCACAGCTCTTTGAGAACACTACTGCGTTCTTTTGTGCACTGCACAAATTCGTCATGGCCTGGCAACTCAGAAAACGGTGGCCTTCATATTTAGGATGAAGACTGGCCCTTATGCTTGCAGCACAACCACATCCCTTAATACTGGCAGCACACTCACTACTGGCAGCACCCTGCTTTTCCCAAGGGGCTTTGCCATGCCGCCTGCAAATATATGCAAACAGGTTTTAGAGGGGTCTGAATATTTATAAAAGAGGTGGCTACACTTACTACAAGCCAAAAGGGAGTCACATCAGCCCGTTATCTGCAGTAATACAGCTTGTTGGCCATGCTGCCTTTAACCTTTGTATTATGGGTGAAAAAGTCAGCGTTTGTGAAAGCTTCATATTCACTCATAAACAATTCAAAGGACTTCCAGTCTTTAACTACAGCATAAATGCTGCCATCAGGAAGGGCTTCAATTGAGGTCAGATCAGCACCAACAGACTATACAGCTCGAAAGTCAGTGACATGTTGGTGTAAAAGTGTGCAGTTAGGAGGAGGAGGAAAATGCTACAGAAGTTCTGCCTTATAATCCCTCCAGAAGATAATTAGAAGCTGAGGTGCAGTGTGTGAAAAGTGCCCTTAAGGGGTGAATTTGGCCATCACCCCGTGAAATAATGCAAGGGACCGAAAGGGTGCGAAAAGTGCAAACCTGAAAAACCAATGCTGAAAATTCAATATTGAAAATTGAAGTGTGGTATAAATTGCGACGCAGCACAAACATATTATTTCGTTTCATTTCTACTCTTTGATGCAAGACGCAAGATACAAGCCCAGTGGCACAACTCTGACTATATCGGAACGCTGGCAGTGCGATGGCACTCGGATTCAAAAATGTTGCAAGACAAGGCCAGATCAGAACCGACAGGGAAACCAGGCAATGGTTCCGGGTTGGTAGACCAAATTTGTACATAGCAGAAGCCTGCTGGAAGCTTGGCATCATTCAAGGGAGCCCAGGATGCATGATGTAGGACGATAGAAATGAAACGAAAAAAGTGTACTGCATTGCAATTTATACCGAACTTCTATATTGAAATTTCAACATGTTTTCAACATTGGTCTTTCAGATTTGCACTTTTCGCACCCCCCTTTCAGTCCCTTGAGAATTTTACAATTCTACTCAACCTTTTCTTTTGCGATTGTCTAATTTTATTTAAACGATTATAGAAACGATAAATCCAAGTCCGTAAACTTATGATAATGTAATCAAGCTTTTGAAATCAATATTGTAAAACTGCGAGCAATTGCCGTTAAACTTATTTTCTGTAGAGTTCCTCTAAGGACCTCAGTACATTACCGGCCCTGCAATGCAATACAACGTTACTTAGGCAACCCCCCACCGCTTCTGTAACACCACACTTGTTCGTGAGTAATGTCACTTGCCCATACCAGACGTGCCCTTTCCAGTACTGTTATCAACTCTCATCAGGAGCCGGTTTCAGGCCAAGCCTGCAACCCTCCTGATCCCCATCGATTTTTCCTTTCCTTTTCGCGGTGGAGGAGCTTTACGGTACTCGGTACCAAGGTGACTCCTTTTCCTTAATTAATGTGGGGAGTGGTTTTTACTGTGCGTAGTTTCTTTTTTTTCTTCTTTTCTTTTCACATTATTGAAGTTTGGAACAAAGTCAACTCTTGTCGTCCTGCCGGCATGTAGGCATTGTAGCCACTGGGCGCTGTGAGTACTGCATCACTGACATTGATGATCGATCGACCATGAAGCACCAAGAAAATGACCGAAGAATCCCCCTCAAACGACGACCCTATACTCCCAGAAGTGTACACTGCGATGTCACACTAGCTTGCATCTGCAACGTAGACGGAAAATGCAAAGCGTGCTCACCTCTGACGTCTCAACATTGTACTAAAAGGCAAAATGAAACGGCTTATTCACCCGCCCCCCAAGAGTCTTGCAAAGCTCGTGGGCCTATCATCAGCCGCTGGTGACTCCCTGGCGGGCTTTTTGTAATCAAGTCTTCTTTCCATTTATCGACTAAACCTCTTTTCACATTTCAATGCTAAACCACCTCCTAAACCTCCTGATGCACTGAACAGGAATTCAAGGCACATAGATGCACGGGCTTCAGCTGTCCCTCTGGGTCGTGGTCGTGTTTTACAAGGTATGAACAGAACTG
>Ga0307967_1002295_pt1 | contig 11091 bp, 15 predicted proteins | sample OrgLakmetagen648_FD_201828 | JGI IMG/M metagenome (GOLD analysis project Ga0307967, IMG submission 201828) | Saline water microbial communities from Organic Lake, Antarctica - #648 | ecosystem: Environmental > Aquatic > Non-marine Saline and Alkaline > Saline | place: Antarctica: Organic Lake... | reverse complement strand
AACAAGCCCACTCACTCTCAACAAAAGCGTCTCTTGTTCTATGCTTGCTCCAATCATTGCTTTGTAATGTGGTTAGGGTTGGCCAGAACTATATATATATACCGTGTATAATACAGTGTATTCACAGTATTTCGGGCAGCGAAATCACCAAATATACGGTTGTATGTAATAAACGGTGCGCATATGTGGTTCTGGCCAACTTCAAATATGGCCGTGGTGCAGGCTAAAAGGCAGACAGATTTCAGAAAGGTCGCACCTTAAACGTCTGCCCTTTTTTCATTTGGATCCGGAGCTGGTCATTAGCGTGCAGCACCTGGAGGCAGAACACTGGGTTTATCTACGAGAAATAGCCGAATATGGTCACACATTGATCATGTGAGATCTCCTGAGAAATAGCCAGATTTTTTATGTGGCTATTTCCGACGGCTTCTCCTCGAGGGTAGTACAGCAGACATCCTGTGCATTTGGCCAATGCGCACAATAATGGTATGGAGCTGGCAAACCTTTTTTGGTGTATTGATTTGACTTCATGATCCAACCTAGATCATTGACCTATTTCACATGATTTGTTCACAAGTGTCAAGGGTGCGTAGCTTTGCATCAGATTGCCACATAAAGGCATCCTAGCAAGAATCATAGACCCCCAGTTTGTGCAGGATGCACGAGGCTTTAACACATATCCAGTGGCCCTTGTCAAGCCTTTGCGCTTTAGGCACTTATAACTCAAACTACATTTGCTTCACCCACCTCAACCATGCCTGCCTTAATGATGTGGTTTACAGCCCCAGGGGATCCGTTAATTCGGTAATTTAGATCGCCCGACCATAGCACAATGTCGTGCGCGTGGCTCGCATCTTTAGGGCCCTGTGCGTGTGTGCATGTGTGTGCATGTGTGTACTATTGTAACGAGTATGGTGCTAGTTGCTACAGCTCTATCAAATTCATCCTCTTCAATCATGCCTTTTCTTTTCACAGTTCTCAATTTCAGAACACAGCCTTCCCCGTTTGGCTGGGTTTTGCTGGCAAGCCATGATTCCTCTTGCGTCAACACTGCATTGCCATTCCGTGTGCATGTAAGCACACATATACCTTTGCATGTAAGCACACATTTACCTTTGCATGTAAGCACACATTTACCTTTGCATGTAAGCACACATAAACCTTTGCATGTAAGCACATATTTACCTTTGCATGTAAGCACACATATACCTTTGCATGTAAGCACACATATACCTTTGCATGTAAGCACACATTTACATTCGCATGTAAGCACACGTATACCTTTGCATGTAAGCACACATTTACCTTTGCATGTAAGCACACATTTACCTTTGCATGTAAGCACACATTTACCTTTGCATGTCAGCACACATATACATTCGCATGTCAGCACACATATACCTTTGCATGTCAGCACAAATATACCTTTGCATGTAAGCACACACATATACCTTTGCATGTAAGCACACATATACCTTGTCTTTTGCACGACAAATATTACACGGGTACGTAAACATACCCAGATAAATCAGGCTGCTCTTACAAAGCAAGGCAGCAGCAAAACCCCGACTTCGTTTACATATCTTTAGTTTTACTGGACCATGGAGTGCATGGGAGCTGCACTGGAAAGCAACCAGACAGTGCCGTACATGGAGTGCATGGGAGCTGCACTGGAAAGCAACCAGACAGTGCCGTACATGGAGTGCATGGGAGCTGCACTGGAAAACAGCCAGACAGTGCCCAACAGGCCCAGGGGAACTCTGCACATCAACTCAGGCGCCTACCTCTGCATCTATCTGCTTACCCCTGCATCTATCTGCCTACCTCTGCACACAGCATCTGCGGCCTATATAAAGTATGTGTCACTCACCTTTGCTCCTAACGGTGCCACACTGCCTCCTTTATTGAACATCGCCCGCGTGGCAGGCCGAGTTGGAGAAATAGACCTCGCAAGCGGCAAGGGCGGCGGCGGTGCTTGCAAGAATGGGGCGATGTGAAGACGATGCGGGGGTGAAGGGGCGGTATTGCTAGGAGCATCGACAAGCAAAGGGCTGATTTTATTGGACCTGCTGCTTGCTTTGAAGCTAAGTGGGGCGAATGTGTTGTGTGCTGCGTGTGGTGGCGCCCCGCCGCCTTGCCCCTGCTGTGGCGGGTCGTTTGGGCCTGGGGCGTGTGGGGAGTGCACGTGCCCGGAGGAGGGCATGTCGTCTGGTTCTGGGGCGATGATGGCCTTGCCTGTTAGGTCCCCGAAGCACGACAATTTCACTCCTGCCTGCTGCCTGCTGCTGTTGCTCCCGCTTTTGCTGCTGTGTCGGGTGTGTCGGGAGTGCTGGAGGTGCTGCAACTGATGGCCGGTAGCAAAGGAGTGCTGTAATAGGGCAGAGATTTCTGTGGCAGTGCAGGGAGTGCTGCTGTCTTGCAGAGAGTCTTGCTGCTGGTGGGAATGCTGCGGATTGGCAGAGAGATTCGTAGCATTGCTATTGTCTTGCAGGGGATGTTGCTGCTGGTGGAAATGCTGCGGATGGCCAGAGAGACTTGCAGCAGTGTTATTGTCTTGCAAGGGGTGTTGCTGCTGGTGGGAGTGCTGTGAGTGGACAGAGAGCCCTGCAGTAGTGCCGCTGTCCTGTAAGGGGGGTTGCAGCTGTTGGTGTGTGACAGAAGAAGCCAGTGCTCCGCTTATGCTGCCTTCAGAGTGGGCGGCTGCTTGTGCCGGGGAAGAGCCTCGTAGGCTTTGGGGACCAAAGACTGGAGAAGCGTGCTGCGGGGCCAGCAAGCTGCCTTGCGTGCCGTCACCTCCGCTGGAGCAACTCCAAGGCTGGGGTATTCCTTGGGTTGGGGCACGGAACGGCTGTGGGGCATTAGAGTACTGTGAAGCACTGAAAGGCGGCAAGGCACCAAACGGCTGTGAAACCTCTTGCTCTGCAGCACTCTGAGTTCGGGTCATCCCCCTTTGGCCTACAGCTTGACTCAGCCCTTGCTCCACATGCTGACCAGTACTGCTGAATAAGTGGCGACTGTGTGTATATGCACTCTGATCATGGCCAGCCCCTGAATGTAGGTTGCCGCCCTCTACACCCTCCCCTAAGTTCACGCCGCTCCTGCTACTCAGCTCCCTGTTGTGCTGTGTTGCATTAGCTTCATGCAGTGACAGCTGATTCGCGCTGTTTGAAAGTCTGCTCCTGCCATGCATCTTGGGCATCTGCACGCATCAGAGTGGAACGAAAGCAATCCCCAACGCGATAGTATTCAGGTGCTGGGAGAGGATTGTGCTTGACTTTGACTTTTGGTACTAGGAAAGCGCGGCCCAAAATCCTAAATTCAGAGGAAGCACGGCTTTATAACGTAACTCACATAACACGTAACCACAAAAAAGGCAAAAAACCCATCCCCAAGCACAGCAATGCTGGTACAGTTGTAACACGTATTTGCGTATTTGTCAATTCTTCCTCTGACTCAACTGGTGGGAGAGTTGGGTGCCTCATTTGCCCTTTTGTTTGTCCAATACTTGCCTTCTTCTTACTATGAGCACCTAACCTTTTTGTCCACCCACCCACCCACCCACCCACACAAACACACACACCTCCCCCACTACATACATCCTGCACCTGAGTGATAATTGGCAGCTACGGCAAGATATAGCTACGGCAGCCGTGCTATGGAGACTCAGCACACCTGATCCAGTGACGAAAGGGGCTGCCCCTCCTCTTCTTGCTGCGTCTCAGCGTGCTGCACAGGATGGCTGACAAGGCCTGGGTTCTGCTGATCGGTTGATGCACCAGGTTGCTGCTGCTGTCCCTGGTTCTGCTGCGGGTAGTGAAGATGGTGCTGGTGAGCTCCTAGCTGTTGCACGTGCTGTGGGTGCTGTGGGTGCTGTGGGTGCTGTTGCGCGTGCTGTGGGTGCTGTGCAAACACGCCCTGACCTTGGCCAGGTGACCCTGCACCGTTTGCAGTCACACCCCAATAAGGCTGCACCGCACTGCCCTGCTGTCCTGCCACACCCCCTCCCTGCTGCTTTAGTGGAGACACCCCTCCCACGTGGTGGAGGGGGCCTAGAAATACTGCCGTTGAAGCGTCCTTCGCACTAGAGGAGATGCGAGCTTGAACATCGGCTGGTTGCCCCTCTGAAGCTGCTGCAGCACTCATGCAATCTTCCTCCATCGTTGTGGTGGCGCCCGCTTTGAACAGGTTGGCCGCAATGCGAGCGTAGTCAGCGTTGCGACGCTTCACGTGTTCTCCATGGGCGGCAAGGTGGCAAGTGACGAGCAGGATGCGCGTGCCTGTGGACGTGTGTGTTCATGCTAGCATGAAGGTAAGTGCGCGGACGCTGCTAGGTGGCAGGTTGTAAGCAGAAAGACAAGTGTGCCTGTGCTGTGAATCTGTATTGAATCCCTGACCGCACACTTGTCCATTTGCGTCTGCAAAAAGTAACTCGGGCCTGCCAATGTTATCTCATCAATGGCCATACAAAGGACTCTGCATTGGACCAAGGTCAGCTTGTTAATGGCTGGCCACTTCATAGTATGAGCATGTGCAGTTTCATTCTGGATTGCCTTCTCTATTGACAATTGAATCACTCCTTGCATGAAATAAGACAAGCAACTGTGCTGCAGGACTCACGTCAGATATTTCCATCCGCTGTTTTTTGCTAGGTATTGAACGCATATTCACGTATTCACAATTACGCCCAGCTTTAATTTGTTTTTGTGATTTGTCCTAAACACTTGCTGTACACACAAAAGCCCAGCTCCATCTGCAATGCTGCACGTCACCGCTACTGACTGTCAACTTGCTGCACACACAAAAAATGCAGTCCCACCTGCTATGGTGCATGATACAGCAACCCCCCCCTTGTTGCCCAGCACGTTGCCAACGCCACACGCTACTTTAGAGGACTGGATGTTGCACACTTCAGGCGCAAACTGAGGAGCGTGAGTAGGGCGAAAACTCAGGAGCGTGAGTGTGGAAAGCAGAACACACAAGCTTTGAGTCCAGGCATGCTTGGTGGCACGCAGCTTTTTTAAGAGACCCAATTGCTACGGCAGTGCCCATCGCATCTCAATACATTTTTAACTGCCGTCACTACCAAAGGGCGCTGTCCTGATTACTAATTCATAGAGACACGTGCAAATTGTGTTTTCCACTCAGTACAGGAAGATGGCCTCCAAAATAGTGTTCACACACAAGAGAATGAGCCATGCACTTGCTGCAAGCTGCAAAGGCACGCACCGACTTGCGTGCAAACACCAGCAGCGAAATTGCCATCAGGCTGTCTTGGGCAACCTGCGTGCAGTTGCCAGCTACTTGTCAGTGAGACAAGTGCAGCCGGCTAGCTTGCAACTGTGAAGGGTTTTTTATCAGGCAGTAAAAGTACAGAAGCTTTGTTTCTTGGCAGCAGGCTGTATCTGTTCTCATTCTAGTTTTGACCGGAGGCAACGTTTTACGTGCATTCGTGCCTTTAGGCTGCCCGGTCACTTGCGTCCACGCTGTGCAGCTTTGCAAGTGTACCTGGCCCTTTGATTCAAAGGCTAGAAAGGGAGGGTGCAGCACACAGCACCTTGACGTAGCCACCGGTGACCAGGTGCTCTTCCAGCAGGCGCTCCCATTCCCCAAGGGCACAGCTCTCCTGGGTGCCAAACACAAACCTGTGAGCAACGAACAAAGTTCAGGGTTAGCTGGCAATAGCGGCATCAGGGCACAGAGTTTCTGGTTGCCAAACACAAACCTGTGGGCAATGTAGAGCTTTGTGCGTGCAGATGACGTGTTTGTTCATCAAGGCACTGTCCTCGTGAGTCGGAACGAGGCAAAAATGCATGCGATTCCTCGTGGGTGTGGTGTATGTGGGTATGTGGGTGTATGTGGGTGTGTGGGAGTGTGGGAGAACGAGGCAAAAATGCAATCGAAACGAGGTGAAGTGCATGCTAGGAATGTCATAGCGCCCGGTGCCAACGTGGTTTTTGTGAAATGTCTTAGAATTCGATTCTCACTGCTGCTATACACATTGCTTTACTTTTGCCAGGTCTTTGAACACATTCAGCTACTGCAGCAAAAAGTTCCGTAATTAAGGCACCAGTTGTGATGCATTTTGACCTCCCAGTGCTTTTAAGTCAGAATCTAACACATCAGCTAGCTGTCAGTGTGACACTGGTGTTTGAATTGCATTGGTGATTTATAGGGTTGGCCAGAACTGTATATATACACCGTATATGACCGTATATTTGATGATTTCCCTGCCAAAAATACCGTATATACATATACACCGTATGTATTTGGTTCTGGCCAACCCTACTGATCTGAGATCAAGCTGTGTTCAATGAGGAAGCAGCTACAAATGCTGAACATCCACCCCACTTCAGCCATAAGACCACACCTGCTCGTGTATTCCCTCAGTCATCCCGTAAGAGATGCGATGGGTTTAATTGCCAAGTTGGCCAGACATTTTGTAAGCAACACTGTGTTGGCAGGGGCAGAACACAGTTGACCTAGTGGACCTGAATGCGAGCACTCACATGTCTGGCTCCTGCTGGCCCCCCCAACTAAACAGAGCATCCGGCAAGCGCTGATCAGGGATTGTGCCTGCCATGTTGAATGTCACAACGTGCAGCAGCACACGTAGCACGCCCTGTGGCTTAGTCATGCTGGCCTGTGTTTGGCCATGCATGACACTGGGAGGAGCAGGCTGGAACTGCTTTTGCTGTTGCTGGTGGTAACCAGGAGAGGAGGAGCAAGTGCTGGCTTGCGTATGAGCGTGCATGTCTTGCTGGTTGCCATCAGCTGCTTGCTGCTGTGCTTCTCCACAATTATTGCTCCCTGCTGATAAGGAAGAAGACACAATTAGGCTTGTGATATTGATTGCGCTCGGACACTGCTTCTCCTTTTCAAATTGCTAACAGAAGTGTGAGAGCAGGAATGTGAACATGTCACCAGATGCACGCACCAAAGGGCACCAAAGAGCACAAGTGCTGCGTTGCGTTATTGAATTGAGGTGGAGCTTGCACATCGCTTTGTACAGCGTGCGTGCCCAAGGTTGGACCACCATGGATGAATGGGGCCAACGGGGGCAATACAGGCATGTCGCTTTGACTCAATCCTCTAGGTTCACTAGTGAAGTGCCAAGTAGAAGCATAGATCTAGTACTCATGCAGGTACCGGTATTTTCCTGCTCGACAGACGCGTCCTCGGTAGAGGTTTGACTTTTAACTTATAATAAATGTGATAATCTAGGGAATAATGTAATTTAGAACAAAATGGTCCTGAAATCGCTGTCAGTTCTCTTCCTCCTCTCTTTTGTGTACTGCCTTCTGCCAATTGATTCCTTTCTTTCCCAAGCCTCCCGGCTTGCTGTGCTTGGTGTGATCGTTTGCTGCATCTTGGCACACCAATTGGCCAAGATGTTAAATAAGATGGTTAGAGCACACAAGCAAGCAACAGAAGACAAAACCCAGCAGGCTCTGCATGCCAAGTTCAAGGGGGAGAGGCAGTTAGCGCTGCAGGCAAAGCAGCGGCAGTTGGAGCGACAGGGTAAGGAGGGCACGGGGTGTGGTGCCTGCTTGTTATGGACAGATGTTCCCAACGGCGTTGAAACAAGCGTGTGTGCCTTCCTCATCTCCCAGTGCGAGCAGCAGAACAAGAGAAGGTCAGCGCTGAGGAGGAGGCAAAAAAAAAAACTGCACAGGCGCAGGAAGCGGCAAAAGAGAAGCGAAGAAAGAATGAGGAGGGGCAGGCAGCAGTGAAGGGCAAAAGGGAGCAGATCCACGCGGGGGTGTATGCACGCAAAGAGAGTGGGCAACAACTGCAAGGTAAGAAGTGAGGTAGGCCTCGTTTCATCATGAGTCAAACGTCCAAACCTGCGATCTGCACGCTTGTCTGCATGCTCATGTCCTCTTGTTTGTGTGGCCCTGCACCCAATGATCTTTTTCTTGTTGTTTTCTGGTTGTGCCCTTGCTGTCCTTGCTGAGCTGGCTGTTAAGTTTGTGTCAGAGGAGTGTTTTCTACCGCAAGACAGCGTAGAAGGCCGTGTGCGTACAAGGGGGGAGCATTGTTTGAGAGAGCGAACGTCATTCTCTGTATTTTACGCAGTGCCAAATTGCGTATGAACGACATGGAAATGGAAATGCAGTAGCTATATCGAACGGCATTTCATTGGCATATAAAAGAACGACAAATAAGTGCACTGTTTAAGTTGGCCAGGACACCATGCACACCATATAAATGCAGGTACCTATGCCTTGAAACCTCTAGTATTAGGTATACTGTCATCCACACGCAGTACATAGTGAGTGCTTTCACTTCAAGCTGAAGTGTTCCAACGAAACGCTCGTCCTGCTGTCTAACCATGGTGTTTGTCACTACATAATTTTGTTCTGCGAGGACTGACAGTACAATCATGGCCAAACCCATCAGCTTTGATCCTTGTGCGTTTATGAGAGAGAGGCCTGCAGTTCTGCAACAGCCCTGCATTTATAAACATAAGCACAGAAATGCTGACATTCTGAGATTAATATATAACGTATGTATGACGTATGACACAGTGGTACATCCAGCTGTTTCAAGCTGGAGTTTGCTTTGCTTACGTGCACATTCACACACACACACACTCACACAGATACACACACACACATACGTGCACACACACACACACAACACACACATACAAATACGCGCACAGATGCACACACACATACACACTCACACACACATACACACACACATCAACACAAACTCAGGTTCCTCTTCTAGCACCATAGAAACGGATTCATGTGGCAGGGAGCAGGACGCACGCAGCACAGAGCAAGCAAGAACACGCGCGCAGGCTAGCATCCAGAGGCGACTTGACTTACTTGGTGGGGTACAAAGGGAAGTGTGTATGTATGTGTGTGCCTTTCATTATTGACATTCCAGTGAGGCCTGAATAGTGCGCTGGGGGACTGTATTGAGTTAGGGTGGTCAACAATTCAATGGTAAAGGATGATGTGTAAGATTACAGAAGATCTAGTACGTGAGAGCACAGCTGCTTGCGTGCATGCTCAATTATGGTTAAGGCTTATCCAGAGTATCATTTACACAATCCAACGTATATTGTGGTTTTAACTTAAAGCTGAACATGCAGGATGAGACGTGCGTCACGTTAGGGACTGGTATATTTCCTATGCATCATTATGATGGAGGGGCATATGTGCGGTCCTTTATGATTCGCGCCGGAGTCGATTCTGCAGCATCTGCAAAAAGAACATAAAAGAATAAAGAGGAACTGTGCTGCCAGCGAAAAGCCGCTCCCTACATTCATTATTCAGCATTATGCTTTTCTCTGCCTGCCCTTTGCTTCTGAGTTATGCAGATCAGGAAGCAAGGGACACACACGCTACGCTTGAGGCACAGCAGCAGCAGCAGCAGCAGCAGCAGCAGCAGCGGCGGCAGCGGCAGCAGCAACATGTAGCGGATGAACAGGCTGAGGGGTCCATTGATGGTGAGGCAGACGGTGCGGCACAGGCAGGGAGGGACAGGGCTGCCTTGTGGAAGGCCCGTGCACAAGCAGCCATGGAGCGGCGGCTTGAACAACTCGGTGCGGAGGGTGCAACATGCACGAGAATTGTTTAACTTCTGGTGCTCATCTTTTTGAGGTTTCATCTCAGCCTGCTCAGATCTCAAATGAATTCCAATGGACCTGTTTCCTTTGGTGCTTATATGGGTTGAAGTCCTCGTTCAATGTTCCAACTGTGCTCCAGTCTGCTGTTTAGACTGTGCTCTCAAGCTTATATTTGTAGATATGTGGAGCTAAACCCTTTATCAAATTCAGGGGAGGCGACCTGCTCATCTGTCGCACACCTACGCTTGCCTTTCCTGCAGACCCCAGCGCAAGGGTGGCCTGGGAAGAGCAGCAAAAAGTGAAGCGACAGCAGCAGCGACAGCAGGAGGTCCACCAACGGCAGCAACAGCAACAGCAACAAAGGCAGCAACAACATGAAGGGGGTTCACCTGCCCTGGCTGACCGTCAATTGAGAGAACAGCAGGTCAGCCCAGCAGGAAGCCAAACCCTAAACCCTAAACCCAAAGAATGGGTCAACGTTACAACAAGCGCTCCACGTTCATATGCTGTTAAAGGTGGAGGATAACGATCATTGCGTGTAATGCCTGGCTGTACAATTACACCGAGAACCCCACAACTTTCCATTCACCTGAGCAGGCAGCAACTGCTATGTTGTGGTCCCAATCTGATCGGGGAGCTCTTGTTTGTCCTTGCACTTGCTCGTGCTTCTGTGACTCATGTAATGTTCGAAAGGAGAGTTTTCCGTGACATTCTTAGATAACGGGTTGCATGCTCACAAACACAAAGGGAGGCCTTCGATACAAGAGGTGTGGTGTCTGTAAATCTGGGGTCCGATCTCTAGCTGCTCATGCCTGGCATATGGAGAGTGTCAACAACAGGAAAATGGGCTTTATTGCTAGGGGGAAATTTTAGGTGTTGTGCACTGACTCTTTATGAACCTGTTCTGACCCAGCCTCTGTCCCTTTTCTCTTACAGGACACACGCACACACAAACACACACACACACACACACACACACACACACACACACACACACACACACACTTGGGCATCCAATTAGGACCGTGAGTTCAGTGAGGCACTGTCATTGGATCAGCAGCGCTCAGCACACAGAGCAGAGCGTGACAAGGCTGAGCAAGCTTCCGTGCAAAGGTGTGGCCTTGCTGCATGCATGCGTGTGTATTCGGCTGCTGAATACACAGAATGATGCATGCGTGTGTAATCTGCTGCTGAACACATGCATGCTGTACACATGCATGCGTGTGTAATCTGCTGCTGAACACACAGAAATATGTGTGCTTTGCAAAGGTGTGACCTTGCTGCATGCATGCGTGTGTAATCTGCTGCTGAACACACAGAAATATGTGTGCTCTGCAAAGGTGTGACCTTGCTGCGTGCATGCGTGTGTAATCTGCTGCTGAACACACAGAAATATGTGTGCTTTGCAAAGGTGTGACCTTGCTGCGTGCATGTGAGTGTAATCTGCTGCTGAACACACAGAAATATGTGTGCTTTGCAAAGGTGTGACCTTGCTGCGTGCATGTGAG
>Ga0307967_1002287_pt1 | contig 11115 bp, 10 predicted proteins | sample OrgLakmetagen648_FD_201828 | JGI IMG/M metagenome (GOLD analysis project Ga0307967, IMG submission 201828) | Saline water microbial communities from Organic Lake, Antarctica - #648 | ecosystem: Environmental > Aquatic > Non-marine Saline and Alkaline > Saline | place: Antarctica: Organic Lake... | reverse complement strand
TTTATTATAGCAATCGCTTCCGTTCCATAATCTTTATGCTGATTTGCCTTGTTTTTGCCTTTTCATTATCATTTAATTTCCTATAATTTTGTAATCAAGGCTGAAAACAGTCTCAATATGTATATAGCAAGGCTACTGAAGGTGTATAGATAGTATATGGATAAAGTATCATAAACATCAAATGACACCAAATAATTATAAGTAAAATGAAGCGTATCGTTCTCCATACAAAAGACGTCATGATCATCACTGGAAAGTCTGAACGATATTCTCGAGAGCTCATCAAAAAGATGAAGGAACACTACCTGAAAAAATCACATCAATATGTTTCTATAAAGGAATGTTCTGAATATTTAGGTTTGGATGTGGATGAGGTGGAAGAAGTATTGTTTTAACAATCATAATATTTAGTGTTATTTATGCTTGTATGAATATGGAAATGAGTATCTTTGTTATTGATTCGCTCATTCAAATAAAGACATTTAACACGTGATTTAACGTGGTCTATGTGGTGGTCATTCTTTTTTAGAAGTCACCAACCCCTATTAAACAAGCCGTTTGGAGGTTTTATAGTGGATCCCAGCGGGATCACTAAAAGCCTCTCATTCGAGAGGCTTTTTTTGTTAATAGACATCAAATATCACCAAAACCAGCACTCTTAGCCATTTCTCACCTTGCATCAAAAGCAAACAAAACTAATTGACAACATAGATTTTGTCACCCATGCTGTCACCAAATATTTTCAGTATGTTGGTGACAGGAAAACAAAAGCTGTCACCAAGAAAATTCAATATTTAGGTGACAGGTTTGGTGACAAAAACAGTATAAAGCACTGATTTAATAGTCGATACAGACTACTTGACTTTTTAAGATTCTAAACAAGAATCCTTTAAAGAACTGTTTTTTGTTCAACGAAATGTTTAAATCTAATAGCTATGAATCACAAGCAAAAGTTAAGAGTAAGTACCCGGTTAAACCTTCAGAAAGAAAAAGAAGGTAAATTTCCAATTTACATTAGAGTCTATGTAGACGGAAAGAAAGCAGAAATATTTTCAGATTACTGGATTAAGGAATCAGAATGGAATAATAATAAGCGCATGGTTAAAGCCAAGCATCAAAAAGCTGATTTAATTAATGCGTATTTAAAAAAGGTACATACTGCAATAGAAACCAATTTTTATGAATTAAGGGCAAGCAATGAAAATACATCCGCTTTAAAATTAAAACAAATATTTCTTGGTATTGACCATAACAAAACCACACATAAAACCATCCTCGAAGCCTTCAATTACCACAACACCAAAATGGAAGAACAAGTGAAGATTGGTCAAGTGGTAAAAAAGACCCTTGAACGCTACAACATCACAAAAAACAAAGTGCGTGCCTTCATGAAGTCACAATACAAAGTGAAAGATATGCCACTCCCCGATCTTCGCTTGCGCTTCGTTACGGAGTTTGAGCATTATCTTCTCACCAAAGGCAAATTACAAACCAACACAGCACACAAATACATTAAGAATCTCAAGAAAATTATGAACATGGCTGTTGGCCTTGATTGGATTCCATCCAATCCTTTTAATAATTTCCGCTGCAGCTACACTGCACCTAAAAGAGAAGTCCTTACTCAAGAAGAATTGGATATCCTAAAAACAAAAGATATCAGCATTGCTCGTCTTGCAGAAGTACGCGATGTGTTTTTGTTCTGTTGTTATACCGGCTTTGCCTATTCTGACATTTACAAGTTTGACTATAATGCAGTAACAAAAGGAATTGATGGTGAGTATTGGTTATCTACACATCGTCAGAAAACTGGAGTAAAAGAAAGTGTTCCCCTCCTACCAATAGCTTTAGAAATCATCCAGAAATACAGAAAGAACAAATACTGCATCGATTCAAACAGATTGCTTCCAGTGAACAGTAATCAATGCTACAACGCGTATTTAAAAGAACTCGCTGGTATTTGTGGAATTGAAAAAAGAATAACTTCACATATTGCTCGTCATACTTTCGCAACTACAGTTACTCTTGCAAATGGTGTTCCCATTGAAACTGTGAGTTCTATGCTCGGTCATACTTCAATTCGAACAACGCAAGTTTATGCGAAAGTGATTGAAAAGAAAGTATCGGAAGATATGCAAAACTTGAAAGCAAAGCTTTCTCAATTAGTTGAAGCGAGTCCAGATCAAAGAAAAATGGGATAAATCAAATTACTCAAACACCAGGCTTAACAGCTTGGTGTTTTCTTTTCTAACCAAAAAAGACAATAACACACTATATACAAATAACTTAACATCAAATACTACTTATTATCACAAATAAGGACGCCATATTACTTGTGATAAACCTATGATAATGTGTTAAAATTTGTTTATTTAGTAACAAATCATTAGATATGCAAGATTTTTTTAACCAAATCATTTCATATCATGATCTAATTAATGGTCCCTTAGTTCCGAACAAATTGGATGCTCTTAAAGTAGCTGACTATCTAAACTCTGAACAAATGGTCTGTAAGGACATGATAATCGGAAAATTTAAAAAAGAGAGTAGTGAATTTAAGTTAATTGAAGAACTAAGAATTTCAACCGCTCATCCCCTAGCAGAAAGTTTTTTCGTTAACAATGAAATTGACTTCCCTAATAATCCTACAACCCTCATAAGCCCAAAAGTTTTTGAATTATTAAACTTAAATCACGAGAAAGTAAAGAATGATTACGTTTATAAGAAGCAAAATGGTTTTGATGTAATTGGTGTTGCTCTAGAATCTGAATGGTCCGAAATTGACAACGATCGATTGATTTACGGATATATTAATATTCAATTAAAGGAAATGGAAATTGAGCATATTAATAAACTCCGAAAATTAGCGCTCAACAATACAGAGGAAGTCTTCAAAAAAGGAATTGAAAAACTTCAACGTATTTTCAATAGTTATTTAAATGAAATAACCAATGAGTATCAATTGAAATCTACAGATTTAAACATAAAAATAAAACAATCCTATAATAGAAAGGATTGTGTCATGTTAGTTTACAGATCAATTGTAAAGGTACTCGACTTTGTGACGACAACATTTCATCATTCAATGGATCTCAATCAACAGATTCCGTATTACTCTAAATTACTCAATGAAAATCATTTTGTAAATCTCTCTAAAGAAATTTTAAAGAAATTAAAGAAAATTGAACTCGATGAAAGGTTTAGGGCCATAATAGAAAGTGAAATAAACAAGATCCTCTCATTCGATATTTCCAATAGAATTAATTACAACAGTTTTGAAGCTTACAAAGAATTTTTAAAAGCATTTAATTCTTTTCTTAAAAAAATAAATTACACATCAATTAACCAAGATGAAATTATCTATTTTTTGATTTCAATCAATTTTAAAAAGAAGAGTTTTCTAACCTTTATAACTGATGATATCAAATCCAGTTTATATGAGGTAGAAAGTAAAGAAGAACAAAACATTCGATTGTCCATAAAGCAAAAACACTTTGAGCAAGCTTTACTAAGCGCTGAATTTCATTCCAAGGTGGATGAACATCACCTAGCACATAAGTTGCTAAAATGGATTGATGTTGAACTTAGTTATTTAGATCAAACCCATGCCTTGAAACTCAATAAAAAGGAATCAAATTCTTTTCAAAAATTATCATCCGCACTGAACATTAAAGAGATTGCCGTTTTATGCAGATTATTTAAAGAAGCCGATACTCTCAACGAGAATGTGACGAATATCTCGAACTGGGTACCATATGCAATTACCAACAAAAACAATATTGAATACTCCAATATAAGTTTTAGAAATAAAATGTATGATATGGGTAAAAAGAGCTTCGAAAGGGTGAAGTCCTTAATATTTAAAATGTACAATTTTAAGTATGATGATTTTCGTGAATGATCTTTAGTATCAGCTCTAATCTTTCATCCCAGTCCTCCTTTTGTCTTAAATTGTCAATGGGTTGATCAACTAGTTCTTGAATACTATCGATATTATGATAAATCATAAACAGTATGACATAATCAACCTGTTCAATATTTAACGGAAAATTTAGAAGTTCGACTTTTAACATGATTCAATTGTAATGAAGTAGCATGAACCCATTCATGCAGAACTCTGGGAACCGCCAGGGTCCCATCCTCTAACAATCTTGAGCCCATGCCGTAGCAAGGCGTCAAGACTATATTTTAGAGGATAATGTATAACTGGCGGTTTACGAGTTCTAAAAATAGCTTACGCTACAATATTATTATATGTCTATTTTAATCTATTCTATTTATCATTTTGTTTGAAAGTCCTCTTTTTTCGGACTAGTTACTGACACAAATCTAAGGCAAATAGCAATAAATACAATCAAATTTAATAGTAAAAATGTCATTTTCGCTAAACCTCAATGTTCATGGGGTATTCAAGGGGGTTGCACTGGGGGTTGCAACCCACGTGCACCCCCCCTTAATTTCAGCTATTTTCCACACCAAAAACACGTACAAACCTACTGTAGACATTGGCTTTAAGCTGATTTTAAGAAAAAGTGCAACCCCCCTGTAATTCTAGTAGCTTTTAAACCGTCATTTTTCATAGGATTTGATATGATTTAGCTGATTTTATTGTCATTTTCATAGCATTTAATGAAGTGACACCACCTTATACCAACCCTGAAAAAAAATAAAACTTTCTATCCCGCATTTCACGTGGGGTTTACGTCAAAAGTGCAACCCCCTGCAACCCAAAATATTAAAAACTTTTACTTCTATTTGTACCTAATCTTTAAACCAATGTCATATGCAAATTTCAATTGTTACGCAGGAAGATCTGCAAGAATTAAAAGACACAATCCTATCGTCTTTAGAATCATTAAAAGAAGAGCTATTAACTCAAAGCACGTCCTCACCCGATCCAGTTCTTCTGAAGTCTCATCAAGTACAACGTATGCTAGCAATCTCCCAAGGTACCTTGCAAAACATGCGCGTAAATGGAATTATTCCTTTTTCAAAAGTGGGTGGTGTTATCTTTTATGATAAACAGGATATCCTTAACATAATCGATGATCTTAAACAAAATGTGTAGGCATGGAAGCAGTCAACTACATACATCACATGGAGAATGCGATGCTCAAATTTAGAGATGATCCTCGCATTACTCCGTGGCATGTAAGCCTGTATATGTCCTTGTTTCAATTATGGAACAGCACTCGGTTTAAAAATGAAATCAACATTCGTCGGGATGAATTAATGCAGTTTTCAAAAATTGGTTCTACCAATACTTACTCTAAGTGTTTAAAGCAGTTAAGTGAATGGAAATACATCAATTACACTCCTTCTAAAAGTAGGTTTAAATCTTCAAAAGTTCACATGTACAGATTTGATACAACACGTGGTACAACACCTGATACATCATCTGATACATCATCTGATACATCATCTGATACAACAAGTGATACAACAAGTGATACATCACCTGATACAACATCTGAACATCTCGTGCGACCTTTCTTAAACAATACTAAACATATAGTAAACTATAATAAACAAAAAGAAAACAATAATAAACTATATAAAACAAAAGAAGGGGAAGAAAAAAAATCTTCCCCCCATTCATCCCAAAATAATGATGATGAATTTTCTTTTCGAAAGGACGAATTGCATTCGTCCAAAAAAGCGAGTAAGGATGATTTGCAATCATCCGATTCGCTCAAATCCAAAAAGACCAGCAAAGCCGATTTGAAACCGGCCACAAAAAAAAAGAAATTCGTTCCTCCGGAACTTCAAAATGTAAAAACATTTTTTCACGAGAATAAATCTTCCTACCAGGTTGCTGAAATGTTTTTCAATCATTTTGAATCGAACGGATGGAAAGTTGGTGGCAAAGCCCCCATGAAGAATTGGCACGCTGCAGCAAAAAATTGGATTATGCGGGATGAAAAATACCAAGCACAAAACCGAAGTCCAGCACAACAGCGCTTGCACGTCAATGAAAACAAAGATTATTCAGAACCATTATAAAAATTTAGAAAATGAAAAAGCCTTATTACAAAATTAAAGATGGAATGCGCCATTTCAAATTCAAGGACACTCTTGCTTACTTGCAGGAACATGGGAAAGAAAAATTTGGACCCCAATTCAAAATTCACAAAGAAGACATCAAAACTCTTCACAAACTCATCATCTACATGATTCATGAAGATATTCAATGTGAAAAATATGGAATTGATCTCAACAAAGGAATTTTACTAACGGGTCCAGTAGGTTGTGGAAAAACATCTTGGATGCAAATAGTTCAAACCATAATTTTACCTGAACAAACTTTCCAAGTAAAATCCACCCGAGACATTGCATTTGAATTCAATCAAAGTGGATTCAACACAATTCAAGCATACGGAAAAAGACAACGCGCAATTTGTTTGGATGATATTGGCGTTGAGCAAAACATCAAATTTTATGGAAATGAATGCAACACCATCGGAGAAATCCTTTTGCAGCGATATGATCTATTAGTACACCAAAAAATAGTCACCCACGCCACAACAAACCTCGCCGCAAAAGAAATTGAAGAACTCTACGGAAAACGTGTTCGCTCCAGACTCCGAGAAATGTTCAACCTCATCTCATTCCCAGCTGAAACAAAAGACAAACGCAAATAGATACTCTAATGCTCCAAAGGTGGTTGAGCAAAGCCGAAACCACAACTTGAAAACTTGATAACTAACAAACTTTAAAACTAAAAAAAATGAAAACTCTAAAACTTCACTCACGTGGCCAAGAAGTAAAACAACTCCAACTCCTTCTCAACCTCCTACCCGATGGAATCTTCGGACCACAAACCCATCATGCTGTTTTGTTCTTTCAAAAATCACAAAACATTGCTCCCGATGGAATCGTAGGACCAGTAACCTGGTCTTTACTCTACGACGGTTGGGAAATAATGCACCATTCTCTTGATGAATCAACAGAGTTGTACACGCCCTACTTCCTACCCTACAAGAAAACGCATACAAAACCCACCCAAAAGAAGTGGATATTTCTTCACCATACTGCAGGTTGGCAAAACCCTTATCGGGTGATTGATGCCTGGAACGACAATTCAGAAAAAAACATTGCAACAGAATTTGTAATTGGTGGCCAATCTATTCACAACGATAATTCAGATCACGATGGAAAAATACTTCAAGCAATTCCAAATAATGGTTGGGCATGGCACCTTGGAATCGGAAACCAACCCATGCATCGTGAAAGTATAGGAATTGAATTATGCAGTTTTGGAGCACTCAATAAAGGTTACTTTGAAAAAACAGAAGACAACAAACCTAAATTAGTTCATAAAGCTAAAAATAGCTTTTTCACGTATGTTGGCCAAGAAGTAAATCATGAACAGGTAGTTGAATTGGAAAACGAGTTTAGAGGCTATAATTACTTTCACAAATATTCCGACAAACAACTCAAATCACTTAAGGAACTATTACTCAAATTAGCAAATGAGCATAACATTGATGTTCGAGAAGGACTTCCAAACCTCATCCGGAAAGAAGGAGTTAAAGCTTTTGATTTGATTGGAACTAAAACATGTGCAGATACTCCTGGTGTTTGGTCTCATGCGAATGTGAATAAAAGGAAGTTGGATGTTGCTCCGCAAGAAGGGTTGGTGGAGTTGTTGTTGGGGTTGTGAAGCTTTATATTTAAAGCTAAAAACACATCAAGATTAGATTAAATTTCCCTAAAATCAAATAACAGTATTAGTAAAAAAGAAACAAAAATGGTATTTTTATCAATTTAGAAAAATATCACATGAGTGACTACATTGACATATCAACTTCCCTTTATACAAATTCTCTAACCCTCTTCGTTGGTACCGGGTTTAGTAAGTATATGACAAATGGCAAAGCTCCTAGTTGGTTAGAGTTATTGGTGGAAGCAACAAAATCCATTGATAAGGATGATAAATTAATTAATCAATTGTTTAATTCAGATTCTTCTGGAACAATTACAGAAGCAAAACATGATTTAACTATTTGTGCTCAAATTCTCGAAAATGAATTTAAGAGAAAACAAAAAAATATCAAACAAAGAATAACTGAAATTATTAAAGCATCCGTCAACGAGAAAACTATTGATAAAACCAAATTAATTCATCTTCAAACTTTTTTCACATCTCACCCAAATATCAATATAATTACTACAAACTATGATACAATATTTACTGATTATGTTTTACCATTAACTAGTAGAATAATTATTGAAGGAAGTACTATCCCAAGAATAAACACCGGTCAAAACATTTATCATATACATGGATGCATCAATAGACCTGAAAGCATAGTATTAACAATTAATGACTATTATAATTTTCAGAACACTAATAATTATTTTTCTAGAAAATTCTTTACCTTATTGCAAGAAAGCACAGTTGTAATTTTAGGGTACTCTTTAGGTGATTTTAATTTAAATTCGATTTTAAGTGAAGTTAAACATTCAAAAAAAGAATCTTTTAGAAAAACTGATATTTATTATGTTACTAGAGATTCAGTGAATGAACTGCTTGGAAGATTCTACACGATCACATATGATATCAAGTCTCTTCAATACACTGAAATAAATAAATTCTTTGATGAGATTGACGATCAGTACTCTACTGCCAAAAATCTTATTGATTCAGTTGAAGACCTTAAAGATGTATTGGAAGGAACAAAAGTCTATCGCGAAGAATTTCTGAAATTAAGAATTTCGCTTACAAAAATATTAGTTCAAGCTGGCAGTATTGGCATTGAAAGCACTGATGATAGATTCATTTCAACTTTATTTAAAATACTAAAAAAGAAAATAGAATTTACTGCTACTAATGGTGCTTGGCTCCAATACGAACATTTAGCCGATTGGTTAGTTGAAATAGCTTCAATTATTACTATCAGAGGAACTAATTATGAAAAAGAATTTTGTGAAATGGTAAAATATTCACTTGAAAAGTCTAGTAGAAGGTCATATAAAGGATACTCTTGGCACGCTTGGACTACTTGGCATAATAGATGGCATGAAATGAAAATAGAAAACCAATTAATGTTGGAAGAATTAATTCAAAAGACTAATTGGGATAGCACTTTAGAGATAGAAAAGATAATTAATTAAAATAAAAAAGTCTCACAACTAGGTTCAATCTGGTGGTTTTACCACCCTAACCACTAGCCCATTGCTATAAATATAAAACTGAACAACTCCATCTCTAGCTTCAACCATCAATTCTAAAGAGTCTAACCACTCTTAATAACTCAACCTTTTCCTGAACAACCTTTTTCTCTAGCATAGAACCCTCACCCCAAATCCCATCCACAAACTCAGGTCGATCAATAAAAGGATTACGGTTCCCTTGATATGAATAAATAATCTCATTCCTATTACGTTCCCAATCATCAACAGGATCTTCATTATGCCACTCAAGCAAAACTGAAAGTCTTCCATGAACAGGAGCCTTCGTTTTATTATCTCTAGGTATGGAATCAATCATAAACAAATCCAATTCTCCGTTCTCTCCTTCATACCTTGTAGCCATATAAAAAATCATTCGAGCTACATCACCTTTAACAATATCACGAGGTTCCCAAACCCAAGATGAAGAACTTGTATAACTTCCAGTTGCTCCATCCCCATCAATATATTCATAATCCCCACATCCAAACCACCTATTGCTTCTAGCTGAATTTACAGAAACATCACAAGGCCGTAAAGCATGAACATCTGTTCCTGGTCCAAGTCTAGTTCCAAAACCACCGCGAGATTTCGCCCAAACATGTTCACGTGTCCAACCTTTCCCCCTATTATATTCTTGAGCGGCATCAACCGTCCAACCAGTATAAAGCAAAATTACTTTACTGGGATCGATGGTGTCTTTATCAGTTTCTTTAAGAATATCCCATACATCAATATTTGTGCTCGTGTAAGGGAATTGAACATGGCCATCAATGATATCGTTAAGAGCAGCTTTTAATTTCACCCCTTTCAATCCTTCTACAGAGTTATAATAGCCTTCTGGTATTTGGGTGAAGACAATGCTTGTTCCGTAAAGCAGAAAGTAAAATAAAGGAATTATTATTGATCTTAAAAGCATCATAAAATTTACTGTCGAATAATACAATTTCTATTTTCAAAGTTCTTCTTAATTACAAAACTTTTCAAAACTCTCAGCTGCTCCAGATACTCCTAATGTTGCTGCTTTGGACAAATCTAAACATCCCTTTTCTTCTTGTCCCAAAAAGAAATGATTTTGTCCACGCATATAGTAAGCATAACCGTTATTTGGGTCAATCTTAATAGCTGATGTATAATCATCAATTGCCAACTGATTATTCTTTAAGGAATAATGAATCCCGGCTCTTAGCACGAATGCTCCAATATGATTTTTATCTAATTCTATTACTTTTGAAAAATCAGCAATCGCCTTGGTGTAATCTTTCAAATGGTATCTAATAAATCCTCTCTTGTAAAATGCTTCACTATCACTTGGGTTCAACTCTATTCCTTTCGTAATATCATCTATACCTCCTAATGAGTCATTAAGTTCAATTTTTGCGTAACCTCGAGACCAATAGATATAAGGATTTTTAGGATCTAAATCAATTGCCTTGGTATAATCATCGATAGCCTCTTGATATTTATAAAGGAGATTTTTTGATTCTCCCCTACTATAATAAAATTTTGAATTGTTTGGCTTTAACTTTATAACTTCATTGTAATCCTTAATCGCTGCTTCATAATTACCTAATGAACTATTTGATTCAGCTCTAAGCCAAAAATGATTATCTTGAATTCCTGACCCTAAATTTATCGCTCGAGTAGCATCAGTTATTGCTCCCTTATAATCCTGCGACATAAATTTAGAAATACCTCGACTGTAAAATGCATCAGTATTTTTTGGATTAAATTCAATTAATTTCGTCAAGTCTACTATTGCTCCCTTATAATCTCTCATTTCATGCTTAGCGTTGGCTCTATAATAGTAAGCCTCTATGTTTTTTTCATCAATATTAATCGCCTTGGTGAATTGGATGATAGATTCATTAAACTTCCTTTGGTCAAACATCGTCTTACCATTTTCTATAAATCCCTGTGCATTTTGACTGAAAATTACAG
>Ga0307967_1002284_pt1 | contig 11117 bp, 9 predicted proteins | sample OrgLakmetagen648_FD_201828 | JGI IMG/M metagenome (GOLD analysis project Ga0307967, IMG submission 201828) | Saline water microbial communities from Organic Lake, Antarctica - #648 | ecosystem: Environmental > Aquatic > Non-marine Saline and Alkaline > Saline | place: Antarctica: Organic Lake... | reverse complement strand
TTATTATGTAACTAATTTTTAAATATAGTTTTGAAGTATCTAAAACACGAGTCTGCTCCGAAAACTCCATTATCAAGAAAAACGCTCAAAATCGGCTAAACCTAAATTTGTAAATACTTGTTTTTTTGTGTTTTACACTCTCTAAAAATGCTGATTTTTTGATTTAAACAAAGAATCAGGCTTTTCGGAGTGGACTCAAAACACAAAATAAATTAGAAGATTAAGTGATAACAATCCATCTTTTTTATAAGAAAATAATTAAGATTCAAAATATATTAATTATTTCTCTTCGTCTCTAAAAAGATCCTTCCATCAGCAAAATCATAGATTTTACCGATGCTCAGGATGACATTTCAGTAGGGTGTTGGGGTGAAAAAAGGGGAATAAAAAAGATGATGCGCTGCATCATCTTTTTTATTCCCCTTTTTTTCAAAATACCACACCAAAGAAATGTCATCCTGAAGTAAAAATTTCTTTATCAACTTGTTGTAAAGAAATTTTAACGAAGGAACTTTTTTGTATTAAAATTTTACGCTTTTGTATTTTGGTTTCTCATGGAGAGTTTAATATCCATTAAAATCAGGGTAGAACCAATCATAATAATTTTTTAAGGTTTTTCCCGATTTCTCGGGACAGGCTATGAGCTTGCTTTGCTGCGGTTTGATTTTCTTTCTTTAGGAGATGCTTTAGCATCAGCCGACAAGAAAAAAAGTAAAATAATCTCAAAAGAATCAATTTTAATTTTGTTGTGTTTCCGAACAGCCACTAGTATAGTAGTAGATCTATAAATTTTTGAAAGATTAAATTTGATTACCCGCAGTATTCTATACCGAGCCAATAAAAATACCTTGTTCACTTTAATCAATATAAATTATTTAAAAAAAAGCATATAATTTTGAATATGTTACCAAGGTATTTATCTTTGCATCGTTATGAAGAAAATTGAGGAAATCATTACAGCAAATTTTAAAGACCAGAGTCATAAGGCTGTTATAAACATAAGATACACATCCAATTTTATAGGATTTTACTATAAAAAACAATTGGAAGTTTTTGACTTGACTTTAGCGCAATTCAATATTTTGCGCATTTTAAGAGGTGCAAATAAAAAACTGAGCATCAAAGTGGTAAAAGATAGAATGGTAGAAAAATCTCCAAATACAACACGATTAATTGACAAGCTCATAGCAAAAGAGTTTACAGCCCGCTCTAGATGCGAAGAAGACCGTAGAATAGTTTACATTAAAATTACAGAGCAAGGACTATCTGTTCTTTCAGAATTAGATAATCAATTTAAAGATACCTATTTCAATAAAAATCTTACTGAAGAAGAGGTCCTTCAGCTAAATTATTTGTTAGATAAATTTAGAAATGAATAAACATCTCCTTTTTTCATCTGTTCCAATCTTTGTACGTAAGTACAAGGTTAATTTAAATAATATTCCGAATCTAATTTTAAATTTCGATCTTCAAATTTTTTCTATGCGCATTATACTTAGTTTTATTTTAATATTTTTTGGCTTTACCGCTTTAGCCCAAGGACAAATCTCTTTGCGTGTTATGGATGAAGAAAAAAATCCAATCGAATACGCCAATTTCCGTTTATTTTCCCCTGAAGACTCTTCTGTAGTGATGGGAGAATATTCAGCAATAAATGGTAAAATAACGATGAAAAGTGTCCCCAATGGTAATTATTATGGGATTTTAAGTTTTTTCGGTTTTGATAATTTTGTATTGAATGATATCAATGTAAAAAGTGACAAAGTCAATCTTGGAAATATAACATTACGTCCTGTTAAAAGTCAGAAATTCGAAGAAGTTGTAATTAAAGGGGAGACTCCTTTAATGGAGTCAAGTATTGATAAAAGAACGTATAACGTAGATGAAGATATGACCGCTGTTGGCGGTGGATTAACAGAGGTTTTAAATAATATACCTTCCGTTGAAGTAGATAATGACGGAAATGTTTCTTTGCGTGGAAATGGGAGCGTAACCATTCTAATTGATGGCAGACAAAGTGCTTTGACAAGCGGTGATGGCGCATTGGACGGAATTCCTGCAAGTGCAATTGAGCGCATTGAATTGGTGACGAATCCTTCTGCTAAATATAATCCTGAAGGAACAGCAGGAATAATAAATATTGTATTAAAAAAGAAAAAATTACGTGGTATCAATACCAATCTTCAGTTATCCGCAGCAAGTGAAAATCTATACAGTGGAAGTTTAGGGTTCAACATTAGAAATGAAAAAATGAATTTTTATACTAACTATTCCTATCGTTACCGTGAAGGTTACAGGAATAATTTCAATGAAAGAACATCCTCAATAGGCGATACTGTTGAGTTTTTGAAGCAAAAAAGGTTGGGAACAGATTTTAGAGAATCACATACTGGAAAAATCGGCGCTGATTTTTTTATTAGAGATAATCAAGTGATTGGCATCTCAGCTTCTGGAACTTATAACGATAGAATTAGAGAAGGGAAACAAACGAACGCATTGTTTTATAATGACAATCCTTATCAAACATGGGACAGGGTGGTTTATGATCCTAGAAATCGTAACTCTGTTGATTTTAACGTTAATTACAAGCTTGATTTTAAAGATCAAAAGGGAAATTTAATTTTAGCAGCAACGCAATCAATTGGAGATGAAAAATCAATAGGTGAATTTAAAGAATACTATTATAATCCTGACGGAACACCAACAAATAATTCATATCGCTTCCAAAATCAAATTCGTGAAGATTTCAATAGTAATTTTACGATATCAGCAGATTTAGTGAGAAATATTAGTGATAAAATGAAGTACGAAGCTGGACTGCAAACCATAATCAATCGTCAAAACGAATCCAATTATTTAGAATATTTTGACACATTAACAGGTCAAGTGGTTCCAGATCCTAACGTAAACAGCGAATTGGATTTTAATGAAGACATCTTCTCAGCATATGGTATTTTTGGTCACCAATTAACGGAAAAACTAAAATATCAAGCAGGAGTGAGGCTAGAACAAGCTTTAACAGAACCACGTTTAGTTGCAACAAATGAATCCTTTGAAAATAATTATTTCAGTTTCTTTCCATCAGCACACTTAAGCTTTGGAGATAAAGAACAAGGACAGCTCTTTGCGAGTTATAGTCGTCGAATCAATCGCCCCGGATCAAGAGAATTAAATCCTTTTCCTACTTACAGTGACCCATTAAACTTAAGAAGAGGTAATCCAAACATAAAACCAGAATACATTAATTCTTATGAATTGGGATATGAAAAAATGTGGGAGAAAGGAAGTTTAACGAGTACCCTTTATTTCAAACAAACAATAGATCGTATTCAAAGAATTCGTCAGTTTTTTGATAGTGGTGTGAGTGTTACAACTTTTGCTAATGTCGATGATAGTTACGATTATGGTGTGGAGTTAATCGGAACATATTCTCCTTTTGGCTGGTGGCGAAATATGATTTCTTTTAATGCGTATGAAAGTCGTCTTTCTGCAAATATTGGAGGTACACAATTGAGTAATAGCGGTGTTAGTTGGGACGCTAAGTTAAACTCTACTTTCTCTTTTTTCGACAATACCACTGCTATTCAAATTAATGCACAATACATTGCGCCACGCTTCACCGTTCAAGGTTATTACCTAAGAGATCCTGGAATCGATGTTGGATTTACAAGAACATTAATGGACAAGAAACTGGTATTAGGTGTCCGTGTTTCTGATATTTTTGACCAAAAGGGCTTCTATTTTGAAATCAATGATGGCCAAGTGATTCAAGAAACAACATATAAATGGACAACTCGCCGTTTATATTTAACACTTTCTTATAAATTCGGAAATTTGACAACAGAAGAAAAGGTTTTACGAGAAAAAGTGAAGGAAGCTGAAATGAGTGAATAATATAGAAATTCAGACATTTTTAGATTACAATTTCAAAAGTTAATTAACATCATTTTTGTCTACTTCTCAATTTGAGACAATACAGAGTTTTACTACCATCTGAATCACAAAATCGTATTATTCTGTTATTTTTGTAAAAACACAACAACAATGATTACTAAAATTGGTATTATCAGGGAGGGTAAAGTTCCGCCAGATCAGCGTGTACCTCTTTCTCCAGAACAATGCCTTCGCGTAATGGAGGGATATCCTAATGTTGAACTGGTTGTACAGTCAAGTCCAATTAGAGCTTTTAGAGACGATGAATATTCAGAATTAGGTATCCCTATTGTAAATTCACTGGAGGACTGTGATATCATAATGGGAGTTAAAGAAGTCAACATAGAAGACTTAATTCCAAATAAACATTACTTTTTCTTTTCTCATACAATTAAGAAACAGCCTTACAATAGAAATTTATTGAAGGCTCTAATTGATAAAAGAATTCAACTAACAGATTACGAAGTACTGACTGATAAACACGAAAGAAGAATTATCGGATTTGGTCGTTATGCTGGAATTGTTGGATGTTACAATGGTTTTTTAACGTATGGACTAAAACATTCACTTTATAACTTAAAGCCAGCTCATCAATGCGCTGATAGAAAAGAAATGGAAAGCGAACTTTCAAAAATAAAATTTTTAAAGGATACAAAAATTGTTATCACTGGATTTGGAAGGGTAGGACACGGTGCATTGGAAATTATTAATAAATTACCAATCACTGAAGTGAGTCCTGATGAATTTTTAGAAGATAACTTTGAAGGACCTGTATTTACCCATTTAGGAACTGCCGATTATGTTGCTAGAAACGATGGAAAGGATTTTGACAGAAATGTATTTTTTGAAGACGGATCTGGTCACCATTCAACATTCTCTCGCTTTTTAACGAAAACTGACTTGTACATTGCTTGTCATTTCTGGGAAAACGGTTCACCTTTTATAATTTCACGTGAAGACCTTAAAAAAGAAAATATTCGTATTTCCGTAATCGCAGATATTTCTTGTGATATAAATGGACCAGTAGCTTCTACAGTTCGTCCAAGTACAATCGCTAATCCGCTATATGGTTACGATCCTTTGACAGAAAAAGAAATAGAATTCGACAGTCAAAATGCTATTGCTGTTATGGCGGTAGATAATTTACCTTGTGAATTGCCAAAAGATGCTTCTAAAGACTTTGGTAATGAATTAATCAAACATGTTTTTCCAGCTCTTTTTGGCGATGATCCAGACAGTATTATTGAAAGAGGATCTGAAACATCAAAAGAGGGTAAGTTGACATACGATTTCAAATATTTAGCTGATTATCTTGCCAATAAAGAAACTACTTAGTATTAATCTATAACATGACAGATTTTTTTAGTGAAATACCTTTTTGGGTGCTGCTTCCTTGGGGCGCTGTTGCAGTTACTTGTTCGTTTGTATTGTACAGAAAGAAATCCTGGGTAAAGGATATTTCTAATTTTAAACGTTATCTCTTAATTGGATTGCGCAGTTTGGGATTATTTCTGTTAGGAATACTTTTATTGGGAATTCTAATTAAAGGAATTGACAGTAAAGTCGACCAACCATTACTAATTACTATCGTTGATGATTCTGAATCAATGCTCAATTATTCAGATAGTACAGAAGTGAAAACGCAAACCAACACTTTTTTAAATGCAGCGAATTCTAGTTTTAATTTAGATTATATTCATTCAATCTTTACTTTAGATAAAACATTAGAAGATATTGATTCAATAGGATTTAGAAATACTGAAACAAACTTAAGTAATATTTTAAACAAAACTTACAATAACTACTACGGCAGGAATATTGGTGCAATAGTTTTGCTTTCTGATGGGAATTTTAATGCAGGTTCTACGCCTCTTTTGATTGCTGAAAAATTTAAAAACACACCTGTTTATACTATAACTGTTGGTGATACAATTCAAAAAGTAGATCACCTAATTAAGAATATAACAGCAAATGAAATTGCTTTTTTAGACAATCAATTTCCCGTTGAGATCAGTATTGAAGGGAATAAAACGCCGAATGTACAGTTTGAATTAGAAATCAAAGAAGATGGAAAGGTGATCGCTTCGAAGTCTTTAAAACACCCAGACATTGATTATAGTTTGATTAAAGAAGATTTTATTTTAGAAGCTAAAAGCATTGGAATTCATGAGTATACTGTTAATATCAGTTCAATTGACAATGAATTTAACTTTAACAATAACGAAAAGACTTTTTATGTTGAAGTTTTAGATGATAGAAGTAATGTTTTAATCATTGCGGAAGCTTTAAATCCGGATGTTGGTGCAATAAAAAGTGCGCTGATCACAGAAAATAATCTAGAAGTGAAAACCGTCACAACGGATAAATTGCCTGCTAGTTATTCAGAATTTGATCTAATTATCTGGCATAATCCAGGTGTTTCAAAAAATCAGAAAGCCTTTGATCAAATTATCTCATTAGAAATTCCAGCATGGTATATTATCACGGCCCAGACATCTCGATTTGATATTTCAAAACTCCAGTTATCGATTAATATCAATACAACAGGTTCAGCTGATAATTTCGGTGCTACTTATAATCAAGCTTTCAGCTTATTCAAACTTTCGCCTGAAACACGGAAAATAATGGGTAAGTTTCCACCATTGAATTCACATTACGGAAATGTCAATTATTCTAACGCTGCTTCTATTCTTGCTTTTCAAAGTGTAGGCGCAATAAAGAAGACTGATCCTTTGTTCTTTTTTGGTGGTAAAAAAGATAAGAAGTTTGCCGTTACCTATGGAAGTGGTTTGTGGAGTTGGAGATTAGCAGATTACCAAATGAATCAAAGTCAATTGCATTTTAACGAAATTGTACACAAAACAGTTCAATATTTAATTTTAAAAGAAAATACCTCTCGTTTGAGAATTCAATTGCCTTCTTTATTGAGCAGCACTGATGATTTAATCATTCAAGCTTCCTTTTACAATGAAAGTTATGAAGCGATTACTGATCCAACAATCAATTTCGAATTGAGTAAGCCCAATGGAGAAAAGTTTGAATATGCGTTCCTTCCTTTAGATAAAGAATACAGTTTAGACTTAGGTCAACTTAATGCAGGCAGATACTCTTGGAAAGCTTCAACAGCATATAATGGCTCATCATTTTCAAAAGAAGGTACATTTGGAGTTAAAGACTTAGCATTAGAAAAGCAAAATACGAAAGCCAATCATCAATTGTTAATGCAAATGGCGGAAAATGGTAGGGGGAAATTTGCAATGTTATCAAATTACCAAACCATTTTGGATGACATTAAGCAACGAAAGGATATTGTTCCAGTAGCTTACCAATCGAGTACATATCATAAGTTGATTGATTATGTTTGGTTGATGTTTTTGATTGTGGCGCTATTTAGTACGGAATGGGTGATTAGAAGGTATTCTGGATCATATTAGACAGTTTTGAGTGTGGGTATTGAGTTTCGAATCAAAATTTTAGAATAATGAGAAATTGTTCGATACATGAATACATTATAATTTTAATCATAGTATTCACAACTTTGGTTGGTTGTGAGAATAAAAATTCACACAAAATATTTCTTGGATTAAATGAGAGATACAACTTAGATACCCTGTCTTCATCTTTAGCTTCCTTAGATAGTAATAATATTAAGTCGATAACTACCGAAAATGTATACCGTACAATTCTAGAATGGTCTGACTCTTTGAAATCAAAATGGTTTCTAAAAAAATTATCGAATAATTTGAGAGATGACGGAAACGGTATCTTTGAAATCACCAAGCATAATGATTCAATTATAGTACTTTCTTTAGGTGAGGAAGATATCATTGTTGGAGCAACAAATGGTTATATATTTTTATTGGGTTACCCATTTAAATCACAGGATTTAATTCAACTATTATGTGAATTTTTACACCGGAATAAATAGCTAAAAATGCGTAAATTAAAATAGATCCTTCAATCCAAAAATCAAAGATTTTCAGGATTTTCAGGATGACGATTTCATGGGTTTATACGGTCAAAAAGTGGGAGGGAAAAATGATAGCAGAAGCTCCAGAGCTTGTCGGTCCCAATTTTTATCGAGAACATTATCGGCTTATAGGGTGGAGTCAGGAACCGACGCCTAGCTAGTGCTTGAACACAAAAAAAATAGACACTTGTGAAGAAAAAGTTTAATCCAAAGTATAAGTTTAGTTTGAAAAGCTATCTATTAGTAATCGCATAGAAAGCTACTTCGCTTTCTTTTTCAAAACCCCCACAGCTTCTTCAATTCCTTTTATCGTCAACGGAAACATTCTATCTTTCATTATTTTCTGAACCATACCAATAGACTCAGTATATTTCCATTCTGATTTTGATAAAGGATTCAGCCAAACAAAGTATGGAAATTGTTCTATCATCCGTTTTAACCATACCTGTCCAGATTCGTCATTGTAATGCTCTACACTTCCCATACGCGAGAAAATCTCATAAGGCGACATCGAAGCATCTCCAACAAAAACAACACGATAATCACTATTAAATGTGTTGAATATCGATTCAGTTGGTATTTTTCCATCCCAACGGCGCTCATTCTGTTGCCATACATTTTCGTATAGGCAATTATGGAAATAATAAAATTCCAGGTGCTTAAATTCATACTTTGCAGCAGAGAATAACTGAGAGCATAAAGCAATGTGATCATCCATTGAACCTCCAACATCAAAAAGTAAAAGCACTTTTACGACATTCTTTTTAGAAGGAGCCATTTCAACTTCCAGCATTCCACTGTTTTTAGCCGTACTTTTAATTGTTTTGTCTAAATCTATTTCTTCGGTTCTGCCTTCTCGACTTAAGATCCGTAATTTTCTGAGCGCCATCTTCATGTTACGTGTTTCCAGCTCTTCATCCTGACTCAAATCCTTAAAAGTCCTTTTGTCCCAAACCTTTATTGCTCTTCTGTGCCGACTTTCATCTTGACCAATACGAATTCCTTCGGGATTGTAACCATAAGCCCCAAAAGGTGAAGTTCCGCCTGTTCCAATCCATTTATTCCCTCCTTGGTGGCGTTCTTTTTGTTCTTTTAAAAGTTCAGCCATACGGTCGATTAGACTTTCTAAATCTCCTTGACTTTTAATGTTCTCTAATTCTTCACGGGAAAATAAGCGTTCACCATTTTTGCGTAACCATTCATCGGGAATATTTAAAATATCCGAAGATTGAATTTGTTCCATGCCTTTAAAGTAAACACCAAATACCTGATCATACAAGTCTAAGTGTTCTTCATTTTTCACTAAAACAGTGCGGGAAAGAAAGTAAAAGTCATCCACATTATATTCAGCTACGTTAGCGTCTAATGCAGCCAATAAATCCAAATACTCGCGCAAAGTAACGGGGATGCCTTTCTCTTTTAGTAATAAGAAAAAATCTAAAAACATAGTCTTGGAATTTTAGCGAATTATTGCTTTATCGTGTTCATTTTTAAGCAATGCGCCTAAATAGGGAGTACCACGTTTTCCTTCCATCACATCATCTAATTCTTGGGCATTGATTTTACCAACAAGTAAAAGCTTAATCCAATCGATTAATTCACTTGTAGAAGGCTTTTTCTTAATGTTGCGTTGATTTCGAATTTCATAAAACAATTTCATGGCACTTTCAACCAACTGCTCTTCTAAATTAGGATAGTGAACAGCAACAATCTCCTTCAACGTTTCGCGGTCGGGAAAAGAAATATAGTGAAAGAAACAACGGCGCAAGAAAGCATCTGGCAATTCCTTTTCATTGTTGGAAGTGATAATGATGATAGGACGATGCTTAGCGATGATTTCTTCTCCTGTTTCATAACAGAAAAACTGCATTTTATCAAGTTCAAGCAATAAATCGTTAGGAAACTCAATATCGGCTTTATCAATTTCATCAATCAGCAGAATGACTTTTTCATCGGCTTCAAATGCTTGCCACATTTTCCCTTTATTGATATAATTAGCAATGTTGTCTACTTTATCATTCCCAAGCTGAGAATCGCGTAAACGAGATACTGCATCGTATTCATACAAACCTTGTTGCGCTGTTGTGGTAGATTTAATATGCCAAGTATAGAGCGGCTTACCAAGTGCTTTTGCTATCTCGTGGGCCAACAAAGTTTTCCCTGTTCCTGGCTCTCCTTTAATTAATAATGGTTTTTCTAATGTAATGGCAGCATTAACTGCTACTGACAAATCGTGTGAAGCTATATAATCTGCTGTTCCTTGAAATTTATTCATGACCTTGTTTGAATTTTAATGCAAAAATAGGAATTGTTTGTAGGAATAGGATGGAAGGGTGGTTTTTAATGAAATTTCGAAGCACTTCTCCCTTTTGGAGAGCATGTCCCGATAGGAACGAATTGGGAGAGATACAAAGGAAAGACATGAGTTAAGGCTATTTCTTTTATTAAAAATGATTCTTCTGCAAAAAATTATTTTGCCTTTAATTGAGTTTTAAAATAAGTTGTTAGTCTATGAATAATAATAGACAATATTAATCCTAAAATCAAACCACCTATGAGTCCAGTTATCGCACCATATAATAACGTAGTTTCAATTGACCACCAATGAAGAAGCGAACTTAAGATCCAGAAAGTCATTAAACCAAGATAAATTCCTATAATCGAAGTAGATGAAATTAAAAAAGTTTTAAATCCTTTTAAAAATGACCTTGTGTTAAGGCCAATAAGTAAAGAGGCTGATAAAATTCCTGTTCCTATTAATCCAAATAAAATTAAAAGACCAATTACTGTAATAATTATTCCTGCGCCAACAAATACCAATATAAAAACAAAAACTAAAATTGTTACAACTGAAAGAAACGGTGAAAAGTTATCGACTTCTGATCGTTCTTCAGCTGTATCATCTAATAAAAAATCGCTTTCAGTTTGTTCTGATAATTTTAATTGCTGAGGGTTGGATAATTGAGCAAATGATGAACTACTTGTAAGCAATAGAACTGTAAATATATAGAATAGACTTTTCATTCATTAAGATTTTAAATTCACGTAAGTTTCAAATATAAAAGCATCAACCATTTTATCATCTGCAATATTAGCTTCTGATTCGTTTCAACTTTACTACTGTTTTTTCATACAAATTTAAAACTCTTTTTCATAAATTCCGGCCTGTTTTAGAATACTGCTAAGAGTTCCTTAGGTAAGTCTTTATTATGCA
>Ga0307967_1002279_pt1 | contig 11146 bp, 8 predicted proteins | sample OrgLakmetagen648_FD_201828 | JGI IMG/M metagenome (GOLD analysis project Ga0307967, IMG submission 201828) | Saline water microbial communities from Organic Lake, Antarctica - #648 | ecosystem: Environmental > Aquatic > Non-marine Saline and Alkaline > Saline | place: Antarctica: Organic Lake... | reverse complement strand
ACGGAACCGGGTTCAAAAAACCCATTATAAAGCTCATTCAAATGATTATCGGCCTGGCCGAGTTTGTTTTCAACGCTGTCGAGCAATGCCGGCAGGTTGATGTTTGGAAATTCGTTGTTGAACCAAGAGCTTTGGTAAAGCCCCAAGAAAGTGGCTGTGCCTATTTTGCTTTGCACGAGATGGCCGCTGGCATAGTGAAATTGAAGTCGAAATTGAAATTGAAAGTTTTGGATCGATAAAATTACTGTTTAGTTTCTTGCCTGCCGGTGGTCACTGAGAACGGCCGAAGTGCAGACAGGTTTGGGCTTTTGAAGACCGTGTGGGGTTCGCAATGCAATCGCGCACCAGCGGGGGGCGCGGTCTTGCTTCTTTTTTTGGTCTTTTTTGCTTTGTTTTTTTAGGTTTTCCAACCCCCTTAAAACCCGCCTGAATTATTGAGGGACGGGGCAAAATGAAAAAAAGAGGGAAAACAATGGGAACGCCAGTTAAAACAAAGCGTTAGGGCGAAAAGGATAATTGTTGATAACTTTTTTGTTCAGGCTGATTTTGACTACTTGCAAACATATAAAAACCATTTTTAAGGGTGCAATAATGGCAAAGCCATTAAAAAAATAGTGGCGAAAAACCCGCCAAACCTGTCTGCCACTTCACCGACAGAAAAAAAAAGACCCCGTTCCGCCCGTGGCGGAAATAAAAAAGCCCCCATTCCTGCCCCGCAGGAATAAAAGAGAAAAAAAAAGCCCCGAAAACAGGATTGCCAAAGGCACAGAAACCTAAAAATACCGGACTTGGAACAGCCCTGAAAAAAGGAAAAATAAGAACGTGGCCGCGTTGTAGGTTTCATAACAATGCCCTACAAACCAAAAAAAACCGACCCCTTTACAGGACGGTCTTTTTTGGACGGGTTCGTTTTTTTTCGTGGTGGCCACCCGTTGCAAACCTGTCTGCCGACAGGCAGACGGACGGTAGCGGGGGTCCATATAAATATACATCAAGGCGGTGCGCGAGAAGAAATAATCGGTTTCTGAAGAAATGATTGTGATTTTATGGTCGGAAAACTTCCTGATGTGCCTGGCCGCAGTAACCCCGGCAATTCCGTTTCCTATGATAAGAATATTTTTCATTCTGAATAATTGACAGTGCCCTAAAGTATAAAATTTTATGTGAACGCTTGGATTTATTTTTGATTAGAGTGGGTTTTAAGCCTGATTTGATCTTTGAGAAATTTTATAAATCGTAAATTGAAAAGACGTCAGCGATAGAATTGAAATTGAATTCGAAATCGAAATTGAAAATTTTGGATTGATAAAACCGGTGGTTAGTTTTTGGGCTTTTGATGGCAACGGTTACCAACGTGCGGTTTGAAATCGAAACTGAACTTGAATTTAAAATTGAAAGTTTTGAATCAGTAAAAACGACGTTTTTTCTTGGGGTTTTGAGGAAACCGGAGGCTTGCGTTACAATGGCTTGTTAGCGTTGGCATAGGTGGTTAAAAGCACCCAAATTAACGACTCTTAAATATCTATACAATCAACAAAATTATAGTAATTCCGGATACTTCTCCACCAACGGGTCCACACTTAACCAAATACTCCTCTTCGGGTTTTAGTAACGCCCGCCTTCATCTGCAAAATTACCAATCAACCGAATAATTTTTCCAATCCGAAGGGATCTTCATTTTTTGATAGATTTCCATTGTATGTTCATCCTGATATATTAATTTTTTTCCATTTTCACTTAAATGGTAATCCAAAATCACATACCTTCCAAATCCTTGGCCATATACGAAGGTTTCGATTTTGATACCTTCCCCTTTTTCTGAGCAATAATAGCTTTTGCTGTAGTATTGATTATTAGGGTTCAAATCGGATTCTTTTAATTGATTTACTTTTCCGGTATCATCCTTTTTGGTAATAGAGAAACCTAAACAGCGCCCATTTTTATAAAACTTGAAAAAATAAATAGAATTTGACATAATATTCGATGGATCAGAGCTCGGGTAAACTTGCTTACCAAATTCAAACGACTTTGTCAATTTGTAAATATTGGTTGTATCTAAATTTTTTGGGAAAACACAACTTTTCTTTACCTTGAATTTAAAATTGGGGTTTTTTGGTACATATTGCCCATTATGATCTGTATAGCCTTTTTGCAAAATAGAGCAAGATGTTAAAATTAGCAAAATAATTAAAAAACTTTTTTTCATCGCCCCCAATTTGTAAATTCTGAATTACCTTGATTTGATATATTATAAATTGGTTTCCAATCACCGCTTTGCATTTCAAATTGCCGTTGTGGACTTAAAAAACCGTGAACGGCCTTATTTTGAAAGGCGTGTCTTATCCATTCTGAATTAGTACCGGCGCTAAGTCCGTTATAATTTAAAGATAAACCGCCAAAGCGGTATTTTGAGCCTTTTTCATTGACAAAGCCCATATTGTAAAATTCACCGAAAGCACCTTGACCTTGCGGAAGACCTGTTTTTCCTCCGGTTGATTTTAGCTCCTTCTGATAACTATTTTTATTTCTTAAACCTGTGAGCAAATTCACATTAAGTGAGAAATCGCCCACGCTAAAAGAAGTTGCGGCAGTGCGGTAGCTATCATTTCCATCGCCCAATCCTATCCATTGAAATGGGGTGCCGTCATTTTCGTAAGAAAAATTAAAATCGCCACTGTTAAATGCAGCAAAACCTGTTCTTTGACTAAACTCTGCCATACCTCCTGTTCCAGACCAAAAATTGGTTCCTAAGCTACCGCCTGTTTGACCATCGTCATAATTTACCATAAATGAATTTCGGAACTCAACACCGCCCTTTCCTGTATTATAAAAGTTAGAATGGTAAGTAGCCCCTATTCCATAGGAAGCGTTGAAATCACCAACATTTTGACTTATACTAATATTAAAATTGGCTTTAAAACCTCCCGTGCCTAAAGACAATCCAAAACTAAACGGCGGCCAAGGCGAATTCCCATCCGGATCCACTAAATTAACCGGATTCTGCAAGGTATAGTTATAAGGCGACCACCCGGGATATTTCTCTGCCAAGGGGTCAACACTCAACCAAATACTCGTCTTGGGATCATAATACCTTGCCCCATAATAGTAGTTCCCCGTCTCTTCATCGAGCTCCTTGCCGTTGAACTTGTATGGCGAGTTGTTTGAGTTCAAGTGTTCCTCGACCAAAGTTTCCCCAAAAGGTAAATACTCCACCCTTTGGCTCAACCGCTCAGGGCAAGTATGTTGACTTACATTTCCCGCTAAGTTAGTGATATAATTTGAACTGCCCAAACCTGTCCGCCGTAACGCAGTGAAGGAGGATGGTCGGGATGAAACCAGAAAGCTGCATAGAGATCAGGGTCGTGGGAATAGCCGCTTCCTTGTCCTTCTTCTCCCATTTCCCCTTGAACCGCCGTAAGGGGATCGGGTTCAAAAAACCCATTGATAAAGCTCATTCAAATGATTATCGGCCTGGCCGAGTTTGTTTTCAACGCTGTCGAGCAATGCCGGCAGGTTGATGTTTGGAAATTCGTTGTTGAACCAAGGGCTTTGGTAAAGCCCCAAGAAAGTGGCCGTGCCTATTTTGCTTTGCACGCGCTGGCCACCGGCATAGTGAAATTGAAGTCGAAATTGAAATTGAAAGTTTTGGATCGATAAAATCACTGTTTAGTTTCTTGCCTGCCGGTGGTCACTGAGAACGGCCGAAGTGCAGACAGGTTTGGGCTTTTGAAGACCGTGTGGGGTTCGCGATGCAATCGCGCACCAGCGGGGGCATTGTAGGTTTCATAACAAGACCCTAAAAACCAAAAAAACCGACCCCTTTACAGGACGGTTTTTTTTGGACGGGTTCATTTTTTTCGTGATGGACACCCGTTGCAAACGGGCGGTAGCGGGTGTATCGGGGCGTGGTTGTCATTCACTATGGATATGAATAGAAATATCTCATAAAGAAAAAAACTGATGCAAATAAAGCCATTAAAAAAAATGTAATAATATAAAAAAGTGTAGGATAATCAGTTATTCTTAATTTACGACTTCCATTAGCTTTCTTTCTACTTTTTCTCCACTGGATATAACCTAAAATAGTTACAAATGCAATTATAAAAAACCCTATGCCTAAAAATATATCCATAAATTAATTATCATTGGAGGTTCTATATGCTCTCTCAGCAGTTCTGGCTGGTACTGTTTTTAAACTCATTTTCAAGATATCCGTACTTTCCCTGGATATATTCGGAGTTGGTCCGGGAATAGCTCTGTCTACTAAAAGGTTAATTCCTATACCTCCTAAGATAAAACCACCTGTTTCACTTGCATTATTCCAATCAGTACTCATTAATTCAGTACCTAATTCTAAGAACGACCCAGATAAGCCGACCCCATTGCCAATACCCGCTATTACTAAACCAGGGGCCGCTCCAATACCGGCCACAAATGAACCAACACCTGCAGCACCTAAACCAATTCCTGTTACGAGATCACCACTATCTTGAAGTTTCTGGGAGGCATCCAATAAACTCCCTTTATTGTGCCTCACCCAAGTTTGGCTTTCTTCAAACCAATTTCCGTGGGATTTTATACTTATTCCATTTAAACTTACTTCATCACCTTTTCCATAACCTTCTCCTGAGTCTAAATCAACAAATCTACCACCCTCTTGAAGTTGAAAATTTTTACCTCCTGACAGAACATTACTAACTGTTATTTCATTTCTTTCATAACCTTCTCTTTCTTCTGACCCATTAAACCATTCATAGTCGTCTGTCTTTAAATTCCAATACCAGTCGGTAGGTGATTGTGCATTTTCTGCGCTCATCCCCGTGGGGTCGGTAAGGTTTATGGGATTATTCAGCGTGTAGGCGTATGGGCTGTAAGAAGGATATTTCTCTGCCATCGGGTCGACAGAAAGCCACATAGAAAACTTCGGGTCGTAATATCTTGCGCCGTAATAATAGTTCCCGGTCTCCTCATCGAGCTCCTTGCCGTTGAACTTGTATGGCGAGTTGTTTGAGTTTAAGTGCTCTTCCACGAGCGTTTCCCCAAAAGGCAAGTACTCCATATGCTGTGATACATTTCCCGCTAAATTAGTGATATAATTCGAGGATCCCAAGTGGTCGGGATGAAACCAGAAAGCTGCATAGAGATCAGGGTCGTGGGGAAAGTGTTGGCCCTTAAAAGGCTGGGTTTGGCTATCCAGTGTTGGGGGTGTAAGCTCAAAAAAATCATTATATAAATTGACAAGATGACTATCGGCACTGGTCAATTTATCCTCAATATTGTCCAAAAGCAATTGCCTGTCCAGTTCAGGAAACTCATTATTGAACCAGGTACCTTGCCACATCCCAAGTAAAGAAGTGGTCCCTATTTTACTCTGCACGCGCTGGCCGCCGGCGTAATAGTGTTTAGTATAGGAAACGGTGTTAATGGGTGTGCCTCTAAACTTTTTATCTTTTGGCCGTGCGGTGAGCAGTCCGCTGGGGTAAATGGCAATATTGTCGTGTTGCCCTTTGCTCACATCATTGGCATTTGAAGAAACATCCAGCCGGTCCACGTTATATTTCACGATGCGCTCGCCGCCGGCTTCATAAGTATAGGCTGCCACAGGGTGCAGGTCATCATTATCGGGGTCCAGGTCCACGGCCATAAGGCGGTTTTCTTCATCCCACAGCAGTTTTTGCAGGGTGTTTTGCTTTTGGCCCACTTGTTCCCTGACCGCCGTGCGGTTGCCGTTATAGTCATAGTCCAGGCTTTTTTCTTTTATTCGCGGGTCCTCGGTGCCGTTGCAGCAATCAGGCCCCGTGGGGGTTTCCACGATTTTTCGTGGGGAGTGCGGCTGGTTATAGCCATAGCCGGCCACAACTTCACTGCCGGTGCCATAGTCTTTATACTCGAGCTCATAGCTGGTTTTGTGGCGCGTTTCAGTGTCTTCAGTGTCCTGCATGGAACTCCCCAGGTTATCGACCGTCCCCTGCCGGTGCAATTGGTTTTTATTCAGGATATTGTGCTGGTCATCATAGTTCATTTTTAGAGTATAGTCCTGTTTCAAATATGGCTGGGTCATATCGTTCGGGGAACATTAACCTAAGCGAAACACTTTTTTTGCAGTGTTTTCCCCTGCTGATGCGCGAGTCCTCTCGCGTTTCTTTCTAATTGGTTTTGATTTTTTTACCACTCAATTCCTTCTAATCCATTCTCTTCCAAAAACGCATTGGCCTTGCTAAAATGTTTGTTCCCAAACCAATATCCGCGGTTGGCGCTTAAGGGCGAGGGATGGCCGGATTTTAAAATGAGGTGTTTTTTTTCGTCGATCAGTTTTTCCTTTTGTTTGGCATAACTGCCCCAGAGCATAAAAACTATATCTTTGTTGTGTTCTGAAATTTTTCGGATCACCTGATCGGTAAATTTTTCCCAGCCCTTTTTTTGATGGCTGCCGGCCTGGAATTCACGAACACTGAGCGTTGTGTTCAATAACAATACGCCCTGTTTTGCCCAGCGTTCTAAATTTCCGGTCTCTGGAACGCTTTTGTCCAAATCCTCTTCAATTTCCCGGAAAATATTGACCAGTGAAGGCGGCATTTTTACAGAATCCCGCACTGAAAAACAAAGTCCGTTTGCCTGTCCCGGGCCGTGATAAGGGTCCTGGCCTAAAATAACGACTTTCAAATCACCGACTGGACAATGGTCAAAAGCGGCAAAAATTTCATTTCCCGGTGGATAGCAGGTTTGGGTTTGATATTCATTTTTGACAAATTTTGTGAGTTCAGAAAAATAGGGTTTTTTAAATTCTTCATTCAACACTGCTTTCCAGCTTTTTTCAAGGGCTACCTTCATAAAATAATGATTAAATTTGCGCTGTTATACCAATTATATTTTAATTTTTCACCTATCAATTTTTTACGTGAACAAGGCATCAACTTTAAATTATCTCAATTCTGTTTGGATTGCACGGAACACGTGAAAGAGAAATGTATAGAATGCGACCACTAAATTTATAACTGGTTTAATTTGTAGTTCAAATATATGATCAAAATTTCCCAAAAAACACAAAACGATTTAGAATTTCCAGAAGTCCTTGCCCAAATAAGTGAGCACTGCACTACTGAAAAAGGAAAGTCAAAGGCTTTAAAAGCACAACCTTTTTCCAGTTTTGGTGCGGTTGTTTTCGGTCTGCACCAAACGCGGGAACACCAGAAATCTGCCACCCACGAGAGCGCAATTCCAAATCACGGTTTTGATGTTGTGGATGGGGAAATAAAAATTTTGGGCGTGGAAGGAAGCCTTTTGGAACTCGCTTCCTTCAGGAAAATCAAAGAACTTTCCTTCCGCAGTAATCAGCATTTACGCTATTTTGAAAAATACAGGGAAACTTTTCCGGCCTTGTTCAAGACCACTGAAGATGTGGAATATACTGAAGTTTTAGTTCAGGAAATTGATGAGGTTATTGATAGGTTTGGCGAAATGCGCGACGATGCTTCGGAAGAATTGGGGCAAATCCGTCAGGAAATAAACGGCGTGCGCAGTCAGATCAATGCCAGCTTTGCGGCAGCCCTTTCGCGTTATAAAGCTGCCGATTTTCTCGATGACATAAAGGAATCTGTGGTTGAGAATGTTCGTGTTCTCGCGGTTTTGGCCCACAACCGTAGAAAAGTGAGGGGCACGATTTTAGGCCAAAGTAAGTCAGGCCGGATCCTTTACATCCAGCCGGAAACGACTTTTATTCACGCCAGAAAATTGAAAAACCTGCAGTATGATGAAAGCGAGGAAATAAAGCGCATTCTCGCAAGGCTCACCGAAATTGTTCGGCCTTATCGCGAACTTCTAAAAGACTATCAGGATTTGTTGAGCGAAATGGATTTTATCAGTGCAAAAACCCGCTATGCCGCAAGTATTGATGGAATCCTGCCAAAAATAACCAAAAAACGCGAGCTGCAACTCGAGGAAGCTTATCACCCTTTATTGCTCGCGCACAACAATGCCAACGGCGAAAAAACATATCCTCAAAGCATTGAGCTTAACGAAAATAACCGCATAACCGTGATTTCTGGCCCCAACGCCGGCGGAAAAAGTATTACCCTAAAGACCGTGGGTTTATTGCAACTGATGCTACAGACCGGCATTATGATCCCCGTGCACCGCTATTCCAGGATGTGTTTATTCACTTCCATTTTGAGTGACATCGGCGATCACCAAAGCATTGAAAACCATTTATCGACTTATTCTTACCGTCTAAAAAATATGAAGCATTTCTTGAGGAAATGCGATGATAAAACCCTGTTTCTGATCGATGAATTTGGCACGGGAAGTGATCCAGAGCTCGGCGGGCCTTTGGCGGAAACCTTTCTGGAAGTGTTTTACGAAAAAAAATCCTATGGCATCATCACGACGCATTATGCGAACCTGAAGAAAATGGCCAATGAAACCGAAGACATCAGCAACGCAAATATGATGTTTGACAGCCAGAGTTTAAAACCGCTTTTTAAATTGCAAATGGGCGAGGCGGGAAGCTCGTTTACCTTTGAGGTTGCGCGAAAAAACGGGATCCCATATAGTTTGATCAACCGGTCCAAGAAAAAAGTGGAACGCGGGAAAATGCGTTTTGACCGCAGCATCGCAAAACTTCAAAAAGAACGTTCTGAGCTGACCAAGACTAAAAACCAACTGCAATCCAAAGCCCAGAAAGCCAGCGAGGAAAAAGAGAAATTAGAGAAAACAAACGACCGGACCGAACAAAAATTGGCCGATTTTCAAGAGCTCTTTGACCATAACCAAAAAATGATCCATCTGGGCGAAAAACTAGATTCAATTGGGAAAGACTATCTCAATCACGATAATAAAAAGCGGATGATCGGGGAATTCCTGAAGGTTGTGGGCATAGAAAATTCAAAGCGAAAAAAACAGTCCAAAAAACAGCAGCAGAAAGAGACCCAGCGAAGGGAAGGCTTAAAAGCGGAAGCGAAAAAGAAAATCGAACCCATCCGCGAGCAAAAAAATAAAAAAAAGAAACAGGAAAAACAGGAACAAAAAGAGGCCAAACAAAAACAAATTGTGTCTTTTAAAGAAAATGACCGTGTGCGGCTTGAAGACAGCCATTCCATTGGAAGCATTGATCGGATTGAAAAGAAAAAAGCCTTTGTCAATTATGGAATATTCACCACTGAAGTTGCGTTGGACCGGCTGGAATTAGTGCAACGCGCAAAGAAGTGAAAAAAGTTGAGATATTGTAAATTGTATATTGTAAAAAATAACTGTTCCTTTCCCCCAAGCCTGCTTGGGGGAAGGTGGCGTCTCGACTTCCGCAAAAATTCGGGATGTCGGAAGGGCTGCAATTATTCAATTAATGTCTGTTTTACTAAAAATGGAATGATTAGATCATACTCTTTCAAATGCCAAATTTTTTGTCCTTTTTAAAAAAACATTTCTTGCTCAGCAGCACGGTTTTGACAATTTTGTTGGCTTGCCTCTGGATTTTTTCCACACCGGTAAACTTTTTCAATTCTGTCGAAAACGCCTCGCTTTGGGTGCGGGATTATTTTGGCGGTTTTTATTTATACCTCGGTTTTGGCTGTGTTGTGTTTTTACTGATTTTTGCGCTTTTACCCATTGGGAAAAAACGGCTCGGCGGGAAAACCCCGGAATACTCGTTTTTCTCTTGGATGGCAATGCTCTACAGCGCAGGGATGGGTTCCGGGATTTTATTGCGTGCCACACAGGAACCCGTTTTTATGCAGCAAAATCCGCCCATCGATACTGGGGTTTCCAGTGAAATCCTTTCGCTGGAATATGTTTTCTACCACTGGGGATTGACCGCCTGGGCATTTTATGTCTTTTTTGCCTTGATAATGGGCTATTCGTTTTTTATAAAAAAGGAAAAACTGGCGATCAGTACGGTTTTTTCGGCCAAAAGCAATTCCATTTCCCTGCAATTAATTGATTTTTTGGCGATAATCACCACCGTTGTTGGGCTTGTCGCTTCTTTGGGAATGGGCGCGAAACAAGTTGAGGATGGCGCTAATTTTTTAATGGGTTCAAATGAAAACCTGATCGATTATTCTGCGACAGCTTTAATTTTTTTGGGTGCGGGTTATTCGGCTTATCGGGGCATTCATAAGGGAATACAGCGAATATCAAATATCAACATTATCCTGACCCTGGCCTTGCTCTTTTTTGTTTTTGTGCAAAGCGATGTCCTACTGATTTTTGATCGGTTTTTCAGTGCCCTCTACCATTACATTATTGACTTTATCCCGATGAGTCTGGCCCTTGGAAAATATGACCCCGGCAAAGAATTCCTAACCGATTGGACTTATTATTACTGGGCATTTTGGTTGGCCTGGGCGCCGTTTACAGGTGTTTTTATCGCCAGGATTTCCCGCGGCCGCTCAATGCGGCAAATGATCCTCGGTGCTTTGATCGTGCCTTCCTTGAGCAGCTTTTTCTGGTTCAGTGTTTTTGGAAGTGAAGCCTTTTCATTTATAGAAGAGTGGGGAAGTTATTCCGGGGAATTTTCAAATGTGTTTTCATCGATTTTTGTTTTTCTAACGGAATATCCCTTGGGCAGTGTTACGGTGGTGATCACTTTGATTTTATTGCTTGGATTTTTAATTACTTCGGCAGATTCGGCCATTTTTGTCTTGAGTATGTTCACCGACCGCGGAAAGGAAGAGCCCAAAAAATCTTACCGCCTGATCTGGACAGTGATTTTATTTCTGTTCACCATCGCCGTGCTGCTCGTCGGTAGTTCAAATAAGGGTGAAAATGTACTGACCGCGATGCAAAAATTATTGATTGTGACTTCATTGCCATTTTCATTTTTCACCGTTTTAATCGCCATTAAATTGGTTTTAAAATTGAAGAAAAAAGCTTAATTTTATTTCAAATTTGAAAGTGCAAATTTCAAATTAGGGATAATTCCATTTTTCAGCGGTTTTCAGGGAATTTCAATTTCAGTAATTTTTTTTCAATATACAATTTTCAACTTCAACACTTCGACCGTCGCTCAGTGCGGCGCTTCAGGTTTGATTTGATCTTTTATCAATACCTACGGGGTTATTTGGGCGGTGAACAGAAACCCCGCAGGACAAACTTCGACCTCGATTTCAGGTTCAACACTTCAGCATTCCTTATTCATTATTGGATATTCGATATT
>Ga0307967_1002274_pt1 | contig 11159 bp, 7 predicted proteins | sample OrgLakmetagen648_FD_201828 | JGI IMG/M metagenome (GOLD analysis project Ga0307967, IMG submission 201828) | Saline water microbial communities from Organic Lake, Antarctica - #648 | ecosystem: Environmental > Aquatic > Non-marine Saline and Alkaline > Saline | place: Antarctica: Organic Lake... | reverse complement strand
ACCCCCACCCCCACCCTCGAAGGTGTTGCGGGAGGTCCGGTTTCCTGGATGCAATCAGAGGCAGATACTGCATGAGCCGGGTGCATTAGTCAGCGCTCTGCTGGGCAGTCCTTATATGTGTGCTGCATTTGAGTCAAGGAAGAGAGTTTATTAAAAACAGATCAGCGATACATAAATTCGTCTAATTTCCCGACCCGTGTACGTCTAATTTTCTGTTGTTTTTATCCGTTGTACGTCTAATTTTATGTTATTTTTATGAGATACTCATTCACGGAAATGAACTACTGATATGCGACGTTCACAAGAGCGATGCCTCAAACTCGCCTGGAAGCACAGGTGCATACTCGTTTTCTTTATCGACAAATTACCACCAAAAAAACGGTGGCAGATAGGTAGCTAGAAAGAACGGCTAGCAAGTCACCATGAAACCGTTCAGAAGTTCCAGCTTTTCTAGAGACTGCACTTGCCTCAAAGCACAAGTGTGTAACCAGCACGTACTCATATGATTAGCACACCCATTGGAAAAAGGCAAACAGTCGCAGGAAAGTCAAATAAGTCCTTTGTTTTCAAAGATGGAGTAATAAGGGGAAGCCCCCCAACCCTACGAAACATTGTACTTACCTCCAAGCTTTGCAATAACTCTTTTAATGTTGATGTGATTGAAATAAGTGCCGCTAGGAATTTGCTGGAAAGTGGCTATCAAGTTGCTAAAAGACACTTAGGGGTTTCTTTCTCTTGCAGAGCTAGAATTCAATCATAAAGACCATGGAGGGCTTGGACATCCGCTTGAGCTACTTTGAAGACGGCCACATGGAGTCAAGGGATTGCAAAGAAAATGCACTGGACCGATGGGAACTGCACGGGAGTCATTTTCTGACTGTTAACATGGCAGGAAAAACCATTGAGCTGATTCAACAGGTGCAGCACCCGCGTGACCCAATAATAAGCAAAAAATATTCCCAAACAAACACGGAGGCACGCGCGTACACACACGCACACTTACGCACTTAAACACACACGTGCACACATGAGTATGCACGCGCATACGCACATGCACACACGCACGCACGTGCACTTACGCACACGTATTCACACAAACATTCATGCACACAACCCAGTGGTGCATCCACACACTTACACATGCATCAAACAAACACATATACACACACGCAATCGCATACACTCGTGCTTACAGAGGCACGCGCAGACGAACTTACACATTACACAATATTTATACACATATACACACACACGCACGCACACACACACACACACACGCACACACACGCATATGCACACATTTATCTGCAGCCCCAGTCCATAAAGGCGTCGTCAGTCGGAGTGGGAGCTGTCTTGTGGGAGGGAGAGCTGTTGATGGCTCAGTATTTATCAAAAATGCCTCATCACCGCTTCATAGGTCAGTGAATGTGCTTGCCTGCATACTTTCTTGTTTTCCCTTCTTACTTCCGCGGCTAACTCTCTGGCGGTTTGAAAAGAGAATAAAGCAGCGAGCAATAAAACTTGAACAAAGGCATCCCTCTGTAGCCTACCTATCCTTTTCCTTTTCCTTTCCATTTTTAATCTTTCTGTTGAGTAGCCCTGCCCTGAAAACCTAAAAAAAATAAGGTCAGGCCAGACATGCGTCTCTGCACACATGTCTGTGCACATTCTCCCAGGGGTAGCAGGCCTATGCCCTTAAATCATTGCCTGTGCACACGTGTCTGCACACACGCGTCTGTACAAACATGTCTGTGCATACCCTCAGAGGTAGTAGATTTAAGCTTTAAATCATTGTCTGTGCAAATACGTCTGTGCAAACGTGTCTGTGCATACCCTCAGGGGTGGCAGGTTTAAGCCCTTAAATCATTGTCTGTGCACACGTGTCTGCACACACGCGTCTGTACACACGTGTCTGTGCACACGTGTCTGTGCATACCCTCAGAGGTAGTAGATTTAAGCTTTTAATCATTGTCTGTGCAAACACGTCTGTGCACACGTGTCTGTGCAAACACGTCTGTGCACACATGTCTGTGCATACCCGCAGGGGTGGCAGGTTTAAGCCCTTAAATCATTGTCTGTGCACACGTGTCTGCACACACGCGTCTGTACACACGTGTCTGTGCACACGTGTCTGTGCATACCCTCAGGGGTAGCAGGTTTAAGCTCTTAATCATTGTCTGCGCACACGTGTCTGTGCACACCCTCCCAGGAATAGCATGTTTTAGCCCTTAAACCGTTGCTTGTGCGAACACGTCTGTGCACATGTGTCTGTGCACACCTTCAAGGGTGGCAGGGTTAAGCGCTTATATTGCTTGAGTTATTATCACCGCTTGCGTAAAATTGTATGCCTTACCTGAAAGCCTTCCTCTGTGAATCTGTAAGGTTGGCCAGACCATGTGTGTGTGTGTGTATGTGTGTGTGTGTGTGTACTCCTGTTCGTATGGCACAGGCAGCACGGACCTCTACTCTTTTAGATTTGGTTCAGGCAGCAGATGCATTCTTAGTCTTGTCCTTTTAACATAGGCAGTACAAACTTGAACTGGTAATATTATCTGTATGACGTATGACACAGGCAGCACAAACTTTTAACTTTTAATATTGTCCGTGTGGCACAGGCAGCAGGGTGATTGAACTTTTGACATTGTCTGTATGACACAGGCAGCACAAACCTGATCTTTTGATGTTGTCTGTGTGACACAGGCAGCACAAACCTGAACCTTTGATATTGTCTGTATGACACAGGCAGCACAAACCTGAACTTTTGAGTCCGTGTGGCACAGGCAGTACAAACTTTAACTTTTTATATTGTCTATGTGGCACGGGCAGTACAAACCTGAACTTTTGACATTGTCTGTATGACACAGGCAGCACAAACTTGAACTTTTAGTATTGTCTGTATGACACAGGCAGTACAAACCTGAATATTTAGTACTGTCCGTATGACACAGGCAGCACGAACTTGTCTGTGTGGCACAGGCAGCAGGGTGATTGAACTTTTGATATTGTCTGTGTGGCACAGGCAGCAGGGTCGTTGAGCTGGGCGCAGGGCCTGGCCTTCTTGGCCTGTTGATGGCAAAGCTGGGCGCAGAGGTGGGTACTTGTTTAGGTGTGAGTTACTGGGTATTTGTAGGGTTGGCCAGAACCATACATTTTTAGGTATATATGGTGTACGTAGGGTAGTTTTAGCAGGGAAATCGCCATACATACGGTCATATACGGTGCAGATATACGGTTCTGGCCAACCCTAAGTATTTGTGTGGAAACACTGCTTGGCCTGTTGGTGGCAAAGCTGGGCGCAGAGGTGGGTACGTGTGTGGTGTGAATTCCTGTGTGTTTGTGTGGAAACATTGCTTGGCCTGTTGGTGGCAAAGCTGGGCGCAGAGGTGTTATATTTATAGGTGATTATATTTATTATCCTGGGTACTTGTGTGGTGTGAGCATGTTTTGCTGTCACTCTGTACACAGCGCGACTTACCTGGATCTGAACACACGCTTTGGTCTGGCAACTTTAACGTCAGCTTCAGTTTGAGCTAGACGGGTTCCAATTTGAAAGAGTGGGGTGTGAGTGTTTGGCCCTTGAATGCAAAGAAGGAGCATGTTGTTAGCGCTCGCTCATTAAACCTCCTCGGGACACTGCTTGTATTTTTCACATGTCCCTCTTCTCACGCTCCTTTTTTGTGTTGTGCTATGTGTGTGTGTGTGTGTGTCCAGTTCTCTCGCATGTATAGAGCCGACCAGATCATATGTATACGTTCATCAACACTACCCCGGCAAAGCTAGACGCAGTGGTATTGCACTCAATTCTTGCACTTGGATGCGTGTCGGGTGTAGAAAAGAAAGAGAGAAAAAAATTACGCAGGCAGTGAAAACCACTCCCCACATTAAGCAAGGAAAAGGAGCTGCTTTGGTACGGGGTACCATAATACTCCTCCACCAAGAAAAAAGAATAAGAAAAATATCAATAGGGATCGGGAGGGTTGCAGGCTTGACCTGAAACCGTCTCCTGATGAAAGTTGATAATAGCGTTGGATAGAGTACGTTTGTTGTGGACAAGTTTGGCAGCGTAGTTAATTTAGATGTACATGGGAACCTTCAGCCAGACTGCTCGGCTGATAGTGGTACTAGAAAGTGCACGACTGGTATGCACAAGTTTGGCTGCGTGATTGAAAGAATGAACTTGTGTAAACATGTCGCGTGTAGATGCAGTGCACGCTCATCTGCACCTTCTGCATGCAAAGCTGTGCACAGATGCACCTGCACTCATTGCTGCAATGGGAATTATCTTGCGTGTAGATGCAGTGCACGGTCATCTGCACCTTCTGCATGCAAAGCTGTGCACAGAGGCACCTGCACTCATTGCTGCAATGGGAAATAACTTGCGTGTAGATGCAGTGCACGGTCATCTGCACCTTCTTCATGCAAAGCTGTGCACAGAGGCACCTGCACTCATTGCTGCAATGGGAAATAACTTGCGTGTAGATGCAGTGCACGGTCATCTGCACCTTCTGCATGCAAAGATGTGCACAGATACACCTGCACTCATTGCTGCAATGGGAAATGTCTTGCGTTTAAATTGAGCTTGCAATGTACATTCTATTTCATCTTGCAAAGCCACAAGGCTCCCCATAATTAATCAATGCAGTCAGTGCATACACGGCATGGACATGGCACGGACACCTCTCAATGTGCGTCCATATACAGTTTGCAAGTCTACATTTTGTTTTGCACACACGCACACACACGCACACACACACACACACACACACACACACAAACACACATAAACACACACACAGGGCTCTCCATAACTGTGCAATGTAGTCGGTGCATACGCGGCATTGTATTGGCAGGGAGACCTTAAACGTTCATACGCTCATGCATATGGTTGGCCGGAATCAAATATATACGGCGAATGCACGGCATTTTTGGGGGGAAATCACCGACTATACGGTTGTATACGGTGTACATATACAGTTCTGGCCAACCCTACTCATACACGTTACTCATTTCACGCACGTTGCTCATTTCACACACATTGCTCATTTCACACACGTTGCTGATTGCACAATTCTTATTTCTGTGTTCAGTGCAGGTACGGTGTGTTTGCACCATTCAGGTCAGCTATTTCACATACGTTGCTCATTTCACGCACGTTGCTGATTGCACATTTCTTATTTCTGTGTTCAGTGCAGGTACTCTCTTATTTCTGTGTTCATCTCTTATTTCTGTGTTCATCTCTTATTTCTGTGTTCAGTGCAGGTACGGTGTGTTTGCACCATTCACGTCAGCTTGCACACACGGCCTTGCCCACCTCACAGTTCTTGAACAACGGGCATGTACGATGTGTATGTACAGTTCTGGCTGACCTTTAGACAAGGCAAAACACACTGCTTTCTTCACTCTTCTGAAAATGTAGGGACATGTACAATGTGTATGTACTGCTCTGGCCAACTTGCACATGATTGTTGCTGAAAATGCGCGGCCAATATGGACGTGCATGTACATCTGCAGGAAATTTGCACAAGGCAAAATCGAACATGTTGCCCGATTTATCACATACAGATCCAGTGCGTGCATTTGTGTACGTATGTGTGTGTATGTGGATGTGGATGTGGATGTGTGTGTGTGTGTGCAGTCCTGACCCCTCTATACACACGGCAAAATCGACCACCACCCTACGCCATCCGCGTCACAGGTGGTCATCTCAGACAAGGCGTCAGTCTTGCCGTTGATTCAGAGGAACGTTGAGAAGAACAACTTAAGCAGGTGCGCATGCTGTACGAAAAAGAGAAAAAGAATAACTATGCAGGCAGCACGAGAATGCAATACAGGCAGTGAAAGGCACCCCCACGTCAATCAAGGAAATGCACCTGCAATTATAACCAAGGAAAAGAGCCTGTGCTGTTACCATCCATTACAGGGCATTTCATTGTTCGGCTGTTGTGGCTCAAAGGCTTTATAAAGGGGGCTAATGGCAGCCAAGCAGGGTAGGCTGGTGAGCTTATTGCCTGAAACAGCTCACACATAAACAGGGTTGGCCGGAACCATATATATACGGTGTATGTACGGTATTCTTTGCAAGAAAATCACCGAATATACGTCGTATACGGGGTATATAAACGGTTTTGGCCAACCCTACACATAAACCATAGACAGCAAAAGATAATGTCTGACCCCAAGCAACCGCACTCTTCAGCCGACTGGTTGTTGGCCATCTTTCATATTTGCATCCATGTTCATGGTTTTGTACCTTTAAAAGCCTTTAACAGCACGGCTGCTGAACACAGCTCTTAAAACAGCACAGTCGCCAAACGCAGCTTTTAAAACAGCGATTTGCTGTGCTGTGCCGCAGAGATGTGAGTGTGGCAGAGTTGGAGTGGGGGAAAGAAGGGTATGAGCAGCGTGCCATATCTCTGGCTACCACCTCCCCCGTCGACTGGGTGCTGGCCGCCGACTGCTTGTACATTGACAACGTGAGTGGCACCTGGTTTGGGTTACAAAGGCCTGCGTAGAACAAGGCACTGATGCTTGTACGTTAGCGCTGTGTAGTTGCACCTAGTTCGGGTTTCAAAGGCCTGTGTAAAAAGGCGTTGATGTGTCTTATGATTGAGACTTTTTTGAGTTCAAGAATTGCTAGAGGTGTAGTGTGATGACTAGGGTTGGCCCAAACCATACATACATACATACATATATACGGTATGTGTACGGTATTTTTGGCAGGGAAACTACCATACATACAATCATATAAGGTGTACATGTATGGTTCTGGCCAACCCCAGTTATGACACCTTAGATTGGGCCCTCTGGCTTAAAATCTCTAGATTTAGGTCGCCTTAATTTGGAAACACTCAGGCCTCCAGCCTAACATGCCTGCTTCACCTGTAAGAGATTACCCCCCCAAGTTTATCAGCCAAAAATATTGACAGCTGAGTCTATATACAACGGCTGTATTTTGAGTCCCTGTATTTAAGTCCCTGTATTTTGAGTCCCTGTATTTTGAGTCCCTGTATTTTGAGTCCCTGTATTTTGAGTCCCTTTATATTGAAACTGTATTTTGAGTCCCTGTCGAGGTTGTACTAGGGTAGCTGCCCTGAGAGCCTAATGGTCCATGAGCTGATCTTAATGATCCATGGGCTACCCTGAGAGCCTATTGGTCCATGGTCAGGCCAGGCTGAATGTCAGGTGGCATGAGTGTGTGCAAGGTTGACCTGTAGGCAACTTTGGTTTCCAAGCAAGCAGGGTAGACCACTCCCTTCATTATTTGAACCTTGTTTTCAAGCAGGCAGGGAAGACCACTCCCTTCATTATTTGAGCAAAGAGGGCTATGCAATTACTGATTAGTGTACAAGCAAAGCGCCGGACACATGACACGTGCCCTGTCAAATAATCATGAGGTTCTGTCATCATGCAAGGGGGGGTTCACACTCTGTTGTTGGCCAGGGAGATAGTGTCTTTGTGTGTGTATGTTTGTGTGTGTTCGTGTGTGTGTGCGTGTTCGTGTACGTGTTTGTGTGCGTGTGGGTGTGGGCGTGGGTGTGCGTAAGTGTGTGCATGTGTTTGCATGCGTGAGAGTTTGTATGTGTATGTGTGTGCGGTTGCGTGTGTGTGTGTGTGTGCGTGTGTATGTGCGCGCACTCCCTTTCTGTGCAATTGCTGGCCCCTAGTTGATTGATAGTCTGTACAAGTGCTACTCCTAGTTCATGGACTCCTGATGAACTAGTCCTGAACTAGTCCTGAACTAGTCCTGATGAACTAGTTGATTGACTCCTAGTTGACTGATCCCTGTACAAGTGCTACCCCTGGTTGATTGATCGTTGTTTCATTTACTACGCAGCTGGTCTTGCAATGTTTTTTGTTCGCTGCTGCCACTGTTTGCTGCTGTCACTGTTTTTTGTATGCTGCTGTCACTGAAAGCCTTTATACTCTATTGCGCACACTACAGGAAGGCCGGAACCATATATATAATACATATGGTGTGTATGCGGTATGTTATGGCAGAAAAATCACCAAATGTAGGGTCATATACGGTGTATATATACGGCTCTGGCCAACCCTACGTACATTACAGGAAGGCGTAAGCCCAAGCATGCCTATACTGTATTGCGTACACTACAGGAAGGCATAAGCCCAAGCATACCACATTTCGTCCGTGCGTGCTCTCTCCTGTGCTCAAGCAAGTGAGTAATTCATTGCGGTCGTTTGGTCCTGGCAGATGCTTGTTCTTACGGGTTTTAATCCAGAGGGGGTTGACTGAGGAAATGCCTGAATTTGTGCCCTTTTTGCGAACTCACAGATCAAAGATACAGAGGAAGGTGTATGCATGTGTGTGCGTAAGTGTTGTGTGTGTGTGTTGGTGATGGTCCACCTGCAAACCCACGGATCAAACAGGCAGAGCAAAGTGTATGCGTGTGTGTTTGTGTGTGTGCGTGTGCGTGTGTGTGTGTGTTTGTGTTTGTGTGTGTGTGTGTGTCAGTGATGGTCCACCTGCGAACCCACGGATCAAAGATACAGAGGAAGGTATATGCATGTGTGTGCGTGTGTGTGCGTGTTGGTGATGGTCCACCTGCAAACCCACGGATCAAACAGGCAGAGGAAGTGTATGCGTGTGTGTTTGTGTGTGTGTGTGTGTGTGTGCGTGTGTGTCAGTGATGGTCCACCTGCAACCCACGGATCAAAGATGCAGAGGAAGGTGTATGCATGTGTGTTTGTGTGTGTGTGCGTGTGGTGGAAAAGGTTCATTTGCAACGCCATGTAGGGTGGGACCTACAAGACACAGAGGGAAGACAAAGGCGAAGACAAATGTGTATGTTTGCTATTTGTGTGATTGACTGCTTATAGTTGGAGCCATAATAAATATTCGCTTGAGAGAGGCAAATTGTCAGCGGAATCCAGGTATAAGCATGTGGGAGAGGCAATGGCAATTGGAGTACGCAAGGTATCTGTTCAGTCGCTCACAACATAAGACAATTACAACATCACAACACCAAAGGGCCAACTAGACACACTACCTTGTCTATATTAGGCAATGCCTCATGTCACATGTTTGGACATATCCTTAAAACACAAAGGTCACTACCCAACGTCAATCAAACAGATGCAAACCACGTTCAAACGAAATAGACATGTTCTTTTAGTCCTTCAACTGCATGCATCAAAAAGCTAGCGCAAACCCAACGTCATTCAACCCTTGTTCAGACAAAACAGACAAAGCTTTGAGTCCTCCAACGCATGCATTAAACACCTAGCGCAGTCTCTTTCCTTCCACGTAATAAACAGCAGGCGAAGCCTATCCACACTTCCAAGTACGGCACACACCTTATGCCACGTGCACGGACATCCTTGCGTAGTTCCCAGTCTCTCTCCACGTCGTACAGCCGCACCCTTTGATCCTATTTGTTTTGTATACAAGTATGTAGGGTGAGCCAGAGCAATATATAAACGGTGTATACCTATGCAGGATATTTTGCCAGAGGGGGTTGACTGGGGAAATGTCCCAATATGTGCCCTTTTCGCACTCTGAATCCAGCCATTTACTGCCCACTCAGCCAACTGACGCCATTCTGGCTTTAAATGAAAGCTGATATTGTAAGCTGCACGAGGATGTGCTTATATCTATGTAAGTCACAGTGTGCGCAAATTGACGGGAGTCAAAGCTCACCTTGACTGCCCAAACCCTAATTTGGTGCCTTTCTATGGCAAAACAGCACATGTTGAGCCACATCACCATGCACTTCATCTTTTCACTTGATTTTTTGTAATCATATTTGTTTATTACAACAACTCCATACCACACGAAAGTATGCCAATTGGTGGAGTGGGTGATCTGCTGTGAAGATTTTGTGGTGGAAAGTGGGGTCCACGCCGCGGAAAATCAGACACGTGCGCCGTAAGTTGCTATGTTCAAGCTCAGGTGCTGTCAAAAGTTTAGAGCAAGGGCTGCCTCTGAGTGCTAAGCTTTAACATAGCAAACTTTGGCGCCCATGCTCAATCCACTTTTTAAAAAACCCTTTTTTTTGGCTCAGTCAGCCCCCTCTGGTTTTATTCAGTGCGGCAATGTCACAAACAGCGTTGTGCCTTTTTTCCCTTTCCAGGGGTTTGTTTGTAGGTGCTACAAGTCTGGTGCTACAACAACGATTTTTCCAATTTTTACATGTTTTACATACGCAGCCTAGCAGTCGCACATTTTGACTGATGGCTTACTCTGTAAACTTGATAATCGCTGTAAACTGTGCTCAAGGAGGTGATTAGGTAAGAGCACACACACACACACACCTTAAAATATGGACTGCCGTACCGTTCATTTGAGCTAAGTCGATTTCAAGTGAAGAAGTGTTTGTGTCTCTCCTGTATTTGTCTTCACAATATGGCAACTTTCACTGTCTGCACAATTTTCCCCTTTCTAGTTTGTTTGTTGGTCGAAGACAGAAGTCTGTGAGTAGCCTAACAAGCCCCTCTTGTCAGAAAACCAGGTGCAGCTAGTGGCAAGGAGCTTTACAGTTGTGTTAAACCGATGTTGATGAAAGCGTTGAAATATCTTCTGTGTGTGGCTCCTCTCTTGTTTTAATCCAGGACGAAGTGCTTGGTCAGCTTTGAGCTGAGGTCTGAAGAGGTGAAGCAGCAGTTTCTGTCAGCAGCGGCTGAACACAACTTCAAGGTGTGTGTGTGCGCACTTGCGTGTGTGTGTTCATGTGTAGGTGTGTGTCTATGTTGAGGCACCAGACTGTTCTCATGCTTTGGTCTATTCGTTAGAGCGATTATAGCTGCCTGGCACAGTCGCTAATTTTTAGTGTCGAGGTTTATCACCCTGCGTGTTTTATTAGCAAACCAAAAGACGCTTTTGTCCACGCATTGGAAGCAGGTATTTGTGCCTTTGCAAACACGTAAAATGTGTCTTATAAAAAAGCTGCATTGTCCCATTGTAGACAGGCTCGTTGGGTCTTTACGTTCCAATACATTCATTGTGTCTTTTGCAAACATGTATAATGTGTCTTTTCAGACTTGCACATGTGTCTTTGCTTACAGGCACATGCATCTTTGCAAACATGCACACTATGTCTTTACAGACTTGCACATGTGTCTTTGCACACATTTGCAATGTGTCTTTACAGACTTGCATATGTGTCTTTGCTTACAGGTACATGCATCTTTGCAAACATGCA
>Ga0307967_1002272_pt1 | contig 11163 bp, 12 predicted proteins | sample OrgLakmetagen648_FD_201828 | JGI IMG/M metagenome (GOLD analysis project Ga0307967, IMG submission 201828) | Saline water microbial communities from Organic Lake, Antarctica - #648 | ecosystem: Environmental > Aquatic > Non-marine Saline and Alkaline > Saline | place: Antarctica: Organic Lake... | reverse complement strand
CCCCTCTTACTTTTTACTGCAATAAAAGCTGCTGCAGCATTAAAAAGTAAGAGGGGGGCGGCTGAAGAGTTGAGAAGGGCCTTGAGATGAGGCGGCTGTTCTGTCAAGGCAGCACCGTGCCAGGCATGTGTATGCAGCACTCCACCTGTCCCACCCTAACTTGAGCCCTGCTAGGCACACCTGGGGGTCGCTCCTTTTTTCTTACCTGCAGTCCCAAGACTGCACCCGCCTGGCTCATTGTCTGGCGAATTGTCTATGATGGCGCTGCCAAAGACCTGATTGAGTCGTCGGAGCTGGGTGCAGTTGACAGGCTCGCAGACACAATGAAGACCAGCCCGTAAACTGCACCCAGCTCCAACAACTCGAACAGGTCTTTGGCAGCGCCATTGAAGACGGCCCGCAACGATGATAATTGCCTTCTGTTTCTTGCAAACATGATACTGAGTCAATCACCGCCAGAAGTGCTTGTGAGGACCTTGCCCACCTGCGTTCATGCTTTGGTTTCAGCCCAGTGTTTCTTGCAAACATGATACTGAGCCAATCACCGCCAGAAGTGAAGGTGAGGACCTTGCCCACCTGCGTTCATGCTTTGGTTTCAGCCCAGGTAGCCACGCCTGGTCTAGGCACCTGAGCCAGTGTAGGCGCTGGTGGGCAGGGCAGCTGTAGCGTTCTGCGAACACCTGTGTGGCACGGAATATGCATATCCATAAACCACAAGTGAGAATTTCAAGGATGCATCCATGAAATAAGGAGTGAAATGAAAGAATGTAGCAAGGTTTGCATCATTGAACTGTGCTGTAGCAATAAAAAGAAGGAGCTACAGAGCTTGCTTACATTTAAGTGGGGCACTTGACAAATTAAAACACAGTACAATACAATAGTACAAAATCAGCGTTGCCCCTTCACATTACAGCAGCCTTGGCTGAGCTGCTCTGCTCCCCAACCCACGCACCCCCACCTTGTCCAATATTGCCATTAAAAGTTGGGAGTGTATCTCCTTATGTGACTTATTCGTTCCAGCCATGGCCCGTACAGCAACAGCAGCAACCTCCAGCTGTGCAAAGGATTTGTCCTGCAAGCATATCAAGTATTGCTGTAACACGTGTGAGTTATAAAGGTTGAATTCTGATGCAGGAGATTTTTGTTCTTGAAAGGAGCTCTAGTGCAATCAAGGAGTACAAATGTGTTAATATCAAACTCAAACCTTCAAGTGTACATATGTCATTTTCAAACACACATTCAGTACAAAAATACACACAAGCAAGACATAACCAAAACCCGCAGGCATTTGCAGCAGCCACCCTCACCTTAACGTGAGCTAAGCCAAAGGCAGACAGTAGAGGTCCACAACGGTCGCTTAAGGCACCCTGCTTGGCCAGTGAAGCCATGAGCTGGGGCCAGTCGTGACCCAAAGTGCTCAGGGCTCCAGCAGCCTGAGGAGTATGAGGAGCAGGAACTGTTATGAGGAGCTGTGTATGAGGAGCTGTGTAGCAGGAGTATGAGGAACGGTGTACGAGGAGTATGAGGAGTATGAGGAGTATGAGGAGTATGAGGAGTATGAGGAGCGGTGTAGCAGGAGTATGAGGAGCAGAAACTGTTATGAGGAGCTGTGTATGAGGAGCTGTGTAGCAGGAGTATGAGGAGCGGTGTACGAGGAGTATGAGGAGCGGTGTACAAGGAGTATGAGGAGCAGGAACTGTTATGAGCTGTGTAGCAGGAGTATGAGGAACGGTGTATGAGGAGTATGAGGAGCAGAAACTGTGTATTATAAAATTGGCTAACAGGGTCTATGGCTTCAGCAACCGGGCTGCCGTGAGCCATAGAGCTATATGGTACGACATTTTGCCACTCCATTTTAGGAAACAATACATAAACTCTACTTTCTTTCTGACGCAAGGAGTGCACACTTTAAAAACACCAGAGGTTGCCTAACCATTCACTTCAAACAATCTGTAATAAAGCAGCGCGCTCTGTAACAGGGATTTGTACAGCACAAAAATGGGTAAGCTGTAAAACTACCTAGGCCAAGGAAAGCTTACTTTTGCTTGCTGCGTCAGCTCCTCATGGCTGTTGTCGCCCTCCCAGATCACGTGAGCAAGCTGTGTGTGGTGCTGCAGAGCAGTGCTCAGCTCATCATCTTGAAGGCGCAGTAGGTGCAGGCTGTCTGCGAGCTTGCAGGCCTAATTAGGAGGTGCAGATGGGAGAAATGATGATATGGTCAATCGGCTGAGATGCTATGCTTATTATTATGATGATAGTGATCATTCAGCAAGAGAGCTTGGGCTCAATAAGTCCCTGCCACAAGGTTTATCACTGGCCCAAGAACTACGTCACCATGAGTTGCCAGCACCTTCAATTCTTGACTCGTGGGAGATTCAAGAAGCAAAGCCTCACTCACCAGGTAAGTTGGCGCTTGGACTAGCCAGGGAAGCAAGACGTGCCTGTTTTGGTCCCACATATTTGTAGCAGTGCCCTGTTATGCAAACATATGAAGGGAGGACATGTTTACTGGACCAGACACAGACTTCATCAACAACCTCATTAACGAGTAAATTACTGTACCATGAGCAGACCACCGACACATCTCGTATTAATCAGTGTTGTGCACTTTTCTGTTGACGCCGTCAACCGTCATTTGACGGTCAGGCGTAATTTACGGTTTTGACCGTCAGAAACTAATCCTCAGGCGTAATTTACGGTGATTTTTATTATTGACGTCTGACGGTTGGCTTTACAGTTGTTTACGGTGGGAAACCGTCAGGAATTAGTTATTTACGGTGAAAAACCGTCAGCAGCTGGCCAGGCCGGGCCAGGCTCGACTGATTCAGGGCCACACGAGCCCTCTTGGCCTGACTTCCGGAGGACATTTTAAATTTATATCGCAAATGTTGTTTGTGGGGAAATCGGGGCGCTGAGAGCGCCCCTTGAGCTTGAGCTTGAGTTGGCACTCTGAGCCACTGAGTACCTGACGCCGCACCGTTACTTACGATTTCCCACCGTCAGTATGAATTTCACCGTTAATTACGGTTATGTGACGTAGACGTCATTTAAGCACCGTAATTAACGGAGCCATTTCTGATTGACGCCGTATGTGCACAACACTGGTATTAATGCTTGCCAAATAGTAAGCCTCTGCATCTTTTATAGTTGTTTCTGCTTCAACATTATATTAAGGATCTGCAACAAGACAGACTTGGGTGCCTTAAATATTATCCAATTTGCTCGATTTGCTCACACGCACGTACTTTCACCACCCACCTGCAAATTTGTGGCTACTTCTTGCAAGCTCTGTGGATTTCCTTGCTCCTCCACTTTTGCAGGACCGCTAGCTCTTACACTGATGGCAACCTGCCAGAAAAGACATGCACTCAGTTACTAAACACCAAATCTGTCGGAATATCCCAACCTGCTTGTTTGTGTGCAATGTACAAAGCAGGTCATCTCTGTATCTTATCATTATCTTTTGTTGTGCATCTTTTCCAAACAACCTGGTGATGACCTCTCCTTACACAAACTCTTTGTGAGCGGGTGTACACCACCTGAGGACCATGCTCCTATCCGTGGCATGTTAGAAACTAAAAGGAATTCTTATTCAAACGTGTCACATCATATAACATAAAATATATAATGCTCGCAAGATGATCCTGTCCCTTCATGTGGTTTGCTGCCTGCAGCACTCCACAATCACAGGAGACTGGCCTCCTTGTTCATTCACGTGAGATATTAATCACCTGCAGCTGGTGCAGCCAAGCCCCTGCAGCTGACAGCAGCTCTACCAAGGGCCCCAAGTCCCCACACACGGACAGCTGCTCTCCCCCTGCTCTGGCTGTGCGTGCCATGACTGCATCTGCAGCTGTATGGGAGAAGCAGCCTCCTTTCCTGCAGTGAACAAAGCATAAGGACATGCGGGGCCGTGTAAGCGCAGGAGACTGAGGACAGGTGTCGACCTTGCGAGGGTATTGTGTGTAGGATACATCAAAGGACGCACACTTTGCAAACTTGGATGCGGTCATCGTTATTGCTTTGTGCAGCATGGCGGGAATATTCAGGAGAAAGGCCTGCCTACCATGGCTCCGCTTTCTTTTGCTGTACATTGTGCAAGACTTTTGGCTTGCCTACTGGTTGAGGATCAGTTCCGGCTGAAGAAGTTATTTTTCTCTTATGAATAATCTGGTCAATTTTGATCTTGCACCATCAAGACAATTAGCTGACATCAACTTACAGGGTAAAAAGGCGCAAAATCCGCGCCAGGTCCACTGTGGAACAACGGTGCAAGAGCTGAACTGTGCTGCTCTTCCCCATCTCCTGCAGCAATTCAAACACAAATGAAGCCTTTAACGGACACATGCAGGTATCTCCAGGACAATGGAAACAAATGATCTGCACTTTGCTGCCACAGGGCAAGAAAGAAGCACACAAAGGCAATGCACGCAGGTAAGGGTCACAGCGTTTCTACTGTAGGCTTCTACAGCGTGCACTGTGCTGCTCTCACCTGAAGCAATGCTGGTGGGATATGTTTGGCCTCTAGGCTGGCGAGCACCAAATCCAGCAGCTGCTGCTCCCGTCGGTCAAGGTGCTGCTCCTGCTGTTGCTGTTCCTTCAGCGCTCCCAGCCTGCAGTCTAGTGTTGCAGCTGCATGCTGAGGGGCGCTAGCAGCAGGATCAAAGGGTGACAGATGCCGACAGACGCTAAGAGGTACACAAGGGGGTGGCGCCGAGCTGTCAGCGGCACCAGACATACCAGCATCGTTCGGTATGACTTGGTGATTCGTGGATTTGTCGGTGGAACTCTGATTTGTATTTGCAGAGCTGCTGCTACTACTGCTGCTGCTGCTGCTGCCTTTGTCAAGCTGGCCTATGGAAGGGTTCCGGGTTGTCTCTGAAGCTGCGTCGTCAACCTCAGCGAGTAAAGACACTCCAGACAAGCTACTTTTCAGACCCAGGTGTGGCGTGACGGCGTTCACACGGGGCGTTAGGGAGATGCCACAGACTTGAGCGGCAGTGACGTCTAGCAGCTGAATGAGTAAGGCGGCAGGTACTGGCACCTGTGGCTTCAAGGTAAGTAAAAAAAAGAGGAAGCAATCTGTTTGTGTCGTTGTTTAAATTGTTCATGGTAGCACAAGCTTTGCATGCATATTGCGACAGCGGTGGATACAGAAGGGGAAACACTTTAGATGCTTGATTTTGATCCTGCAAAAGCACTTACAATATGAAATCACAACTGCACCTTTTACAAACCCAACCAGCTTTTATTCAAAAGCAGAGCGCCAGGTTACAAGTAATAAGTGTTTTGGCTCTTATCAACGACAAACAAACGCACATCCAGAAACACGTTCACACACCCACACAAGCACACATGCACATACACACGCAAACACACGCACGCACACTCACAAACCTGTGCCAAGGCCCTGGCAATGCGGAGGCATGCGCTGGTGGGCATGGCTTGCCTGTGGATCCTGTCAAGTGTCACTTGCCCCAGCTCTGTGAGTAAATCCATGCATACGGGCTCCTGGAGGCGGGTAAGGGACTCTGCCACAGCAACTAGCTCATTTGGAGGTGCCTGTAAGGCGTGGACAATGACAGCATCCATACGTTTATAAGATGGGTAGTTCTGGTGAATTGACGGGTAGCAAGCGACTGTGTTTGTGCTTGGGTGTGTATGTGTGTAAGTTCATTTGAGTGCGTATGTGAATGTTTGTGTGTGTGCGTGCATTTGTGCACGCAAACACGTAATGAATCAATCAAATAATGACGCACGGCTACCTTCTAGGAAGGGCCTGTAGGACTGCATGCATCTTGGGGAGGCTAGTGACCACTAGAGGTTGGAATGTCTTACTTGAGAGAGATGAAGCATCACAATCACAAAGGAACTGCAAGTTTTACAAAGATGGGTGCAGCAGGACCGTTCAAGCCCACTTGTTCCTGTACTTGGATACACCACTGCTGGCAGCTTGAAGTGGATTTACCCCTTATTCGTGGGGCATGGGTAAGTATGCTAGAGATATCAAGAGTAACGCAAACTTTTAGGACAGGTAGCTTGCCTCGGATCTTTCCTTGTCCTAAGCACACACAGCAAACAAACCGATAGACGGTCCCAGCCCAAACTGCTCACCTTGGAAATCCAGCCTCCTTCCAGCAGCACATCCTCAACGCACCCTATGACCTGAGCAAGAATGGCCTGGTGGCCTGCTCCCGTGGGGCCTGCACAAAGAACAGAGACAACACACATTGCGGGCGTTAAGCAGGATCATCCTCTGCTCTACTTGCAAACAAGCTGACATCTTTGTGCGATGCATCACGCCACACACGTCAGTCATATTGAAGCGGAGGGTGTATTCCTTAACAGATGACCACAATTGATCCGGGACCTCAACCACCCTCCCATTACCTGTGAGCAAGTACTCTGCCAGCATGGGTTGCTTGCCTTCCAGCTGCTCGCGTGACACACGTACAGGAGCAGCCCGACCACAGAAGGCGGGTAGGGCCTGCTGATTGTGGCGCAAGCCAGGAAGCTCTTGTGTCTGCGTTACAGGCACCTGGTCTTGCTGGGTTGCCACTGAAATCTGCTGACTTGGATCTGTGTTGCTTGCGTCTGCTGCTGGGGCCTGCTGTGTGTGCTGTGCCTGTTGCAGCTGTGCTGTAAGTGCGTCACAGACGTGCATGCCTGCTACCCCAGTCTGTTGTAGCCGTGCTTCCAACTCGCCGAGGGAGAGCGCCACCCGCAAGGCGTTGGAAACAGGAGATACCTTGTGTCATGAAGCAGGCACACAGGATTTTTAAGGCTAGCCTTTTTGTCATCGATTGCTAGGTTTTACAAAGCCTTTGCTCATTTATAGGGCTCTAGAATTCCAATGCAGAGCACAGGCAGAACAGCATGTGACAAATCAGACCGTGATGATGATCATATAGTTTGACGAGCGGATAGCACCACCACGTACCCAAAGTGAGTACCTCTCCACAAGAGGCGCCAATTTGCTCGGCAAGGATCTTTGGCAAAGCAGCGACGTAGCAACATTTTTTGCTATTTTCTGCATTGCTAAGCTGAGTTACAATTTGCATTAGGGCACACTGTTTTCCCGTCAAGCGCGCACCTTGGCATGCAGCCTCTGCATCTGCACAACACCCTCTCCCTCCATCATCGCAGCCTGTTTCTGCTCCCCAAGGTAACTGTGTTGACGCTTCTGCTCCTGCTGCTGCTGCTGCTGCTGCTGCTGCTTCTGCAAGCTAGCCAGATGGTCCAGAACCTGGTCCTTGGCCTGCCTATTTGCTGAATCTGACGCAAGCTGTGACAGCACGATGGACAGAAGTTCCTGTGTGCTGGCCCTCCCGGAAGCTTTTTCAACAGGTGCAAAGGGCAGCAGGCCCAACAGCTCCACAGCTCCCTTCATGCGAGGGAGTGGTGGCACGTTGGATGTGTTGGATGTGATGTGGTATGTTTGTATGCTTGTTATGCTTGTGTGCAACTGAGGTTTGGGGAGGGAAATTCGGTATATGCTTCTATGAGCGCCAAACGCATTTCGTGCCTTTGCAGGCTGTGCGCAGACACACATCTGCATGCATCCAGCCTCAAGACCTCAGAAGGCCAGCACATAGCAGGGTCACCGAATTCAGAGAAGGCAGCACACTGCAGGGCCAACACTCGCACGTGGGCATCAGCGCTTTCAGTAAGACACGAGCAAGCACACACGCACTTGATCTGCCAAGTGCTGCTCCGCTGCTGCAATGCTGTCTTGCTGCATCTCATCCCAGCCGTCTCTCCAAGCCTCCCTGTGAACGTACTCCGAAAGCAGCTGCTCTTCAGGTGTGGCAAAGCTCCGGGTATTTCTGCTCCACTCTGGGTATCCCTGCTCCACAGCTCTTTTCTCTTGCTGCTGCACCTGCTGCGCCTGCTGCTGCTGCTCCCCTACCGTCTGTGCAATATCCCCCTGGTCGAACTTCACCGTTGCACTGTCATACGCTGCAAGCTCCTCCTCAACCCCATCAAGCCCCTGACTTCCCCTTGCCACGCTGCTGACATCTGGAAACAGCACACCCCCCAGTGCCTGCTCCACAGAAGCACCCCTTTTGCAGGCCTTCAGCACTTCTGCCAAGAGCTGCGCAGTAGCACCACCACCTCTCCCACTCGCAGCGCTCGCTCCAACTGCTGCTCCAACAACCCCAATGTCTACTCCACTTTCCTTAGCTTCAGAAAAGCCTGGATCCAGGCACTGCACGCTTCCTTCTCTCTGCGCCACCACGGCGCAGCGCAGCAGCACAAGTGCGTCACCTCCCTCCCTGCAGAGTCTAGCAAGGGCCTCCCACAAGGCAGCATACTCACTGCCTGCATCTTTTGCTACTGCTCTCCATTCTGCTATTGCTGCTTTACCTCTCGCTTTGCCTACCCGCTTTTCCTTCACTCCTCCCTTCGCAACTGCTGCTGCTGCTCCCCCTGTTAGTGTTGCTGCTGCTGCTTCTCCTGTTAATGTTTCTGCTGCTACTGGTACTGGCGGTGGTGGTGGTGGTGCTGCTGCTGCTGCCCCTTTCAATGTTGCTGCTGCTGCTCTTCCGTTAGCTGCTGCCCATGCTGCAGACCACAGCCGGTGCTCAGGGGTGCTGAAGACGCCATGTGCATTCACGTGGCCGACAAGGAAAATAGCTGGGACTAGCAGGCTAAGAAGCGCAGACAGGCGGGAAGTTGGTAGCAGCAGGGACATGCACGGTTCAGGCGGCTGGGTGACCGTGTGAGAAAGCTGCGTGCCCGGTGAGTTTGAGGAAATAGGCGGGTCTGTACCGAAAAGCTGCGTGCCTGAAGAATCTGAGGAGGCAAGCTGTGCGTCTGTGCCAGCTGTCACCTTAGTCTCTGACCATGCTAGCGCTGTGTCAGTGTTAGTGTGCTGAATGGTTGGAGCTTGCGAAGGATTATTCCCTGGCTGTTTGGGATGGAGAAGCGCTGTTTGGCAGCTCTCAGCTTGTCTGCCCTCCACACAGGCCAGCACACGTGGCACCAGGGATTGAGCTAAAAGGCCCCCGTCCGTGATCTCAGCAGCACAGGAATACGGGGACTGGGCGGCACGCAGCCAAACCATGCATGCCTCTGAGAGTTTGAGAGGAGGGATGAGAGTACGAGAGCGGTGAGAAGGGGAAACAGTGCAGTGTTAGGAAGAATGGGTGGCTTTTTTTCCAGGTGTAAGTTACACCGTGCAACTGTGCTGTTCTATGCTAGCTCAGGCTGGTACAGGACAAAATTGAGGTGAGGAGGACGCCCATCAATCGCTGAGAGAAAAAGGGCTAAACTTGAGGTGAGATTGAAGCACAAAGGGAGCTAGCTTACCTCCTGGCTTTTACAGGGCAAGAAAAGGTGTGCATGCCGCAAATTGACGCGAGACATCGTTTACTACCTACTAAGTTGCAGGCTGCCAAAAAATGTCTGCCTTCTTAACTTGAATAACTGCATCGCTTATTACTGCCTCTGATAACTAGAAAGTGTCAAAATAACGATTAATGAATGGCTTTTCTCCTGTGCCCTCTTCACTGCGCTGATAACAGCCAAAGGTTGCCCTCTTTGCTCTCTTTAAACAGATAGTGCTACTTCCACAATTTAATACACACCTGCATACAACTGAGGGCATTGTACAGCTTCAAGGTGCTGCAGCAGCGCAGGGCTGAGCATGGCCCGGCTGTGCGTGTCGAAGGAGCTAGCAGGGAGAGACCACAATGCTGAACATAGGGCAAGCAGGCGGTGTCTGTTGGTTGAGGCGGCCTGCACAGAAAGCACAGATACGTGCTCGTTTACATATACTTGGTACAAGCAGCGTCTGAGCAATTAGTGCCTGTGTCTGTGTTTGTGTGGCATGTGTGTGTGCACGTGTCCTTGACACGGGAGAATATCTTCAATTGCAGCGTTTAGAGAAAAGTAGTAGCGCTTATAGAATACAGGTACAAGCCAATATAACCTCCCAATCAATGAGCTGGACTGCGCCTATAATACCGCTGTATCAAGTGCACTTCTTGAGCATTTAGCATTTAGTGTCCCTGACCTTGATGAGGTACCCCTCCGCCTGCATCGTCAGTGCTCCAGCAATGTGGCGCCCCAGCCTCTCATCCAGGCAATAGCGCACGTCCACGGCAGCATCGAGGTACTGCGTCAAAAGTGCCACCTGCTCACTGGCTCCACAGCTGCCTACTGTGTTACATCCTGCGCGCTCTGCTGCACTGATGCTACCCCTGTCGCACACGCCCTGCCTAATCTGGCCCAGCAGCAGGACCATCAGGTGGCCGATCTGAGTCATCAGCTGCCCCCCTGCTTTTGCGTGTGTGTTTGTATGCGTGTATGTGTGTGTATGTGTGTGAGTGAAAATGTGTGTATATGTATGTATGCACATTATAGCTACGATTTGCAACATTTGTACCTGAGGCGGCGGCTGCCACGCCCATGAATCTGCCCACCAGCAGCCCGTTCCTCTGTGCCTGATCAAACCCATCGTGCAGCAGTCTATCATGTGGGCCCTCAGGTGCTAGGCCTGACAGGCTAGGCCTCAGGAGGGCTGAGGAAGGCACTGGTGCTGGCCCTAGAGCAGTGTGTGGTGCAGGGGCTGTGCGAAGATGGCTCAGCAGCTGGGGCACACGTCTGGCTGCAGCCAGCAGGGAGTCTGCAGAGGGCAACTGCTGCTGCTGGTGTGCGCGCTGCATCCAACCCTGTACGACCTGGAACAGGCCATCTAGGTCTAGGCTTGATCCTAGGCATGCTTCGCTTGCAGCAGCTGTTCCTGATGAGATGTCGCAGCTTGACTGAGGCGGTGCAGCATGGGCCTGCTGAGTCACGGCGTAGAGCTGCTGCTCTGGCTGCTGCTGCTGCTGCTGCTGTTGTGGAGTGCTCTCAGAACCCTTGCCACCTGTTTCCTTTCCTACAAGCCTTCCTTGCGCTGTGTATGTTTCCGGCACATGAGGCGCCTTCAGATGTCGAGTTTGATTACTCAAGCCCGAGAAAGGCTGACACTGCAACAAATGCCGGGGTTGCTGGCTGAAGCCGAACAGAAGTCTTGATGCAAGGGAGGCCCTCCAAAAGAGAAAATGCGGAGGGAAGGGTTTTGGGCATGCCTGTGAATTTTTGTGTGCACGTGAGTGTGTGTTTAAGTTTGTGTTTGTGTGCGTGTGTGTGTGTGTGTGTGTGTGTGTGTGTGTG
>Ga0307967_1002268_pt1 | contig 11170 bp, 11 predicted proteins | sample OrgLakmetagen648_FD_201828 | JGI IMG/M metagenome (GOLD analysis project Ga0307967, IMG submission 201828) | Saline water microbial communities from Organic Lake, Antarctica - #648 | ecosystem: Environmental > Aquatic > Non-marine Saline and Alkaline > Saline | place: Antarctica: Organic Lake... | reverse complement strand
AATTTTAAGGTACAAAAATTGTTAAGGCTTCAGATCTTCAAATTGACCTAGTTCAAAGAAATGAGGGCAAAATAGGGATCGTTAAAGTACAGACTCCTCGAAAGTTGCTACTTCCAATAGCGGATTTGGTCATTAACTTTTCGAATATAAAAGGTATTAAGAAAAATCAGAGTTCAGTTGTTAGCTTTTTAAGTAGGATAAAAAGGGGACAAAGTATATGGGAGTGATATTGATAGATCACTGCTCGTAGTCACAAGAATCCAAAGTGTATTCCTCAAACCAGCAAAGAGAGAATGACAATATTTCTTCACAAACAGCAGCCGGAAAATGTCATGTATTTCTCAAAGAAAACAAAGCTAGCTATTCCTCAGAAATTAAGAGCTTTACACGCGTGACTTGTAATATGCACAGTATGACTCGCAAATTAATTTTACCCATGGGATCTTATTCATGGACACTGCATGTTACTAGTGATTGCCCCCTTGATACCTAAGCCAGGGCTATAAATGAGCCAGGCAATCTACAAATCATCACTAGTACAAAAAGAAAAACTATTGAATCATCACCTTAAAAATTTGGACAAAGGCACTGATTATACCAGCCACACACTACCTACGATCTCTATCTTCTTTATCCGCAAACACCGACAAACACGGCACCTTCTTTTGTCCAGCTGGCTTGATTATACTGATAAAAGCACAGGCAAGCTAGGAAGAGCAGCTGCTTTGAAGAGGTCACCTGTGATCAGATGGAGGAGAGGGACTCCATTTTTTATGGTGAAAAGGCAAGGATCTGTAGCATGCTCTCTATTGCTGTGACATACTATGGTACAAGCCAGGAGCGTATCTAATGCAGGACAAGTCAAAAAGATGTGACAGAAGAAGGTGTGCAACTATGCTACATGAACGTTGTAAAAATTCAGATCACCAAGAAAACACAGCTAAATATATAATAACTGACAAACATTTGTACAAGCTTGCACACAACAGCTTACACACGGGAGTGACAAGCCCCCAGTAAAAGCAAGTAGCGGTACAAGACACAACTTACTGGATTGCTCACTGCTCAGGGTCTTTTGGACCTGGGAGGGGCTTAGGCACGTAGCCAGGGATCATGTACATGCCAGGCACACCAACACCATCCTGCACAATTATAAGAATGCTAATCAGTTGTGTGTGTATTGGTGTGTGTGTGTGGAGGGGGGGTGGGGGTATGTGTATGAATGCATGTGTGTGTGTGTGTGTGTGTGTATGTGTGTGTGTATGTGTGTGTGTGTGTGTGTGTGTGTGTGTGTGTGTGTGAGCGTGCGTCCGTGCGCGTGTATGCATGCATATTTTTATCAATGCATAACTTTTCTTATATAAGCAGCCACGTTTTATCAGAATTGCACTCAAAAAGTACGGCACTTAGCTGGCATTGCAAGTGGCTTTGCAACCACATTCCTTTCCTTTTCTTACTCAGATCAGACATTTTGTGTACCTCCAGTGTTCCGACCTCCCCAAAGGCGTGCAGCACTTCAGGCGCCGCTGCAGGCTGGGGCATCTGGGGCATTACTGCTGGGCGCACACTTGTTGGTGCTGCGCGGGCTGAGACTGTCATTGCTGGTGCCGTTGCTGTTGTTACTACTGCTGTCGGTGGTGCAGGAGGATCCAATGGCGCTGCTGCTGCCCCACCTGTTGCTGCTTTGGGTGGTGGTGCAAGGCTCTGCTTGGCAGAAGGCCCCCCCACACTTGCAAGCCCCCCCCCTGACACTGCCGCCCTCAGCGTTGCAGCACTGCCCATCCCAGAAGCTGCCGCACTTGTGTGAGGGGCTGGCTGCAGGAGGCTGCCGTAGCCAGAGGGGCGCTGGGCATGGAGGGACAGCCGTTGCTGCTGAGTGATGGTAGATAGCCTGTGTGGTGTCAGACAGATGTAAAGGATGCTTTTTAGGGAATTGTTGACGAGAAGATGTATGTTTGTGTGTGTGTGCGTGTGTGTGTTGTGTGTGTGTGCGTGTGTGTGTTTGTGTGTGTGTGTGTGTTTGTGTGTGTGCGCGCGTATGACAAGCTTGCGGTGCTTGCAGGTTGCCAGGAGTACGTCATGCAAGCTCTGACATAATGGCATTGCACATTGCACATACTCTCACAACATTGTTGCTTTGCTTCTAGATGACAAAAGGATGAAACCTGCGGGCATCTTGATCGTTTACACATGAACACCTAGCTCCAAACCTGCATCCCGTTAATTAAGGTACTTTATTAATGATATTTATGTGTACCAGTTTTACCAATGCCACACCTGCTGTCACGCAGCCCTGGAATCTGAGCAAGTTCCTGCTTGTTGTTAGCAGCGGCGCCAGAGCCCACGCCGCCGCCGCCCGTGCATTCAAAGCCAACAGACGGCTTTGAGTGCGGCAGCTGCTGCTCCTTTGCGCTGCCAGAAGCGCCAGCAGTAGAGGCAGAAAAGATCTGCCAGCAGTGGCGATAGTGGCAGAGAAGCGTGCTGCTGGTGGCTGCTGCTGGCTTGCTGCTGATGATGAGGTAGGGCGAGCGGAATGTGTGCGGATATCGGCAGCAGGAGCACTGCTGCAGCTGTGTCTCCAAACATCACAATGAGAGTCAGCGTCATCCATATAGTCATCGTCGTCATCGAGCGGACGGTGGTGACAATTGTGGCCTGCTCCTGCGGCTGCTGCTGCTGCGGCCCTGCCTTGCTGCTGGTGCTCCGGATGGTAGCTGCCCACGGTGCAGGACAGCAGTCCCCCTGCTTCCCCTGCCATGCTCGTAGAGAGCGTGCATCCACTGGCAGAAGGAGCTTGCAGGTGGTGGTGGTGTGGCTGGTGTGCTGCTGCTGTAGGCGCATAGCTGTCATCACTGGCAGCTCCCTGTCTGTGCTCGCAACAGTGCTGCTGCTTGGCAGCATGCCATCCAGCATCATCCTTTTTTGCCTTTATCACCCGGAAGGGGAGGTGCCTCTCCTGCGCAGCTCCACCATACAGGGGAAGAGCGGAGATGCTGCTGCTGGGACGACCGGTGCCGCTGCTGAGCTTGGACGACAGCTTCATTGTAGGACGCTTGGACGACAGCTTCATCTTTGTTGTCGGGGTAGCGGAGGAGGGGCGTGAAGCTCGTCGGGGAGGACTCATTTCTGTGGGGATCTATAAGCTGCGTGCAGAGTATAAAGTTTTAATTTAATTATAAATAAATTGCGTAGCGCACATTTCACCGGTGGAAAAAGCAATCGGCCTAAAATGAAACATTTACGGTATTGTTATGTCCATGTCCATAACTTGTACCTTGCGTAATCTGCATTCCCTCAAATTTTAAAACCGCAGGCAAAAAATCTCCCTTGGAAGCTTAAAGCTGGATCTTCAGCGTAGACCGGGTAATCGGGCGGTGGCTGATTGAAATCACCATGATCTGTGTGCTGCGCTCACAAAACTGTCAATTCAATTAGGCTTTCCTTGTAAACCTTGTAATCTAATTCATCAATTTGCAGAATGAGAGTTTTGAAGAAGGTGGGCAGTGAGAATAATACACGTACAGATGTATTACCGAGTAGCCTTACAGCTGTTAAGCCAGGCATGTTGTATGTTGGCCTACGAGGATCAAACGGGTAAAAATTGTATACCAACCATAAAAATATAACTGTCGTTCAATCGTACAGGCAGGGCTGATATGAGTGAGTGCACATGTGCTTTCAATGAGCAAAACTCCTAGACGTTCAAACCAGTTTCTTTAACTGGCACAGACAAAAGGGCTATGCATGACTTGACAAAACCTCTAGCCTGTCACGCGCTGCTTGCCAGAATTCTGCCTGTGCCGTGAGGGTCTCAATGATTGCTTGTCGCCCTTGTTCGCTAAGGGGGGCAGCATCTGCGGAGAGTGAGGGGGGCGTTTCTCCGAGCAGGACTCGCATACACTGCTCTGTGCATGCTGCTGTAGCAGACAGATTGTAACCTCCTTCCAACAGCAGCATGATGGGGCCCACTGATGCCAGCTTCTGTGAAAAAGTAATGAGTGGAGTGTGTTGTTGGTACCCATAACTGCACTGTGAATTGTCCACAAGAAGTCCCCGATCTCAATTAATTTAGACCACAATTATTATGCCCATCATATATCCTTGCTGACCTTTGGTACTAAGAAAACATCTAGCACACCTGAGTCATGTGCCCAAAAGCTGCGGGAGACACGTCGCAATCACCCAAAGGATCACCCTGCAAGAAAGGCAACGCAAACACGCCTGCCATCGACCAGCTGTCCAACCACACTGTAGCATAAGTCACAGATACTTGCACAAGTGAAGAAGCAATGACACTTTTGAGTAGACAAGACTTTTCTCATGAGGCACAAATAACAGAGAGTGATTGGAAAGATTATATTGCAGATATTCCTTTTTAAAAAGACTGATGCAAACGTCCCTGCTCTGCACTTGCCGCAAAGGGTGCAGCGCTGGATACGCAATGCCATTGCTTTACAGCCCTACTTCTGTGTAGTGACTCAATGCTTAATACGAGGCGGCAACATACAGAGCCTCCTTTCAATTTTTACACGAAAGAGCCTGCCATATCGTCACCTTGACAGCATCATAGCCAGCCGAAACGATGATCAAATCCGGCTTAAACTCTTGGGCAATAGGCACGATCACATGCCTGTAGGGCAAAGCAATACATCGACTGATTGCTTGGCGAAGAAAAACATCTACTGGCGCAGGTTATAGCGTAAGCCTACCCACGGTCAAGTGACTCGACCAAAATATCACCAACACATGATTTCATCATATACTGAAGTAGCCTATTACAAACAAGACACTCAAAAGCAGCCAGACACTCACTCAAAAGCAGCCATGTAGTCCCCATCTCCAACCCCAGGTCCATCCCATCCCACGTTCACGTTCGTCCCCAGGCCCAACCCGCTTCCGACTCTGTGCGGGGCGCCGGTGCCCGGGAAAAAGGTTCCTCTGTCTACAAGCATTGCAATTGAAAATTTTGCTTTTATTTTGCTTATTGAGGATAAAGTGGGCAATGTGCCGTAGCCTAAGCAAGGGCTGTGCATAGAAATAAGCAGGCATGAATCATTGCAAAGCATCAAGATACGGATGCAGATCCTTAATATTTTAAGCAGGGTGGAAGATGTGAGAGTAGAAGCAAAATTACTTAGCGATTTAGGGTCGTGTATGCATGCGTACCAAATCGATGGATGCTAGAGTACATGACACTTTTGCTGTCATAGAAAATGTTCTGCGTGCCGTTGCCATGGTGGATGTCCCAATCCATGATGAGCACGCGTGACGCGCCAGCCTAAGTAGATCAAAAATTTGAGCAGAGTTAATTGGTTAAACAAGATGGTTTGACTTTATTTTGGGAGAAGTAGGGAGTGCCGCAAGCGATGCTGAAAGTTGGCAAAGCCTATCACACGCTGTCCGTGCAGCGAAGGCGTGCATATGCATGTGTGTGTGCATGCATGTGTGTGAGTTTATGTGTATGCGTGCGTGGTTGTGTGTGTGTGTGTGTGCACGCACGCACGTGTGCGTGCGTGCGTGCGTGAGGGTGGGTGTGTTGCCCTGCTGCCCCAGATGCTGCAGTAATATGCCCGGCGCTGTGCTGGAGCACACAGGAGGCCAGAGAGTTGCAGTTTACAGGCAACACAAACTGCATTCCTAAAGGGTCCCATCCAAGCAAACCTCTGCGTGTCATCAACATCCCACTAAACAAAACATTGCATAACATCGAATTAGCAATGTTTCAATCCAAGCTGGAGACTCATGCTTGCATGGTCCTGCAGGCCAATTGTGAACTTTGCAGCCAAACCACCCCCTGGAATCCTGACACTGCACACACTCATAGGAAAGGTTTCTGAATGGATACTGCAGTAACAGAGAGTGGTCTGGGGGCCTGGCTGAAAAATGCCAGGCAGCTTTTTGCCAAACGTAATCATGTGCTCTAACTCTTCACACACTGCACCCTAGGGCCCCCAATCCTTTCCAACTCGGTGAAGTTCCTGGTTAGGAGCCTATGTCAAGACTCAGCCCGGGATGTGCCCTGGGTGGGCCTGGCCAGAACTTTCTTGGCCCCAATTACAATTTTCATCAAGAATCGGGCCCTGCCACTCCAACCCCTGTCTCCTTTATCCCCCTGACCACGCAGAGCTGCCAGAGTACTTCTTTTACTGGAGCAGCCAAAGTCTCAGCCCGGAAGGTGCCCTGGGTGGGCCAGGGCAGCCTACCGCACGCTATAGCACGCTTTGGGGCAACACTAGGGACTCAGCCCTCATGAAGGGGCTTCGCCAATAGGAGACGGCAATGGATTGGTAACAATGTACAAGGTGAGTGCTTTACAATGTGCCAAGTTCAGCTGAAAATTCAGCGCTTCTACTACTTATGTTTCTAAGGCAAATATCAACACTTATTTATCAGGTAATTACTCAGGGAAACGTCAAATATGACCTTTGCTTATCGGGCATCTTGGCTGAGGAGCTTCAAGGCTGTTTAGCTACTTGCATCTCTCTCTTTAAAGGACATACAGCCATAATATAAACAACCAGCTTTTGTAAAGCCATAATATAAACAACCAGCTTTTGTAAACCCCCCTATACCCCTCAGCTCGACCCTTCTGTTTGTTTGACAGGCAGGAGCTATATTCAATCGGTGACTTCCTTTCTTATCACTTTGTGGGACCCGAACTTAATCTGGCTACAGGTAAAGACTTTTACGTTACCTTGGTACCTAATCAGCCTTCTTTCCCATTACAGGGTATTGGTTATTTGGTTGTGTTGGCTGTGCCTTGTATTGCTTGGGTCTTGCTGAAAGAGTTGGCCGTCCCAACGGCAAAAACATCAAAACATGGGTTTTTCCGTGCCAGAACTTTACGCAACCATACCTCTTCCAATCCTTGACCGATTTTGAAGGGAAAAGTTGCAATGAAAGTCCAAACATACCTAAATGTGAGCCATCAATTGTGCTGCGTGAAGCTCATACATTCCATACTTGGACGCAGTCAAGACGCTTATATGTGGATTAGGTGCAGAGATATCTCCATTTTGTAACAACGCTCCTACTCATTGTCACTTCACCCCTCCCCACAGCATTTCACCATCCACACTTCATCGTATTTTTAACATAGCATGTTGCAATAAAAGCTCTATGTTGGAGCAAGATAAATGTAAGTTGGTTCATTGGCCTTCTCCCTGCCAAATTGCTGCAAAGTGGGTGCGAAACAGGTTCAGGGCCATACTGCTCTCCACAACTGCCAATTTTAATGCTTAGCGACAAAAGATGAAGCCAAATGTCACGTTATGAGTTTTGCCATCTGTGGGGACGACCTGTCATACCTAATTGTTCTTTCCTTTTCACACCTCTTGCGCTGCTCGAGCAGCAACTCCTGCATTGTTGAATAGGCAGAATCCCATGGCAAGCGCGCTCTCAGCGTGGTGACCTGGTGGGCGGACTGTAGAGCAGGGAATATGTGTGTGTGTATTTGCGTGTGTGAGAATAGAAGTGTGCGTGCGTGTGCGTGTGTGTGTTAGTGTGGCACCGCCTTATTAATCTGCCCATTAAGATCATGAAAAAAGTGCGAGACTGACGCGGGGTCACGGTTTGCTAAAAACTCTGTGCAGGAGAAGGAGTGTGACCCTTTATAGATGTCACAAATGTGTTTGCAATTGACAACGAGTGCAGGCTAAATGCGTAAAATGCCACCCTCCTGAATTCCTTGATCTTCTTTTCTGCGGTGGAGAAAACACGCACAGTCCAAACAGCAGATTTGTCCTTCAAAGATGTAAAGAGGTGTTGCCTGCCTGTGTGACCTCTCTACACCTTATAACTGTACTACTTATCTTAAGCACAGAGAAAGTGGTAGCACATTGTTCATTTCAAGAGGTACGCTCCAGCTGCACTTCAACAATACGCAAAGGCATGCTGTGTTGCACAGTACATTGGGTTTTAGGTGTTAGTAGAGAGTGTGTGTGAGCTCCTACCAATAGCAGCTCCGTTCAAGGCCTGTTTTGTAGCAACGGCAACTGCAACGCGTGCAGCCGTGCCTGCAGCGATCCGAGCGCTATTGTACGTACTAGAGTTGACGGGGCTATCCCTGATATACCTGCAAATTATAAAGTGAAGTAAGAGCGGTTGATTTATAGCAAAAAAAGGTACGCGCATAGAGCTTGCTGTCCTGTTCCATTGTTAATAATCTATAATAAAATTAGATTTGAGCGCATGGCTAGATAATACTAGACAGCAACCTGGAAGGCCTTGGCCTCAGAACCAACAGCCTGAACAGCCTGCTCGCATTAACAACCAAACTCTACTGTCAACAAAACGCTAGCAAACAGCTGCCATATCCATGTTTACAGACTTATTGAAGCACTTTAAAAGAATCCGTGTTCGCAGGCTGACGTACGATGCAATTTTTAGCCAGGCAGCAAACTTTCTGTTTCCGTGCAACGTTTATTAAGGTACCGTAGCGCCATTTTAGGTGACAGTGGTATCCTGAGGGCCCTAGCATTCCAAGTAAGCATGCAGGAACTGCTCCCTTAGTGTGCTGGAAGTTATCTTGCTTCCCAGGCTTATTATCTCTTTGGACTTTGCAAAAGCATCTCATCTCACCTGTTTATCATTACTCTAATCTCGGCAAAGTCATCGTCGTCATACAGCGAGGGCGTTGCTCCCTCGCCCTTCTTCAGCTCCGTCTTGCGGTTTTTGTGTTTGGAAAATGAGCTGCGTCGGCACGTCAGGAATCAGTATCTAAATTGCACAGCAAGAAAAACTACGTAGGCAGTGAGAACCTCTCCCCACATTGATTAAGGAAAAGGAAATCACTTTAATACCGATTACCGTAAAAATCCTTTACCACTTAATTGCACAAACTTTTTGTTGTCTGACACAGAGAAAGTATGTTTAAAAGCAAAGGAATAAATAAGACAATACAATAATGTACTTCCATGGCATCGTGTGCAGCAGCAATGCAGTGACTAAGTCCAAACGCTCTCTCACGAGAATTTGAAAGTGAAGGACAGCAATGGCGCACAGCAGCTTCGCTTACCTTGCACTGCGAACAAGCCAAATGAGGTCGTGGTCATGCACTGCTTCTAACTGCTCTGCCGTTGCCTCCACGCCATCCACCTGAGTGAGAGGGGTCACAGAACGGAGAGGAAGAGTCACACATTTGTAGGGTTGGCCAGATCCGTATAAGTATTTTGATAGGTAATATACGGTACGGTATATACGCCGTATTTTCGAAAAGAATACGGTGCAAATCTGAATTCGAATTGTATACGACACCCCAGACTCAGGTTCGAATCCCAGCAGGAACAGTCCTTTTTGCTCTTTGGCGTCAATTTTTTTCTTTGCGACTCCTTAATAAGCACTCCCTTTGCTTCCCACTTTCTTTTAATGTACGATTTTGCATATATCAGTGTTTTATTGGTGGTTAGAGTAGTTGGGCTTCTTTTTGCACTGGAAATGGCCATTTTGGGGTCTTTTTGGCTTTGGACAGGCCTAGCCCTTCAAACTTTGATTTTTCGGCACAACTAAATTGGATACGGGTGTGCAGCTCTTCAAGAGCTAAAAATTGAGCCCATTTTGATTTAAATCTGAAGGGCACCAATTTCCCCGTAAATATGGAATACGGTTTTATACGGTATATACGGTGTTTGAAAAGGTGATATACGGTTCTGGTCAACCCTACACATTTGTTCGTTGTTCAGTGGTGCAGCTGGGCAAAGACACAGCATACAACAAAGCGGCAGTTGACTCAATCATACATTTAAGACACTGGGAACAGACGAAACGGCAGTAGTAGTGGATGCATGTGGTGTTATGGCAACAAACGTCACCTGCTTGCACCTGTCCAGCACGCCTGTACGCCTTAACAAATCCATGATCTGCATGTGGCCAACAAGCAGACTCATTAAATCAGCGATAACTAAGAGAAAAGCAGGAAACATTTAGGCGATAGAGCAAGGAGCTAGGCGAGTTGCTGCAAAGGCACAGCATCTTGCCCCGCGCGGGCTCTGGCATACAGAGGTTGCTTGATATGAAGGATGGGGAGATGCTGCAACTTTCCAGGAGCAGGTGCACAGTGCACCGCCATGGACAGCAATCTTTTCACAAACAAAAATACACACCGCAGTCACACGGGCAGGGCGTTCCACGTGCTCAGGGAATCCAGGGACCACAGGCTCAAAATGATCCTACGCAGAGGGGTGAGCTACAACAGTGTGTAAATCATCTCAGGCTGCTATGTTCAATGTGTGTGATGCGCAACGCATCGGCATGTTATACTCAAACCTCGCTTTTGGATGAAGAAAAAGACAAATTCACGGTTCGCTAGCATGCATCCAGAGCACAATTTAGTCAACCGACATGTCTCACCAGCATACGCGCATCATAACCGAGCATAGTCACCCCATCTGGATGGCCCCTCCCTCTTTCTGTATGCACATCTGTCTGCGTGCTTGTGCTTGCGCTGTCACTGGAACTGTGGCCACAACTCGTGCATGTGGCACTGACATTGGCAATGATTTTGGTGCAATTCTGAAGTGTGGGGAGGAAGAAGAGGAGGGCGCATTAGGTTTGTAGAGGATATCAAGAGAGTGAGAGCCATGTCAGTCATAAGTCACAAGCTAACTGACATGACGGAGAAGAAAAGCGGTCCATCTCTGCCAAATGAGATCCCCTGTAGTGCTGCCTCACACCTGGCAAAACACGTTATCTTCAACGACACGAGGAAAGCTGGAGCTGCTTGTCGTAGAGTCTCGGAGGGGCTCAGGTGCAGTTTGAATGAGGCGGGCAGATGAATCTTGCTGCAGTGCGTAGGAGGTGTGGGGATGCACCCATTGTTTGTCCTCTTCAAGCAGGGGATACAGCACGGTCCCCTCTAGAACTCTCTGGCTGTGACCCCACAGCTGGTCAGTGCTGCTGATGGGCTCCGCAATGCAAGGGCTCAGAAATTCAGAAGAACTTGTCTGGGCACTTTTCAGCATCCTCCTCGCAACAGAGGGCCTGGCTTGGCTAACATGCCTCTCCTGCCCTTGGACAGTGCTGGGTCTAATTGGCTTACAAGAGGACGCTCTAGCCAAGGAAGAAGGTAAAATACTGCTCATTGTTTTTGTGTGCATTGGTTACTTTACAGATATAATTATATACTAATTCATCTAAAGTAATTGCTGGCCTACCACAAATATCACAGACACAT
>Ga0307967_1002267_pt1 | contig 11174 bp, 11 predicted proteins | sample OrgLakmetagen648_FD_201828 | JGI IMG/M metagenome (GOLD analysis project Ga0307967, IMG submission 201828) | Saline water microbial communities from Organic Lake, Antarctica - #648 | ecosystem: Environmental > Aquatic > Non-marine Saline and Alkaline > Saline | place: Antarctica: Organic Lake... | reverse complement strand
AATTCCCCAAGCGAGGCGGAGCCCGGCGGCAACCCAAAGCCGATGAAGTCCAAGGCCGTCAGCGTCGTCACGGAGCCCGTCGCGATAAAGGGCAGGAAGGTGATCGTCGCCACCATGGCATTCGGCAACACATGGCGCGCCATGATCGTGGCATCCGACACGCCCAGCCCCTTGGCCGCGCGCACGTAATCCAGATTGCGCGCGCGCAAGGTCTCCGCGCGGACCAACCCCACAAGCGTCGTCCAACTGAACAACAGCATCAGACCCAACAGCCACCAAAAATTCGGCTGCACGATGGAGGCGAGGATGATCAGCATGAACAATTCCGGCAGTCCGTTCCAAACCTCAATCGCGCGCTGGCCAACCAGATCGGTCAGCCCGCCGAAATAGCCCTGCATTAAGCCGACCATCACACCGATGAGCGAGCTGACAATCGTCAATGTCAGGCCGAACAGCACCGATATGCGGAAGCCGTAAATCACGCGCGCCACCACATCGCGCGCCTTATCGTCGGTGCCAAGAAGATGGGTCATATCGGGCGGCGTGGGCGCGGGTGCGTTCAGGTCATAAGCCGGATTGCGATAGTTGTAGGGGATCGGCGGCCAGATCATCCAGCCCTTCTCCTCAATCAACTGCTTGACCGCGGGGTCGGTGTATTCCGCCTCAGTCTCAAAAAAACCGCCATAGTCCGTCTCAGGCACGGCTTGGATCACGGGCATGTAATAGCTGCCGTCATAGTGGACCAGCAGCGGCTTATCGTTGGCGATGAATTCCGCAAACAACGAGAGGACGAACAACGTGATGAATATCCAAAGCGACCAGTAGCCGCGCTTGTTAAGCTTGAAGCGTTCGATCCGCCGGCGGGTCAGGGGCGATATCCGCACCCCTAAAAACCGGTTCTGGAACGGGGCGGCAGTCGGCGCTGTCTCAAGGGCACTGGACATGGACAATCAGCCCTCCCGCCGCTCAAAATCAATGCGGGGGTCGACGAAGGTGTAGGTGATATCGCTGACCAAGTTCAGCACCAGCCCCATCAGCGTGAAGATATAAAGGGTTGCGAACATCACCGGATAGTCGCGGTTGATCGCCGCTTCAAACCCCAGCAGCCCCAGCCCGTCGAGGGAGAAGATCACCTCAATCAACAACGCGCCGGTGAACAGGATGCGGATGAAGGCGCTGGGGAAGCCCGCGATCACGATCAACATCGCATTGCGGAACACGTGGCCGTACAGCACGCGCTTTTCGGCCAAGCCCTTGGCGCGCGCGGTGATGACGTACTGTTTATTAATTTCTTCCATGAAGCTGTTTTTGGTCAACAGCGTCAATGCCGTGAACATCCCCACCGACATGGCAAAAAGCGGCAACGCCAAGTGCCAAAAATAATCCGCGATCTTCATGGGCCAACTCAAGCTATCCCAATCGTCGGAGACGAGGCCGCGTAACGGGAACCAATCCAGATAGCTGCCGCCTGCGAAAACCACGATCAGCAGGACCGCGAACAAAAAGTTCGGGATCGCATAGCCGATGATCAACACGCCCGATGTCCACACATCGAACGGCGCACCGTCGCGCACCGCCTTTCGAATGCCAAGCGGGATGGAGATCAGATAGGTCAGCAACGTCGTCCACAGCCCCAGCGAGATCGAGACCGGCATCTTATCGACGACCAGTTGGATGACGCTGCGGTCTTGGAAATAACTATCGCCGAAATCGAAGGTCAGATAATCGCCCAGAAGATTGAAATAGCGCACATGCATGGGCTTATCGAAGCCGAATTCGCGCTCTAATTCCGCAATGAATTCCGGGTCCAGGCCCCGGCTGCCGCGCGTGTCGCCACTGCCCGATGCGCCTTGCCCGCCACCTTGCCCACTGTCCGCGCTGGTGCCCATATCGCTGGCCTGACCGGAGACGCGGCTGGCCGCCCCCACGGCTTCCCCCTTCAGACCTGCGATCAGCCGATCAATCGGCCCGCCAGGGGCGGCCTGAATGATGATGAAATTGATCGTCAGGATCGCCAACAAGGTTGGCACGATCAAAAACAGGCGGCGGACCACATAGGCGAACATTATTGTGAAAGGCCCCTCATAGGCGGCTGCATTTGCGCTTTGTTACTGGCCTTTTTCTAGGGCCGCATCCTTATCCGGGTCGATCCACCAGAAATCGGTGGCGGTTCCCTGCATCGGCGTGTTTTCTGGAATACCGAAGCGATCCCAATAGGCGATCCGATCCACCTCAATATGATACATCGGGATCATATAGAAGCCCCAAAGTAGGGCACGATCCAACGCTTTGGTGCGCGCCACCAAGGTTTCGCGGTCGGGTGAGGCGATCAAGCCATCAATCAAGGCATCGATCGCCGGGTCCTGAATGCCGATGATATTACGGCTGCCGGCACGCTCCGCCGACTCGCTGCCCCAATATTCGCGCTGCTCATTGCCAGGGCTGTGCGATTGGCCCCAGCCACCGACCGCGACATCGTAATCGAAGCCGTCCATGCGGTTTTGATATTGCGCATCATCGACCACGCGGATTTCCACCGCACCGCCCAAACGCTCCACCGCGCGCTCCAGCGCCTGGGTGTGGGCGACGAATAGCTCCGAGCGCAAAAGCACCTCAAAGGCCAATTGCTCGCCGGTCTCCGCATTGATCAGTTCGCGGTTCTCCACGATCCAACCCGCCTGCTTCAACAGGCCAAGGGCGGTGCGCAACTGCTCCCGGTTATTGCCGCTGCCATCGGTGCTGGGGGGGCTATAATCTTGCGTGAAGACACGGGCCGGCAATTGGTCGCGCAACGGCTCCAACATCTCCATTTCCATAGGGCCGGGCTGCCCATCCGCTTCCAGTACCGAATTGTCGAAGTAGCTGTCGGTGCGCACATAGGCGTTGTACATGATGGTCTTATTGACCCATTCGAAATCCCATAAGTAGGTCAGGGCCTCGCGCAGCAGCGGGTCTTGGAACAACGGCCGGCGCAGATTGAAGACATAGCCTTGCATGGGCGACACGCGTTCATGCGGGAATTCCGCCTGGATCAGCCGGCCAGCTTCGACCGCCGGCACATCATAGGCGCTGGCCCAAAGCTTGGAGGAGTTTTCCGCCCGGTAATCGATGGTGCCGGCCTTCAAGGCCTGCAGCGCGACGATGGGATCGCGGAAATACTGGTCATCGATGCGCCCAAAATTATTGTGCCCGCGATTGGCCGGCAGGTCCGCGCCCCAGTAATCCTCCACCCGCTCCAGCGTGATTGACTTGCCCGCATCAACGTCGGCGATGCGATAGGGGCCGGAGCCCAGCGGCGCCTCCAACGTCGTGGCGGTGAAGTCGCGGCCTTCCCAATAATGCTTCGGCAGCACCGCAAGCTGGCCCAAGATCACCGGCATTTCTTTATTCAAACCGGGGCCCAAGCGGAACTCCACCGTCAGGGGGTCCAGCGCGCTTACCTGCTCGACCGATCGGTAATAATAGCGGTAAAAGGGCGCACCCTTTTCCTTCAAAGTCTCAAAGCTCCACACCACATCCTCGGCGCGCACGCGATGGCCGTCGTGGAAGCGCGCGTCTTCGCGCAAGCCAAAGGTGATAACCCGCTCATCCTGCGACACCGACACCCATTCGGCCAGCAGGCCGTATTCGCTGTTCGGCTCATCGCGCGATGCCTTCATCAGCGAATCATAGATCGCGCCCGACGCACCCGCCGGCGTGCCTTTGATGATGAAGGGATTCAAGCTATCGAAGGTGCCGATGGTCAATTCCGTCACCGTACCGCCCTTCGGCGCATCCGGATTAACGTAATCGAAATGGGTGAAGTCGGGCCCGTATTTCAAATCGCCGTGGATCGCGAAGCCATGGCTGCGCGCATCCTCCTGGGCGTTGGCCGAGAGGGGTGCGAAGGCGAAAAATCCGGCCATAAGGGCGGTCGAAAGGCGGCGCACAGTCATGCCGTCTCCTCTATCGGTGTCATCTAAACAATACTGAGAAGAAAGATGGGCGCAGAACGTGGCAAGCTCAAGGCCGCTTATCGGTTCAAATAGCCCCGCGCGGCGACATTCAGCGCCGGCGTCGCGGCGGCGACCAAGGTTCCGTCCGATCGCAGGGTCAAAGGCTCCCCCGCCCAATCGCTAACAGCCCCACCCGCCCCTTCGACGATCGGCACAAGGGCGCAGTAATCATAAGGCTGCAACATCGCCTCCACCACCAAGTCCGCCCAGCCGCAGGCCAGCAACCCATAGGCATAACAATCCCCGCCAAAGCGCGTGCGGTTGGCAGCCTCTGCTAGGCGGGCATAGTCCTCCTGACGCTCGATCCCCTCAAACATGCTGGGGTGGGTGGAATAGAGCGTTGCTTGATCGACCAGCTCACACCCGCTGGTGCGAATCTCACCATTTTGGAAGATGGAAGGGCGGCCAGAGGCACCGACCCACCGTTCGCCCAAAATCGGTTGATCAATCACGCCCAACACCGGCACACCATGCCGGCAGGCGGAAATCAGGGTCCCGAAAATCGGCATGCCGGTGATGAAGGCCTGGGTGCCGTCAATCGGGTCCAAGACCCAGACCACCTCAGAATCGGCGCGGACTTGGCCGTATTCCTCGCCAAAAATACCATGGTCGGGGAAGCGCGCCTCAATGATATCGCGCATCGCGGCCTCGATGCTGCGATCGGCGATGGTGACGGGGCTTTCATCCGCCTTGGCGATGATTTCCATCGGCTGGCGGAAATAGGACTGCGCAATCGGGCGCGCCGCATCGGCCAAATCATGGGCCAGATCAATCCATTCTTGCGGAACGGTTGGGGCCGATACATCAACGCTCATCGCGACAAGACCTCATAGCAGGGGGGGTAAAAGAAAAGGGCGGATAAGGGGTCACCCTATCCGCCCGTCGCAAAACCGTCTTCCACGTCACGGCTGAACCGCGACGCCGTGCCCGATCACTCCGGGCCCGATCACTCCGGGCCCGATCACTCCGGCAGGGGAAGGGGGTTGTCGGCCATCGTGCGCAGATAGGCGATCAGGTTCGCGCGATCCCCATCATTCTTCAGCCCGCGATAGGACATTTTCGTGCCCGGCGCCCAGCCCTTGGGATCATACAGGAACGCGTTCATCGCCGCGTAATCCCAGGTGCCTTCCTTATCCGCCAAGGCGCCGGAATAGCTGTAGCCCTCGTGCGCGGCGATATCGCCACCCATCGCGTTATAGAGATTGGGGCCAACCTTGTTGGGGCCGCCTTGTTCGAAGCTATGGCAGCCTGCGCATTTGCGCGCGACACCTTCGCCGGCAGAGGCGTCCGCCGATGCCATCATCGGTGCAATCGGCGCAGGGCCAGCCGGCTCCGCCGGGGCGCTATCGGTGCTGGCGACCTGCTCTTCACCGGTGCCGATGGTGAAAATCTGTTCTTCTGGCTGTTCGACGCCGTAGAGCACGCCGGAAATTTCAGCGATGACCATCGCCATCAACACGGCCGCGATTACCGCACCGGCAATCTTGTTCCAAAAAAGCGCGTCTTTCGACATGGGCCCGTCCCTCATTGAGTTTTCCGTCCGCAGAGCCGTCGCCCTGCCCGCCCAACCTTGCCTGCACCATGCTGGCCGGATGGGTATATCCTAAGCACACAGCCTACAGGCTTGGTTTTGGCGAGACAATTCGGTTGCCCGCACTGGCTCGCGGTATATCCTGTTGCTGGCCGTTAATCAATGCTGTGCGCTTAGTGCCGGAAAGCGGCGGACCTTTGGTCGCAGGGCGCGCCACCCAATGGGGACCCGCCCCCTCATGAAGCAGAGATTTGTATGCCAGTTCTGACGGTCATCCCTGCCCGCCTCGCCTCCACCCGCCTGCCGAATAAGATTTTGGCCGATATCGCGGGCGCACCCATGATCGTGCAGGTCTGGCGCCGCGCGATGGAGGCCGACATCGGCCCCGTCCTGGTCGCCGCGGCAGAGCCGGAAACCATCGCCGCCGTTGAAGCCGCCGGCGGGGAGGCGGTTTTGACCGACCCCGACCTGCCCTCTGGCTCCGACCGGATCTATGCCGCCGTGCAGCAACGCGACCCGGACGGCGTCTATGACATCATCGTCAATGTGCAGGGCGATTTACCCACCCTCGACCCCGCGCTGATCCGCGCCGCCTTGGCCCCGCTTGCGGCAGACCCGGCCGTCGATATCGCCACCCTGGTCGCCGAAATCACCCGGATCGAGGAGCGCGACAACCCCAATGTGGTTAAGGCCATTGCGCCGCTGAGCCCCAGTTGCCGGATTGCGCGCGCGCTCGCCTTCACCCGCGCGACGGCACCATCGGGCGACGGGCCGCTTTATCATCACATCGGGCTCTACGCCTATCGCCGGGCAGCCTTGGCACAGTTTGTTGCCCTGCCACCGGGCGTTTTGGAGCAGCGCGAGAAGTTGGAACAGCTGCGCGCGCTAGAAAACGGCATGCGCATCGATGTTGCCTTGGTCGACACCGTGCCGCTTGGCGTTGATACGGCGGAAGATTTAGAGCGCGCACGCGAAATTTTGGGTGCCCGTTAGCCCGCCGTCCGACTGATTGCCCCTTGTCGCATGCAACCGAATCACGGCTTTCTAGGGTCGATCAGTTTAATTTTGCCCGTGGGGACGCTGTGATCCAAGCAATGCGAAAAGACTATGCGCGCACAACGCGGCTTGCCGCGATGCTGGCGCTATCGCTTAGCCTTGGCGCCTGCACAAATGGCGGCGGGTTTGGCAGCGGTGGCGGCCAGCAATCCCGCGCCCCTGCTGGTGGCGGCACCCCGATCGCCGGCCAAACCGGTCCCAATGGCGAACAGGCCGAAGCCGTGATGCCGCCCGATATGATGCGGCTGCCCTCGCTACCCGTGCCGCCCGGTGCGGAAGTGCTGCTGGGCGACACGGTTATCATCGGCGATGACGAATCCTGGACCGGTCAGGTGGTGATGACCACCGACAGCTATTCCTTGGTGCAGGTCGTGGAATTCATGCGCCGCTCCATGCCGAATTATGGCTGGCGGGAAACGGCGATCGTGCGCTCCAAACGCACATCGATCACCTATGTGCGCGAACCGCGCTTTGCGACCGTGCGCATCATGCCGGCCGATAATGCCGTCGAAATCGACGTAGTCGTCGCCCCGTTGCAGGAAAACCGACGCGGCGGCAGCTGATCCGGCCCTTATCCCCATAAAAATGCGACCGGCACCTTTTTCGGGCACCGGCCGCATTAAGTTAAGTCATCCTTTGGTCGGCGGAATTAGCCCTCGATATCGCGGATGAACTCAAGCTCCAGGAAGATCGGCATTTCCGTGCCGATGGCGCCTGCGCCGTAGTTCATGCCGTAATCGGTGCGGTCGATCATCGTTTCCGCTGAAATACCGACAATTTCCTTCGACTTATCCATCGCGAAGGGGGCAACCTTATTGACCGTCGCCTCAAAGCTAATCGACTTGGTCACCCCATGCAGTGTGAAGTCGCCGGTGATGGTGGCGGTTTTATCACCGCTCGGCGCGACGTTCGTGCTGTTGAAGGTGATGGTCGGGTATTCCTTCACATTCAGAAAATCCGGGCTTTTCAGATGCGCGTCACGCTTTTTCAGGTTGGTGTCGATCGTGGCCGCCTGGATCACAATGGCGACCGCGCTTTGCGACGGATCGTCCTGGTCCAGCACCAAGGTGCCGTCCATCGCATTGAACCGGCCCCAGGTCTTGGAATAGCCCAGATGGTCGACCCAGAACACAACATCCGCGTGCGTCTTATCGAGGGTGTATGTATCAGCCGCTTCGGCCTGATGAGGGGTCAGCGCAACGGCGCCCAGCGCCATCGCGCCCGCCGCTAGAACAGAAAGAAAAGATGTCGTCTTAGCCATTTTTAAAAGCCTCCTTTGGTTTCGGTTTGTTATCGTTGGGAAAGGGGTGCCGTGCTCGCCTTGTCACTCCTCAGCGTTGCACAGCCCTCAGCGTTGCACAGCCCTCAGCGCCGCACAGCACGGATATCCAGGCCGATATCGACCTTGTCGGCGACGGTGGATGTATCGGCCCAATCGCCCTGGCCGACGCCGTAGTCCAGGCGCTTGATGGTGATGCTGCCCTCGGCATGCGCACGCGCGCCGGAGCCTTCGCCCTCGATCACCAGGGTGAAGGGCAGGGTCACCGGGTTGGTGACACCGCGCAGCGTCAGCTCGCCGGGTGCCAGATAGGCGTTTTCGCCCTCCCCCTTCTCAAACCCTTGGGCGATGAAGGATCCGGATGGATAGCTTTCCACATTGAACAGGGATTGGGATTTCAGGGTCTCGTCGCGGCTATCGTCATCGGTGGTGGCGCTGTTCATGACAATCGTCACCTCAACACGGCCCGCCTTCAGATCATCGGGGTCGAAATGGATGGTCGCCTCAAACTCTTCAAAGCGCCCCTCAATCGGGCTGCGCGATTGCCAGGCGGTGAAGGTAAGCGCGCTGTCATCCGGCTGCATCACCCATTCCGGGGCCTGCGCCATGGCGGGGACGCTTACCAAACCGGCGAGCGCAGCAGCGATTACGGCTGGGAAAATCGAAAACAGTTTCACCCTTTTCCTCCAGGCAGCATGCGTTTCAAGATGTCGTTCTTTAAGATGAAGTGATGGCGCAGCGCGGCCAGGATATGCAGCCCCACAATCGCGGCCATCGCCCATTGGCCATACCAATGGATGGCGCCGGCGATATCGCTCAGGCTTTTGCTGGGGTCAATCGGGCTTGGCAGGTTGAACAGGCCGAAAATCGTCGTCGGGTACTGCGAGGCCAACGCGATCATCAGGCCCGATAACGGCTGCAAGAAAATCAGCAGATACAGCAGATGATGGCTGGCAGCCGCCGCCTTCTTCTCCCACGCGGCATGATCGTCCGGGATCGGGGGCGCGGGATGGCGCAGACGCCATAGAACACGGCCAATGGCGAGGCCCAAGGCCAGCAAACCCAGAGACTTATGCAAGTTATACAGATCGATCGTGCTGGGCACCAACGGCTGGTCGACCATATAGAGCGCCAAGCCGAAATTCCCGATGATCAGCGCGGCCATCGACCAGTGCAAAAGCTTGGCAACGCGGTCGTAGTGAGCGGTCTGGTGAGCGGTCTGTTCAGCCATATTGCGCGGTCTCTCCCCCTTGAAACGAGCATCCGTTTCGCAACGCACTTAACTGGTGGATAGATTTGGGGCGGCCTGCGCAACCGTCAAGCGGCGCGCTCGCAACAGACTGTTGACCTATGCGCGCCCTAAGGGGATTTAGCCCAAATAAAGCGGCCCGCTATGCCACATCGCGACCGCGATCGCCGCACCTGCCGACAGGGCGGCGATGGTGATCGTTATAACCGCCATGTGCCGCGCGCCGCGTGTGCCTGCACCGGGCAGGCGCTGGGCCAAATCGCCAGCGAAGACGGCAGGGATCAAAAATACCAGCGCGATCGGCAGGCTGGCCGTGAACAGCAGCAGGATTGCCGTGCCTGAGGCAAGCCCTGCCGCCGCCGCCGCCCGGAACGGGGCCCCGACCAGGGCCGCGCCCGCTCCCCCAGCGGCCCCGCCAGCTAAGGCGACCGCCGCCGGTGCCACCGCCGCACCGACGCCGAGGCCGGCGAACAACTGCCCCATGCTGTAGCTTGCCCCGTAAATGCCGATACCGGCCAAGCCCAGCGCGATAAAGGCGACGATGGCGGAAAGCGCGCGCCCCTCTGCCCGGCCTATCCCTTGCGCCAAAACGAACGCGGCAGCGATCGCCAGCACCGCGCGGCCAATTCCCGCCGGCTCCAGGCTGACCAAAACCGGCCAGGCAATCCAAACCGCCGGCGCCAAGGCGGCCAAGGGGATGATCGCGCGCGGCTCCAACCGACCGCGGCGCATCATGGCATCGGCCAGGGGCCCGAAGGCCAGCGTCGCCAGGACAAGCTTGTCGACCGCCGCCGGGTTGGCGAGCCTTGGCATCCCCCCGATCGCCCAAGCAATCGCCAATTGCGCCGCCCCAAGACCCAAGGCGGCGGCCAGCGCCGCACGACCCGACCCGCCCACAAGGCGCACCAGGGCGGCCACAACCAGGGCTGCTACGGCTGGAATCACAATCGTCTGCCCGATGGGGCCGAGAACGGCGCCGAAAGGCTCGGTCAGGGTTTCAAAGATTTCCATGATCACTCATCCATCCCAATAGTCGCCGTATGGGCCAAGTGCTTAACCCGCAGCGCAAGCGCGGAGGATAAAATGGCAAAGCCGGCAAAGCAGTACAAACCGGGGCGAATAACCGCCTCTGCCTGCCAGCCACTTTTGGCCACGAAGATCGCCACTGCGATCACGAACACATCCAACATCGACCATTTGCCGAAGCGATCAATCCACGCCAGCCCACGCAGTGCCCTATCACCGCGCGCCCGGCGGATGGCGCGAAAGGCAAAGCCCGTGCTGATCAGCTTGGCCAGCGGCAGGCCTAAGGTGAAAACCAGAACGATGAGGCCAAGCACCGTCTGCCCTTCGCCAAATAAGGACCGGATCGCCCGCCAGATGATGATGTCATCTTCCCACAAGAAAAGCTTCGTCACCTGGATCAACGGCAGGCTAACCCCCGCCCCCCAAAGCCCCAGCGCGGCGGCCAGCAAGATTGGCACGCCGAAACGGTCCGGGACGGGCACGCGTGCGCGATCGATGACCTGTGATTGGGCCTGCGATTGATCGATATCACCCATGGCCTGGACATAGCCCGCTTGAGGGGGCGGGCCAAGCGGCTTGGTGTTGAGGAAAGCCAAACCGACAGCGAATCCGATGCGCGAGCAACAATAAGCCCCGTTTTTGGAACAGCCTTGACATGATACCCTTCGGTTATATATCGAAGGGATACTATAAAGTATCACTTGAGGAATCGAAATGAAAAATCTTTTCAAAACTTCTGTGATCGCAACAGTCTTAGCGGTCACATCAGCAAGCGCCGAACCAATCACCCTTATGGGACCGGATGACTTCGTTTGGGAGACGACACCTGAAGGCGTCGCTTTTGCGGCCTTGCAGGGGGACCGGTTTGCTGAATCCTATCAAGCGTTGGTCACGCTACCCGCAGGAACGGTAAGCCCTCCGCATGTCAAGTCAGCAAATATGTATGGGATCATGCTGCAAGGCGAAATGATCCACTATGTCAGCGACGCGGACCCTGACGCCGCACGCAGGATGGGGCCAGGCTCCTTTTACAGTATC